>BNJU01001316.1_pt1 | contig 158348 bp, 160 predicted proteins | sample 8539281 | NCBI WGS metagenome assembly BNJU01 (sample SAMD00202456, study PRJDB9452) | human saliva metagenome | isolation source: human saliva | place: Japan
CGTTTAGTATCAGATTTAAAGACATAATAACTCTAAGTTTGCAGCAAGAAACAGAGTTATTATGTCTTTAACTACTATGTCATTGAAAAATATGTCTCTTTGTCATTATGTCTAAACCCCTATGTTACTATACCCTATGTTCCTCTGTTACTATGTCTTTAAAACCTATGTCATTGAAAAATATGTTCTTCTATCCTTCTGTCTAAACCCATGTTACTATACCCTACGTTCCTCTGTTACTCTGTCTCTCCAAAACCCATGTTCTTCTGTCTCATACAAAAAGCCCCCACCCCGTTAGGCTGGGGGTGAGGCTGTACCACGGAAGCGAGAGAACCAAATTAATACACTAGTTTTGAAAGACATTAATTTCACAATTAATATAATCGATTGTCTTATTACAGAACGAGTTGATACCTTGAATCAACCTAGCTCCCGTGGTATGAGAGGCTTTTTGAGGAGGCATTACCCTACCACCGGTCCAGGATTCTCTTCCTCCCTCGCCTTTTGGAGAGGGGTCGGGGGTGAGGCTCTTCTCCTTTTTCCTAGCTGGATTATCCACTGACACCTCCACAGCATTTGCAGCATCGCGCATCCTATTCTTAGGAGTAAAGACAATCTTTGGTTTCTTCAGCGTGGCAGCCGTTACATCTTTCTGATTGTCCATCATCTTTCGGTAGGGAAATAAACACGGAGCGAGACCGAGGGTCGCCAAGGTCAACACTGGCACCCATCTTCAATGATCGGCACGCCATCTTACCCAACGTGATAAGCGTGTTCATCACGTCACCGCGCGAGAGCGAGGTCTCGTCCATAATCATGTCGCAAAGCGCATCAAGCGTCATGTGTTGGTTACTCTTGGGCACAGCATAGTACACCGTCTGACCCTTCTTCTTCCCGATTGTTTGCTTTCTTTGATTTTTACCTCAAATTCTACCTAGTATTTACTTTTAAATGGTTGATAGTTTAGTTGTTAAAACTAACTCTTTCATTGGTTCACCGCACCTCATTTCAAGGGTGTTTAACACTGTTCATCAAGGGTGTTTCAACACTCTTGCCTAAAGGGTGTTTAACACTGTTGACCAAGGGTGTTAAACACCCTTGACCGTAGGTATTAAACACCTTTGAGACTCGTTATTCTATGTCCTTCCAATCACCTTATGGCGGTGTCCGAGGTGTCGCCTTTTAGAGGGACGACACCTGTAAAGGAGCAACCGCAAGGCTACTCAAATGTTGGCTCGACCCTGGCACCCGTAGTAGCGAAAGTTGTAGCCGCTCACGATGACGGTACCACTGGCGAAGCCCAGGCCGAACGCGCGGCTGCTGTCCCATGAGGCAGCACCTGACGACCAATAGAAGCCGTCGCTGCCAACGAGATCCCAGCTGACCAGAGTTGTAGTAACCCAAGGCGGGCAGGTAGAAGTAGTTTGCCTGCATCAGCTGCGGAAGGAAGACCAGAATTGATACTACTATTGGTGTTGTTGTAGAACTTGTTCGTTGTACGCATGTCGGTTGAACCGTCAGCAGATTTCTCGGTGTTGTAATGATGCTCTGCCAGTAGAACTGACTTCTTCTTAAACCACATGCCACCTTTATATAAATGACCCATGGTTGTCCATAACTCGTCTTTGTCCCAACGTGGATCGCCCGTACATGACATACCAAGACATCTCGTTTGCGTTTGGAAGGTCTTTACATGAACTGTGCGTTGCTGGGTTACTTACGCCATAACCTGGGTAATACTCGTTGTACCAACGAGACACATCGCTGTTACTCTGGGCGTAATTTGATGAACTGTTACCGTTTAGTGTTGGCTGACCTGTGTTTCCTGACAAGTGCTGTGTCCATTCGTAACCATACCAATACTGCTTCTCTGCATCCCACATATAATAATGATCACCATCGTAATCCTTTACGTTAAGGTTTGCTTTCATATCGTAGTAGGTGTTCTTGTCATAATTGATATGAAGGTAAGACTTTCGTGATAGTTCCTTCTACATTTGTGTCGTAGTCCTTTTACCCAATAACGAACCTTAAGTGTATGTGCACCTGGCTTTGATAAGCATGTAGACCTTATCAGCTGTAGAGATTGAGTGCTGTTGGTGAAAGAGAAACCTTTCTCGTTTGTGCTGCCTGCAACTGGGTCTTTTGTTGTTAAGACAATTTGTTTGCTACCTGCTGAACCATTCAAGTTTCCTGTGCTAGAATTAATAGTGTAGGTTTCCGCAATATCGTCGTCGGAATTTACTTCGATTTTTGTTAAGTAGCAGTTCTTCAATACAGCATTGCTTGTGTAAGGCTGGAAAACGAGATAAGTTGCTTGATGCTCTAATTGGAAACTAAAGACGCTGCCACCTAAAGTACCTGTTGCCGTGGCTGTACCGTAGTCACCTGAATCGCCAAGGTGATCGGTTGCATTCGGCGTTGTTTGGGTCTGGGCTGTTGGAATCGTTACTTGATTACCGCTACTATTCTTGCCGAGATAGTAAACCTTATAATTTGCGCTTCCTCCGAATTTCCCAGGAACTTTGAACTTGAATGAAGCAGAGTGTGCGTGAGCTGCATCTACAGCGTTACTAACTTGCATCGTGCCGTCGTCGTCCTTTACGTATATCTTGTCGCCCTCTTCCCAATAGAAATCGCCTGTTGCGTAATCGATTGAGGTACGGGTCTGTGCTGGTTCGCCTGCTACAAAGGTTGCAAAGCCTTTGCCGCTATCTCCAGTTTTGCCATTCTGCGCAATGTCTTCGTTGGCACAAGAGACAGCTGTCAGTGCTATACTGAAAAGTGCCGCAAGGGAGAATAAATGTGACTTAAATAATTGTTTTGTTCTCATCATTACTTTTTTTCTAATTTGTGGTTATAACTCTCTTTTATTAGTCTTCCCAAGATGTGTACTTTCGTATCGCCGTCTTCTTCTTCCTTGCCATGCTGACAGGGTTTTTTGCACTGCAGCTAGGACCATGACCATGATGTGCTGGGTTGATGCTGACCTAGGCATGGACGTATCCATCAAAATAAGTGGCTTCATTGACCTGAATTATCATACACGCTGGTGCAGAATAACTCTTCTTTACTTGCTTTTTCTCATTACTTCATTGATTAAAAATAGTTGTTATTTCGTTCTTATTTTGCTCTAAATCAGAGTTCACAAAAAGGGCATAAAAAGCGAACAAAGGAAACTCCTAGAAGTCCTTTGTTTACAGGGTTACAGCACGCTTCGCCGCGCGTATGCGAGAAGAAAAATGTGTTATTAGACGCTAGGTGCGCATAGTGTGTGTGTGTGTGTGTGTAGCAAATTAGTTGGATTGACCAAAGATAAAGTGCAAAAAGATGCAAAGAATCGAATAATTCTTTGCAGTACTTCATTCACTTGATATGTCATTGCTAATTGTTTCACGGCGGCAAAGGTAAGAAGAATAAATTAACTAGCCAAAATAAAAACAAAAAGAAAAAGCCTCACCTCAAAGCCCCTCTCCGAATGGAGAGGGAGTGAAATAGTACTGTTTGCTAAAGGGGTTATGGGAGGGATTTGCTGGAGATTTACAGGAGGATTTATTGGTGATTGGATAGGATGTCTATCAGGTGTTTACTATATAATAAAGGTGGTTCAAGGAATATGTCATTGAAAATATGTATATTTGCAAACGCAAACAACAGAAGAACATGAATAAGAACATTAATTTAGCTGAGGTCGACGTAGCCCATGCAAAATACGTTTACCCAGCGGGGAAATACATAGACAATGACCTGATATTGTTCGAAGATATGGCAAAAGTGCCCCTCCCTTCGAGATCTTCTCGCATGAAAAGTCTATTTCTAGCACTCTGTACTGACGGTAAAGCGCAATACACAGTAGATACTCATAAGCATGAAGTAAGCGAAGGAGATGTCATTATCATTAGTGAAGGACAAGTTGTCGGAGACTATCAGCTATCCCCAGACTGCAAGGTATAGCCATTCTTTTGTCGTATAACTTCTTCAACAACATTGTTAGTGGCATCCATGAATTGTCTGCTCTCTTCCTCTTCGCACGTACTCATCCAGTCTTTCATCTAGATAAGCATCAAACGAAGGAACTGGAGAATTATATCTGCCACATCAAAGAGAAAATCATAGATACCCAACATCGTTTCCGCAAGGAACTTGTGATGACAATGCTAAAAGCTCTCATTTACGACATGAGTAACATTATCTATCAGTTCCAACAACTGGAAACAGAAGGACAAACACGCGCAGAAGTAATCTTTAGAGACTTTATTCAAATGGTTGAAAAGAACTTCCGACATGAGCGTCGTGTCAGTTGGTATGCTAAGAATCTATGCATCACTTCGAAGTATCTATCCGAGACGATTCGAACAATCAGCAAACGAACACCCAGCGATTGGATTGATTCGTATGTAGTACGTGAGCTTTGTGTCATGCTGAAAAATAGCACGATGAGCATAAAGGAAATAGCCGATGAACTTCATTTCGCTAATCAGAGCTTTATGGGAAAATACTTCAAAGAGCATGTAGGAATGAGCCCTTCATTGTTTAGGAAGAGCTATAAGTTGACAAGTACAAGTTAATAAGTTGACGAGTTAATACTGGTATCGTCAGGGAAATTATCTAATACAAGTAATAGGTTTACTCGCCTACTTTTCACCTGTCAACTGTTGTGCAACCTCACATAACTCACCATACCATTCAGCTCCAAAACGCCGAGTAAGTGGCTCTTTTAGGAACTTATAAAGGGGAAGATTCAGTTCTTCTCCTTTCTTTCGAGCATCTGCACAGATCTTCCAATGATGATAATTGATACCACAAGTACCATTCTCAAACTCCTTCACACGGATAGGATATAGCGAACAAGAGATAGGTTTCACAAAATCAATATCCCCTTTTCGATACGAACGTTCCAATGCACAGAGGCAACATCCCTTGTCATAACAGGTGAAAACACAATCCTTTCCACCGACAATACTCGTTACTAAGTCGCCTTCCACATCCGTATAAGCAACGCCTTGCTTATCTATAACGGCTTGAGCTGATGCCGACAAATCCCCCCAAACAGTATCTAAATACATTCTCAATAGCCATTGTCTCATCCAGAGTCACTGGTGCTCCAGCATCGCCATCTATACAACATTGACCATGACACTTATCTAAATCACAGCAGAACTTGACGTTTATGATATCAGGAGAAACTAAGACGTTTCCCACCATGAATATATGTTCGTATCTATTACCCATCAACTTATTCTTACCTTAAATCATTACATCTGCAAGCTTCACTACTACCATTCTATCGGTTCAATAGCATGCTCTTTTAAGTATTGGTTACAACGGGAGAACTGGTGTTGACCAAACCATCCACCTCTATTAGCTGATAAAGGAGAGGGATGAACACTCTCCAAAACAAAGTGTTTATGCGTGTCGATCAATGCTTTCTTACTACGAGCAAAACTTCCCCAAAGCATAAACACCAAATGTTCCCGCCCATCACTAAGAGCTTTAATAGCCGCATCCGTGAACGCTCCCCACCCTAATCCTTGATGACTATTAGCCATGTGCGCACGAACAGTTAACGTGGCATTCAATAAGAGAACGCCCTGCTCTTCCCAACGAGTTAAGTCACCAGAAGTCTTGACAGGAACGCCTAAGTCGCTTTCAATCTCCTTATATATATTCACCAAAGAAGGTGGAAGTCGCACACCATCAGGTACTGAGAAACTCAAGCCCATTGCTTGTCCGGGTTCATGATAAGGGTCTTGTCCAAGGATAACAACCTTAACCTTATCGAAAGAACAGAGGTCAAAAGCATTAAAAATCAGCTTACCCGGAGGATAACACGCATAATGTTTATACTCCTGCTTCACCTGTTCGCTCAGTTGTTGGAAGTAAGGTTTCTCAAACTCACCACCGAGTTTTACGCCCCACGAGGGTTCTATCTTTACTTGCATAGCTTTAACTCTTTACCTGCAAAAGTACTACAAAGTTCTGAGATAACAAAAAGTCGTGCCTTTCGACACGACTTCCTCTATATTAATTTTAGCTTAATTCAAGTTGAATTAATCAGTGATTAGATTCTCACCTGTCATATCTGAAGGTTGTTCCAAGCCCATGATATGAAGGATAGAAGGTGCTACGTCAGCCAAACGACCATCCTTCACTGTTGCAGAGTTATTATCAGTAACGTAAATGAATGGTACAGGATTCAATGAATGGGCTGTATTTGGCGTGCCATCAGGGTTAATTGCGTTATCGGCATTACCATGATCTGCAATAATAATAGCCTCATAATCATTAGCCTTAGCAGCCTCGATAACCTCCTTTACACAATGATCAACTGCCCAAACAGCCTTTGCGATAGCATGATAAACACCCGTATGACCTACCATATCACCATTAGCAAAGTTCACAACAATGAAGTCGTACTCCTGTGTATTGATAGCTCCAACAAGTTTATCCTTCACTTCGAAGGCACTCATCTCAGGCTTTAAGTCGTAGGTTGCAACCTTTGGAGAAGGAACAAGAATGCGATCTTCACCCTCATAAGGCTGTTCTCTACCACCATTGAAGAAGAAGGTTACGTGCGCATACTTCTCTGTCTCGGCTGTATGAAGCTGACGCTTACCGAGACGACTGAGGTATTCTCCTAACGTATCCATCACATTCTCCTTAGGGAAGAGTACATGTACACCCTTGAAGTTAGCATCGTATGGTGTCATACAATAGTACTGCAAGTCCTTGATTGTATGCATACCTTCCTCTGGCATATCCTGCTGTGTCAACACTTGTGTCAACTCTTTAGCACGGTCATTACGGAAGTTTATGAAGATAACAACATCACCTTCCTGGATTGTTCCATCTACAGAAGAGTTATTGATAGGCTTGATAAACTCGTCAGTAACGTCTGCTGCATAGCTATCTTCAACCGCTTTCACCATGTCAGTAGCCTGAACTCCCTTGCCCTCAACGAGTAGGTCGTATGCTTCCTTCACACGATTCCAACGCTTATCACGGTCCATTGCATAGAAACGACCCACAATTGAAGCGACATGAGCACCATTGCTGTCACACACCTTTTGAATGTCTGCGATAAAACCAGCACCACTCTTTGGGTCTGTATCACGACCATCCATAAAACAATGAACGTACACATCCTTTAGATTATATTCCTTTCCTATCTCAATGAGTTTGAATAGGTGATCTAAAGAAGAGTGTACACCACCAGTTGAAGTAAGTCCCATCAAGTGGAGTTTCTTACCTGTTTTCTGTGCATAACTATATGCTTCAACAATACCAGGGTTCTTTAGGATGTCTCCAGTCTGGCATGCCTTGTTAATCTTAACCAAGTCTTGATAAACGATACGACCGGCACCTATATTCAAGTGACCTACCTCCGAGTTACCCATCTGACCATCAGGAAGACCTACATCTTCGCCTGATGCCTGCAACTGAGAGTGTGCACTAACAGCGTTCAAGTAGTCTAAGTAAGGTGTAGGAGTATTATAAATCACATCACCTTTACCATGCTTTCCGTTACCCCAACCATCGAGGATCATCAATAAAGCTTTCTTTGCCATAATTTTACCTTTATATTTTACACTATTATCTACGTCTTGCAAAGATAGTGCCAACGATAACCAAGAGAACATATACTCAATTTGTCGATCGCTGTCTATCTTTTGCAAAGGTACTATAAAAGTCTAAGATGATAGCATAAAGCCTACTGATTTTTGATTTTCAATCGATGAATTAAAACAGGTTTAACAATGTTCTTTAATACGACTAAACATTATCATCCAGCTTCAAAAACAACACCTTTACATTCGGAAAGCAATGGGTATATAAAAAGGCATACCTTTCTTAGGCTTTGAAGTCCACTTCCATTTAGGCATTAACTTGGCTACACGCAGTGCTTCTTCATCTAAAATAGGGTAAACGGAACGCACTACTTTGAAATTACTGCATGTCCCGTCAACATCTACAAAGAACCCAATAATAACACGACCTTGTACACACATATTTGCAAGAATAGGTGGATAACGCAAGTTCTTAGCGATGAACTCTGGTAAATCACCAGGAAAGAAAGGTCTCGGACCGAGCTCACAAACAAAGTTCTTAATACTATCCTTCTTCTCTGTTAGCACTTGTTTACAGGTATCAACTTTGGTTGTATCACTCTTCGCAGGCTTTATCTTGTCTAAAAACTCCTGCGAAGGATCTGCACATATAACGCCATAGTAGGTCCAGAAGGGACATTTTTCTTCGGTTTCATCGTTCTTTTTACGATGCTGGGCAGTAGCATTTCCAATCATAAGAAAGCTGATTAAAAACGCAAAAAAACAATTTCTTCATCATAATCTTACCGTTTTAAATATTCTTATTCATTATTTCTTTAATTCTTTTCAAGCCCCAACGAAGCAGAAGAAGAAGTGCTAAAAGTAGGTACAGACACCCTCGTCTGGAAACCGAACCACCTTACATCTTTGTGAAATACATCCTCTTATGCGGACAGACAGGGCGTCTGTCCCTACTATGGCGTATTATAGACTGCAAAAACTATCACTAATTAACTTCCGTTAGGCGCTCCTCCCCTTGGGGAGGCTGGGAGGGTTCAGACGAGGGCGTCTGTCCCTACTTGCAGCACTATCCCATCAGACTAATAACTCGTTTACTTGTCTACTCCTATACTCGTCAACTCAAACTAATCATAATTTTTGAATTATGAACTATGAATTTTTGAATTAAAGGAAAGCCTCTTCTCCATTCAAAGAGAGCCTCTCTTCACATCAAGGAAACGCCCTTCTCACATCGAAGAAAGCACCTCTTCTTTTTTCCAAAGCAATATCTTGGAAATCAAGCTATTGTATTCTAACTATCTTCCGATAGGCTACATCCACTTTTTGGGAGGTGTTTGGAGAGGTCTCGAAACCTTTTCTATTCAAAAACCCGCACCAGTGCTTAAACGCAATCACACCGCTGCGGGTTTATGAAATGCAGATGACAATCATTGGAACTAATCGTCAATGCAAAGGTAAGAAGCATTCTTCTTCAATGCAATAGCACTCTTGTTGTTGACACAAAGATAAGAAAAAGACATCTAATTTACAAGTACTTACAAGATTCACCAACCACACTTTGACACAAAATAATCGTTCTCAATCTTAGCAAACTTGCCATTTCCACATTAATTGTCTACCTTTGTACACATGAAGAAAAGGTTTCTTTTATGGTTTATCAGCCTTTTGTCGTTGTTATCATGCAGCCAAAGGAAGCTCCCGCATTATCCTGCAACGGATGACGGGATTACCCAAATGCGCCTTGACAGTGCTACAAATCTATACGAAAAAGACATGATTTACACAAGGCAATGTACCAACTGAAAGCTGCAGAAAAGCGCCTTTTCAACGTTACGGAAGACTCTCTAAAGTTTCTCACTTACTATCGCATTGCTCAAATCAACGCACAAGATGGAGCGTACAAACTGGCTTTAGATTACTTGAAACATGCTGCTCGACATGCTAATGACGTGAAACGAAAGCCACAGGATGGCGGATATTGACATAGAGAAAGCCTTTGTTTACAACCAAATGGGTAAACGGGATTCTGCTCTTAACAGCTTGCTAAAGGCGGAAAAGTACAAACCTCGAATCCGAAAAGACCAAGAGAAGCGCATAGAAGAGATGCGTCAACACATCAAGAAGCACCAGATTGTCGCCATATCACCAGGCAAAGACGTTGAAATAGTACAACTGCAAGACCTCTACGAGGTAGCCTTAGCACAGCGCAAAGCACTCGAGTTGAAACTTTACATTGCTTATCTTCTCCTTGCACTCATCCTTGTTTCCATTGGAATTACGATATGGTTTCGTCGTCGGATGCGTCAACAACTTCGGTTCTATCGCCTACAACAACAGGAAACAGAGCATAATATCCAACTAACATTACGTCGAAAAGATGCCACGATAGATGAGATGAAGGCAGAAATAGATAACAAACTCGATGAACTCAACCAACTTCGGGATTCTATCAAAGCTCATAGTAAAAATATAAAAACGTCCGATTCCATCGAACAAATTAAACTCGGAATCGACACCTTACATACCATCTTGAAAGGAGGGAACTTATCACAGATGGGCAAAAGAGAGCAACAAGCCCTCAATATGATTATGCCCAACTATGATTACGAACTGTCTTATATCCTCAACAACCCACGCTTTGCACTCACACCTAAGGAGTGTTTCTATTACGTAATGGAGCATTATGGAATAGAAGATGAGCTGAAAGCACAAGCATTCTGCTGTACTTCGCAAGCTATAAGATCGATTAAGAGTAGGCTAAGAAAGAAACTTGAGCAAAAATAATCACTACATCAAGAACCTTGCCGCGTACTCTCCCATCTGCTTATAACCCACAGGATTAGGATGCAACCAATCGCCAATTTGCCATTCACGACGTAATTGTTCAGGGGCAGAAGGGTCACGCATAAGGGCATCAAAATCTATGAATCCATCGATTTCATGCGTTGTTCGAATCCATGAATTAACTATTTACGTGCCTTCTCACGCTCTTCTGTGAAATAACCACGGCATCCACGGAATGGAGTTATCGTACCCATATAAACCTTCAAACCGCGTTGACGAGCCTTCTTTATCATCACTTGATAGGTCTCAACGAGCTTTCGTGCGGTCTCATCAGGGTTGGTTGACGTTCCAATATCATTAATGGCTTCAAAGATGATAACGGCTCGCAAGCCTCTTTGGGCAAGTATATCACGATCGAATCGTTCCTTTCCCGGTGCACCCAAACCTACTGACAAGATGCGGTTGTTACCAATTCCTAAATTCAAGATACCCGTCTTTCCCACCTTAAAGAGATTGAAACCTGCACCGTTATTCAGCGCAGCTGAAAGGAAATCGGGCCAACGATCTTGAGCATTGGTAGTACTTCCCTTTCCATCAGTAATACTATTACCAAGGATGGCTATACTTGATGCTGTCGCATCAAGAACATCGATAGCTGAGATATTAAACCAATGGTCTTCCTTAAAAGCAGTTGTAAAGTCTGTGTAAGAATTGGTCACTCCACGAAGTATATAAGAGGTGGTGCGTGACCCCATGTGAACAGTTGGTTCCTTCGGAGCTTTTAGGTAGTTAATGGTGATGGAAACGCGCTCCAAGGGTTGTAAATTGAACTTCAAAGCATCTGAAAAGACGGCTTTACCTGCAGGAATAACCACCTGACGCTTCTTACCAAACTGTAGATACTTCGCAGAGGTCTTGTATATCTCTGGTCCATTTCCTGCTTTCGCGATATAGACACTCGTAATCTCTACGGGTTCAGAAGAGAGTTCGTTGCTAAGCTGCAAACGAATAACATTACCTCCGATACTCACTTTCACCACCTGACGAACAGATCGATTGGTCATCTGATTGTTGTAAGGCATGAATGATTTATCTACTGTTTGGGGCGCACAAGCCCATGTTCCCACCCAATGAGGCTGCTGGGCTTGGATGGTCAGGGCGATGAATAATAATAAAACTAATAAAATCTTACGTGTCATATTATGACTGTTTTAAATCCTGAATACCTGTTATTATCGATTTAATCGGGCATTTCCTCACTTTGAATCTTTCGATTTACTCTTATCCAGCACTTCCTTTTCTGAAAGAGAGAAATTAAGGGCGAGGCTTTCGATCTCACCTCTCATATATTCTTTAAAACCATCTCCTTCTATAATCCGAATATCCTTAAAGAGTCCAAGGACAAATCGACCGAGCCCGCGATAATCGCATACTTCAATATCAAGAAGCCACGAATCATCCGATTTTTGTACCAGTAAGTAGGCTCCTTGAGGGTACTCTTCGATGAAAAGATTATGTGATAACTGCCCAAGGAGTAACTTAACGCGATGCTGAACTTCACCACTAAACATGAAGATATCGGTGAATATTTTTCCGATGTAGGTTCTCATGCAACCACGAAGCATCAAGTTCTTCAACACTCCCCATGCGCGATAACTTGAAAGTCTTGTTCTCTCCTGACAGCAACTCATAGCATCTTACATCCTCATTGTTATGCAGAAGGAGAAAAGGCTCAACTATTCTGTCCTTGACAGTATGGCTATGTGGACTGGAATAGTCTAATAGTTTCACCATGTGTTTTTCGCTCCATTGCCTTCTTCAAAACCTTTAGATTGGACTCCATCTGTCGATGAATTGGGGAATTAGTAACGATTGAGAAGTTGTAAGCATTCTCCATTCTCTGCCGGAGTTGATTGACCATTACGCTGTCATTACCAGCCATCATCAACAAGCTATGGATAGTCTTTACATCCGTATCACTCAATTGAATACTCTGAAAGAGCTGTACAAAGAAGGGGGAGCGACGGTCGATATGATAACAACCTTCATGCTTGAATACGATAAAACCCGCATGTTTGATGAAGTCGAGTAGGTAATAGAGATTGCGACGGGACAAGTCCATGCGTTCACATAGGTCTTGCACCGAATAGTTACTACCATTCGATAAGAGGATGATAAGTTCTAACTGCTTCTTTAGTTTATCAAATCTCATGATGAAGGTACGTTATTTTAGAAATCAAATGATAATTGTTCATCTCCTAAGAGATTGTAACTTTTGCGATGAAATGGCGTTATTCCGTATTGACGGATGGCCTCCCGGTGCTTCTTAGTGGGGTATCCCATATTCGACTGCCAGTCATATTGGGGGTATTTCTCAGCCAGTGAGAGCATGTAATCATCGCGATATGTCTTGGCAAGGATGGATGCAGCGGCTATGGAAAGATACTTTCCATCACCCTTAACGATGGTGGTAAATGGTAAATCTTGATAGGGAGTGAAGCGGTTACCATCAACGATAATGGCTTCGGGACGCATCTTGAGTTGATCTAAAGCACGATGCATGGCAAGGAAGGACGCGTTGAGAATGTTTATCTTGTCTATCTCTTCGGGTGTAACAATACCCACAGCCCATGCGATGGCATCATGTTCAATGATCTTGCGAAGAGCATATCGCTTTTTAGCTGACAACTTCTTGGAATCGTTCAGTAGGTCGTTTTTGTAGTTAGTAGGCAAAGATGACTGCCGCAGCATACACACTTCCAGCAAGGCATCCTCTACCTGCTTCATCGCAGCCAGCCTCTATCAACCCTTCATAATAATGACTTTTCAACATGAATAGTACGTCTTAATAGTTAAAGAACCTTTCATTTTAAGTGTATATAACAAATGTTTTTAAGCGAGTGAACATCCTTTGCGCATATCAATCTTACTTTTGCAAGCGTAAACGAAAGATGGTTCTTACACCTTATATATTATATATAGCAACAAACTAAAGCAAAACGATATGAAAAAAGAAATGACTTTCACCGAGCAGAACACATCTTACAACGACCTAAGTCGACTTTTTAAAGATATGAATGTGTGGCTACATGCTCCTGCAGAATGGCTTCGCAATTATTATAGTGCTATCCTTGAGCGGGAGGTGAGCAGCCAACAAGCAGCGTACATAACGCAAGCTCAAATTGCATTCGTTCTATCAGCATTCCCCATAATGTCGTCTATCTGGCTGCATATTATCGCTATCTTATGGTTCATAAGAAGCCTGTGGATGTGCAAGAGAGGATAAACTTTGAATACTGAAATAGAGATTTTTGTCCCCTTATGACACCTATCCTTATTCGTCTTCATACCTACAATGAATAACGAAAGAATGTTTAGTTGGAGGCAATGTCTCTATTTTCTATATCATAAATAGAACGCACGTAAATGCTAAAACATCATTACCACTCGCTTTAATCCTGCTACTAAAGCATCGACTTCTTCGCATGTATTGTACAATCCGAAGGATGCCCTCACTGTGCCAAGGACGCCCAAACGATCCATCAAAGGCTGTGCGCAGTGATGACCAGTGCGTACCGCAATACCGAGTTGATCGAGGAGTGTACCTAAATCCATGTGATGGATATCACCAACGTTGAAGCTAATAACAGCATCGCCAGCGTCTTGGTGATGTCCATAAATGTGCATTCCATCAATCTCACGGAGCCTCTGAAGGGCGTAATGGGTAAGTTCCTGTTCGTGTTGAAAGATGTTATCCATCCCCAAAGCGGATACATAATCAAGAGCTTTAGCAAGTCCGTGAGTAGCTACATAGTCGGGGGTTCCAGCCTCAAACTTCAATGGTGGACGCTCAAAAAGTGGTCTTTCCAAAGCTGACATGTTCTATCATCTCGCCACCACCTTGGTATGGAGGCATCTTATCAAGCCACTTCTCTTTACCATAAAGAACGCCTACGCCCGTAGGACCATAGACCTTATGCCCACTGAAAGCAAGGAAGTCACAATCTAAGTCTTGCACATCAACAGCGAAATGAGGTATGCTCTGCGCACCATCAACCATAACGGGTACATCGCATTCATGGGCTATTCGGATCATTTCCTTTACTGGATTGATGCTTCCGAGAACGTTACTTACCTGCGTTACACTGACCAATTTCGTGCGTTTCGAGAAGAGTTTCTCGTAAGCATGTAGGTCGAGAACTCCCTCATCGGTCATCGGAATAACCTTAAGAACAATCCCTTTGCGCTGTTCCTGTAACTGCCAAGGAACGATGTTAGAGTGGTGTTCCATGACAGAAACAATCACCTCATCGCCCTCTCGCATACAACCTTCAGTGAAACTGGAGGCAACGAGATTCAAACTCTCTGTCGTTCCACGTGTGAAGACAACCTCTGTAGTGGAACGAGCATTAATGAACTTCTTTACTGTTTCGCGTGCAGCTTCGTGTAAGATCGGTTGCTTGTTGCGACATCCAGTGTACCCCACGATGCACATTTGCATTCACATTAAGATACTCTTCACGCATAGCATCCAGTACACAGAGTGGTTTCTGTGTGGTAGCACCATTATCAAAGTAAACCAGCGGCTTGTCATAAACGGTGCGAGAGGTATCGGAAGTCTTCCTAACTTTATTAATATCGTACATAAAGATACTCGAAACCCACCCCAACCCCTCCCGAAGGGAGGGAGATAGATATGTTATTATTGCTATATAGTCTCTTGAGACGCAAAACTATCCCTCTTCAAGGGAGGGAGATGGATATGTTATTATTGCTATATAGTCTCTTGAGACTCAAAACTATCCCTCTTCAAGGGAGGGAGATGGATATGTTATTATTGCTATATAGTCTCTTGAGACTCAAAACTATCCTCTTCAAGCGAGGGAGATGGATATGTTATTATTGCTATAATTTCTAATACTCAACTTCCTACTCGTTTTCAACAGAAGAGAAGTTTGATAAGTTCTTTCGAAATAATCCCTTAGAGTTCCCTCACCCTCACTATCATATCAATCTCCCTCCTTCGGGAGGGTAAGGGGTGGGTATTTACTTACACAAATTGCACCCTTCGCACTTATCAAGTTCACCACGGAAGCGCTTTTCTACCAAATGGTGGAGACGGTCACGCAGTGGTTCGAGTTCCATCTTGTCGATGACTTCATTGATAAAGGCAAACTCAAGGAGGAGTTTAGCTTCTTTTCTATCGATGCCACGTTGCTCCATATAGAAGAGAGCGGCATCATTGAGCTGTCCAACCGTTGAACCATGATTACACTGAACATCATCAGCATAGATCTCAAGCATTGGCTGCGTGAACATTCGGGCAGTCTTGCTGGCACAGAGGTTACGGTTATTCTCCTGTGAGAGTGTCTTCTGTGCGCCCTTACGAACGAGTACACGACCTGCGAAAGCACCCACAGCATTCTCGTCGAGTACGTATTTATAGAGTTCGTTGCTTGTACAATGAGGCACTTGATGGTCGATAAGTGTGTTGTTATCAACATGCTGATTCTTGTCAGCTATCACACAACCATTGCAGAAACACTCACTACCCTCACCCTTAAAGACAAGGTCGAGCATGTTTCGGGTTACTCCATTGTGCAACGTGATGACGTTATGACTTGCACGTGAATTGCGTTGCTGTTCGATATAAACATTCGAAACACGCACATTCTTGGCATGTGTCTCTTCCATACAGTTCAGTTCCAGGTTCGCATTATCGCCCACAAAGGCTTCGATCACCTGTGTTGCAAGGAAGTTTCGGTCGTCAGCTGCGTGGTCACAGAAGAGGAATTGCGCCTTAGCACCTTCTTCGAGCACAATGAGTACACGACGATTGACCATCAAGTCAACATCAGAACGGAGGATATTTATTACCTGCACTGTACGGTCAAGTTGCACATTCTTAGGCACATAGATAAAGAGTCCGTCTTGTGCTAACATCGTATTCAGTGCCGTAACAGCATCTTTCTCAGTGTCAGCCAGCTTACCATAGTACTTCTTCACCAACTCTGGATGCTCTTTAGCCACACGACTCAAACTGTCAATGACTACTCCATCGTTGAGTTTTACGTTTGGGAAGTGCCTTCGTATAGAACTGATCGTTGACTATAAAGTAAAGAGATGTACTGAGATTGGGCACATCACATCTGAATGTCTCGTATGGGTCAACGGGTATTTCAAGCCTGTTGAGGTTCAAACCATAATCTGGTTCGAATAGCTTTGCATGTCCGTGTACTTATAGCGTTCCACCTTCTTGGTAGGAAAGCCCAGCCGACGGAAATTGTCAAAAGCCTTATCGCGCACCTCATTCATCACAGGAGCAGCGTGATCCTTTATGATTTGCTGCGCCTCTGTGTAGAGGTCTATATATTGTTTTTCGCTTTGCATGTTTGTTTTAAGAAGTTTTGGAGGAATGAAAGAGCAGTCTTTGTAATCCTTTTTTACCGTTTATCACAACCTAAAAATAGGTTTTATAACTCATTGAGGACCACCATATTACAGATAATCAAAATTCTCTTATAAGACAATTTTAATTCTCTTATAGGACAATTTCAACTTTCTACTAACTCTTTTTCTACTCGCTCCATTATGTAAATACTTTTTCTTACACGACGTTATCAGTCGTTATCCACTTCTTCCTTTATCCAATCGTAACCGCGTTGTTCAATCTCCTTCGCCAATTCTGGACCTGCCGTCTTCACGATACGACCTTTATAAAGTACGTGAACAACGTCTGGTTTAATCATATCAAGCAGTCGCTCATAGTGCGTGATGACTATGTAAGAGGTTTCATTAGTATGCATCTTGTTAACGCCATCAGCTACAATGCGCATGGCATCAACGTCAAGACCAGAGTCAGTCTCATCCAAAATACTAAGTTTTGGCTCCAACATTGCCATCTGGAAGATCTCATTACGCTTCTTCTCACCACCCGAAAAGCCTTCGTTTACACTGCGACGAGAGAGTGTGGAGTCCATCCCCACCAGCTGACGTTTCTCACGCATGAGTGCCATAAACTCAGCAGCCTTCATTGGATCTAATCCTTCATAGGCACGCTTTGCATTGATAGCAGCCTTCATGAAGTTAGTCATACTCACGCCAGGTATCTCAACAGGATATTGGAAAGAGAGGAACAAACCCTCGTGAGAGCGGTCTTCCGGCTTCATCTCCAATAGGTTTTTGCCATTAAAAATAGCCATACCATCGGTCACCTCATAGAGAGGATTACCCGTCAGTACGGCACTCAGCGTTGATTTACCCGAACCATTAGGTCCCATGATAGCATGCACCTCACCATCTTTTATCGTGAGGTTGATACCTTTTAATATTTCTTTTCCTGCGATGGTAGCATGCAGGTTTCTTACTTCTAACATATTATCTTTGCTTTAATTATCCTTCACTAAAAATGAATTAACAACATCCAACAGCGTATCGAACACGAAATCAGAGAAATGATATTCACCACGAGCCATCTTTTCGACTCTCTCTTGCTCTATTATTTGCTCTTCAAGGAGCGAGGACGAATAAGCATCTTTACCAAAGAAAGACTTTGATTTCTTCTTGTAAGCTGGCAAGTTACCTATCATCTCCGAGCCCGTAACTGTACGATAGAGACGAGTATCAAAGGGCTTAGGTGTATCAGCAACCCCATCACTGACTGGCATGTAATCGCCGTATCCTGCTTCACTTGCTCATCAATCAAATATTTCTGCCACGGCTTTATTTGCCATGACTGGGCTTGAAGCATTGTTGTAAGGAGCAAGCCAAACGTGATAAGAATGAGCTTTCGCATGTTGTTTATTCAGTTATATTATCCTACTGTTCCTTCCAAAGTTACAGAGAGAAGTTTCTGTGCTTCAACGGCAAACTCCATTGGAAGTTTGTTGAGGACATCCTTCGCATAACCATTGACAATCAAACCAACGGCATCCTCTGTTGGTATACCACGCTGATTACAATAGAAGAGTTGGTCCTCACTAATCTTCGAAGTGGTTGCTTCATGCTCAACAATAGCAGTATCGTTGTGGATGTCCATATAAGGGAATGTATGTGCACCGCAGTCAGAACCTAAGAGAAGAGAGTCACAACTTGAGTAGTTACGAGCGTTCTCCGCATTGGCTGTAGCACGAACCAAGCCACGATAAGAGTTCTGACTATGTCCGGCAGAGATACCTTTCGAGATGATTGTACTCTTCGTATTCTTACCCATGTGAATCATCTTCGTACCCGTATCAGCCTCTTGGTAGTTGTTTGTCACAGCAACAGAATAGAACTCTGCCTGTGAGTTATCACCCTTTCAACACACAAGAAGGATACTTCCAAGTAATAGCCGAACCTGTCTCTACCTGTGTCCATGACAGTTTTGAGTTTACACCACGAAGTTCGCCACGCTTTGTAACAAGGTTCAAGACACCACCCTTACCGTTCTCATCACCTGGATACCAGTTCTGAACAGTAGAGTATTTCACCTCAGCATTATCTAACACAACGATTTCAACTACTGCAGCATGCAACTGATTCTCATCACGCATAGGAGCAGTACAGCCCTCAAGATAGCTAACATACGAATCATCATCAGCTACAATCAATGTACGTTCGAACTGACCAGTGTTGATAGCATTGATGCGGAAGTACGAACTAAGCTCCATCGGACAACGGACACCTTTAGGAATGTACACGAAGGAACCATCACTAAAGACCGCAGAATTGAGTGCTGCGGAGTAGTTGTCACGGTAAGGAACAACACTTCCAAGGTATTTACGCACCAAGTCAGGGTGCTCTTTGACTGCTTCACCAATAGAACAGAAGATGATTCCCTTCTCTGCTAACTGCTTCTTAAAGGTTGTCTTCACTGATACTGAGTCCATAATGGCATCAACAGCCGTCCCACTCAGTGCTAATCGTTCTTCCAAAGGAATACCTAACTTATCGAAAGTCTTCTCTAACTCTGGGTCAATCTCCTTATTCTTAGGCTTCTTCGCCAACGGATCAGCATAATAGGAGATATCTTGCAAATGCAAATCAGGCAAATGTAAGTGCCCCCACGTTGGTATCGGGAGAGTCTCCCAGTAACGGAAAGCCTTCAAACGAAAATCGAGGAGCCACTCTGGTTCCCCTTTCTTCTGCGAAATAAGTCGAACAATATCCTCGTTCAGACCCTTTGGTATGACCTCCGTATGTATGTCGGTTGTAAAGCCAAACTCATACTTTTGCTCTGCAACCTTCTTTACGAATTCATTATTTTTATTCTCTGACATTTGTAACTCAATACTAATATATAGTATGGTATAGGTAGACAAATTATGTGCCACTAGTACAATAGCAACATTTGTTACCAAAAAGAAAGAACCGTCTTTACTCCTTTGATGGAGAAAAGACGGTTTTTTATCTTATTATAATTTCTGTTCTACCTCAATCTCCGTGAAGGTTTCGATGATATCACCAACTTGCAAGTCGTTGTAATTAACAAGTGATATACCACATTCAAGCCCTGTTGCGACTTCCTTCACATCGTCCTTATAACGCTTGAGGGCATCAATAGGAGCCGTATGGATTACGATACCATCACGAACGACTCGACCTTTATCCTTACTGTGAACCTTACCTTCGGTAACCATACCACCAGCAACCGTTCCAACCTTGGATATCTTGAAGACTTGTTTCACCTCAAACTGACCAGTGACAATTTCCTTCTTCACCTTGTCAAGCATACCCACCATCGTTGACTTCACATCGTCGATAGCATCATAGATGACAGAGTAAGTATTGATTTCAACACCTTCACGGTCAGCCAAACGGCGTGCATCAGCAGAAGGACGAACCTGGAAACCAACGATGACAGCATCAGAAGCAGATGCTAACATCACATCATTCTCTGAAATCTGCCCTACTGCCTTGCTGATAACATTCACCTTCACCTTCTCTGTTGACAGCTTGATGAATGAGTCAGACAATGCCTCGATAGAACCATCGGTATCACCCTTCACGATAATATTCATCTCATGGAACTCACCACGAGCGATTCGGTGAGAGATATCAGACAATGTAAGACGAGTCTGTGTACGCAAGCCTTGCTCACGCTGAAGCTGCTCACGCTTGTTAGCAATCTCACGTGCCTCCTGCTCAGTCTCCATCACATGGAAGGTATCACCTGCTGTTGGTGCACCATTCAGACCAAGAATAATAGCTGGTTCTGCTGGTCCCAGCACTCTCAATGCGTTGGTTACGTTCATTGAACATAGCCTTAATACGACCCCAAGAAGTACCAGCGATGACATTATCACCAATCTTCAACGTACCATTAGAAACAAGTACCGTACTAACATAACCACGCCCCTTATCGAGAGATGACTCGATGATCGTACCTGTTGCCTTACGGTTAGGATTAGCCTTGAGATCCATCATATCAGCTTCAAGCAGTACCTTATCAAGAAGTTCATTAACACCTAATCCCTTCTTAGCACTGATCTCCTGACACTGATACTTACCACCCCACTCTTCAACAAGTAGATTCATCTGTGATAAGTCCTCACGTATCTTATCAGGATTAGCTCCTGGTTTATCAATCTTATTAATAGCAAACACCATTGGCACACCAGCTGCTTGCGCATGAGCAATAGCCTCCTTTGTCGTTGGCATCACCGAGTCGTCGGCAGCAATGATGATAATAGCAATATCCGTTACTTGTGCACCACGAGCACGCATAGCAGTAAATGCTTCGTGACCCGGAGTATCAAGGAAAGTAACCTTCCGACCATTCTCCAATGTCACACTATAGGCGCCAATGTGCTGGGTAATACCACCGGCTTCACCAGCAATCACATTGGTATTACGGATATGGTCAAGCAACGATGTCTTACCATGGTCTACATGTCCCATGACAGTAACGATAGGAGCACGTGAAACGAGGTCGTTCTCATCATCCACCTCCTCGCTTACAGCTTCCTGTACTTCTGCACTGACATACTCTGTCTTGAAGCCAAACTCATCAGCAACAAGGTTGATAGTCTCTGCGTCCAAACGCTGGTTAATAGAAACCATAATACCTACAGACATCAACGTTGATATGACATTTGTTACTGGGATATTCATCATTGTAGCCAACTCAGATACGGTAACAAACTCTGTCAACTTCAATATCTTACTTTCCTTACGCTCTGCTTTAGCCTCAGCATTGAGACGTTCCTGTACAGCATCACGCTTCTCCTTACGGTATTTAGCACCTTTCTTATTCTGGCTCTTGCTTGTTAAACGAGCAAGAGTCTCCTTTACCTGACGTGCTACGGCTTCATCATCCACCTCTAAAGGTTTCTGATTACGATTGCGATTCTTCTTTCCACCATTCTTGTTACCGCCGTTATTGCCACCTTTCTTACCACTCTGGTTCTGCTGCTGATTAGCTGCGGCATTGATATCAACACGTTCCTTATTAATACGAACACGTTTCTTCTTGCCCTGACCATTATTCTGACCAGCCTTCTCTTCGCGCTCTTTACGACGTTCTTCCTTACTCTTCTTCTTAGGACGAGTGCTCTGATTCAGCGTACTGAGGTCTATCTTCCCCAATACATTCACCTTTGGTGTATTGAGCATCTTCTTCTCATTCTTGGTCTGGAACAGTCCGTTATCATTCTTATCCTCCACTACTTCAGAATTTGTAGTTGTATTTGATGTTGTCGAAGCAGGCTCTGCCTTTACTTCAGCTTTCACTTCTTTCTTTGGCTCATCATGCTTCTTCTCCACCTTAGACGTATTCACACCCTTTGTGTCAACGACCTTTTTCTCTTTAGAAGTATTTACAGGATTCTCCATCTTAGGCTTAACAGATGTTTCAGACTTCACCGTCTCTTTCTTTTCGGCTGGCTTATCATTAACTACAGGCTTATCCACCTTCTCGGTTTTCACAGCCTTTTTCAGCCTCTTTCTTATCCTGCGCTTGACTCACGGCAGTAGCAACTACAGGGTCAGACTTCTTTTTCAGTAGGAGCAACAGAAGACTTATTGACCGGCTTATTAAGCTGTTCAAGATCTATTTTTCCGACTGGTTTATACTGCGGACGATTAGCCTTTAGGAGCGTTTCAGCCCTATGGTCAGTTGCAGACTTCTTCTCTTTAGGCTTCTTCTGGAAAAGTTTAGCTGCATCATTCTTCACCTCTTTATCGTTCTTAAAGGCTCCGACAAGGGCATTATACTGCTCATCACTGAGTTTGAAGTTCAAGTCACTCTTAACTTCCCCCAACTCTTGTTTCTTCTCCAAGAACTCCACTGCCGTCTGAAGTCCTATATTCAATTCGCGAATTGCTTTGTTTAATCTGATGCTCATTAACTTTATTTTATTCGGTGTTGGGTGCTAGTTGTTGGTTGTTGTATTGCCTTTTGGTAGAGAGGGGTTCCGAACATGGAGTTGAATATAGTCACACCCGTTAGCTATACATCAACAGCCATCACCCACCAACCAATCACCTTTTACTGTTCAAACTCTGACTTTAAGATGTTCAAGACATTATCAACAGTCTCTTCCTCTAAGTCAGCTTTCTCAATCAACATCTCACGTGGAGCATTTAATACCTGTCGTGCGGTATCAAGACCAATGCCTTTAATAGCATCGATAACCCACTGATCAATCTCATCTGAGAACTCATCCAAATAGATATCCTCCTCTGCATTCTGTTCATCAAGCTCACGGAACACATCAATAGTATAACCTGTCAGCATACTAGCCAACTTGATATTCATACCACCACGACCGATTGCCAAGCTCACTTCCTCTGGTTGCAAGTAAACCTCCGCCTTCTTATTTTCCTCGTCAATGGTCAAACTGCTAACCTTAGCAGGAGCCAATGCACGTTGGATGAAGAGCTTAGTATTGGCAGTCCAATTGATGACATCGAGGTTCTCGTTGCATAACTCACGAACAATACCATGTACACGACTACCACGTACACCAACGCAAGCACCAACAGGATCAATGCGATCGTCAAAACTTTCAACAGCTATCTTAGCACGTTCACCAGGCATACGAGCAATCTTACGAATGGCTATCAAGCCTTCTGCTATTTCAGGAACTTCAGCCTCAAAAGTCGCTCCAAGAATTCAGGTGCTGTACGTGAGAGGATAATCTTTGGGTTGTTATTCTCGTTATCAACGCGCAGAATCACCGCACGAATGGTCTCACCCTTACGGTACTGATCACGTGGTATCTGCTCACCCTTTGGGTAAGATCAACTCGTTATTCTCGTCATCAACAAGCAAAACCTCACGTTTCCATGTTTGATAAACCTCACCGGAAATAATCTGCCCAACGCGATCCTTATATTTATTATATAGTGAATCATGCTCCAATTCAAGGATCTTTTGAAGCCAAAGTTTGGCGTAGATTCAAGATAGCACGGCGCCCAAACTTATTAAAATCAACCTCCTCACTAACATCCTCACCGACTTCGTAATCGGCTTCTATCTTACGTGCATCCGTCAGACTAATCTCTTTATTCTCGTCTTTAACCTCACCGTCAGCCACTACTACACGGTTACGATGAATCTCAAAGTCGCCCTTGTCTGGGTTAACAATCACGTCGAAGTTTTCATCGCTACCGAATATCTTTGCGAGAACATTACGGAGCTCTCTTCCAAAACACTCACAAGTGTTGTGCGATCGATGCTCTTGGTGTCTTTAAACTCCTTAAAAGGTCTCGATCATATTCGGACGCTCTTCTTCTACTTTTTCTTGCTGCCATAGCCTTTTACTTGAAACTTATTATATATTTTGTATACTTTTACTTCATCCATCTTGTACGCATGGTCTACATCCATCTTTCACTGGACGCTTCTTACCTTCCACTTGTACTTTCTCATTGACAGCAACGATGAAATCATTGCCATCAACGCTCTTCAAAACGCCTTTAACCTTTCTTCCCGTCTTTATCCAGCACCTCAACTTCCTTTCCAATGAAGTTCTGATACTGCTGTGGAACCTTGAATGGCTGACCAAGACCAGCAGAACCTACCTCTAACTCATAGTCTTCCTCATCACGTGAAAGGCGATCCTCTATATACTTACTCAGCTCTACACAATCCTCAATCCATACCCCATCGGCATGATCAATTTCAACAACAATCTTGTCATCAGGACTTATTTGAATGTCAACCAGGAAGTATTCCTTACCTTCCAACCACTCGTCAACGAGACTCTTTACAACGTTTTTATCTATCATAAGCGTTTTAATATGAAAAAAATGAGGAGCTATCGAAAGCCCCTCATTCCTCTGAACGTGTGCAAAGTTACAAATAAATTCGACACAAGCCAAATGTTTTCTGCATTTTTCTTAAAAGTATAAAGTAGCTCTAATACATATTATATACGTAATTGGCAACCATCGCTATCACACAAGCCTAACTCCATACGCCTGCCTTCCGACACACGCTTTATTATCTTTGTGATAAAGCCTTCCCAAATCCTCTTAAAAACATATACCTAATTCTGAAAAGATGCTGTTTAAAATAGGAAAATAGACTAAAAATTAGCATTAAACCCATTATTTATCAAATAAAAATAGACTAATTTTTCACCTCTCCAACGCCCTTTTATAAGAATAAGAACGCCTGTCTATAACAAAAAGATACTCCTGATAACATCAGAGAGTATCTTCAATCTTTTAGAACTATCGTCTATTACTTATGACGATTATTCCTTATTTTGTCTCGGTAGTCTTTTTAGAATCAACTAAAGGCTGTAACACTTTCTTATATGCAGCTGGATCATTCAATAACTCTACAGCCTTTTTCCATTGTTTGTCGAACTGCAAGCCATTTTCCATTGCCCCCCTCTGATAGTAATAAGCAGCAACAAGATCACTTGTCAACAACTGTTTTAAGGTTTGCTTATTGTAATCAAGATCCTTAGCAATGTTATGATTGAGCTTTTTCTCCAGTGCATCGAATTCTGGTTTAGCATCATCATAATAGCCTTCAAACCTTGCGAGCTTCACAAGACCCTCTAAATACTTCTTGCTTTCACGGTCATATTTGAAGCCACTCTTTAGTACTGCCTGCTTGAAGTCAGCGTAATCTACATCAGAGATAACGAAGTTCTTAGCTGGAGCTATTGTAGGATGTGTTCTCAAATACTTCAATTCCCAGTTCAACATAACCTCGGTTGAATCACGTCCAGAAGCGGTGAGATAGAATGCAATATTAGGTAGAGAGTCAGGTTGTACTTCGATATCTGGCTTAATACCTCCACCATCTCTAACCTCACGTCCATTGGCTGTATGGAACACATGTGTCAATGAGTCAGGCACATGTTCGGTATAGCCTCCGTTAGAGTGCTTATAATTGATAGCTTGGATGCAACGCCCACTAGGGATGTAATACTTGCTGGTTGTCAACTTTAAGTTGGCGTTATAAGGGAGATCCATTGATACCTGAACGAGTCCCTTACCGTATGTTCGTGTACCGAGAACAACAGCCCGATCCAAGTCCTGTAAACTGCCACTTGTAATCTCACTGGCACTTGCAGTCTCATCACTCACTAGAACAACTATTGGCATAACTGTATCTATTGGCTCTACAGTTGTCTTGTATTCCTTATTCGCGCGTTCCATCTTTCCAACGGTCTTCACCAATGTGATACCCTTCGGAACAAACATGTTTACGATATTGATAGCCTCTTGCAGACTTCCACCACCATTATTACGAAGGTCGAAGACAAGCGACTTCATACCTTGTTTTTTCATATCAAGAAAGGCGCGACGAACGTCCTTTGAACAATCAGTTGTGAAAGAGTTGAGATTTAAATAGCCCACACCATTATCCTGCAAGCCATAGTATGGCACTGCTGGTAATTGGATGGAACGACGCGTAATCTTAAACTTCATCTTCTTTCCCGTTGATGGTCTCTTTATCGTGAGGACGAACCGTGAGCCCGCATCACCACGTAGTCTGTTACTAACATAAGATACATCTTTACCCACCATAGACGAGTCGCCGATAGCAAGAATAATATCGCCCTTCTTCAATCCAGCCTCTGCAGCAGGCATATTCTCGTATGGCTGATCAATAATCGTATTCTTTATAGCAAAGTTATAACGTATTATTGCACCGATACCAGCATACTTACCCGATATCATCAAGTCGAGATCTTTCACCTTATCTGCAGGATAATACACCGTATAAGGGTCCAACGAATGAAGCATATAATTAATACCATTACCTACAACCTCATCTGCATTGAGGGTGTCAACATACATCAAGTCAAGGTATTTATATATGGCGGAGAAGGTCTCAAGATTCTTTGCTACTTTAAAATTATGATCCTTTTCGGTATTATTCTGTGCCATCGCAGCACCACCGAAAGTAAGAATACAGAGACTAAATACTATAAACAGTTTTCTCATTACTTATGTTTTGTTTGTAAGTTATGCGGTTATCTATGGAACAAAAAGTACATTATTATAATCGAAAAACACATAATATCGAGGATAAAATAAAAGGATTTTTCCTCTTTAATTAAAAAAATCTTCTCAAAACATTTGGTAGTTACAAATAAACATACTACCTTTGCAACCGCTTACAAGAAACAAGCACTGCTTCAGTAGCTCAGTTGGTTAGAGCACCTGACTGTTAATCAGGGGGTCGTTGGTTCAAGCCCATCCTGGAGCGCATAGAAAAGGAAGTTCTCAATTACAGAACTTCCTTTTTTTCGTTTATTAAAAACAAAGCCTTAACAATCACATACTATTCTTAAAAGAGGGAATTAGCCCTACCTAAACACCATAACACAGCGAGGTTTACCCATAGACCATAAAGAGAGGGCACATAAGACCCTGATTAAGGTGTCTATGTACCCTCTTTAGTTATTGATGTCTGCTAAAGCTCTTACTTACTTTGATCTCCAAAGACCATGAAGGTTGCAATATTCACGTGCGTAAACCTCCTTAGCATCTGTCTTGAAGACTGCCACAGGCTTGTCTGTTGGAGTTAGATACTTACGGAGAACTTCGTTGTTTTCGGTAATCAATTCAATCCATTGGATAGAATGAGCCTCTGTCATTGGGTGCTCAACTTCACCAACTGTAACACGATAACCGCCTTCTACCTTCTCAACCACTGGTACATGCTTCTCTGTGGCAGCATCGGTTGTGTTCTCTTTAACTGGTTGTCAAGTTACCTAACTCGCACTCTCCACCAACCAATACTTCTACTAAACTACCCGTCTCTGGGCACTTATATACATCGTTTCTTGTCGCCATAATAAATTATTAATTAATGTTCGGATGCAAATTTAAGAGTATTTGTTGGAAGAAAAGAAACTATCCTTTGTAAATATTACAAGCCTTACATTATTTAACAGTTAGCACTGACTAATGGAGAAAAGGAGCAGGGATAAGAGAAGTGCTATTCGACTTACAATATAAAAAGAAAGGAAGGCGAACACCGCTGTGAACGCCCTCGCTTATTGTCATTCAAAACTTGTTATCTAAGTAAACATATTGTTTTGAACCATTCAAACATAAAAACTTAAACCTAAAACCATTACTTCTACATTAATTAAAAGTATGAACTAAAACCTAATCTATCTATCTTATAATAACCTTCTTACCATTGTGAATATAGATACCAGCCTGTGTTGGCACTTTAGAAAGGCGTTGCCCAGACAGGGTGTAATAATGGTTATCGGTGCTGACTGGTGCTTCTTTACCACGTACATTATCAATCTTTGTCACGCTAAAAGTCACATCATTCACCTTATATTTCCCATTTTCTTTCGTACTTGTAACCACAAAGTAAGAGGTTTTATTCACTCGTTCAATATCAAGGGTCTGGTTTTAGCAGCCGTTGTAGCCGTTCCTATGTTAAAAACAAAGTTGACATAATCATTCGCCTTATTAAGCGTGTAGTCCTTATAAAACCATGTCTTGCCATTCACTGTAGCCTTATTTGTCACCTTATCACCCGGCCAAGACGTTCCGACATGAGTACCACCCCAAGAGTGAATATTCACATAATCGTTCCAACCCACCTGCTCCGTATTCACGTAAACACGGATAGTTTGAGGTACGAAAGGCGCTGGCTGCTTCACCATATACGTGCGTGTGAGCACCTGCTCCCCTACTTTACCATTCGACAACACTGCCACCTTTAATATAGTCTTACCCTCGGGCAAAGTGATTTCAGTACCATTTGCCACCTCATGACTACCTATCGTCGGTGTTGAGCCATCTAGGGTATAAACCAATCGAGCGTTATCATCAGCAAGAAACAGCCACCAGTTTAACCTTCAAGTTCTCACTTTCATAACTTCCATTAGCCTTATCCGCCCATGGCAATTCAGCCTCTCGTGCAAGATAATAAGCATAGTGATAACCACTCAACAGCTTTTTATAACGTGAAGAAGGAACAACCAGTTGGTTCGCACCTTTACCCACAACGACAAGCAAATCGCCCTTCTCTCCCTTCACAACATTGGCATAATAATCCTTTGAAGAGCGATACATCTGATACGCACTCTCGTTAGTAATCCCTGCCAACTTGCGTGCGTCAATCATAGCCTTTATCTCTTTTGGATAAGCAAGATAATGTTTATAGAACACACAAGGCGTGCCTGGCATAGCTAAAAGATAGGCATTAGCAGCCAACGTATCCCTTCGGATAGGGTCTTGTTGTTCTGATACAGAGCGATACTCAACATCATGGTTTTCAACGAAAGTCACTGAATAACGCTTGTAAGCACCATTATCAACATTCAAACCCGTAGTATAACTGTTGCCTAATACAGTCCAATTCTGACTATTGATAGCATCACGAACGGAATAACGGAAGGCGAAATCGAAGGCAGCACTACGCTTTCCTGTACCATCAATCCATGCCTTTACCGTATTCGCATTGCCATCCCAATACTCGCCAACAGAGTACTTCACGTCTGCTGCAGTATTATAATCACCAACATGCGAAGCGCCAAATCCCTTCACCATATCATATCGGAAACCAGCATAACCGAGGTCATTGAGCAAGTAATCCTCGTATGCTTTGACAATCGTTTGTACGTTCTGACTCTTGTGATCAAGGTCGCGCATACCGCCCCAATCCTGTCCCTTCATCATTGTTCCGACTCAACTGCACCCCTCTATCCGAGCCTGTTCGCCCGCTTTCTCCGCCATCATCATTAGCGCAAACATCCGTCGACAGGTTCTGATAAGTCACACCCTTATACTCTTCAGCAGGGAATCCAAACCATCCATTATTCGTTCCGTGATGATTAATCACTACATCGGCAATCGTCCCAATATGCTTCTCTTTGAAGGTACGAATCATACTCTTGAGTTCTGCCTCCGTACCGAACGATGAGTTCTGATTGAAGTAATAGAGCGGATCATAGCCCATCGACTTCGAGCCAGCAGCCTTACCACTCTGCGGAACCCATACAAGGTCGAAGTAACCCGATAGGTCGTCGGCTTTCTTTTCAAGCACTGTCCACTGCGAATCATCGAACGAATCCCAATAAAAACCTTGTAACATCACACCGCCATAACTGCTTGGCCAACCTTGTGCCATCGCACAGATGCAACATAAAGAGGCACATAAACTTGTCAAAATACGTTTCATGTAGATTTCAATTTTTAGTTAATTCTTGTCAATGAGCACAAAGTTAGTGATTTACAACACATTATCTTACTATACAGCATACGGTTTACTCTTTTTTTCATGCAAACGTTTGCACTTTCGAGCAGGGTATGGTCACGACCACAACTAACGGCTATCACGCCCCCACATCTCCCTTTCCTCCACCCTACGATACGCTCATTCTGATTCAAGATAATACACTTTCAATCACTACCAATGCATAGTAATGAGAGTTTCAAGCCTTGAGACTGTGTGTTTCAGAGCCTGAAACTCTGTGTCTCACAGCCTGAGACAGTGTGTCTCAAGGCTTGAGACAATGCGTTTCATGTATTGAAACCCTGCGTTCCATGTATTGAAACCCTGCGTTCCATGTATTGAAACGATGAGTTTCATAGACTGAAACAGGAATGAAACACACTTATCACGAGGGCAGATGCACACAAGGAGCATGAAAAAGGTGCGTTAGTCAAGATAGAACTAACGCACCCGAAATATATAATTAGGTATTCAACGTCTATGGAACAAGCTCCATTGTGCAGTGTGACTTGCTGTCACAAGAGAGATACAACTTGATGTTGTACTTGCCAGCTGTTACATTGATATTACCGCCCTTAAAGGTGATGTTATCCAATGAACCGCCCCAGTCTAACACCCAATCGCTATTCGCACGGAACTTCAACTCACCTGTTGTCAGTGTGATGTTATTAAGTTTCCCAACACTTTTGAGCTGCATTGTAAGTCATTGGCTGGTCGCTGCTCCAACCGTTAGGAGTGGCAGAACCGATGATACCAACACTATTGATTGCTGTGTAAGTAATGCTTTGTGTGGTCAGATCAAGGTCTACCTTATAGAAGCCAGCAGGCTCTGTCATAACGATGTTAGCACCCTTCTCTACAAGTCCCTGACCATAGTCAGTACCATCCCAATTCTGTTGGGTAGCAAACTTAAAGCCGTTCTGATTGAGATACATAAAGCCTGTGTACTTGCCATCAGCAGCCGGGCTATAGAGCGGATCACTGAATGACCAGCCGTTAGCATCGCCTGACATATAGAGATACTGCGTGAAGGCAGGAGCAATACAGGTGACCTTTGCCTTTACATTCTGCGACAGATTGTAGCCCTCGCCACGCTGTAGTTTGATCTTATTGGTTACGGCTATGGCTACTTCATGCTGATCGCCATTCTTACCATAAAGGGTCTCTATGGCAGAAACAAGTTCTGAACTCTTTACCTTTCCTGCATTGCTGACATTCAAGGTTGCCGTCTTGTTGTTATTAGAAAGTACGGCAGTCAAGGTTTGTGCAGCTACGGCATCAGTTGAAACCACTGATGGAGTAAAGAGCTGAACAGAGTCGGCAGTCACCGTATTGAAGTCGATTGCGGGTGCTTCGGCTACTGTGAACTTCACAGAGCTGGCAGTCTCCTCTGGACTATGCTGTGGCTTAGTCCACTCTTCATATTCATTGCTACCACAAGAAGCAAGGAGCAGTGCGACACTTGCTAAGATTAATATCTTCTTCATATCGTTTCTTGTTATTAAGCAGAGGGTGCGCCCCAAGGCTATGCCCATTGGCACACACCCTCTAAAAGGTATCTTTTATTTGTTATTGTTTTACGAAAGAATACTGTCCAGTGATGTCGTTGAAGTAAACAGTGTACGTTCCCTTCAAGTTACGAATATTCTTACCTCCCTTAGTTGCAACACCGTATGGGAAGTTTTCAGCACCCCAATTTACATCCCAAGTGCCATTAGCAGCAAACTTACAGCCCTCACCATCAGCACCTGTTGACTTCTCAGTGAATGTCACAGTAGCCTTCCAATCGTGGTTCTCAACAACAGAAGTCTCTGCAGTCATTGGTGTACCACCAGCAACAGTCCAGCCATCGTGCTTGCCAGGCAATGCCATTGAAGTATAGACAGTAGGTGCTGGCACCAGTGTAAGTACGATCTTTCAACTTAGGATTCTTTGTATCAAATGTAATCGTATAGTAGCCTGCTGTTGGTACTTTTAATATCTGATGATCCACCATCGTTATATTTGAAATCACCAAAGCTTGCACCCTGTCCAACCTGACCATCATCCCAATTTGCAGGGTTCTTCTTCAACTTGAAGCCTGCTGTTGATAGATAACTCAGTCCAAGAGATAACGCCCCTTACCAGTCTTCTTGTCATACTCCTGACCTTCCTGTGGGAGCAATGGTACAACCTGACTATTGCCCCATGAGCCATCACCGAAGTTACCACCAACGAGATACCAGGTCTCAACAGGAGCATCAGAGAGCTCAACATAATAAGGAGCAACGCTTACCTTAACGGCATTTGAATAGATGGTATCACCCTTAACAAGTGAGTAAACGCGTGCATAGAGGTCTTGGCTTGCTGGCACATGACCCTCTTCATAACGCTCCATCTTCTCTATTGCGGTTGCAAGTTCGGCTGCGCTAACCGACGTGCTACATGTTCCTGTTGGTGTACCAACAGGTGCGTAGTCGCCACGTTCAGTATCCATATCAACCACCTTGTCGACTGATTTAGTCCACTTATTGGTAGTTGAGAATTGCATACCATACTCGGCAGCTATCGGAGCACCATATTCTGGCTGTGACCAAGTGAAGTTCAACTTATCAGCAACCTTTAGGTCAACTGTCTGTGCAGCGTAGGCAGGAGTATTCAGCTTAAATGTCTTTGGTGTTTGAAGGGTTGGATTATGATCCAAGTCCTTGTCACAAGCAGAGAACAACGCTACACCTGCACACAATAACAATGATGACTTTATTATTGATTTCATATTAATTATCATTTAATCATTTATGTTCTATTCGATTGTTCAATCTTCTTTCTATCCAATACTTAGCCTCTGGTGTGCACCATCAGCTAAGTATTGGCATATACTTTAATTATATCCTTGGTTCTGAACAAGATTTCCGTTAGCTGTCAAGTCAGATGCAGGAATAGGGAAGAGATTGAGGTGAGTATCAAAGTTACGGCCGCTCTTTACGCCACCCTTCCAACTCCAGTTATAGTTAACGTCACCTCCAAAGTAACCGAAACGTATGAGTGTTGTGCGACGGAGACCTTCGAAGTAGAACTCACGGCTCCATTCATCACAGATCTGACGCAGAGAATAAGCGGTGTGAGTGGTAGCGTGCGCACGACTACGTAGTGCGTTGATGTATTGTGTACCATCGGTTGTTGTCGTTCCACCGTTCATACGGGCATCAGCCTCGGCATATATCAGATAAGCTTCAGCAGCACGCATGAGGAAGAAGTCGGTATCAGGGAAATTAGAGTCATGTCCGGCAGAACCGTCCGTCTTAAAGTTAGTGAACTTACAAACGGCAAATCCGTTGGTAAACACTTTCACATCAGTTTCATTATTACCATTATCTACGTTTCTACCATCACCATCGAAGAGCGCACGATCATCATCGGCAGCAGCTGGCATAGCGTATGCACCAATATTAGGAGCGTCATTGTTAGGGAAGAACTTCTGCACTAAGTCTGGGCGCATACGGTTACCACCCCATCCAGCTGTTGTGTTGTTACCCTTTGTTGTGGCATCCTTTATGTGCTCGCTGTTGTCGTTTGAGCCAGCCATGAGGTAAAGCGTTGTACCGTATGAGGTAGTTGTCTTACCATCTTGGAGGATTGGGAAGATAGCCTCAACAGATGCTCCATTCTCGCCATTGTCGCCCATGAAGAGCTGTTGATAAGCACTCCACTGTCCTTTCTTGGTTGTGTAGAGCTTGTAAGGAGAGTCGATGACCTTCTTTGCATATAGCTTAGCATTAGCCCAGTCAGCTGTACCTGTATATACCTCAGCGTTCATGTAGAGACGAGCTAAGAGCATCCATGCAGCTGCCTTATCAACACTACCATAGCCAGCAGTAGATGATGTCTTTGGTTGAGGCGCGCTCAATTTAGGCTCAACATTGGTCTTTAATTCGTCAATAAGCCACTTGTAAAGATCAGCACGTTTGATACGAACAGGATTACTAGACGATATTGCTGTCGTAAATGGCACGTTACCGAACTCATCCAATAGGTAATAATAGTTCAAAGCACGGAGGAATCGAGCCTCAGCAGACATCGTTTCGTTATAGTCGCCATAGTCGGCAAGATACTGATTACAGTAAGTAATGCCTGCGTAAAGACGGTTATAGAAACCTTTCAACATAGGATGTGAAGCATCATAAGTATTGAAGTTGAAGTTGAGAATACCTTCATCACCACCCCAAGCACAGATGGCTTCATCTGTTGTAAGTTCCTGTGTATTGAACAACTGACGAACGTAACCACTCGTACCACCATCTATACCATCGACATCACTATCACCATTAGCTCCTCCATTACCAGCCATTGCGATGGTAGCATAACACTTGTTTAAGGCGCTTTCAGCCTTTGTATTAACCTTTGTCTTTAGATTTGGATCAATTGGATTAACATCCAAATCACCAGTACAAGAGGTAAGTCCTACAGACAGCATAAAGGCTGCTGCAGAGAATATATATTTAATATTTGTATTCATTGTAACTACTCTTTAAATGGATTAGAAGTTCAAATTCAGACCCAAGATGAATGATATTGGACGTGGATAGAGGTTATTGTCAATACCATTGAACACCTCTGGATCAAGTCCCTTATACTTAGTAAGACAGAAGACATTGTTCACTGTACCGTAAACACGACCGGAGATACCATTCCAAGTACCCTGCTTGAGAAGGTTAGCGAAGCTGTAACCAAGGGTGATATTATCCATCTTTAGGAATGAAGCATTCCGTACCCAGTAATCAGTCTGTATAGACTTTGTCTCTGTTGTGAGCCAGTTATCAGCCAAGACATCCGATGGACGGTTTACAAGAAACTTACTCTTTGAATACAACTCAGAGTTTGACATGTTTGCAACACTTGCGAAAGCATCATTGTAAACATAGTTACCAAGACTTGCACGGAGTGCGAAACCGAGGTCCCAATTACGATACTCAAAGCGAGAAGCAAAGCCCATTGTTACAGGAGCAGCAGGTGCTTTATAATAGTACTTATCAGCATCTGTGATCTTACCATCACCGTTGCGGTCTACAACTACACCCTCTAATGGCTTTCCATTCTTATCATATACCTGTTGGAATACATGGAAGGAGTTGACAGCGTTACCTACATGCTGTGCCTGAATGTTACCACCTGTACCAGCAGAGATACCACCTGTTGGAACGAAGTAGTTCGCATCATTGCCACCGTTAAGATTAGTGATCTTATTATAATTATAGGTGAGGTTGTAATCCATTGTCCAGTTGAATAGCTTGGTATTAACGGCTAACCAGTGGATACTTGCTTCAACACCTGTGTTAAACATAGAGCCGATGTTGCTCATAACCTGATTGCGGAAGTTAGATCCAGCAGACACAGTTGCACTGTTAAGGAGGTCACTTGTCTTACGATAGTACCAATCAACTGTACCGCTAAGACGCTGCTTGAGGATACCCCAATCTAAACCTATATTATAAGAGGTGGTCGTCTCCCACTTCAGATTCGGATCGAATGCCTTTGGTCGAGCTAACGTACCATCGCCATAAACAGGATAGTAAGACTCGTTACCTGTATTCATCTCATAAACGGCGAAGTAGTTATAATCTCCGATACCTTCTTGCTGACCTGTCATACCCCAGCTAAGGCGCAACTTCAAGTCAGACAACCAATCAATCTGCTTCAACATATTCTCTTCATTCATACGCCAAGCGAATGCGAATGATGGGAATACAGCCCAGTGATCTTTGAAACGAGACGAACCATCATCACGAACAGTAGCTGTTACCATGTAGCGACCATCCATCAACGACCAGTTAGCACGACCGAAGAAAGATACGAGGTAGTTCTCTGTTGCGAAGTCATACTTCGTACGATTGCGCTCTTTACCGGCAAGTGTTGCATCGTTATTAGTCTTTGGATAGAAGCTCCAATATGAGTTGTGCGTATTATGCCAGAAGTGTGCCCACTCATAACCAGCCATGATATCAAAGTGATTCTTAGCCTTGTCGTTGAAGTCATGGTAGTATTGAGCGTAAGCAGAAAGCTGCATATTGCGCTTCAACTGTGATTCCCAACCGTGTGAACCATAGTAAATAGCCTGTGGAGAAGCAGGATCAATATCTTTTGTCTGACGTCCTTTGGCAATATCAATACCAGCAGTAACGTGTAAACGGAGGTCTTCGAAACCATGTACCTTATAGTCTACATCAGCACTACCTAAGAAGTCGCGACTAATGGCGCGTTCGTTCCTTAAATTGAGGATAGACACTGGATTCTTAGTAGCCAATGAGTAGTAAGTCTGTGGCCAAGTAGGGTCATTGAGCGCAGTACCATCGTCCAACCACTGATAATAACCTCCGAAGTTATCAAATCCAGTTGCACGAACAGGCTGTGTAGGGTCGAACTGACGTGCAGCCTTTATCGCTTCACCATCAGCATAGCGGTTCTTTGTCCACATACCCTTTGCATTCAACGTCAACTTCAAATGGTCATTCAAGAGAGAAGGACTCAATGTGAAAGCACCAGTGAAACGCTCGAAGTTAGAGGTCTTAATGATACCCTGCTGGTTCGTATAGCCTGCACTAACACGATAAGGTAACCAGTTTGCAGCCTGACCAGATACTGCTACGTTATGATCATGACTAAATGCTGTACGGAAGATCTCGTCTTGCCAGTTAGTATTTGCCTTACCCAAACGAGCGTAAGCAGTAGGAACTTTGTTACCATTAGAGTCCAGTGTGTACAATGCCGTACCGAACTTCTCTGTTATAAGTTTACGATATTCATCAGCCGACAAAACGTCTAAGTTCTTTGAATTCGTACTAACAGTAAAGCTACCATTATAAGATATCTGTGTTCCACGACGACCTTTCTTTGTCGTAATGATGATAACACCATTCGAACCACGAGAACCATAGATAGCAGTAGCGGAAGCGTCTTTCAAGACGTTAAATGATTCAATGTCTTGTGGGTTAACAAGTGACAATGGGTTTGATACACCTTTAATACCTGTCTGGTCCATAGCCACACCATCAATGACAATCAACGGATTGTTAGATGCATTCAAAGACGAACCACCACGAATACGAATGGTTGAACCACCACCAGGAGTACCACCATCATTCGTGACACTCACACCGGCAACCTTACCAGAGAGCATATCCTGCGCATTGACAACAAGTCCTTTGTTCTTGCCATCAGGCTTCAGAGCTGTTACAGAACCCGTTAAGTCGCTCTTCTTAACGGCACCATAACCAATAACAACTACCTCATTCATCTGTTGAGCTTGGTCATCTTTCAATGTAATGACCATTCCATTGGATGCAGCAACCTGCTGCTTTTGATAACCAATGTAAGAGATTGTAAGTGTAGCACCAGGTTGCACATTGACAGAGAAGTTACCATCAAGATCCGTTACAGTACCATTTGTAGTTCCGTTAATAAGAACAGAGGCACCAATAACAGGCTCACCTGAAGCATCTTTCACCTGTCCTGTGACAGTAGTAGACTGTGCAAAAGCACTAACTGAAAGGCAGAGACCAGCGAAGAGCCCCATTACCTTAACAGGAAACTTGCATTTTACCTGCTTCATCTTTTTGTTAATTAAAGTGTTATAAATTGATTAAAGTATATATGTTCAGCGTCATCAAGGTCGGTTAATAGCCGATTCTGAAGATTTAGTAAGTGCAAAGTTAAACGAGAAAGACGACTTTCACACTTTTTGGGTATTAAATATAGTTATTTAAACTGCGCAAACGTTTGCGCACATAAAAAGGCTATAAATAAATTGATATAGGTCAAAGGAATTGTGAAAAATGTGTATATTTGCGCTACAGAAGTAAATCTATAAGGATCAAGAACATCTATTAATTCAGATGAACAATCTGCCCAGCATAACAATGAAAGATATAGCCCGAGACTTAGGAGTATCGGTTGCTACTGTCTCTCGCGCCCTCAAAGACAGCCCAAGGATATCGGCTGAGAAGCGCGAAGAGATTAAGGCTTATGCTCGCGAACACAACTTTTTTCCAAACATCATAGCCGAGAGCTTGCGCAAAAGCAAGGTTCAACCACTAAAGATAATAGGTGTTATTATCCCTCAATTATCCCACTTCTATTTCTCATCTATCCTTTCCGGCATTGAAGAGGAAGCCTCTGCAAGAGGTTACCAATTGATGGTTGCACAAAGTAAAGAGAAGTATGAGAACGAGGTAAGGATATGTAAAGACTTCCACGAGAATAAGGTTTGCGGTATTATCGTGTCTCAAGCGAAGAACACAATGAAGTATGATCACTTCCAAAAGCTCATCAGTCAAGGTCTACCTCTCGTCTTCTTCGATCGCATCTGCACGGATGTCAATGCCAGTAGAGTTGTCGTTGACGATTACATGGGGGCATACGCTGCCGTGTCACACCTTATAGATACAGGTTGTAAACACATTGCTTATTATGGGACATCACTAACCATGGAGATTGGAAAAAACCGATATAATGGTTATAAAGATGCCCTCTTGAAGCATGGAATGAAGCCTGATGAGCACTTGATAAGAAACCTGCGATAACCGTGCTGATGCAGAGTCTATAACCCCTGACGTAATGTCTTTGTCCAATCCTCCTGATGCTTTCTTCGCTGTCAATGATGATACTGCCATTGGCATACTCTACTCTTGCAAACGCATGGGGTATCGTATTCCAGAAGATATATCTATCTGTGGTTTTACCAATGGAGAGCGTGCCATTGCTTGCGATCCGATGTTAACAACAGTGGAACAACGCGGTATGCGTGTAGGCGAAGAGGCTGCAAATATCCTCATTGATCAGGTAGAAGGGGTTATACCCAAGAGCCGCATAGAGAAGAGGGTGGTACGTACAAGGTTAATAGTAAGAGGTACTACGAAATAAGAAAACAAGGTCTGCCTCTACAGAAAACTCCCTTGGAGCTATTAAGGAGGCTTAATAAAGAATATAAGTAATGAAACAAAAACCTAATTTAAGTTTCTGGCAGCTATGGAATCTGAGCTTCGGTTTCTTTGGAGTACAGATTGCCTACGCCCTTCAGAGTGCTAACATCTCTCGTATCTTTGCTACACTTGGAGCTGATCCACATAAGCTCAGCTACTTTTGGATACTCCCTCCTCTGATGGGAATCATCGTTCAGCCCATCGTTGGAACCTTATCCGACAAGACATGGACACGCTTCGGACGCCGCATTCCATACCTCTTCGTTGGTGCAGCTGTAGCCGTCTTAGTAATGTGTCTATTGCCTAATGCAGGTTCATTGGGTATGGCGGTATCCACTGCAATGGTCTTTGGTCTACTCTCATTGATGTTCCTTGACACAAGTATCAACATGGCAATGCAACCTTTCAAGATGCTTGTTGGTGACATGGTAAACGAGAAGCAAAAGACACTCGCCTACTCTATTCAATCCTTCTTATGCAACGCTGGCTCCATAGCTGGCTATGTTTTCCCTTTCTTATTCACATTCCTTGGTATCTCAAATCAGGCTCCTTTGGGTGTAATCCCCGATTCCGTTGTTTACTCCTTCTATATTGGTGCAGCCATACTCATCCTTTGTGTCATCTATACAACAGCCAAAGTCAAGGAGATGCCACCAAAGGAATATGCCGAATATCATAGTTTGAAGAATCCAGAAAACGAACAGAAAGCGGGCTGGATAACCTTATTAAAGAACGCACCAGCCACCTTTTGGAAGGTTGGATTGGTTCAATTCTTCTGTTGGTTCGCCTTTATGTACATGTGGACATACACCAATGGCACTGTAGCAGCAAACTGCTGGAACGTCGATATGCTTGCACATGATGCCACAACAACGGCTGGCTATCAGGAAGCAGGCAATTGGGTGGGCATCCTCTTCGCGATCCAAGCCATTGGATCAGTCGTTTGGGCAACTATACTCCCACAATTCAAGAACCGCAAATTGGCGTATGCTTTATCGCTCATACTCGGTGGTATCGGTTTCGTCATGGCTGCTTATATACACAACCAGTACGTTATGTTCATCCCATTCATCCTCATCGGGTGTGCGTGGGCAGCAATGCTTGCTATGCCATTCACCTTTGTCACAAATGCACTGGAGGGTTATGGACACATGGGCGCATACTTAGGTCTGTTTAACGGAACGATTTGCATTCCTCAAATCATCGCTGCCGCAGTGGGCGGCTTATTGCTTCACATGGTTGGCTCTGAGCAGAGTCACATGATGATTGTAGCAGGAGTTGCCTTAGTCTTAGGTGCTCTCTCGGTGACAGTCATCAAAGAGCATCGTGCAAATGAATAACAAATACATTACTTTTTTATAACTCTCTCTAAATCAAAAAGGTGTATCGGAAAGCGTTCCGATATACCTTTTACTATGTATTAGCCCTTACCTCCGTTTCTACAATAATATTCCTTTAAGACAGAAAAGCATAGGAACAGACCTTAGTAAATGCCTCACAACAAACCACAAAACAGCCTCATCCCTAAACCCTCTTCGAATGAAAAAGGGGAGTAGATAGTATCGTTTACAAACAAAGAGGGCGTCCTTGACGTCAAAGAGAGCTCTCTTTCACATGAAGGAAACGCCCTCTTTAAATCAAAGAAAGCACCTTCTCAATTCAAGATTATTATTACTTCTGATTAACTTAGGCATTTCCTCGTATGCAGAATGCAAACGATTACGCACAAATTGATATAAATCATGCAAAGAGCTATTGCTTATTCACATTATTATTATTAACTTTGACGAAAAATAACTACCCAACTCTATGAACATACAGTTTAACATAAACTATCAAACCTACTATGGTCAAGAACTTGTCTTGAGCATAATTACAGGGAGACACAACGGGGTGAATGAGACCTCACAGTACAGGATGCACACCTTAGATGGCTATCACTGGAGCGTAGAAGTGCGTAAGGACGTGAAGCCGAGGGACGCAGATTGATTACTTCTATAGTGTTCTTCGTGGCGATAACGAGGAGCGAAAGGAATGGAGTGTCATGTGTCATCGATTGAACTTCGATGCTGAACGCGGTTTAAACTATTGTGTTTATGACCACTGGAGTGATATTCCAGAGGATTCATACCTATACTCTTCTGCTATTGCTGATTGTGTTGTTGGCAAGAAACAAGAGAAGGTTAAGCTCAACAACTTCAACAAATCGGTCACACTCAAGGTGCGTGCGCCACAGTTGAGGGCTGATGATCAACTCTATCTCATCGGTGCTGAACCTGCATTAGGCGCTTGGAACGAAAAGAAAGCACTGAAGATGACACAGGACAACATCAATGAGTGGATAGTAACCATTGATGGTGCAAAGTTGGCAAGCAGCCGTTTAGAAGTGAAGTTCTTCGTTAAGAACAAAGCAGATAACGATGCTATCGTGTGGGAATACAGCGATAATCGTATCGTGGAGTTGCCTGCAATGGATGAAGGAGACGTCATGGTCTATGAGTTGGATGAGGCTTTTTTCCCACTTCCAGCCGTTCGCATAGCCGGAACATTAGTCCCTGTATTCTCTCTCCGTTCGGATTCTAGCTTCGGAATAGGCGACTTTGGTGACCTAAAGAAGATGGTTGACTGGGTAAGTCTGACGCAACAACGTGCGCTACAGATTCTTCCAATCAACGATACAACCATCACTCACATGGACGGATTCCTATCCTTATAGCTGTATATCCATCTTTGCACTTCATCCGCAGTATGTTGATCTCAACGCCTTACCTGCTTTAAAGGATAAAGAGCAGCGTGATAAGTTCGAAGCCTTGCGTAAAGAACTTAACGCCTTACCGCAGATTGACTATGAAAGAGTCAATGATGCGAAGACAGAATATCTACGTTTACTATTCGAACAAGAGGGTCAGAAGGTGCTCACGAGTGATGCTTTTAAAGCCTTCTTCATCGATACAGAGAGCTGGTTAGTGCCGTATGCTCAATATTGCTACATGCGTGATAAGAATGGAACAGCTGACTTCTCACGTTGGTCGGACCATAACCAATGGGATGAAGCAGAGCGTAAACAGCTATCGTCACCAAAGGAGAAAGCATACAAGGAGGTCGCTTTCTTCTATTACGTGCAATATATCCTTAGCAGTCAACTAAAGGCTGTCCATGAGTATGCACAGGCGCATAAAGTGGTCCTGAAAGGCGATATTCCTATCGGAGTAAACCGTTATGGATGTGACGTGTGGACGCAACCTCGATACTTCAACCTTAATGGTCAGGCAGGCGCGCCACCTGATGATTTCTCTGTAAATGGGCAGAATTGGGGCTTTCCAACATACAACTGGGAGGAGATGATAAGCGATGGTTGCAAGTGGTGGATACGTCGCTTCCAGAACATGTCGAAGTATTTTGATGCCTACCGAATCGATCATGTCTTAGGCTTCTTCCGTATATGGGAGATTCCAATAAGTGCTGTTCATGGTTTGTTAGGACAGTTTGCTCCATCGCTCGGCATGAGTCGTGAGGAGATTGAGGGCTATGGTTTACACTGGCAAGAGGAGTTATTTACCGAGCCATTCATCACTGATTGGATATTAGATCGTGTATTTAGAGAGCATGCAGATGAGGTTCGTCAAAAGTATGTTGAGCATATTTGGGGTGACAGATACAAGATGCGTCCAGCCTTCGATACGCAACGTAAGGTAGAAAAGGCATTTGCTGGTAAGACCTCAGATACTGATGTTTGGATACGTGACGGTCTGTATTCTCTGATTAGCGATGTGCTCTTTGTGCGCGATCATAAGGATCCTAACCGCTTCCATCCACGCATTAGTGTGCAGTTCGCATTCATCTATGAGAGCCTTTACGATAGTGACAAAGCCGTATTCAATAGGCTTTATAATGATTATTACTATCGTCGCAATAACCAGTTCTGGTATCAGGAAGCAATGAAGAAGTTGCCTAAGTTGGTGAATGCAACACGTATGTTGGTATGTGCCGAGGACTTAGGTATGGTGCCTGATTGCGTTGCCTGGGTAATGAACGAGCTTCGTATCCTTAGTTTGGAGATACAGAGTATGCCGAAAGACCCGCATGTTCGATTCGGACACTTGGGTCAGAACCCCTACAGAAGTGTAAGTACTATCTCCACACATGACATGGCTACACTTCGACAATGGTGGGATGAAGACTGGGCAAGGGCGCAGGATTACTTCAATAGTATGCTTCATCGTGGTGGACCAGCACCTCACCCATTACCTGGATGGCTTGCTCGTGACATCGTTAGTCGCCATTTGACATCACCAAGTATGCTCTGCATCTTAGGCATTCAAGACTGGATGAGTATTGATGAAACGCTCCGGTTGGCTGATCCTGACGCCGAACGCATTAACATCCCGGCTAATCCTAAGCACTACTGGCGCTATCGTATGCATGTAAGTATCGAAGAGTTAATGAAGAACAAGGACTTTAATGGACAAGTAATTGACTTGATTAACCAAGCTGGAAGATAATTCTATTAGGCGATTATGATGCTTTGACAAGTGGTTATAATCGCCTATTATCAATAAAACCATCTATAACTATTCATTAAGAAGACTAACATAACAATGAAGATAAAGTATTATTTGGCTGCTTCTATCGCTGCCTTAATGCTCTCACAAGGTGCAGCTGCACAAGAGAAATTCGATGAGGTGTCTTACACACCATCGGCTACAACCTTCCGTCTCAATGCACCATCAAAACCTGTACTAAGGCTATATGATGAGGGACTTGGTGGTAAGGCTTATAAGAAGTTGAAGCTCACGCAGAGTGGTGATAATACATGGTCTGTGGTCGTGAAAGGCGACTTAAAAGGGAAATTCTATACTTTTGATATTGGTAAGGGAGAAACTCCTGGTGTGTTCGCAAAGGCTGTTGGATGCAATGGTAGTCGTGGAGCTGTGGTGGACATGAGGGACACTAACCCTGTTGGATGGGACTCGGATAGACGCGTTCCGACGAAGAGTCCAGCCGACCTTATTATATATGAACTACATCATCGGGACTTTTCTATAGATAAGTCATCTGGTCTTGTAAACAAAGGGAAGTACCTTGCTCTGACGGAGCAGAAGGCTATTGACTATCTAAAGAAGTTGGGTGTGAATGCTATTCACATTCTTCCTTCCTTCGACTTTGCCTCTATTGACGAGTCGAAACCAGATGTTCCTCAATACAACTGGGGCTATGATCCGTTGAATTATAACGTCCCTGAAGGGAGTTACTCATACGATGCCAGTCTGCCAACTCGTCGTATCATGGAGTTCAAACAGATGGTACAAGCATTGCACAAAGCCGGTATTAGGGTGATACTTGACGTTGTTTATAATCACACTTACGACCTTGCTAACAGCAACTTCGAGCGTACCTTCCCTAAAGCCTACTATCGTTATAAGGCTGACGGAACGCCTTCGGATGGTTCTGGTTGTGGTAACGAGACGGCAAGTGAGAAGTCACTTATGCACGAGTTTATGCTTGAGTCAATGAAATACTGGGTCAAAGAGTATCACATCGACGGCTTCCGTGTAGACCTCATGGGCGTTCATGACATTCAAACTATGAATGATATCCGTCGTGAACTCAATGCTATTGACCCCGAGATATTCGTTTATGGCGAGGGATGGAGCGCTGGAACTTGTGCTTATCCGCATGATAAGCTGGCGATGAAGGCTGCTATTCCACAAATGCCAGGCATCGCAGCGTTCTCTGATGACATCCGCGACGCTTTGCGCGGACCATTCTCTGATGATCACCAAAGCTGGGCTTCTTGGGTGGTGTGAAAGGTTTGGAAGAGAGCATAAAGGCTGGTATTGCAGGTATGATAGCCCACCCGCAGGTTGATTACAACAAGGTGAACTATTCGAAGAAACCATACGCAATAGAGCCAACACAGATGATCTCTTATGTAAGTTGCCATGATGACTTGTGCTTAGTAGACCGTTTAAAGGCCTCAATACCCGAAGTGGTATATGATAAGGATGCGTTAATTAGATTGGACGAATTGGCTCAAACGGCTGTATTCACATCTCAAGGCGTACCTTTCATGCTATCTGGTGAGGAGATGTTACGCGATAAGAAGGGGTCCACAATTCGTTTAATTCACCTGACAGTATCAATCACTTGGATTGGAATAACCTAACTGCTTACCCGCAAGTGTTCCAATATTACAGTCGTCTCATCCGTCTTCGTAAGAACCACCCAGCCTTTCGTTTAGGCAATGCAGACCTTGTCCGCAAGCATTTGGAGTTCCTTCCAGTACAGGACTGCTTGGTTGCTTTCCGTCTAAAAGACCATGCCGGTGGTGATAAGTGGAACAATATTTACGTCATACTCAATGCTAATTCAAGTCTAAGAACCGTCAACATCCCTAAAGGGAACTACACGATTGTATGTGCAAATGGCGATATCAACGAAGCAGGACTTGGTCAGATGGAAGGCGGAGAAGTAATGGTTGATGCGCAATCGGCATTGATCTTACATGATTAAACGCGTCTCCTCCCTTCCTTACAAGGGTTAAATAGATAGCAAAAAGAGGCTATCAAGAAGAACCAGAAGTATAACTTTTCAACAAGTCTCCCCATCCTTCCAATGGATTGGGGAGCTTTCCGAATAACAATGAACCTAAAACAAACAATCAACAAAGCAGCTCTTTGTTCTGCAAGAAGGCTATGGAGCAGCTTATTCTTATTATCTTTATTCATCGTTCCAACAACTATGACTGCTCATAACAGTACATCCGTACCTAAAAGTCAATCGGTATCGAAAGTGGATATCACACGCATTGAACCAGAGAATTGGTTTGTCGGTATGAAAGATCCAACACTTCAGTTGATGGTTTATGGTAAGGGTATCAAGTTCTCTGACGTATCAACTGATTATCAGAACGTGCGCATTGACTCACTTGTTAGGCTTGATTCGCCTAATTACTTACTGGTTTATCTCAATCTAAAAGACGCTAAACCGGGTGAGATGACGCTATCGTTTAAGGGCAAGGATGGTAAAGTTATCAAACAAAAGTACCAACTTTTGGCTCGTTCTATGGCTGGTGCTGACCACAAGGGATTCGATAACTCGGATGTACTCTATATGCTTATGCCCGACAGATTCGCAAATGGTAACCCGAAGAATGATATTGTCAAGGGTATGCAAGACCAACTATGCGACCGCAACGAACCGAGCCTCAGACATGGAGGAGACATAGAAGGTATACGTCAGCATCTCGATTATTTCACTCGTTTAGGGGTAACAGCTCTATGGTTCACACCCGTTTTGGAGAACGACAGACCAGCCGATAACGGGAAGAATAGTACGTATCATGGCTATGCAACAACCGATTATTATAAGGTGGATCCACGCTTTGGTACAAACGATGAGTACAAGAAACTCATTGCTGAATGTCATCAGAAAGGACTGAAAGTAGTCATGGATATGATCTTTAACCATTGTGGTGACTATCACACATGGAACCGAGATATGCCCTCAAAGGACTGGTTTAATAATCCAAACTATGGTTTGCAAACAAGCTATAAGTTAACTCCTGTGCTCGATCCATACGCTAGTAAGGTGGACATGAGGGAGACTGTTGATGGCTGGTTCGTCGCTTCCATGCCTGATCTGAACCAACGCAACCCTCACGTCATCAAGTATCTTATACAGAACTCAATGTGGTGGATAGAGACAGTGGGTATAGATGGAATACGAATGGATACCTATCCTTACGCTGATCGAAAGGCTATGGCTGAATGGATGAAGGCATTGGATGCGGAATACCCAAACTTCAATACCGTTGGAGAAATATGGGTTACAGAACCTGCTTACACAGCTGCTTGGCAGAAGGATAGCAAGCTCTCTGATATTAACAGCTATCTGAAGACGGTGATGGACTTCTCTTTCTTTGATAAGCTAACGCTTGCGAAGAACGAAGAAACCGATGATTGGTGGAAGGGACTGAACCGTATTTACAACTCATTGTGCTATGATTACCTCTATACAAACCCATCTTCTGTGATGGCATTCATCGAAAATCACGATACAGACAGGTTCCTTGGCAATGGCAAGGACACAACGGCTCTGAAGCAGGCTTACGCTTTGTTGCTCACAATGAATCGTATTCCACAACTTTACTATGGTACGGAAGTACTCATGAATGGTACGAAGGAGATCACAGATGGCAATGTTCGTAAGGACTTCCCGGGTGGTTTTCCTGGTGATAAAGCCGATAAGTTCACACGTGAAGGGCGCACAACTGCAGAGAACGCTATGTTCGATTGGACTTCAAGAATACTACATTGGCGACAAAACAATGAGGTGATTAGCAAGGGAAAACAAACCCAATTCATCCCTTGGCATGGTGTTTATGTGCTCGCAAGACAGCTTGATGGCAAGACTGTTCTCACCATTCTCAATGGCAAAAAGGCTGATAATAAGGTGGAGGTAGTACGTTATGCAGAGGTGATAGGTCAACATACTACAGCTACAGACATCACAACTGGCAAGACAATCGACCTCACAAAGGACATCCCACTGGGGCATCGTCAGACGATGATACTCAGTTTCTAAGCCCATAAACAACAAACAGCGAGAAGGCAATCAAGCCCTTCGCTCGTTATACGTCTTGACTATAGAAAACACTTCATACTATGGTTTAAGCCAAACACTTTGTGGCTTTTGACAATCAATCGAGCATTATTATATGCCATTTTTAAGGTAAGACAGGTACGAGCCGTATAAGTATCTTCACTCAACTTAAATATAGCTAGAGCCAAATCAGGATTCGGCGATCCTGGTGTGAGACATAAGGGCAGAAGTAATTGAATACGATTACTATAGAATTGCAGCTGCCAACTTATAGTTTGTCTTGATTTTCTTCTTTACTTCCTCGATAGCACCTTCCAATCTTCTACGTCTCATCTTCATCTAGATTTTTGGAAATGAGATGGGAAACGTCTAAATTGTCACTAATGATATGGTTCTATCTGGGAATTAATTTGCAGCTAGGATTAAAGATTAAATCCTCAGGTCTCTGAAAATAATTAGCCGTCTCTGGACGATGATTGGGAAAGGCTTTCAGAAGTTGTATATCGCTTTCTTTCAAAAAGGCTTTAAAGTAAAAACTGGGTGGTAGGATGAGGAACTTTATTCGTCTCAAAGAAGGCATAAATCGGTTCAAGATTTCTAGTAATCAACCCTGTATTAAAACAAGCAAAGTCATTCTTTTGTGTATATAGCTATTTTTCCTTCTGATGAAATCTTCCTAAATGTATGCTCAGGTAGTTTTTAAGAATAGAATAAGTTTTCTGAACATCAGAAAAATCCCAATCTTCAGGATCTGCTAGCTTTTTCAGCTAAAAACTCAATGGACTTCTCATAGGTTGGAAAATAAGCAAATGAGAATAACTCTGATACAAATTTCTTTTTCATTAGTGTTATATTTTTAGATAAGATTTTTAGATAAAAAGACTCATTACTTCATGAGAGTCCTATTCAATATATTCTTTTGTCCTTGTTACTTTTGTGGATAGACCCACACATCTATATATGATTTCATTGATTTCGCTGCAAAAGTATATATTTTTCTTTAACCACCAAATTATTAGGTCTTATTTCCTTGATTTTTATCCCACCACTGGTCCATGTTCAACCTCACTCCCTCGCCTTTTTGGCTTTGAGGGGTGGCGTCTCCTTTCTCTTTCCTTTCCACTCTTCCCACTCAATATCCACATCAGACAAGCCACGAGTGGAAACGCGACCCTTACCAGCACCACGATAACGGGTTTCAGGAATGAAGCGGACACGCACACCACGAATCAGGGTTGCATTTACATCTTCTGGTTTGTCTACGCCGTTTTTACTTGTCACCGCTGTAAAATAGAACGAGCCTACACCATCAAGCTTCACCGAGCGACCCTGCGACATATAATCACCCATCACACCGCCCAGGGCTGTTAATACAGCACGCACATCAGCAGGGCTAACTGTCGATTCGGCAGCAATACGTTTTGCAACCTGCTCGGTTGAAACTGGACTCATCACTAGAACGGACTTTGCATACCATTTACCGTTCACATTCATTTTGATTTTCTTATAAAATCCCATTGATAAAAGATTGTTAATCTTTGGAGCGTAATTGTTAACATCGACGAAATGTACTTTCGTGGGGCACGGAAGTACAATCCGTGCCCCACGGGTCCGACACCCGTGCCCTACAAGTCCTACTTCCGTAGCCGTCAAAATTACGATTACTTTGGCATGGACTTTGCAATGCTCTGCCTCCAATCTCGCTCCTCAGCATGTTAATAATTATTGTTAGTAGTTAGGCGGTCAAACTGACCGCCCGTGTTTTACATTTGTTTTCATAGACTATTTTTATATCCCTTTTAAAACATCCCTTCTAAGGGAAAAATGGATACTTAATAGTGTATAATTGGTCTCACTTTTAGCAGTACTATTCTTAGACTTGATGTCCAGATGGAACTTATTACCCGTGAAAGTGATATCACTTGCTTGCTATTCTGTCCCATCTTTTACATTTCTGCGTCTGTCCAGTATGCTGCCAGAAAGAGGCGTACCAAGAACTTTCGTAAATGCTAGGTTGAAACGAGTTATATCTAGATTCGGAGAAACTACAGATGAGGGAGTTGAATAAAGCTTTCCTGTTGCGGCAGCACCAGATGGAATAAAAAGTAAGTATATGAATCTTTGATTTTTATAGGTTACTCCATCCTCCGGCATTCTTCCCAGTCCTCTAATCATATAGAGATACTCGAAAAAGACAGGAATATCCCATTGATGTGATCCCGGTTGAGGTGTATAATTATGCGCCTGCATAGCGGCTCCTGTACTATAGGGTTTTTCCCATTCCATTCTGCGTGAATAGTTCCTGGTAATTGGTAACAGGTTGAGATGACTCCTGTAGTGACGTTATTCCATTTTATTTGGTCGCTACCCCTCCTGGGCATCATGAAGTGCTATAGCCACACGTCTAGTCGGATCAATAACTACACCTATTACGGGCTTACCTGGATTCTTGGCAAGCGGACCTGCCGTTCCATCATCGTACAAGTACTGGTCAGTGACATAGAGGCGTATTAAGAGGAAATATCGCTTGTTGGCTTCCAACAACTTATGATCTGGTATTGTAATAGACTTCCCAACTAAGCTGCTACCACAAATATCACCATACGTAAAAGTCAGTTTAGCTTTGCACAATCTGTTGAAGGAAGGAAATAGGTAAGTTCTGATCCATGGGGCTTTCCATCACTTAAACTCAAACTACCAGGTGTAGCACCGTATGCTAAAGGCTCTTCTCACCCCAAGCCTCGAAAGGTAGAGAGAACTGTCCCATTGTTGGATAAGTGGAAGCATTCGTTGCAAAATCATAAACCATTGTTTCGGGTATTGCGTTCACAGGTGTAGCCATAGTACCCTTGAACTGCTCCCCAGGATTGATAAACTCACACTTATATACGGATTGTCCCCAGTCATTTACATATTGAACATTCGTTACCTTAGTTGTACGCCAAAAATTTACATACCATGCATAAAATTCTACTGCTGCTCCCGCGTGTTTCATCGTAAATGTAACTTGCTGCTTAGGGTCTTGATTGATTTGTACGTTACGCCGTACATCAAAACGTGCAGAACCTGCAGCAGAACGGTTAACAGTTAGTTGTGTACCGTTGGCAGTTACTCCATCATTAAAGCAAACAAAGTCGTAGTGCCATGAGGAAGACTAATTGACTTTTGCTGACCTGTATCAGGTGTAAAGGGTAGAACCATTGAATTTGCCTTTTAGCTCGCCTTTCTTTACGCCACCTTGAAAGGCTTGGATAGTGTAATGCGTTGGCGTGTTAATCGCACGTGTCTTAGGGAACGTCCGCCCTATGTGTGGTGTCAGACACAAGGCTAACCTCTGCCATTAAGCCGTCGCCTAAATCCTGTACTTCGGATTTTGTTTCCTCTGCTGCACGTGACTTTGGTGTATTGTCTGCCGGTTCGTAATCCTTCTCAACGATAGAGAATGATACGTTGCCTGTTTTCCTCTTGTGGAGTAACATTGCAAGGTCTTCATTGCTACATCCTGTCAGTATCATACTTTGCAAGGGCAAGCAACAGAATTGCTGTATTAATTCTTTTGATTTTCATTGTTGTCGTTTTAATTGTTTCTTTTTGTTTTGTTAACCTCTGTGGCTTTAAAAGTCAAATGCTCCTCCGTCTACCATTCCGCCGTCTTCCCACTCTTTCCTCCGTAGTTTGTGGCACGTTAGAGTGACAGATGCACAGATAAATGTTTTCGTTCCATTTCATGAACGGCACACTCGGGTCGTTCATATAATCTTTCTTTCTTGCTTTTTCTCATTGCTTTTATTGATTAAAAAAATAGTTATTATTAATGATTCTCACTTGCTTTACTTCATGTCACAGAGTTCAAGAGGAGACGAAAGCATAAGAAGAGTTGTTAAATAATGAATTATCTCCTCCTCTTGATGCTCTGTGGCACTATGTAAGTTTGATTTTTATACATGAATTAAATTCTATATTTTGTGTTTTAGCGGTCTTCAAAAAGGGCATAAAAAGCGAACAAAGGAAACTCTTAGAAGTCCTTTGTTTTACAGGGGTTACAGCACGCTTCGCGCGCGCGTATGCGAGAAGAAAAATGTGTTATTGTACGCTAGGTGCGCATATAGTGTGTGTGTTAGCAAATTATTTGGATTGACCAAAGATAAAGTGAAAAAGATGCAAAAGAATTCGATAATTCTTTTGCAGTATTTCGTTCACTTGATATGTCATTGCTAATTGTTTCACGGCGGCAAAGGTAAGAAGAATAAATTAACTAGCCAAATAAAAATAAAGAAAAAGCCTCACTTTCGCCCCCTCTCCGAATGGAGAGGGGAGTAAATGTACTGTTTGCTAGAGATTTACAAAGACTGCCATTAATGAGAGACTGTCCCTACTATTATAAAAGGATGATGATTACACCTTTATATATAGGACAATATAAGATTATTGGTGACGTGGCAGGAATATCTCAGCATTCAGTACGGAGGGCGAGAACTCTTATATTGTTGAAAAAGAGGCTTGTATCTTGAATTGAAAAGCCGTTAGGGTTGAAAGATGATAGGCACTGTTACGCGTGCTTGTATAGGGCGGTCGTTCTGCATAGCGGGCTTCCATCCCACCATGCGATTGGTTAATCGAACCGCTTGTTCCTTATAGAACTCAACGCAATTAGCAAGTACTCGCTTCTGCTTAGCCGCATCCATCTTCATAAAATGCTTACTTGTGCCCTGCACATTCTTAACATCTACGACACGAGCACCCGTCACGGAACCATCTATCTCGACGTTGAATAAGACGGTCATTTCGGCATGTACTTCGAACGAATAGCCTGAAGGCTATGGTGCTGATTACGTGCAAAATAGTTGGCGATGGCTTTCCCTGCCCTCCTTCAAACGTCGGGGAGAACATCCGCCTTTACTAACCTTTGGTTGCAAGTCGATGGATTCTAACTTCGCTTTTAACTTGTTGATCTCAACCGTTCCCATAACAACTTTGCCGTTAGGATCGATGAGGTACATCGAAGGAATCCAATCAATCTTATATAACTTGTCGATAAATGTATTCTTCCTAAACTTCTTCAGCTCGCTTACCTGCGTCCAATTCATCTGATAACGATTCCAGTATGTCTTTGCCCAAAGCCTCTCGGTCGGTATCAAAGAGATACCAACGAATTGCACACCTATAGTCGCGGAACTGCTCATAGAGTGCTTTCATGGCTGGAATATCACGCCGACAATCAGGGCACCAACTCGCCCAGAAGTCTAAAAACAACATAACTTCCTCGGTACTGACTCAGCTTGATATCCCTCCCATCATAGGTTCTCAAGGTAAACTCTGGGGCTTTCATGCCCAGCTTCAACATGTTAGTTGCATACTTTGCATCCAAGTCTATGCGGCTTGAATGGTATCATTTGTTTGTGCGAGAGCAGTTGGAACCGCCATAAAGAACGCACATGCAGCTGTTAGGAAAATCTTTTTCATATCGTTACTTATCTACTTGCTGTTTTCTTTACTTCACGTTATTTGTATTAGGTCTGTTGGTTATGTTGCAAATATACTATCTTATTTTCAATAACACAAGACCTATTGTATTTTTTCAATTGTCAGTGTTTGGTCGCAGTACTCCACAACTGCTGGACGGTGCGTGATGAATATCACCGTCTTATCATGTGTAGAGAGTATGTTCTTGAGGAGCTTCTTTTCGGTCTCAGGGTCTAGTGCCGAAGTAGCTTCATCGAATATCATTATACTTCGATTACGCAGTAGGGAACGGGCAATGGCAATGCGTTGTGCCTGTCCTTCACTCAATCCGCCGCCTTGTTCGGAGCATGGAGTATCAAGTCCAAGAGGCCAGTGGAACACGAAATCAGCACAACTCTTGCATAACACCTCTTCCATCTCTTCTTGTGTAGCATCTACCTTTCCAAGTAGGAGGTTCTCACGTATTGTACCACTCAAGAGCGTGTTCCCCTGTGGAACATAGACGAAGTTTGTACGCATGAGAGGGGATAGTTCTCTACTTTCCTGCGCATTATAAATCTCGACCTTGCCCTTTGTTGGCTTCAATAATGCTAGTAACATCCTGATGAGAGTAGTCTTTCCTGCTCCCGTTTCACCCAATATGGCGGTACACGAACAAGGGTAGAAATCGAAGTTCAAGTCCCTTAGTATCTCCCGATCACCATCCTCGTAACGATAGTTAATACCCTTCAATCGAATGCCGCAAGGCGATGATAACTCAATTGGATCGCCCTGTTCTTCGAGTGGATTCTCCTCTAGTTCCATCAGTCGTTCGGCTGCTGTAAGAGACAGAGACAAAGGCTGGGACAAGCTTTGTTAGGTTGTCGGGCAGGACTTTGAATCTTATTCACTAACTGCAAGAAAGCCGTCATTCCGCCAAATGACAATGTATGAAGTGACATGCGAACAGCCGCCCATGTGAAGGCGACAAGATACCCAAATGCGAAGCCAAAGTTCAATACTAAGTTAGAGAAAACAGAGAACTTTGTCTTGCTAATAACCTTTTGTCGCAGTTCTTTCTGTGTACCTTCTAACTTGCCAACTATCATCTCGTCGCTCTCAAGAGTCTTAATCAACATGCGGTGTTGAATGGTCTCTTGGAGTACACTTTGTACCTTAGAATCAGAGTTACGGACCTCCCTTGTGAGTCGTCTCATTTGACGAACATAGACCTTACTAACCAATACAAACAATGGTATGATGACGACTATCAAGAGTGCAAGTCGCCAATCCATCGTTAAGAGGTAACAGAAAGCTCCGAGGAACATAGCCAATGTTGAGATGGAACTCGGGATCGTTTCGGTGAGGAAAGTGACGACATTAGCAACGTCAAACTCCAACCGGTTCAACACATCCCCACTGTGGTGACGCTCCCGACCATGCCACTCTGAATGCAAGATACGGTCTAACATGTTCTGTTGCATCCTATTCTGCGCCTTTATTCCCAGCAGATTACGCACCCAGACAGAGGCAATGTTCAATCCAAAATCGCATAGTATCAAGGCTCCCATAATGCTAACTGCGACGTAAATGCTGCCCGGCTTGACATGTGAAGCAACATCAATGGCATTTTGGACAGCCCATACTGTAGCCAAAGAAACGCCCACACTGAGCAGACCAATCAACGCATTGAGTACTGCCTGACGTCGATTTCCACGCCAAGCGATCCATAGCCACCTGAATATCTCTTTAGTGGTATAATGTGTATTGGGTATCTGGAAGAGTCTTCTTATCGTATCAATCATTACATTATCTTTCGTTTGCTGTGATTAATCTAGTAATCTTTACTGGAGTCAAATGCTGTGGTATTCTCTTACAGCCAAGCCTCATCTAAAACTTACGAGCATCTGCTCCCCACATGAGCTTCTCGCGTAGTGTGGAGAAGAAATGCTGTTCCTTTCGCTTTACGATACGCACTTTATGAGAGGCTTTACTTATCTTTAGCGTTACACCCTCACATAGTTTCTCTGACCGACCATCAACTGCTGCCAAGAAGTTATGGCTTCGGCTCTCTACTTCTAAGGTTATCTCGGAATTGTCGCTGATAACGATTGGACGAATATTAAGGCTGTGTGGCGCAACAGGTGTCATGCTAAAGATGTCCGATTGAGGGACTATAATAGGTCCACCGACGGACAATGAGTAAGCTGTGGAGCCTGTTGGCGTACTGATAACGAGTCCATCTGCAAGATAAGTGGTGAGGTATTCACCATTAATAGTTGCCTTAATAGAAATCATCGCAGCGTTATCTCGTTTCAAGATCGCAATATCATTCAGTGCGTATGGGCATCCCTCCAATGGTTCCCCAAGTGCTTCTAATTGCATAACGGCACGTTCCTCAATCTCGGCATTGCCTGCAAAGATAGCATCTAAGATGTCTTTTGCCTCATCAGGAACAACACTTGCAAGGAATCCCAAGCGTCCCATGTTTACTCCAATGATAGGTATTTGCTTCGGACCAACCTTACTTGCCGCCTTTAAGAACGTCCCATCGCCCCCGAGAGAGATAACGTAATCAACATCAAAGTTCACCCCCTCAAACACACCAGCTATCTTTAAATCCTCCTGAAGTTTATTCTCTAAAGCATGAAAGAAGCCTTGCTCTAAATAAATATCAGCCTCGTGTTGAGCCAAATAACCCAACATTTCGTTTATCCGAATAGACTCTAAAGCTTTTGGAAGCACTACCAAAAACGGCAAAGCTCAGTTTCCTCTCAGTCATAAAAACATACCTTTTAAATATCTTTTAGCCTTGCAAACGGTACTAAACGACGAATAATTAGTATATTTGCAAGTACTTTACTTCTGCAAAAGTAAGGTTTTTAATTGGATTTATAGGCTTAAATACGAAATTAATTATGGCTAAAGTGTATGAGTTTCTGGCTAATGGTTTCGAAGAGGTAGAGGCATTAGCACCCGTAGATATCCTACGTCGAGGTGGCGTGGAGGTTAAGACTGTGAGCATAACAGGCTCCCCACTCGTTGAATCATCGCATGGGGTGATGGTGAAAGCCGACTTACAAATAGAAGACTTAGGCGTTATTGATGATGCAGATATGCTCTTGATACCGGGTGGAATGCCTGGTGCACAGAACTTGAAGGACGATGCGCGTGTTGGAAAAGCACTGCTTCATCAGGTGGAGAGTGGTAAACGTGTGGGCGCAATCTGTGCTGGACCGATGGTTCTCGGTGCTTTGGGAATCCTCAAGGGCAAGCGTGCTACATGCTATCCGGGCTTTGAGAAGTTTCTTACTGGTGCAGAATACACCAAGGAATTATGCACTATTGATGGCAATGTGACAACAGGTAAAGGTCCTGCTGCTGCCTTCGTTTATGGTTTCAAGCTATTAGAACAACTCGTATCAGTAGAGAAAGCGAACGAAATCAGGGAAGGTATGTTGATCAACGAACTCATTGCTCTGCATTAAAACATCGTCAGAAGATGATAAGATACGCTATTATCGTTGCAGGAGGAAAGGGCTTGCGAATGGGAACAGAGGTGCCTAAGCAATTCCTTCCCATCGCTGGTAAGCCTGTTCTGATGCACACTATCAGTAGGTTTCACGCCTATGATGCACTTAAAAAGTCATCCTTGTACTCCCCAAAGAGCAACAGGAGTATTGGCGTGAACTATGTGCAGAATATCATTTCACCGAAGATTACCAACTTGCGGATGGTGGTGCAAGTCGCTTCCAGTCGTGCCGTAATGGCTTGTCAATGATACCCAATGATGCAGAAGGGCTTGTTGGTATTCACGATGGTGTGCGTCCTTTCGTCTCAAACGAGGCTATCTCACGTTGTTATGACGCTGCAGAGAAAGAGAAGGCAGTGATTCCAGTATTGCCCGTAACGGATACCTTGCGCTTTGTGGGCGATTCCGATAAGGGGAGGAATGTGTTGCGAAGTGATTACAGAGTGGTTCAGACGCCACAAGTATTTGATATCCAACTCCTCAAAAAAGCATATAACCAACCCGAGAGTACCAGCTTTTACTGATGATGCTAGCGTTGTTGAAAAGCATTGGACAGGCTGTCACTATGGTGGAAGGGAATCGTGAGAACATCAAAATCACTACTCCCTTCGATCTGAAAATAGCGGAAGTTTTGGTATAAAAAGCCCCTATTCTGGCACCCCAACCAGCCTCCCCTAAGGGGAGGAGTGCCTCACGGGAGTCAGTTGGGTTCATTATGCCCATTTAACAAGAGCATCTCTTTAACGTGAAGAGGGCGTTTCTTCGCATCGAAGAGAGCCTTTCCTTGCAACAAAAGAAACGCCCTCTTTGTTTTCAAACAACGCTATTTACTCCCCCTCTTCATTCGGAGAAGGGGCGAGGAAGAAGCTCTTTCTTCAATGCAGGGGTACCTTTCTCAACTCTACCTAATCACAATTTTGAATTATGAATTATGAATTTTGAATTATGAGAGAGCCTCTCTTGTTAGCTTCCGTTAGGCTACATCCCCTCCTTTGGAGGGGCTTGGGGAGGCTTTCAGTGGCTGTGTTGAGATCCTCAAAAGTTGTTGTAACACATGGATATACTATCACAAGACATCATGTACCTACCGGGTGTAGGTCCGAGAAGGAAAGAGATTCTAAGCAAAGAGCTTGGCATCCAGACTTATCGTGACCTCTTGGAGTACTACCCCTACAAGTATGTTGACCGCACAAAGGTATATCTCCTCTCTGAGTTGTCGGCTGATATGCCCTTCGTACAAGTGAAGTGTAAGATACTAAGCTACGAGGAGTTTGAGGTCGGGAAGCGTCGGAAACGAATCGTGGCACACGCTACGGATGGGCATGGAATATGTGATATAGTATGGTTCAACGGCACTAAATACGTTTATCAGAACTATCAAATTAATAAGGAATATATCATCTTTGGGAAGCCAACCTACTATAACGGACGCTTCCAATTCAGCCATCCTGACATCGACGATGCCAGTCAGTTGCAGCTCAACGACATGGGTATGCAACCTTTCTATATAACGACTGAGAAGATGAAGAAGGCTGGTATCACCTCAAGAGCAATGGAGAAGCTGACGAAAACATTGATTAGTAAGCTCATAACTCCGCTTGATGAGACCCTTCCACCATATATTACTACTCGCTTACCTCATCTCTCACGATGCTGCCATGCGTAAGATACATTATCCGAAGTCGGTTGATGACACGCAGCGGGCACGTATCCGCCTTAAATTTGAGGAACTTTCTATGTTCAACTCAATATTCTTCGCTATGCAAGTGACCATCGGCGCAAGTATCGGGGCTATATCTTCAATCGCATTGGAGCACAATTTAATTGGTTCTACACGCATAACTTGCCCTTTGAACTTACTGGTGCACAGAAGAGAGTGATGCATGAAATACGCGCAGATATGATGTCTGGCAAACAAATGAACCGTCTCTTGCAAGGCGATGTAGGCTCGGGTAAGACACTCGTAGCCCTTATGTCTATGCTCATAGCCATCGATAACGGCTATCAAGCATGCATGATGGCACCGACGGAGATACTTGCTGAACAGCACCTGCAGACTATCAAGGAGTTTCTCAAGGGTATGAACCTTCGCATTGAACTGCTGACTGGTATTGTGAAAGGCAAGAAACGCAAGGAAGTACTTGCTGGTCTCGTGGACGGAAGTATAAATATTGTCGTCGGAACACACGCTATCATAGAAGATAAGGTGCAGTTTCTGAACCTCGGTATGGCTGTTGTTGATGAGCAACACCGCTTCGGTGTGGCGCAAAGAGCTAAACTCTGGAGCAAGAGCGAGAACCCTCCTCACATCCTCGTAATGACTGCTACCCCTATTCCACGTACCCTTGCCATGACGATTTATGGTGACTTAGACGTGAGTATCATCGATGAGTTGCCACCAGGACGCAAGCCCATACAGACGATTCACAAGTATGATGACCAAATGACAAGCCTCTATCAGGGTATAAGACAGCAGATAAAGCTGGGCAGACAGGTGTATATTGTCTATCCACTCATCAAAGAGAGCGAGCGAATTGACCTCAAGAACCTTGAGGACGGATACGCTGCTATGTGTGAGATATTCCCTGAGTTCAAGCTAAGTAAGATTCACGGCAAGATGAAGGACAAGGAGAAAGAGGTGGAGATGCAGAAGTTTGTAAGTGGAGAAACGCAAATCCTCGTAGCCACAACAGTAATTGAAGTGGGCGTGAACGTACCGAATGCAAGTGTAATGGTTATCCTTGATGCACAGCGTTTTGGGCTTTCTCAACTTCATCAGTTGCGCGGGCGTGTTGGACGGGGTGCTGATCAAAGTTAGTGCATACTCGTCACGAATCACAAGCTGACCAAAGAGACGAGCAAACGAATTGATATCATGTGTGAAACGAACGATGGTTTTGAGATCGCAGAAGCCGACTTGAAGCTACGAGGACCAGGCGACTTGGAGGGCACGCAACAAAGTGGTATAGCCTTCGACCTAAAGATTGCAGATATAGCTCGTGATGGTCAGATTGTCCAAATGGCACGTGAAGAGGCACAAAAAGTAATAGATAATGATCCAACTTGCCAAAAGATAGAGTATAAACTACTGTGGGATAGGCTGAAAGCGTTAAGAAAGACTAACATAAACTGGGCTGCCATTTCTTAAAAAGAATACGACTATCTTCTTAAAAAGAATATGGAGAAAACGCCCACAACACGCATGTCTAAACGGCTTGACATATATCATCTGCCAAGCAAAAAGATATAAAAGTCGTTTGTTAAACAGCCTATAAAAACTGTTAACCTATAGCCTTTTTGTTATTTTTTTCTTATCTTTGCGAAGTCTTTTGATACTTAGTTTGATTCTTCATTATAGGTTATCAACACGTCAAGAGATAGGAACTTGGCAATTAGTTCCGGCCTATTTAGGCTTCATAGTATGGAAATAAAATAACTTAATTATGATTTTTAAGAAGATAGTTAGGACTTTTACGCTTACATCTCTACTTGCCTTAACAGCCCACACAGCTAACGCACAAGACTTGCTTGCACGTCAAGCACCAATCGACAGACGAGCTAAAGCACTCGACACAATGGTTATCAGTCGTCTGCGTGAGTCTGAAGAAATTGAAGAACCAGCATCAGAACTTTACAACGATTGGAACAATAACTATGCACACAGGGGTGGAAACCTTCCTGATGTATATAAGATTGATCTCCGCGGATTCCACATGCCAACTCCAAGTCGCGTCATCACGAGTAACTTCGGACGCCGTTGGGGACGTCGCCACTTGGGTATGGACATTAAAGTCTACATCGGTGATACTATCCGCGCAGCCTTCTCTGGAAAGGTTCGTGTTGTTAAGTACGATGCAAATGGTTATGGAAAATATGTTGTGATACGCCATAACAATGGTCTTGAAACAATCTACGGTCACTTGTCAAAGCAGCTTGTTTCAATTAATCAAACAGTTCGTGCTGGTCAGCCTATCGCTTTAGGTGGTAATACCGGTCGTTCGACAGGTTCTCACTTACACTTTGAAACACGTCTTGCAGGCGTTGCTTTGAATCCAGCCTTATTCTTCGACTTTGCCCATCAGGATGTTACAGGTGATTACTACGTATTCCGCAAGAGTACACTAGCACAAGAGTCAGAACAAGCAACAGCAGCTCGTGGTACTTCTTCAAGCCTTGGCTATTCTCGTGAAAACATTCAAGGCACACGCGGTCAGAGCACTTCTACTCGTCAAGAGAAGACTTACAACACTGATTTCTCTAATCGCACACCACGCACAGAGGCTACAAGTAGCAATGGTCAGATTATCTACCACTCTGTAAAGGAAGGTGAGACTATCGAATCAATCGCCGAACAGTATGGCGTAAGTGTCGATAAGTTATGCCACTTGAATCGCCTCGGTCGATATACACAAAGGTAGACAAGGGATGGATTCTAAAGATTAGTAAGTAAACGAATTATCCAATAATAAACAAACACCTCGTTAGATGTTACGTTCTAGCGAGGTGTTTTTTGTTATGATAGCTTTTGTACTTTGCTGTCATTCCTATCACCTGTTTGGTTTGTATAATCCCTTGATAACGAGTGAAATACTATGAATGTCAAAAGTGACAGCAACTATAATTAAAACTAAATTAGGGCTTTTAAGTAATTCAAACGATAGGCACTTGAACCTTTACTTAGTATCAGTACTATCCTTCTTAAACGAATCGGAGATTCCCTTACCGAGCTTCTTAAAGAACTTCTTACCGCCTTCTCCAATTTTACGAGTTACCTCTCCCATTGTCTTTACTTCGCGTTTTACAACACGACCAATACCACGAGACATGGTACGCAAGCCGTCTTTTACCTCCGTCTCGCCCGAATCTCTCCGTTCAACACTAACCGCTTCAACTTTCTTTGTTGTAATAGGCTTCGCCGTAGAAGTTACTGGAGTAGCAGGTATAATATGCTTTGTTGAATTTGAATGATGCTTTTTTGCCTCTGCTTTCTGACGTTCTTTCACCAAATGTGGAGATGCTCCAGCAATACCACTATACTCTGTTTGCGCTGTTGCCGATAGGCTTATCAACGACAAAACAACTATAAGTTTCGTTTTCATTCGTTCCATTGTCTTTCGTTTATGAATATTGATTAAACGATAAAAGGGTTACTAAAATTGTAGTCCTTAACAAACGATAGTACGCTTTAAAAGCCTTTAAAAGGATAAAAGCACCCTACTTCAATAGTTTACGGACAGCAAACCACGCGTGGAGTAAGACTGTAGTAAGAAGTCCGTAATGGCGTCTCATCACCTCAAAACGCTCTTTGAGAGAGTCCTTATGATGGATGGTTGTTTGTCCCTCTTCCATGTAGTTGGCAACAACAGCATGTATATTGCGCAGAAGAAGATGTTGACGTTCACCCTCTTTCATCACCCTAATGCACCAATCAACATCTGCCGAATAACGGAAAGTGGTGTCATAAGGCAGCGAACGAGCAATGTCTATGCGAGCATAAAAGGCTTGATGACAGACGACCATACCGTAACGGAAAGAACGCCATGTGAGCCGTTCGGGTGGACTAAGGCGACGATGATACAAGAAGTTACCCTTATCATCAATAATATCAGTATTTCCAAAGAGTACTGCTGGGCGTTCTTCTCCATCTCCTACTACGGCTGCCAACATCACCTTATCTAATGTGTCAGCCTCTGGGAAGCGGTCACCTGCATTCATAAAGACAATATAATCACCTGTTGCAAGGCGCAATCCCTTGTTCATGGCATCATAGAGTCCCTTGTCGGGTTCGCTTGAATCTTCACAACATGCCCATTCTCTGCTTCATCCGATTGCTTCTGATAAGCCTTGGCAATTGCCAGTGTTTCATCTGTTGAAGCTCCATCAATGATAAGATGTTCAACATTCGGATAGTCTTGCATCATCACGCTATCTAAAGTAGGGCGCAAGACAGCAGCAGCGTTATAGGTTATTGTGACAACAGAGAACGTGATCATAATCGATAATTCTTAAAGGCCATAGCCTCATTATATATATTAATGTATTGTAAGGCGACGCTGCGTTGTGAGTAGCTACGCTTTACCTTTGCTATTGCAGACGAAGAAAGCTCTTGGTAATTGGCTTCCTCTAAAATCCAATGAAGTCCTTGTGCGAGGTCAGCAGCATCACAATACTTCGCCACATAACCATTCTCCTTGTGATCAATCTCTTCTGGGATACCACCCACCTTAAAGCCTACACAAGGAATACCACACGCCATTGCTTCCATAATAGTATTAGGAAGATTCTCTGAAAGGGAGGGTAATACGAATACGTCAGAGGCATTATAGACATCCACAATACGCTGGGTATCATTGACATAACCTAACTCGCAAACTTCAAAGTCGAACTCTTTTCGTAAGTCTTCCCGCATGTCCACCAAGCATGGCGATAGCTATTTTAGCAACCATCTCTGGATGATCAGAAGCTAACTTGTGGCAGGCTTCAATGAGATAAGAGATACCTTTATTTACATTCGTTACTCGCTGTGAAGCAAAAAGAATAATTTTCTTATTCAAAGGAAGTCCTGCATTGATGCGTGCTTGCTTACTGTCAGCAGGCTGAAAAGTATGTGTATCAATGGGATTAGGAATAGAGAATACCTGTTGACCTGCAAGAACGGCACTCTTCTGGGCTTCTTTTTCAAGCCATTTACTACATGTTACGAACATAATATTACGTCCATCGAGCATTAACTTCTTATGTTGAAGCACCTTATAAGATAGGTCGTGAGGAGAACCACCATTGGGTAAGAGTCGGCAATTACCACAGTATGACTGGTAACGCTGGCAGTTCAATGTGATATGACAGATACCCGTTGCAGGCCAAATATCGTGCATTGTCCACACAACAGGCTTACCACTATCGAGGATCTTACGGATTCCTTTCAGCGAAAGCATTCCTTGATTGATCCAAGAAAGATGTATAATATCAGCCTCCTTAAACTCTGGTAGCTTTGTGATATCAACTCCAGAGTTAGCAATATCTATCTCAAATAAATGCTTCCGACTGAAGTGTAAATGCCAAAAGATACACCATCGCTTCCCAAAGAAAGTGTAACTGATTGCGTAAAGTATGTGATAAACCAACAACAGTAATATCATCTGTCAGTTTATCACGTACCAACATCTTTGCTTTTACGCCATTGTTATTCAGAGCGTCCTTAAGTCGGTTGGCTGCCAAAGCAGCACCACCTGTCTTCTCACTGGTATTTACTATCAGAACTTTCATTCGCTTATTTTCCTTTTGCAGCAAAGTTACAAGAAAAGGCATAAACACACAAGGAAAGTAATAAAATATTAGTTGTTTCCGTACACAGAGGGTTGATTTGTATCAAGAAAAGAGGCTTTATCTTGAGAAAACAGAAGTAAAAAGTTGCAGAGAAATAGGAATCATCCTACCTTTGCATTGTCAAAAGGTTAATAGATTGTTTAGGTTAGTAGTAATAGATTTAGGTTTTTTTAGTTATTTTATTTAAGGTAAACGTTTAACGATTGATCAAGGATGACAAAGGTAGTCGTGAGATTCCCTTTCATTTAAAAAGATTTTTGGTTAAACATACTGATAACGCCGATGCTCGTTGAGAGTATCGGCGTTTACTTTTATAGGATTACATCACTCGGTCTATTACAAAGTCCTTATAATATAGATTTCTCCGCACTTTACCCTTCACCTGCAGTAGGTTTCCTTTCGTATCAAAGCGATATTCGTAAGAATCGATCCTATTCTTCATATCCTGTATGGCTGGCTCCGATTCATCAACAAGATCACCATCTTTCACTTCGGGATCGCCTTTGAAGCGATATATCTATTCCTTGCTTATCCTTTGATATGTTATAAGTTCCATAGTCACCAAGTAGATCGAAGTACTCTCTTCCAGTGGTCTCACCTTCATCAAAGTGCATCTCTAGTCCAATCATAGCCGTTAGCTCGGGCATATATTGTATAAATGATCCATCTTTTATGAAGTCATCCAGATGATATAAAATACTCTCCCCCTTCTGTTGTCCCATCATCTCATCTGTAACTCTATTGAACTTCTATTCTTCTTCCAGTCCTCTTGACACCATCGTTTGAGGTTCTTATACCACTGATCGAACTTCTTCTGATCCTTTACTTCTACGTTGGTCTCTCCCGTCAGATTATTTGCTTCGATGATAAAATGCTGCTTGAGCATCTGTTGCAACGTCTTAGCTTCAAGTTTATTTAGTTCCTTGTCGTATGCACCTGTTTGCCAATCAGGCAGCTTTACATCTAGCCCCTCTACTATACATTCTAGGCGACAAAGGTCATTATTAACCAATAACGGGACAAGTTTAAAGGTGTGCGTTCCCGTTATCCAGTTCATTTCGCAGTCCACTTTTATACGATAAGTGAGCGTATCACCCACAGTATATTGTGATGGAAGTAAGGGCTTATAAGTGGGTTCTTTCACGACAGATGCCTGTAAACGCTTCATAAATAGTTGCCCTTCTGCCACATTCTTTGTCTCTTGAAAGAATGAGACTCTTCTGTTGACAGGCACATTCTCTTTATCAATCGGCCATTGTAACTTACCATCAATCACCATGTATACACATCATCCTTCTGCGGATTATTATAGAGCCTAACCAATCGTTTTGTATCCTGACGAGTAAGCCTTAACGTACCAGTAACGCTCCCATCAGAGATTTCATCTTTACGCACAGCAGTGAATGAGGCCGTAGGCATGGCATAAGGAGACTGCTTATCCAAGGCACAAAAGAATTGACCATCCATCCATAAACTGGTTCAAACCAAAGCCAAAGATGTAACGTGACGTGTCATAGAGTTGCTTCTACGTGCCAGATTCAGCAACCTCATTACCATCTTCTCATCCTGCGGATTCACCTGTACATACGACTCTAAGTGGAACGCAACGTCTTCCCCACTATCAAGCTGCCTCTGCCGCACCTGCTGAAACATATGCCTTCAACATCTGGCAAGTCACCATACGTCTTCTTAAATGATGGGATGGAATCACTCTTCTCATCGTATTCTTTCTCATATACACTTCATCTTCAAAGCGTCCAAGTACTTCTCCAATGGACGTTTAGTAATATTCTTCTGATAAGGCAAGAGTTTATCACTAATCGACTTCAGTAGTTCGTGTGGGTCATGTACTACTGGATAAAATGCTATCTGCACGGGCTTCAGTGCCTGCGCCATAGTCATTTGTAGACCACCAACAAGTAACAACAAGCATAAGGATAATTCGTTTTATAAGGTTTATCATTTGGTTATTTGTTCTAAAGTCATACGCTGCTATCACCACAGCCGACTATCTTATGCGTTCTATAAGATAGCTCGAAGGAACACGGAACGTTGGACTCACAGCATTACGAGGTGCCTTCGCATTAGCAATCGCCTCATACCTCAATTGTCGTATCAGTCCACGCTGGTCGATAGAATAGGTGTACCTCCCTGCCCCACCATTCTTATCTGCCTTGACAGTAAGCGTAATCACCAGTCCATCATCCATCTTCGTGATCGTATATTCTGCTATTTTATCCTCCAAATAAAGGTAACATGTGCCTTGTGTCTGCTGATTAGAAAAGCGATTATCGAGCTGTGTCATCACATTCAATTCCGGTAGTATGCTTTCTATATACCCTTGTTCAAAGAACCCATCCCATTCTTCTGCCAGCCTTTCACCCACCTGCTTCAGGTCATTATGCCCAGACAATCCCATCACTTTGACCACTGCACGATGCGTTGTAAGATAGGTCTCCAACGCATGGGATAATGCTGGTAAATCCTTCAACATAGGCACAACAAAGTGAGACGACTGATCTGTCTCAATCATAAAATGGTTCTTTCGTAACTCATAAACGAAATAATTAGCCATATCCTTATATTCCTTGTTTCCCTTAAAGAACTCGTCAATGGTAAGAGCAATAGAATCTACCACACATTCCATCCGTGTTATACTATCGTTCACAAGCCTTGGGATGAGTTGAAAGGTGTGCGAACGCTGTGCAGTACCCTTACTCTGTGGGAAAGAAACACGATAAGTCAGCGTATCACCCAATACGTATTGCGGACGATAAAGGGGCGTATAAGCAGAATCACTCACCACAGCAGCCTTCAGATGCGGCAATAGTTTCTGACCTTCCTCTTCTCTAAACCCCAATGATAGCTCCAGCGTCTTAGTAGAGATAACACTTCGAACACAAGGAGATGTGAGGAGCTTACCATCCACTAAAAAGAGTATCAGATTATTTATTTCGTGATAGGTAAGGTTTGTGAAAGCATCCGCAGCACCATGTGTAAGACTTATTTTAAATACAGAATCACCATAAGAGCCCTTGCTGAAACGTACATCTGTAAACGAAAGCGATGGAATTATGTAGGGATTCTTTAGGTCTATAACATATAAGGCAGACGGCTCTAATGCGGATTCTCCACTAGAGAATAAGAAGCGATAGCGGGTGGTATCATATAAATGTTTCTCCCTTGCAAGATCTAAAAGACTCTGCACCTTAGACTGATTAGTCCCTGCCACATAAAAGTAAGTGTAATTAACAAGATATGAGTCTCTATCCTCTTCTGTTGCTGCCCCTTCATCACCAGTATACGTATGGGGAACACGACTCATAAACTTAATAAGCGACTTAGAAGTAATATGCTTCTGATAAGGCAATAGCTCTCGCTAATCCTATTGATAAGCCCCGTTGCATCCTTTACTGCCGGATAAACGGAAATTGTTGCAGGTTTCTCACTCTGCGCAATAGCGTATTGTAGGACTGCAACAAGCAATAATAATGATAGGAAGAAACGTTTCATAAATTGTTCTAAAGTAGTTATATGCGACAAAAATAAGGATAATTCTTGAAACGGCAAAGGGGATAAAGCATTAGATTCACATTTGATGTCAAGTATTCTCTAACGCCAGTAATGGTAAGTTCTGTATAAAGCCACGATCGCTTGAACCCCGTTTGCGCTCTTTATCTCATAGGTTCCCGCATTCTTTCTCACCCGTTCCGCATTCCTTTCTCACCTGTTCCCCATTCTTTCCTCATGCGTCTTGCGTCTTTGTATTCCGTATCTTTTCTTAGTTTCACCATGGTGAAACGAGTGTCTCATCATGATGAAACCAGTGTCTCTTCATGATGAAACTTATGTCTCATCATGATGAAACTAACTTTATATGCGTGTGTAAATGATGCGCAACACGTGAGAAAAGAATGGGGAACAGGTGAGAGATAAATGTGCAACACGTGAGAAAGGAATGGGGAACAGGTGAGAGAGAAATGCGCAACACGTTAGAAAGGAATGCTGGAACAGGTGGGAAACGATTCGCAAACAGGTGAAACGTTGATGTTCTGCCGTTGAAACAGACGCTCTTTGATAGGATTAGATTGTTTCTTGTAATATAAGCTGATTTTATTATCACCCTTTGGTAAGTCTATTGGAAAGCTAGACAGAAAGTCGAGAATCCATGTAGGAGAGCCCGACGCTTGGACTTTATAGCGCTGGAATATTCGTATAATAAAAACGGCTGATAGCAGGCATGAAGAACCGCTATCAGCCGTATTTATTTAGTCTTTCATTAGCCTTTACACCTTTACTATCAGGCATACCGCATAAGCCGCCATACCCTCTTCTCGTCCAACGAAGCCCATTCGCTCTGACGTGGTGGCTTTGATGGATACGGCGTCGATGTCGCAACCTATGATATTGGCTAGACATTCGCACATTGCTGGTATGTGAGGATTTTATCTTCGGACGCTCAGCGCATACGGTTGCATCGATGTTGCCCACACGATACCCCTTTGTGGCAAGTAGTTCGATGGTCTTACGTAAGATTACTTTCGAGTCCATATCCAATGTTTCGTTGGCAGTATCTGAAATGATAACCAATATCACGCATATTAGCAGCACCGAGTAGTGCATCACAAATGGCGTGAATGAGGACATCCGCATCGCTATGTCCGAGTAATCCAAGACTGTGCTCTATCTTAATACCACCGAGATAGAGGTCACGCCCTTCAACGAGTTTATGGACATCATAACCCATTCCAATGCGGAAAGATGGGATTGATTGAGTAATATTTGTCATATCTGTTAGATGAGAGCTCCCATGGGGAGGCTATCTACTTTCCTCTTAAACAAGTCCTTTATACCATCCATATCGAATGATAGGGAGAATCGGAGCGTTTGGTCGAGTGGGTTGTTCTTAGCTCGTTGCAATGACATAGCCCGCATCTAGTGCGAATACATTCATCTTGAATCCAGCACCCTACGGTGAAGTACTTAGGTTTCTTTATTCTCACTCTCGTTGTGATAACCTGCACGAAGTGAGAACTTATCATTGTAGGTATATTCTGCTCCCACACTCCATTGCACCTCCTGCATCTCTTCAGAGAATCCATTGGGTGCGTCGCCGAAGCTCTTGAAGATACCCGAGATAGACGATACATCATAGTAATCCTTCTGCAAGCGGTTGTCATAATCTACTTGCGATTCACCCGTATTACGCTTGGGATAAGTTGGAACTAGCAACTTGTTTGCATCAGCAGCTATGGTGAACTTATTGAACTCATCAACTGGAATCATCAATGCGGCACCTAAGCGGAGATTGGTTGGTATGAATTCCGAGCGATTATCGCCACCGAACGTTATCTTAGAACCAATGTTAGAGATATTCAAGCCTAGTCCTAACTGGCACTCACGCTCACCAATGTTGATGTAATTCTGGTAATAGCAAGAGAGGTCGGCTGCAAAGGCGGAACCGGGAGATGTATCTTCCTTATAGTCATACGTGAGGTCGGAATAAATCCAACGCACAGCGGCTCCGAGTGAGAAGTGCTCACTTAACATCAAAGAATAAGCTACGTCTAATGACATCTCGTATGGGTTGATGGTCATATTAGAGCCGTCATTCGTCTGCACCTCACCCAAAGAGAAGTAACGAAGGGAGGACGACACAGCACTATAATCACCTGTGCGATAATATCCAGCCACGTAAGCGAGGTCGATGTCACTCACCAATTGGCGAAGCCACGGGGTATAGTTCAAAGAGACACCTGCACGAGAAATATTAAAAGGATACTTCTGCAGGGTTCCAATACTGGGAATTGACATCAGGGTCAGTGGCTACTCCTACATCACCCTGTACCTGCTGCACGTGCATCAGGAGCAATGGTTTGTGAGGTAACGGAGGTAGTAACTGGGTTGAACATATCCTTCTTTTGTGCCTGTGCAAATGCAGCAGAAGAGGTCATAACGACCACGGTTAAGAAGGATAAACGAAAGCTTTTTATTCATCTTATTTACTTGAGTTGCTTATGGAATATTGCTGAGAAAGAATCCATGATGCAGCTAGTTTGTCAGCTTACATCATGGATTAAAACGTATACTTATATTACTTTATTGTCTAAGACGATGAGTTTTCTTAGCCTGACACCCTAGTTGCACCATCACAACTGAGGCGAACTCGATAGAGATAGACGCCTGTTTGCAATCGTGTTCCATTATCTACTATCAGGTTCCAGTTGGTTGAGATGGCATTACCTGATGATACGCCTGACTCCACGTGATGCCAGAGTAGGCGTCCACCCATGTCGAATACTTCTATCTCTACATCCACATTTCGAACCCATGTAATTATGCGATACGATGAAGGTTGTCTCGTTGTAAGCTGGATTCTTCGATGCACTGACGCTATAGATATCGGGGGCAAGCCCTTTGACCACATTGAAGTGGAGCGTTACTGTTGACGCATTGTTTTGGATGTCCCATGCTCGGAACTGCAAGATGTGTGGTCCTTCTGATAGTTCGGGTAGACTGTATCCCGTTGTGCCCGAAGTATAACTGCCGAAATCATAACGGAAGTTATCATTGAGGAGGTAGGTTTGTGTCAATTTACCATCTATGCACAACTGCATATCATGACCAATTCCATTGCCTGACGCATTGATACCATCCTTATCAGTTATCTGCGCAACGAAGTAAGTGTGCTATTCACCTTGCCTCCGTCGACAAAAGAAGGAGAATTGAGGTAGGCATAGATAGATGGTCCGATAGAGTCGTTATAGACAACTTCTGACCCATCAATATTGAATCTATCTTCATATCCTTGCGCCATGAGAGAATGGTCTTCGTTGATAGCAGAGAAGTTCATTAAGCCCGTACCAGAGGTATAATTGATGTCACGTGGTACAGCGAAAGTGAGTGTAAACTCGCCATTGCGCACACTATCCGTACCATTGTAAAGCGTCTTCAGTCGGTCGTAATAGGTGAAAGCTACGTCGGCAGACTGGTCTTGTTTCTTGCACGTTACGAGTTCTTTGGTATCTCTTACGACCGCCGTGATGAGTCCATTGAAGTCTGTTTGCTTATTACCATCCTTTGTAATAGAGCCTTTCACCTTCACGATTGAGCCACCTTTAATAAGGATAGTACTACCAGCACTAACCGCCTGACCATTGATTGACTCTACGTTCACTTGCAACTTTGGGAAGGTTGAGGCTAAAGCTGGATCACCTAAGAGGGCATATTGCAGTTTGTTTGGTGTAAGGTCTCTACTAGAGTTGATTAGCTCGCACTTTGCTAGTCGTTGCGCCTCACCGAGTGTGGTTGGCTTTCCGTTTGTAAGACTTAGCACATGCTTTAAGAAGGCAGTATTGGTAGCCTTGTTATAATAAGCATATACTGAGTCGTTCCCCAAAATGCTACCGAGCCACCTTTGCTATTCAACATAGCCGCTTCACCGATAGTTGGAATCACACCATCATAGGGCCTAATATCACAACTGGCAGTAATCCATAACGGAAGATTTGTATTGGAGAAGTTCTTGAAGTCAACAAGACGGAGTACTGCTTCATGTGAAATCTGATCTTCTTTACCATGCCCTGCATAATCCATTATCAATGCTCCTTGTGCTTGCTGTTGCTTGATAAGCGCACTAGCTTCTGGATAGGTGTTACCCGTAGCAGTGAGATTCAGGGTAAGTCATCCCACATTACCTTCTTTATTTGATAAGCAGGGTGACGGATGTGAAACCGATTCAGCAGTTTCATTCACATCGCGCATGTGGATATTATTATTGCCATCATCACCCATGAACATAAGTACATTCTCCCAGCTTCCTCCATTCTTATTTAATGCGTAATTAATGGTCTTGTCAACGAGCGTCTTCGCATCAATAGCATTGGTAACGGGGAATCGTCCAACACCAAGATCCTCTTTATCTCGACGCAGAAGGTCAGCTCCTTCACCATCATCCATCAGTGTGAACCATCCGTCATTAACATAACAGTCGGTTTCGCTAAATGAGTTCTCACTCTCAAAGCAAGTAGGTAATCATCTGGTTCAATAGACGGCAGGATTAGTGTTCATGCGATTGTCCCATCACAATCACCAAAAGAGCAGAGAGACTGAGGCATGGTCTGTGCATTTGTGCTCGATCATACAACATCTTCATGTAACGTCGGTAAGCCATTGCATCAGGTGTTCCACTGGAGAACTCATTGTATAGCTCGATCTAGCAGGGACACATCGTACATGAAATATTATCATCTGTTCTGTGGAAATCAGCTAGGCGCTCAGCTTGTTGTAAGAGCTTCTGACTTGTTGGGATGATAATCACCATATTGACTGGACTCATCAGCGTGATGGTCTTGATTGGTGATATTATAGACATACTCCGGAGTTGGGAACGATGTATTCAGTGAAGGTGCTGAAAGCGTTGGATAGGTCATTGCGAGATAATCGAGCCTTGTTGGACCACCTGGGATCGTCGTGAGCCGGATGCTATCTACACTTTTGGAGGTTTGATACAGCATAGTCTCTGATAACCTCCTAACCTTTATCAAAAGGAATCACCTGGTGCAATATATCTCGCCGAGTTCTCTTCGTTGGCTTCCACCTTAATGGTTGAGTGTATTCACCTGTTGTCACAGCAACAGTCATGATTCCTGTGCTGGCTTTTGCCTTATTCTTTAAAGTGAAGACCTTGCTCTCATTTAATTTTAATGGCGTCTCTTCAAAGAGATTACGACCACCATTAAACCAACTGAAGTTATCTACCTCGTGCAATGAGTGGTAGTCACTTGCTGATGGATGAAAAGCTATTTAAGAAGGTGGTACTATCTGATACGGACGCTAGGAGTACCAGAGTTATCTTCTGTAAGGAAGTAATATCCGTAATCAGAATAGGATTGCGAGTGCGTCGAGTGGCTGATTACTATCCCAACTAACAGGACCTTTAGCATAGAATAGCCTCTTACCATGAATTGTATAGGTTGGTACTTCCTTTAAGTCATCGTGCGATGTGATGTAATCAGCCTCTAACACCTCATTCTGAAGATGCCCACCATAGCCGTAGACTTTCACCTTATCTATATTGGTGAAACCTGCTCGACGAATTAAATCATTACTTAATTGATATACGCCATCAGCTGGTACACGTATCTTTGCCCACTTACCAGTAGCTAAGAAGAATGATTCTGCTATAACGATTAAGCAGCTTCTGAAACCGCTAACACCACCAGCTCTAGTAATGATCATAGCTTTCATTGCTCGCTTAGAAGTCAACGACTTAGGACGTGACGTGAGGGCAACCATGAAACTAACAAGAACTGTTTCGCCATCACGCTCAACAATCGGTATCGAAAGAGAATTCCCAACACACCCTTTCTTACGTCTCGACCGTCATCTGTTGATGTATCTCTGGCAATGTTGAGGTACCTGTTTCATGAGAATTATAATGTTATGCGTCCTCAGGGCTCATCGTCTATGAACTCTGGATAGCGTATCTCTAGCTCGTAGATAGAGTCCGTATAATTCTTCCAACGGGAATAGCGTAATGGAAATGAGGTAAGAGTGAGTCAATCGTAAACGTCCTCAACCGTTAGATTGAAGAATCGTTTCTGTTGTGCACTCATCGTTATACAGCCTCAACAGAAGGATGAGGAAAGAAGTAGTTATTCGTTTCAGTCTGACTTATATAATTCTTTTGATGATTGTAGGGACTTATTATTAGTTACTCAACTTATGTTTTGTTTTGATAAAAGCTTTTATACCTCTTTACTTACAATGGAGATCCAGTACTTTACGTTCTTCTATATATCCCTCTAGTCGGTCGTTGATATGAACAGGAGTTCCACTCACAGGACAGCCCGTATAGATAAGGTCGCCAGTCTTGAGGGTAAAAAACCGACTGACATAACTAATGATTTCATCCACCTTATAGATCATATCGCTCATACATCCTTCTTGCATCGTCTCTCCATTGACATCAAGATGGAACCTGAGTCGCTGAACATCTAAGAACTTATCTTTTGAAACCCATTCGCCCTAGAACTGCAGCTCCATCGAAACTCTTACTCATATCCCAAGGAAGCCCTTGCTGGCTCAGTTTCCTTAGTAAGTCACGTGCCGTAAAGTCGATACCCACCGTCACTGCATCATAATATCGAGGGGCAAAACGCTCGGATATAGACTTACCCAAACGACAAACTCTTATGACGATTTCAGCTTCATATTCTATCGTTCCTAACTCATCAGGAATGAAGAACGGTTTTCTATCTTTCAATAGAGAAGAGTCAGCCTTTGTAAAGATAACTGGATCATCTTGTTTTTAATAACGACTCACTTAGTAATTTATTGTACCCGACATAATTCATGCCGACAGCAAATATCTTCATATCTTATCTTGCTTATCTCATCCACAATCATTAATCTCTATCAATATGGACAGTCATGATCCTGATGAGCTAATCATCTAAAAGAGTTGTAGGAGCCTGATGAAGCTTCCCTACAACTCCTTGTTTTATTTCGCTTTTAACGATATACGTTAATTAATCTGCTGAGAGTGTAAAACGCTTGTAAGCGACGATCTTCAAGTCCTTGCTCTGAGCCTTTAGCCACTCGCCAACGCTTTGCTTGTCACCATCACCAAACTGGAACTCCTGATCAACCAAGCAGCTCTCTTTGAAGAACTTGTTCAGACGACCCTTAGCAATGTTTTGAATCATTGTCTCGTTGAGTTGCATGTCTCTCTGCACCAACAGTCTTACGAATCTCAATAGCCTTGTCAGCCTCCCTCACGAGTCAATCAACCTTTCATTGATGTTTGACTCGATGTGATCATCACTGTCAACCAAGTTTGCATTGATACCAGCCTTTTAATAGCTGCTACAACAGCCTTTTCAACCCTGCTCTTCCTTTGTCTTCTCAACAGCCACCTTGAACTCTTCATCCTTTACAGATCTGAGGTACAGAAGCTTCATCCAAAGCAACTGGTTTCATTGCTGCTACTTGCATAGCAATCTTGTGACCAGCATCCCTCATTATCCCTCATTGAGCTGAACCATAGTAGCAAGGTATGCTTGTTCATGTGGTCATAAACAGATACATTCTCACCCTCTAGGAAGTTATAGCCATCAAGCTCCATCTTCTCACCGGTAACACCAGAACGCTGTTGAACAGCAGTAACTACATCTTCACCATTAGCAAGCTTCAATGCCTTAACCTCATCAAGACTCTGGCACTTGTTTGCTATAGCAGCATCCAAAAATCTCTTGAACCAATGCAATGAAGTCCTTACCATTAGCCACGAAGTCGGTCTCACACTTAACAGCAATCATAGCAGAAAAGCCATCAACCTGCTTTACAAGCACACAACCATTTGATGTCTCACGGTCAGAACGCTTAGCCGCAATAGCTAAACCACGCTCACGAAGCAATTCCTTTGCTTTGTCAAAGTCGCCTTCAGCCTCTGTGAGAGCTTTCTTTACATCTGCCAAAACCTGCGCCAGTCATAGCGCGGAGCTTTGGATATCTTCAATAGATACAGCTATTTTTGTTTTTCCTTTCTAATATTATTAAATAATGTGGGCGTTGATGAGGGATAATAAACTTCATGCCATAATTAATATAGAAGCTCATTAGCACTCACCAGCGCCCACTATGTTTCATTTAATTACTCAGAAGCTGATGCCTCTTTCTTTGCCTTTAAAGCCTCTTCAGTCTTACGCTGCCTTGGCTTACGCCTCTGGTGCTACTTCAGACTGTCTGCATTAGCCTTCTCATCGGCCTTTTCAGCCTTTACGCTCTGTAAGACCTTCTAGCGATAGCCCTCACAGCATGCACTAAGGATAACCTCTACAGAATCCTTTGCATCATCGTTTGCAGGGATAACATAATCGATGTTCTTAGGATCAGAGTTGGTATCAACGATACCGAAAACAGGGATGCCCAAACGGTTAGCCTCTTTTACGGCAATGTGCTCTTTCATTACATCTACAACGAAGAGTGCAGATGGCAAAGCGAGGTCAAGTCAGAGATAGAACCAAGGTTCTTCTCAAGCTTTAGCACGCTGGCGAGAGATCTGGGTAACTCACGTTTAGAGAGGTTAGAGAATGTTCCGTCTTTCATCAACTTGTCGATGTTCGTCATTTTCTTAACTGCCTTACGGATTGTAGGGAAGTTGGTCAGCATACCACCGGCCCAACGTTCATTAACGTATGGCATATTAACAGATGCAGCTTTCTCAGCTACAACATCCTTAGCTTGTTTTTAGTAGCGACGAACAAGATCTTCTTTCCACTCCTTGCAATGCCCTTGAGTGCTTCTGAGGCTTCATCAATTTTAGCCACAGTCTTGTGAAGATCGATGATGTGGATACCATTACGCTCCATGAAGATATAAGGCGCCATAGCTGGATTCCACTTGCGACGGAGGTGGCCAAAGTGGCATCCTGCCTCCAATAACTGGTCAAAATTTGTTCTTGACATGTTGTTTGTTTTTACTTGTTTACTTTCTTTTTAATTCTTTCTTGACGAATAAGCTTCGTCAGGCTTGTTAGAATCAATCAATGAGTAGTCCCCGATAAAGGAATCTCATTAATTTAGATACTAAACCCTTTTTCTTTTGATCTTCGACCTTTATGTCTTTAATACGAACATACTAAATGTACATATAAATTCTCAAGATTATAAAGATCAAAGAAAATATTAACGCTTACTGAACTGGAAGTGAGCACGAGCCTTTGGCTGACCTGGCTTCTTACGCTCAACAGTACGACTATCACGTGTCAAGAAACCTTGGTCCTTAAGTGCTTTCTTATCTTCTGCGTTAACCTTTACCAATGCACGCGCGATAGCAAGACGCAATGCCTGGCTCTGACCAGTAAAGCCACCACCATCGAGGTTAGCCTTAATGTCATACTGACCCTCTACACCGAGCAACTGCAGTGGTTGTTTAACCACGTATTGCAGGATAGCTGATGGGAAGAATTCAGTTAAATCTTTCTTGTTAATTGTGATCTTACCGGTGCCCTCTGAGAGGTAAACACGAGCGACTGCACTCTTACGGCGACCAATTGCATTAATTACTTCCATCTTTCTCCTTATTATTTATACTGGTTAATATCAATTGCCTTTGGCTTCTGTGCCTCGAGACCGTTGAGCTCTGTACCGTCGATAACATAAAGGTTATCCATCAAATGACGACCTAGAGGACCCTTTGGTAACATACCCTTTACGGCGTGACGAATCATCTTGTCGATACCATTCTTACGAGCACGAAGCTGTGCAGGAGTATTGAAACGCTGACCACCTGGGTAACCAGTATAACGTGTGTAAACCTTATCAGTCTCCTTCTTACCAGAGAATACAACCTTAGCCGCATTGATAATGATTACGTTGTCACCACAATCTACATGTGGAGTGAAAGTTGGCTTATACTTTCCTCGAAGAAACTTAGCTACTTTAGAGCAAAAGGCGACCCTACAATCTGATCGCTTGCGTCAATAACGACCCACTCTTTCTTAGCTGTTTCCTTGTTAACGAAATAGTCTTGCAACAAAGTGTCCATTCTAAATGAATTAATAATTTTACTACTAAAAACGTTTTCTATTTCACGAACATGCTTTCCTAACCATGTCGCCCGGCTAAAGAACAACACTATTAACATGCATCGTATGGGAGCTCTAAGAGTACCCTATAATAATCGGACTGCAAAGTAATTGTTTTCACCTTATATATATACTTTTCCTATAATCATTGTGCGTTATTTACGATTATTTAACCAATCATCCTTTTCTTATCTTCCCAATAACATTCGTGCTTTTTATCATCATAATGGTAAAAATACTCTTGTTATAATGCTTTTTCATCTGTCATATGCTTTTTCTAAAACCTCTAAAAATATTATGATGGAATAAGGGGCAAAAAGTGAGGTTTTTAGTGTAATAAGGATAGATTTTAGAGCAATATAGATAGGCTTTTGAGATTAAAGACACAGTTTTACACTCTGACAAAAAGGACTTAATACGAGATAATAAAGTCCCTCGTCTGGAGTTATTTTTCCTCTCAGACGTTTATAATCTTCAAAAAGCCCGATTTCATCGAGATGGGGATAAGTAGACAAGTGAACAAGTTGACGATGAACCAGTTATTACTACATTTTGTTTTTACTGTTGTACCAATAATCTCTATTAACTTGTTCACTTGTCTACCCGTCCTACTCGTCAACTTTTCCATGTTACACTGTTAGCGTTACACGTTACATTTTTGATGGTCTGCATACCTGGTGTCGAAAGAAAACAAATGGATAAAGAAAAGTAATAAATAATAATATACTATTATTATTATAATATATATATATATTATAATAAACTTTCTCTCCCCTCCCCCCGCATGTACCATCATCAAAAATGTAACATGTAACGTAACGCTGTAACGGGGTGACGTGACAGTGAGTAAACGAGTAGACGAGTTAATAAGATTGTAGTAATAACATTTACTTGTTCATATCAAACTCGTTAATGCGAAAAATGAATTTTGTGTATCATGCTGATTGTTAGCAAGTTATAAGCTCTTGCATCATTTCTTGTGCAAAACATCCCTCGTCACCCTCATTTCCTTGCTTTCTTCCTCGATTCTTCGTATCTTTGCATTGAACATTAAAAACCATTGACCTGTAATGTGCAGAACGAACAGATATGTTTCGAATGACTTAAACCCTTTTTAATAAAGACCTAGTCAAAAATTAAAAATCTGCACTTTGAAGTCAAAAAGTAAAAAGTAGATTCTTTCTAGAACTTTTTCCTTACTTTTTGCAAGCGTTTCGGAGATCCTGTACGGCATTGCTAGATAGCATTCTCTGAATAACAAACAAAACACCTATAAACATTTATTCAATGAAAACAAAAGCTATTTTATTGGGACTTATATTCGCTCTTATCCCTAGTTTGAATAGAGCTGAAAATGGCATCAAAGATGGTTGTTGGTACTTATACCGACGCAGGAAGTAAGTGCTATATTCCTTTCTTTTGATGATTCTAATGGTTCTGCAAAGGAACTCAGCTCGTTAAAAGTCGACAATCCTTCTTATTTCACCTTTAGCAAGAATGGGCGTTTTTATCTATGCTGTAAGCGAGAAAAACAATGCCACAGCTGCACTTAATGCCATCAGCTTTGACCCTATAAAGGGCGATTTCGGATTTATGAACTCTCAACTGACGCATGGTGCAGATCCATGTTATGTTGATACTGACAGGGAAGATTGCGCTCACGGCCAAATTATTCGAGTGGTACAATTTCAGTATTCCCCATCCTAAAGAACGGCACGTTGGATAAGTCGCTTCTTATGGTAAGTAGTAAAAAGGCGGACCCAACAAGACGCGTCAGAATACGCCTCATGCGCATTGTGCTATCTTTTGCCCCTGATGGTTATATTCTTTCAACGGACTTTCAGTGGTGATCAGATTCTTAGCTTCTATTATGATAAGAATAAGAAGAAAACTTGAGGATCATGGTATAGCAGCTCATCTAAAGGCTGGTTCTGGACCACGACACCTCACCTTCTCTCCCTAATGGTAAAATATGCTTATCTTATAAAGTGAATTGTCAGGAAAAGTGACGGTGTACACTTATAAAGAAGGGAAGTTGAAGGAAATCCAAACGCTAGTGGCTGATGATGCACATGCGCAAGGAGGTGCAGATATTCATGTCAGCCCAGACGGTAATTTTGTTTATGCTAGTACACGCCTAAAAGGGGATGGTATCACTATCTTCCGTGTGAATGGGCAATGGAACGCTAACGCGAGTGAGGCAAACAGTCAACTGGTAAACATCCTCGTAATTTTCGCCATCACGCCGAATGGTAAATTCCTCCTGGTGGCTTGTCGTGATGCTAATAAGATTCAAGTTTTTTCACGTGATAAGAACACAGGGCTTCTTAAAAACACCAATCAAGACATTTATTTGAGCCACCCTGTTTGTATAAGATTCTTATAATCATATCAGCCTTACTTTGTACATTAAAAAAGGTACAAATGCTAAAACCGAATATGATATGAGACAATATATCTGGATCGCCCTTTCTTACCCATTCTCCTCTCCGCTTGTACGGCTAATAACGAGAGGAGATATGTTATTGGTGTATCGCAATGCTCGGAAGATATATGGCGTAATAAGTTGAACAACGAACTTATTATGAGCACTTATCAACATGACAACGTGAGTTTGAAGTTTGCATCTGCCAATGATAACGACCGCTTGCAGACTAAGCAAATCAATCAGTTCATCCATGAAGGAGTTGATCTCCTTATTGTGTCTCCGAATCAAGTGCATACGATCTCTGCCGTTATTGATAAAGCATACGACAGAGGCATACCCGTAATTCTTTTCGACCGTAAGACCGATTCTAAGAAATATACTGCTTTCATCGGTGCCGATAACTATGAATCAGGACACGAAATAGGTCATTTCATCGCTCAACGACTTGAGGGGAAAGGCAATGTCGTAGAGATTTGTGGCTTGAAGGCATCATCGCCCGCCATAGAACGTGATCGTGGTTTCATGGATGCACTAAAGGATTATCCAGGGATAAAAGTAATTGCTCGTAAGCATGGAGATTGGGTAAAAGAGAGTGGCGTAATCGCTATGGACAGTATACTCACACAAGCAAAAGAGCCTATCCAATACGTTTTCGCACAGAATGACCGTATGGGCTTGGGGGCTTTGCAAGCCATTAGGAAGCATGGAGCAAAGGGGATAAAGATTGTCGGGATAGATGCTCTTCCTGTTCCAGGAGGTGGTATGGAGAATGTGCGGGATGGCAATTTAGAAGCATCCTACATCTATCCTACGCGTGGTGATGCCGTTATGCAATTGGCATTGAATATCCTTGAGAAGAAGCCCTACAAGCGTGATAACTATCTGAAAGGTGCATTAGTGACAAAAGGTAATGCCAATGTTCTACTCATGCAAAATGAGGAAATGAACAAGCAAACGGCTCGTCTCAACGCACTGCATGGGAAAGTAGATACTTACTTGGTACAATATAATCACCAAAAGATGTATATTGTGCTCTTTAGTATTATTCTTCTCTTGTTGATAGGAATCATGGTTTATATCTATCGGACCACGCTCATGCGCCGGAGAATAGAAGAGGAGGCCATAAAAGCAAAACTGCAATTCTTTACAAATATCAGTCATGAATTACGTACACCACTCACACTGATTGCCGACCCTGTAAATTATATCATTCATGACGATAATCTCAACACACAACAACGGAGTATGCTCCAGATTGTACAACGTAATGTTTTGGTGTTGACACAATTGGTCAGTGAGATACTAGACTTCCGTAAAGTGCAGAGTGGAAAGATGGAGCTTCGCCTCTCTGACTTTAATTTGACGGAGAACATGAGACAATGGATCACGCTTTTCAGTGCCTCTGCACAAAAAGAAGCATATCACCATCAGCTTGGATGCCCTGATACAATCATGCTTAGAGCAGACCATGACAAGATCGAACGTATCTGTTATAATCTTCTTAGTAATGCGTTGAAGTATACATCCGAGGGAGGAGAAATACAACTAAAAGCCACAGAAAAGGATGGACGGGTCGAAATCAGTGTGACAGACAATGGCTGTGGTATTGCCTCTGATGAACTACCTTATATCTTTAACCGATTTTATCAAGCTAAAAATGCGGGTCGTGGAACGGGTATTGGGTTGGCTATTGTGAAAGCTTTCACAGAGTTACATCACGGAGAAGTAAGTGCCACAAGTAAGCTAGGAAAGAGGTAGTACGTTTACCATCAATATCCCTGTTAAACAAGAGGGGGAGATTAGCGAGTTATTAACAGAATCAGTAGAGCAGGTAATTGAGACATCTAATGCACAAGAGATACCCAATCAGGCAAGACATATTGATGACCTCATACAGCCTTATCAGACTGACAAACCAGAGATATTGATCATTGATGATAACAGTGATATTCGCACTTATCTAAGGTCAGTACTATCTCAAAAGTATAATGTGAGTGAAGCTTCTGATGGAAAAAGCGGTTTAGAACTGGCGAGAAGAACTGTCCCAGACATCGTTCTGTCGGACATTATGATGCCTGTGATGGATGGGTTGGAATTCTGTGAACAGCTAAAAACAGATAAAGCCATCAGTCATATACCTGTCATTTTACTAACAGCACGTAGTATGGATGAACAACGTGCAGAAGGGTTATGAGCATGGGGCAGATGCCTATATTTCGAAACCATTCTCTCTTCGTTTACTTCTTTCACGCATTGAGAATCTTATAGAAAGTAGGAAGAAGTTAAGTCAAGTTCTATCAAAAGGCGTTGAGGACGATGAAATCGGTAATTTATCGAATGAAACGGACAAGTCTTTCCTTAAACAATTACGAAAGATTATACAAGAAAACCTTGCCAATAGTGATTTAAGTGTAGAGCAGATTGGCGATGAAATCGGGCTTTCTCGTGTACAGCTCTATCGGAAAAGTAAAAGGCGCTTACGGGATATTCTCCTGTAGAAATATTACGTAAAGCTCGTCTCACTCGTGCTCGCCATCTCCTACAAACCACTGAGCGCACAGTGTCTGAAATTGCTTATGCCGTAGGCTCTCTACGCCCAGTTATTTCTCAAAGTGCTATAAAGACGAGTTTGGGGAGAATCCCAGAAAGTGAGAAAACCGAGGTATAATCTTCTCGAATGCTTCAATAGAATGAGCGATTTGTCTGATTTAAGATAATAGACAAATCGTTCATTTTTTATTAATATCTTTTTCATGTAACATTTATTATATTCAGAGAACGATTATTATATGGAAAAGGATATTACCATTACTTATCTTTTGTGCCACTAAACCAAAAGATTTTAATTTAGTATTACTAACTATTAAAAGTTATGAAACAATTATTACGAGTGATCACGAGCCTATTACTTCTGATGTATTGTGCTGGGGCTATGGCGCAAACTTTAGATGTTAGTGGTAAAGTGATTGACGAACAGGAGAACCTGTTATCGGTGCATCGGTGGTACAGAAGGGCACATCAAATGGAACTATCACCGACATTGATGGAAACTTCATGTTTAAAGCCCCTCAAGGTGCTACACTTATTGTCTCCTATGTGGGCTATAAGAACGTGGAAGTAAAAGCTGGCACTGGTTTAAAAAGTGCAGTTACAAACAAATGCAAGTGAACTGAACGAGGGTGGTTGTGACGGGTTATACCACCCAACGTAAAGCTGATCTTACAGGTGCTGTATCAGTAGTTAGTGTTGATGAACTAGCTAAACAGAACGAAAACAACCCGATGAAAGGCATTGCAAGGTAGAGTTCGGGTATGAATATCTCTGCAGATGGTTCACCCTCGGGATCAACCACAGTACGTATTCGTGGTATTGGAACTCTGAACAACAATGACCCTCTTTATATCATTGATGGTGTGCCGACAAAGGCCGGTATGCATGAGTTAAACGGTAGTGATATCGAGAGTATCCAAGTTTTGAAAGATGCATCCTCTGCTTCTATCTATGGTAGTCGTGCGGCTAATGGCGTCATCATCATTACCACAAAGAAAGGTAAAGCAGGAAAAGTAAATGTAGATATTGATGCTTCTATTGCGGCATCAATGTATGCTCACAAGATGAATGTTCTTAATGCGAAGCAATACGGACAAGTAATGTGGCAAGCTTATGTTAACGATGGTATGGATCCCAATACTAACGGTTTAGGTTATCGTTATGACTGGGGGTACAACGCACAGGGTAATCCAGTGTTGAATAACATTAGTATGCGTAAATATCTTGATGACGCAGGTACTACACCAGCTGATGATACAGACTGGTTTGATAAGACAACACGTACAGGTGTTGTTCAAAACTATAATGTAGCAGTTAGTAGTGGTTCTGATCGTCATTCTTCTTATTTTTCTTTAGGTTATTATAAAAACTTAGGTATCATTAAAACATCAGATTTTGATCGTTATTCAGCTCGTATGAATACTGAATATAAGTTGATAAAAGATGTTTTGACTATTGGCGAACACTTCACCTTGAATCGTACATCGGAGGTACAAGCCCTGGTGGATTTCCTTGAGAACGTTCTTCAATTCAATCCTTCTCTTCCTGTTTACACGGAGAAAGGAACTTATGCAGGTCCTGTTGGTGGTTATCCTGACCGTGAGAACCCTGTGGCTCGTTTGTATCGTAACAGTGATAATCGCTATATTTATTGGCGTACTTTCGGTGACGCTTACATTAACCTTCACCTTTTTAAAGGATTCAATCTCCGTTCAACTTTTGGTTTGGATTATGCCCAGAAACAGCAGAGATTCTTCACTTATCCAATCACAGAAGGAAATGTCGCCAATTCTAAGAATGCCGTTGAGTGCAAACAGGAACACTGGACAAAGTGGATGTGGAATGCTGTTGCAACTTACAATCTACAAGTTGGTTTACACCGTGTAGACGCTATGGCTGGTATTGAGTTGAACCGTGAAGATGATAACTATTTCTCTGGATATAAAGAAGATTTCCTTATTCTTAACCCTACATACATGTGGCCTGATGCTGGTACTGGTACTGCACAAGCCTATGGTGGTGGAGGTGGATACTCGTTAGTATCTTATTTTGGTAAACTGAATTATAATTATGCAGACAAGTATTTAGCCTCATTTACCCTTCGTTATGATGGATCATCACGATTTGGTAAGAACAATCGTTATGCGACATTCCCATCAATCTCTTTGGGCTGGCGTATCAATCAGGAGAAGTTCTTAAAGAGTGCACAATGGTTGAATGATTTAAAACTTCGAGCATCGTGGGGAGCAACTGGTAATCAAGAAATTTCTAACATTGCGCGTTACACCATATATGTTAGTAACTATGGAGTAAATGAAAATGGTGGTCAGAGTTATGGTACATCATACGATATAGCTGGAACTAATGGTGGTCGTCAATTGCCAAGTGGATTTAAACGTGACCAACTCGGTAATAATGACATCAAATGGGAAACGACCTATCAAACTAACCTTGGTTTGGACTTCGCTATGTTCAACTCTACACTCTATGGAAGTTTTGATTGGTATTATAAAAAGACTAAGGATATCCTTGTGCAGATGGCTGGTATTGCGGCTATGGGAGAAGGAAGCACACAGTGGATTAATGCTGGTGCTATGGAGAATCGTGGTGTTGAACTCAACTTGGGTTATCGTAAGACAACCAAGGGTGGTTTTCATTATGACATAACAGGTAACTTTAGTACTTATCGTAATAAGATTACAGCTTTACCATCAACAGTTGCAGCTAATGGAACCTTTGGTGGTAATGGTGTGAAGAGTGTTATTGGCCATCCTATGGGTGCATAAGTTGGATATATCGCAGATGGAATCTTCAAGAGTCAAGATGAAATTGATAATCATGCAAAACAGGATGGTGCATCCCTTGGACGTATGCGTTGGAAAGACTTGGATGGAAATAACATCATTACAGAAGCAGACCAAGACTGGATTTATGACCCAACACCAGACTTCTCATACGGACTTAATGTGTATCTTGAATACAAAAACTTTGATTTCACAATGTTCTGGCAAGGCGTACAAGGTGTAGATATTATCTCTGACTTAAAGAAGCAGACTGATATTTGGGCTGGTTTAAATATTGGTTTCCTAAACAAGGGACAACGTTTGTTAAATGCATGGAGTACTACCAACCCAGATAGTAATATTCAGCTCTCTCACTCTCCGATAATAATAATGAGAAGCGTGTTTCTACTTATTGGGTGGAGAATGGCTCATACTTAAAGCTACGTACTATTCAGTTAGGATATAATCTGCCAAAGAGTATGACTAATCGTCTTGCAATGCAGCGTTTACGTTTCTACCTCAGTGCGCAGAACTTATTAAGTATACATAGTAAGAGCTTTTACGGGTGTTGATCCGGAGAATCCAAACTATGGTTACCCAATTCCACTCAATATCACATTCGGTATAAACGTTACATTCTAACAATTATCATCTGACAATATAATATGAAAAAAGTAATATATTCAGCACTTGTGCTTGCCACTCTTAGTATGACAAGTTGTTCAGACTTCTTAGATGAACATACTCCACAAGCAACGCTAAGTGATGAGCAAGTAAAGGAAGCTAATCATGCTGATGAGCTAGTAATATCAGCTTACGCTATATTTATTTCAGCAGAAGATATTAACTCTTCTTTCTCAATGTGGAACTATGATGTCCGTAGTGATGATGCTTATAAAAGGTGGCAAATGGAACCAGTGATGGTGATGTGTTCCATCAACTTGAAATAGAACAAGGAGTACTGACCACAAACTGGAATATCAGTGATATGTGGCAGAGACTATATAATTGTATTTCACGTGCAAATACAGCTATTGCTCTTCTTGAACAGGTTGATAATACAACTTATCCACTAAAAAATGAACGTTTGGCAGAGATGAAATTCTTGCGTGCGTATGGTCATTTCTTATTGAAACGATTATATAAGAACATACCATTCATTACAGATCCTAACCTCAAAACAGAGCAATACAACACACTTTCTAATCGTCAATATACAAACGACCAAGGTTGGCAAAGTATTATTGATGACCTAATGGATGCCTATAACACATTACCCGTTCATCAGGCAGATAAAGGGCGTCAACCAAAGCATCTGCTTCAGCATTTCCTCACGAAAGTCTACATGTATAAGGCTTATCATCAAGACAATGAGAATACAAATGAAGTTACAAAGCATCTCAAAGGATGATCTCTTGAAAGCTGTTCAGTTTAGTGATCCAGCAATCTATTCAGCTGGTGGCTATGGTTTGGAGAATGATTTCACAACAACTTTAGACCTGAACCACAATACGAGAATGGTAAAGGAAAGTCTTTGGGCAATGCAATATTCTATCAATGATGGAACTAAGAATGGTAATCTCAACTGGAGTTACGGACTGATTGATGCCCAAATATTCCAGGTGTTACTGATGGAGGATGTGATTTTTTTATAAGCCGAGTCAAAATCTTGTTAATGCCTATCGTACAGATGCGAATGGACATCCATATATCGGTACTTTCAATAATCACTGACTATAACAAGGTAACTGATTATGCCGATCCACGTTTATTCCTTACCGTAGGTATTCCTGGTTTGCCTTATGAGTTTAACTCTAAGTTCATGATGGATAAGACTGCTATATGGAGTAGAAGCAATGGATTGTATGGCTATTACGTAACTTTAAAGCAGAATGTTGACCCTGAGAGTCCTTATCTGAAGAAAGGTGCATGGTGGGGTACATCTGAGAATCGTATTGTCTTCCGTTATGCTGATGTCCTCCTTGAACGTGCCGAAGCTTTAGTTCAACTAAATGATGGTCGTATCAATGAAGCTATCAATATTGTCAATCAGATTCGCAATCGAGCTAAGCAAAGCACAGGTGCTATCAGCAATTATCAGAGTGACTATGGTGTAAGAATGAATATTATGCCATACACAGGAACCTATAGTCAGGCTGAAGCTCTCGATATCGTCAAAATGGAACGTCGCCTAGAGATGGGTATGGAGTCTGAAAGATTCTTTGACCTTGTTAGATGGGGTGAAGCTGATCGCGTCCTCAATAAGTATTATGCAGAAGAAGCAAATGATTGTTCAATCTATAGCAGTGCTCACTTTACAAAAAACAAGAATGAGTACTTACCTATTCCATATGCACAAATAGCAGCATCAAATAGACATTACAAACAAAACATTGGTCAGTGGTAATTATGAAAACGAAAATAACAACACTATTTATCGCTCTTATTGCTTTCTTAGCTTTAAGTAGCTGCAGTGATGAGAACACCTCAGACCTGCAATTAAACGGATCATGTTCAGTCGAAAACATTGTACTGGATAATTATAAAGGTATCGTAGACCAGGCTTCACGAACAATTACTGTACGTGTACCAGAGACTTACGATGTCACAAACATGAAGGTCACCACACTCAAACTAAGTGCTAGTGCCACCAGTAACATCAAAGAGGGCGACAAGCTCAATATGCTCACGGCACAGCAGTTAAGCATTAAGAATGGTGATGTCTTCCTCGATTGGACTATCAAGGTTCTACGAGATGAGGCAAAAATAACCTCATTTAAGATTAATGGTATATACAATGGTATCATCGATGAGGCACATAAGATCATCTCTGTCTATGTACCTAATACACTTGACCTCCATTCTCTTACACCAACAATTGGATTGAGTGAAAATGCAAAGGTCAGCCCAGCTAATGGTATCGCGACAGACTTCACAAACCCTGTTACATTCACAGTTACCAATAATACCGCATCTGCTCAATACACTGTAAAGGTAACAGCTATAGGCAAGCCAACCGCCGTCTTCGTTGGTTTACCAGCTACTATGAACGAGCTTAATCCAGAGGAGTTAACAGCTTGTAAGTGGATGCTTCAGAACATTCCAAACTCTCTACGCATCATTCTCTGATATTAAGAATGGTTCTGTAGACCTCAGTGAATGTAAAGTCATTTGGTGGCATTATCATAAAGATGGTGGTGTTGACGGAAAAGAAGCATTTGAAAGGAATGCACCAGAAGCCGTCAATGCAGCTGTTGCGTTGAGAGACTACTATAACAATGGTGGTTCTTTCCTCTTCACTCGATATGCTACCAACATGCCAGCAGAGATTGGTGCTGTAACAAACAATGCTGCCCCTAATAATTGTTGGGGACAAAATGAAGCTGATGCAGAAAAAGCAAACGGACCTTGGAACTTCTTTATTCAAGGACACACTACCCACCCTCTCTTCCAGAACCTTATAATGAAGAGTGGCGAGCCAAACTCTGTTTACACTTGTGACGCAAACTATCGTATCACGAACTCTACCGCTCAATGGCATATTGGTACAGACTGGGGAGGGTATGACAACTTAGCTAAATGGCGCACAGAAACAGGTGCGCAAGATCTGGCTTATGGTGGTGATGGTGCTGTCGTTGCATGGGAATTCCCTGCAACAGGAACGAAAGGTAAGATACTATGTATCGGTTCCGGATGTTATGACTGGTATAGCATTGATGATGTTCCAGCCTACTATCACAACAATATCGCTAAGATGACACAGAACGCATTCAACTATTTAATGAATCATTAAAAGTTTAATAAAAATGAGAACTATTATATATTCTCTCGCACTCATCGCAACTTTAACAGCCCCGTTAACGGGCTGTAGCGATGACAAGACCATAGTAGATCAGAAAGACTGGGATACTGCAACCTACTTCAATTCTACCGATGAAGTGGCACAAAGCACTTTCTATAAGCCAGCTGTTGGTTATGTTGGAGACCCTATGCCATTCTTCGACCCCAAAGCAAAGGACTTTAAGGTGATGTATCTACAAGATTTCCGACCTAATCAAGCTGGCACCTATCACCCTATTTGGGCTGTTGAAACTAAAGATGCTGCCAACTATCAGTCTCTTGGTGAACTTATTCACTGTGGTGGTATCAATGAACAAGATGCGGCACTGGGCACTGGATCAACAGTTTATAATGATGCTGATGGATTGTATTACACCTTCTATACAGGACACCGATACCAAACAACTGCTACAGATAATGGTGAGATGGTTATGATGGCAACATCATCTGACTTCAAGACATGGACTAAAAATCGCACATTCCGACTAAAGGGGGATGATTACGGATATAGTAAGAACGATTTCCGTGACCCCTTTGTCTTCAAAGGCGAGGATAACAAATGGCACATGCTTGTCGCTACATTGAAAAGGTAGCAAGGGCATTTAGCAGAGTTCACATCCGATGATCTCAAGACATGGAATCACGCAGGAACGTTTCATGACCATGATGTGGGATCGATTCTATGAGTGCCCAGATGTGTTTAAAATGGGGGACTGGTGGTATCTTGTTTATAGTGAGAAACATGCTGCTATCCGCCGTGTACAATACTTTAAGGGTAGAACTCTTGACGAATTGAGAGCCTGCACGCAAAATGATGCCGGTAGATGGCCTAGATGCTCATGAGGGCTTCTTAGACAGTCGTGCCTTCTATGCAGGAAAGACTGCTAGTGATGGTCAGAATCGCTACATCTGGGGCTGGTGTCCAACACGTCCTGGCAAGGATAATACAGCAGTTGGTGCAGCTCCTAATGAACCCGAATGGGCTGGTAACCTAGTTGCACATCGTCTCATACAACATGCCGATGGCACTCTTACCTTAGGAGAAGTAAAAGGTGTCAGTGAGAAATACACCCAGAAACAAGAGGTAAAAGGTTATGGCTAAAAGTGAGAATGGCATTGAAAATGTCACCAACGGCTATAAACTTTCAGGTGACTCTTATCTTCTCTTCAATCGTCTCGGCTATCACAATAAGATTGCCTTCACGGTTACAACCTCTAATAACTGGGACAAGTTCGGTATATCATTTGTACGTGGTACCGACTCTGAGAAGTATTACTCTATGATTGTAAATCCCGAGAATGACCAAACACGTAAGGTCAACTTTGAAGAAGAAGGAGCCGCTGGTCATGGCTTTATAGCAGGAATTGACGGCTATAACTTCGCTCGTCCAAGTGACAATATATATCATGTAACCATCTATACGGACAATAGTATTGCTGTAATGTACATCAATGATGTATGTTGTTACACCAACCGTATCTATGGAATACAGAAGAACTGCTGGAGTATCAACAACTATGGTGGCAACGTTACCATCACTGATCTCACAGTAAGTCAGTATTAAGATTATCACTCATTTCATCGATGAAGATAGTACAAAAGATACTTTTCTAAGAAAGTCGTTCATTCCGTGAGAACTTGCTAAGTATTGCGAAAACATCATAGAATGGACGACTACTTCTTTTCGACTTATCGATAAAATTACTATCTTTGTCCATTAGAAACCCAAACAACGACACACAACCTACGATGAAAAGAAAGTTAATGACATTGGCTATATGTCTTTTTACAAGTACTACGCTTATGCATGCACAATCATTCTTAAGCCAGAATCACGCAATCAAGCGTATTATGACAACAGATAAGTACATTCTTCTACCAGTAGAAGAGGATGAGAATAATGCGCATATTCGTATTATCAAAGACAACCAAGTAGTGAAAGAGCTCAACTGTAAGCTCGCCATCAATAAAACTGATTATATTGTTCCACTCGACATTAGCAAGTATAGCGGTGATGTATTGCTCGACATCCAATTCACGGGAGATAAACGTAGCATTGGACTAATTAATGACTTTGCTTGTTGGAAGGATATAAAAGTGACTAACGTATTCGACACTAAGAACCGTGAGAAGTTCCGTCCTATCTATCACCACACCCCAGCTTATGGTTGGATGAACGACCCGAATGGTATGTTCTATAAGGATGGTGTATGGCATTTGTACTATCAATACAATCCATACGGTTCGCAGTGGGAGAACATGACATGGGCACATAGCACCTCTACCAACCTCATGCACTGGGAAAATCAAGGTGAAGCAATACAGCCAGATGCCCTTGGTACCATATTCAGTGGTAGTAGTGTTGTTGACAAAGAGAACTCTGCTGGATTTGGAAAGGACGCTGTTGTTGCTTTTTATACATCTGCTGGGGCTGCACAAACACAAAGTATTGCGTACAGCACAGACAATGGCATGACCTTTAAGAAGTATGCCAATAACCCAATCATCACAAGTGATGTACCCGACTTCCGCGATCCTAATGTCTTTTGGAACGATGATGTAAAACAATGGAACCTTATTCTTGCAGCTGGACAACAGATGAATATCTATAGTTCTAAGAACTTGAAGGACTGGAAGTATGAGAGTAGCTTCGGTGAAGGATATGGTAATCATGGAGGTGTTTGGGAGTGTCCTGACCTGTTAAAGATGGGTGATAAGTGGGTACTTATTTGTAACATCAACCCAGGCGGTCCCTTTGGTGGTAGTGCAACACAATACTTTGTTGGTACATTCGATGGTCATAAGTTCACTTGCGAATCAAAGCCTGAGGTGACAAAGTGGATGGATTATGGAAAAGATCACTATGCCACGGTATCGTTTAGCAATGCTCCTAATGGTCGAATAGTCGTTCTTCCATGGATGAGTAACTGGCAGTATGCTAATCAAGTGCCCACTCAACAGTTCCGTTCAGCCAATGGTTTGCCACGAGATGTGAGCCTTTACAATTATAACGGTGAGGATTACCTCAGCGTTAAACCATCTCCAGAGGTGCTCACAGCTTTCGAGCAGAAACCATCGGGGCGTTTTCAGGCTGCTGCCTACATAGAGATAACCAACATCAAGAGCAATGCCTCCATCGTTTTGAGTAATGACAAAGACGAACATGTAACAATGGTCTATGATGGAAAGAATGGTACATTCAGTATGGATCGCACACAGAGTGGGCTCACAGACTTCCACAATGACTTTAAAGCAAAGACCATTGCGCCAACTAATGGAGTAATCAAAGGGATGCAGATATTTGTTGATCGCTGCAGTGTTGAGGCTTTCGATATTGATGGAAAGGTATCAATGACCAATCTTGTCTTTCCTTCTAAGCCATACGACAAAGTTATTGCTAAGGGTTGCAAAAGTAAAGATTCATGCACTAAAGGATTAATAGTAAGGACTAAAGAAAGGGTGAATAAATTCGTTCATTTACCTATAAATAATCATGTTAAAGAAGCATTTGTTGGTATCAATGAACGGATTTTCAATCCCTTTTCCACCGCAAAAAGTAATAACTTTGCAAGCGTTATCCAAAAACAATTAAACTACACGAACTAAAAATTTAAACATTATGTCGAAAACCAATAAACTGGCTATGCTGCCTGTCATGCTATGCTTTTTTGCAATGGGCTTTGTGGACTTGGTAGGTTTTGCCTCTAACTACGTAAAGGACGATTTACACCTAACTGATTCTACAGCTAACGTCTTTCCATCTCTAGTCTTCTTCTGGTTCCTCATCTTCTCAGTGCCAACTGGTATGTTGATGAACAAGATTGGACGTAAAAAGACAGTCTTACTCAGTCTCATCATCACCTTGTTTTCATTGCTACTACCCGTCTTTGGCGAGTCATACGGGCTTATGCTCGTATCGTTCTCACTCCTTGGTATTGGCAATGCACTGATGCAAACATCGTTGAATCCGCTTGTTTCGACTGTTATGAAGGGTGGAAATCTTGCTTCAACACTCACCTTTGGACAGTTTGTTAAGGCTATCGCCTCATTCATGGCGCCCTATCTTGCCATGTGGGGAGCGCAGGCAAGCATTCCTGCCTTTGGACTCGGATGGCGTGTCCTATTCCCTATATATCTTATAATTGGTATTCTTGCCACCCTCTTACTCTTCTCAACTCCTATCGAAGAAGAGCCTATTGAGGGTAAAGCAAGTTCTTTCATGCAATGCTTAAGCCTATTGGGTAAACCAATCGTATTGCTTAGCTTCCTTGGAATCATGTGTCACGTAGGAATCGATGTAGGTACTAATACCACCGCACCGAAGATCCTTATGGAGCGATTCGGTATGACTTTGAATGATGCGGCATTTGCTACTTCACTCTACTTCATATTCCGTACGCTTGGATGTCTTACTGGTTCATTCTTCTTGAGAGTAATGAATAATAAGGTATTCTTCACTATTTCGGTATTGATGATGGCTGTTGCTATGGTATGGCTAGGCGTTGGAACACGTGATACAGCTGTATATGTTGCCATCGCACTTGTAGGTTATGGCAATAGCAATATATTCTCTATGATATTCGCAAGAGCCCTTCAGAGCGTTCCAGATAAGCAGAACGAAGTAAGTGGATTGATGATTATGGGACTCTTTGGAGGTACCATCTTCCCACTCCTTATGGGCTTTGCCAGCGATGCTATGAACCAACAGCTCGGTGCTGTACTCATAATGGCTATTGGGGTATTGTACCTCTTTAGCTATATTCCAAAGATGAACAACAAATAAAAGAAAGAGCTTATGAAACAAGTAATCGTAGGCCTCGGAGAGGCATTGTGGGATTGTCTGCCTGAAGGAAAGAAGCTTGGTGGGGCACCAGCAAACTTCGCTTATCATACAGGACAGTTCGGTCACGACTCGTTAGCAATAAGTGCTGTGGGCAATGATGCCTTAGGTAAGGAAACTCTCAATGCTTTCGACCAAAAGGGCGTACACTATATTATGCCTGAAGTAGACTATCAGACAGGTACTGTGCAGGTCGAACTTGACAGCGAGGAGGGTGTACCAACATACGATATCAAAGAAGGTGTGGCATGGGACAATATCCCCTTTACTCCCGAAATAGAGGAGGCTGCTAAGAATTGTCGTGCCGTATGTTTCGGTTCATTGGCACAGCGTAGTAGTGTAAGTCGACAGACCATCCAGAAGTTCTTGGAGGCTACTCCAAAGGACTGTCTAAAGATCTTTGACATCAATCTTCGCCAAAACTTCTACACGAAGGAGATTATCACTAACTCGCTCCACCATGCTAATATCCTCAAGATTAACGATGAGGAGCTTATCACCCATTGGGCGTCTTTTTGGCTATCCGGGTCTTGATATTGAGAACAAATGCTGGCTTTTATTGGGCAAGTATAACCTTGATATGCTCGTACTGACCTGTGGTGTGAATGGTTCATACGTCTTCGCACCTAACATTCAGTCGTTCCAAGAGACGCCAAAGATAGATGTTGCCGATACGGTCGGTGCCGGTGACTCTTTCACAGCAGCCTTTACTTCAGCTATTCTCGCTGGTATGTGCATCCCTGAAGCACATAAGTTAGCAGTTGAGGTAAGTGCTTATGTATGCACACAAAACGGTGCTATGCCAAAGATCCCACAGGCAATGTTGGATAGAATTAAGTAATAGAATCATCGTTAAAAGAGCTTTGCTACACAAAAGGGTAACAAGACACAATAAGAACAACATAATTAGGTTTGGGGTAAAGATGTTCAGGATAATCCTCATTCGCCCGAGTTAATCATCGATTAATTCGGGCTTTTTATTGGTTTAAACGCTGTTTTATCTTTCATCTAATACGCTTTTCCGTCCCTCACAGTCTCCCGCAAGACTCTCCGAAAGGAGGGAATGTCTTTAGAAGAACGAGGAGGTGCTTCACAGCAGAGGTGAACATCAAACGTAACAAGACAATGGTTCATTAGCAAGGAACAAAAGAATGCAAAGAAGCAGACGCCCTTCTTGCATCAAGGAAAGGCTCTTCTCGCATCAAAGGAACGCCTCCTTCATTTCAAAGGAACGCCCTCTTCAAATGGAGAAGAAGCCTCATCTAATTTATAACTAATGCTTGTCTCAATTAAAGAAAATATTTGTATCTTTGCACATAACCAATGGATCCATCATAGCCTATGCACAATCTGAGCTATTATATTGCTTATTTAGACCTTTACAAGGCTGAAATTATAAAAGTAATACTCTATGTTTTGTTTGGTTATGCATTCTTCTACGATTGCTTAAGGGACACTCGTTCAGAGTACATAGCGTATCTTAAGGAGCAAACCTTCGACTTCAAAGTGGTGTCCTTTAAGTCTGCTCGAGAATATCAAGTAGAGGGTGTCGACCGAGACGGACGCACACGTGTGCACAAAATAACGAGGTTCTGGGCAATAACCGATAAAGACCTAAGGGCTGGAAACAGGGTTGTGAAACAGAAAGGAAATACAACTCTTTCAATCATCCAACCCGATACTATCCGTCGCTTCCCACTGTCGTTTAGTGATGGAGAGGAGGTTTGGTAGAATTGAAAATGGAAGTTCTTTTTAAAAACAGATAACGAAAACCTAAAACCTATTAATATGATTTCAAAACTAACAAAAACACTCTTGCCAATAACAGCATTAGGCTGTGTACAGGGCAATGCTATGACTCCTAAGAAGCAACAGAAGCCTAACATTATATATATAATGTGTGACGATATGGGCTATGGCGACCTCGGTTGCTATGGTCAAAAGTATATCCTTACGCCTAATATAGACCGAATGGCAAAGGAAGGAATGCGTTTTACGCAGGCTTATGCAGGTGCGCCTGTGAGTGCTCCATCGCGTGCTTGCCTAATGACTGGGCAACACTCGGGACATACGGAGGTGCGTGGTAACAAGGAGTATTGGACGAATAGCAAGCCTGTTTACTATGGGGAAAACAAAGACTTCAGCGTTGTTGGACAGCATCCTTACGATCCGAACCATATCATCCTACCCGAGATTATGAAAGATAACGGCTATCGAACGGGGATGTTCGGTAAGTGGGCTGGAGGTTACGAAGGCTCTGTATCAACACCTGATAAGCGAGGGGTGGATGATTTCTATGGCTATATTGTCAATTCCAAGCCCACCTTTATTATCCAAACTTCCTCAACGAATACTACAAAGAACGAGGAGATACGGCGGTGAAACGTGTTATCTTGACAGAAAACATCAATCATCCGATGTTTGGAGACGAATACTTTAAACGCACGCAATACTCGGCTGACCTCATCCACCAGCATGCCATGGACTGGCTGAAGGCTCAAACGAAGGATAAACCATTCTTTGGAGTATTCACCTATACGCTTCCTCATGCCGAACTTGTGCAACCGGACGACTCGTTAGTGGCGTTTTATAAGAAGCAGTTCTTCACTGATAAGACGTGGGGAGGGCAAGAAGGCTCACGATATAACGCTGTTGTTCACACGCACGCACAGTTTGCTGCAATGATAACACGCCTTGATTCATACGTAGGAGAGATTCTCAAGCTATTGGATGAGAGGGGCTTGCAGACAACACGCTCGTTATCTTTACCAGTGATAATGGTCCTCACGAGGAAGGTGGGGCTGATCCTTCGTTCTTCAACCGCGATGGAAAGCTAAGAGGTATTAAACGACAATGTTACGAAGGAGGTATCAGAATACCTTTCATTGCACGATGGAATGGGCATATTAAGGCTGGTGTAGAGAGTAATTTGCCCTTTGCTTTTTATGATCTCATGCCTACTTTCGCTGAAATGGTAGGCGTAAAGGATTATGTACGATGCTATCGTAATAAGAAAAAGACTATCGATTACTTCGATGGAATATCAATTCTTCCTACGCTCATAAACGATGGAATCGGACAAAAGAAGCATCCTCATCTCTATTGGGAGTTCGCAGAAACGGATCAAACTGCCGTTCGCATGGGGGATTGGAAGCTGATTACTATTCATGGAATACCGCATCTTTACAATCTATCAAACGACCTTCACGAGGATCATGACATAGCAAATGAGCATCCAGATATCGTACAGAAGATGATAGAAATTGCCCAGAAAGAGCATACGAATAGTGAACTTTTCCCTGTTACAATGCCTTCATTGGATAAAAGATGACAATTAAGCAGATGTAGATAAGGATAAGTAAGACAAAGGAAAAGACACATAGACATGAACACAATTGCACCATTTTTCGCACCCTTATACATCATGTTAAAAGCCCGTCGGGGCTTCCTGTAACCTCAGATGTGAGTATTGTTATTATCTTGAAAAAGGCGAATCTCTATAAGAATACACCAACTCGCATACTGACAGAAGAGCTATTAGAACGATTCACAAAGGAATATATCAATGCCCAAACCATGAATGAAGTGCTCTTTACATGGCATGGGGGAGAGACGATGATGCGCCCACTATCCTTCTTCAAAAAGGCAGTTGACCTGCAACGGAAGTATGCTAATGGGCGCAGAATAAGCAATACTATACAAACAAATGGTACGTTATTGACTGATGAATGGTGTGAGTTCCTACGTGAAAACAACTGGCTTGTAGGTGTATCGATTGATGGTCCACAGGAATTTCACGATGAATACCGACGCACAGCACGCAATGGTCCATCATGGTTAAAGGTTATGAAGGGTATAAAACAGCTTCAGAAGCACCACGTGGAATGGAATGCTATGGCTGTAGTAAACGATTTTAATGCTGATTATCCGCTCGACTTCTATCACTTCTTCAAGGAGATTGGATGCCAGTTCATACAGATTTCGCCCATTGTAGAGCGCATCATACAACATAAGGATGGGCGACATCTAGCTACATTAACCGATAAGGAAGAGTTGCCAATAGCGGACTTCTCGGTTACACCAGAGCAGTGGGGCGACTTCTTGTGTGCTGTCTTTGATGAGTGGGTACGCAATGATGTGGGGCAAACCTATGTGGAGATATTCGATTGCATATTGGCTAACTGGGTGGGACAAACACCTGGTATCTGTGTGTATGCAAAGGAGTGTGGACATGCAGGAGTAATGGAGTTCAATGGAGATGTGTACTCTTGTGACCACTTTGTGTTCCCTGATTACAAACTTGGTAATATAAGGAATCAAACGCTGGTGAATATGCTTTATGGTGAAAAACAACGGCAGTTTAGCAAACTCAAGCACGCTTCCCTTCCCCGTCAATGTCGTGAATGTGAATGGGAGTTTGCCTGTCATGGAGAATGTCCAAAGAACCGATTTATAAAGGACAAGTACGGTAATTCTGGTCTTAACTACCTCTGCAAAGGGTATAAGAAGTTCTTCCAACACATTGCTCCATATATGGACTACATGAAGAACGAACTACTGAATCAACGTCCACCAGCCAATGTCATGAAAGTTGCTGACCAGTTAGGAGCAATCTAAACATACGTTTATTAAGAAACAGAAGAGCCGATACTCTTAACGAATACCAGCTCTTCTACGTTACTATTTATGAAAAATTTGAGAGAATATTGAGACCTCACGGCCTCGAGTTGTTTTACTTTTAAATGATTATTTATTGAGAAAGCATAGAAATTGTCTTACTTTGTTATGGATGACACAGACGTCTGCATCTTATGCTGCAAGGTATCCACTTTCATTGAGTCTGCCTTTGCAACAGAAGGACCTTTATGGGGTTTATTGACAGTAGCTGTACTTGGTACTGCACGTGAAGCATCCTCGTCAGAGAGAGCCACCTGCATAGCATTCCCCAAAGTGAGGATAATTGCGACCACAGCTGCAGCCTTAAAGAGAGGCATTAGACGATGACGCATCGTGATAACACGTGCTTTCACAGGCTCATCCTTCTCTATGATACCCAATACCCTTTGGTCAAAGTCACTGCCCAGTACGCTCTCTTCCTTCTCTCTCTGACCATAGGTGAAGAGGTCACGATAAGGTAGTAAAGCTGCTGGAATGTCCTCTTGAGAGAAGAACGCACGTAGAATCTCCTCTTCTTGGAGAGAAGTTTCACAACGCCAATAGCGTTCCAGTAACTGTTCAATGTACTTATAATCCATAATTATCTAGTTTTCATATATTTGTGTTTGACCGCCTGTCGTGCTCGAAAGATATTCACCTTTACTTGCTCTTCAGTAATATCCAAGATCGTTGCAATCTCTTTGTGAGATTTCCCCTCGAAGTCTCTTAGCTGCATACAGCTACGTTGCTTCTCGAGAAGCAGAGTCCACTATCTGTTTGATGAGACCACCCTATCCACTTGAATCATTTCGGTCTTGTGGATTAGATGGAAGCCAAAGGTTCTGCTCCTTTCACATCTTCTAAAGAATCGTTATTATTCTCTTTTTTCTTGATGCGATCGAGTGAGAGGTTACGACATATCGTCAAGCTAAACGCTTCAATAGAGTCTATGTCATTCCAATCTGATCGACGATTCCAAACCTTAATCAGCGTATCCTGTACGATGTCCTCAGCCTCAAACCGATTGAGTGTGATACGAAGTGCAAGCCGAAAGAGTTCGTTCTTTAACGATAAGACATCATCTCGGAAACTGATATTCTTCATCTTCTCTCTGTTTAAATGACGATTATAGTTAGGGTAGAAGTTACAACGGAAGAGGTCAAAAGTTCATTCTTTAATCTTCATTAACACATTTACTATGATTTACCCTCAACCCTTCATCATAAATCAACCATAATAACAAGGCTCTATCTCTCTATCGAATAAAGACGTAAGGTTTCGTATGTCTACATCAAAGAAACAATATCAGGACACATAGGAACCATGCGTCTATCATTATCTAAGAAAAGGTTACCTCTTCCATTGAGAGATAACTTTTTATTCTAAGTAAGTATAGCCATAAAGTCCACTGCGGTAATTACTAAGGAACTCTTTGCCCTCCTCTAATGAAATCTTACCCTGCTTTACACTCTTAGTAACCCATATCTCCAGTTGGCGGACAAGTTTCTTTGGGTTGTACTGAACATACTCCAAGACCTCTTCTACAGTCTCACCATCAAAGATCTGATCGATATGATATCTCCCGTCCTTCACTGAGATATGTACAGCATTAGTATCACCAAAGAGATTATGCATATCTCCCAGAATCTCTTGATAAGCTCCGATAAGAAAAACACCAAGGTAATAAGGCTCATTTGCCTTCAATGGATGAACTGGTAATACATGACTGCTACGTCCCATAGCGACGAAGTTTGAGATCTTACCATCGCTGTCACAGGTTATATCTTGCAATGTGGCATTACGACTCGGACGCTCATTGAGACGTTGGATTGGCATCACTGGAAACAGTTGATCTATTGCCCAGCTATCAGGAAGAGACTGGAAAAGGGAGAAGTTACAGAAGTACTTATCAGCAAGAAGCTTATCCATGTTACGCAATTCATCAGGAACATGCTTCATGTTCTTTGCTAAGTTGTTGATTTCATGGCATACACTCCAATACATTGCTTCAATTTCAGCACGTGTACGAAGGTCTACCATACCATGAGAGAACAATTCCAAAGCCTCTTCACGAATCTGTTCTGCATCGTGCCAATCCTCGAGCATATTACGAGCATCTAAGTTATCCCAGATATCATAAAGGTCTTTTACCAACTGATGGTCGGTCTCCTTCGCCTCGAAATCTTCCGACATCTCTGGTAAAGAAGCTGTTTCAAGAACATCAATAACTAATACTGAATGGTGAGCAGACAAACTTCTACCACTCTCTGTAATAATGTTCGGATGTGGAATATCACTCTTGTTAGCTGCATCAACAAAGGTGTAAACACAATCGTTGACGTATTCTTGAATACTATAATTCACTGAGCTTTCACTGCTGGACGAACGTGTACCATCGTAATCGACACCAAGTCCACCACCACAATCAACGAAGTCAACATTATAACCCATCTTTCTCAGGTTCACATAATATTGTGCTGCCTCATTAAGAGCCGTCTGAATACGACGAATCTTTGTAATTTGTGAACCGATATGGAAGTGTATTAAACGCAAACTATCATGTAAGCCTTTCGCATCAAGCGTCTCTAAGGCTTGAAGAAGTTCAGATGAAGTAAGACCAAACTTTGATGCATCACCACCACTCTCTGCCCATTTTCCAGAGCCACTAGATGCTAGTTTTATACGAATACCGAGGTTTGGTTTAACGTTAAGTTTCTTTGCCGCACGAGCGATAAGGTCTATCTCGTTGAGTTTCTCGACAACAATAAAGATGCGCTTACCCATCTTCTGTGCCAATAGAGCCAGTTCTATATAACTCTGATCCTTATATCCATTACAGATAATGAGCGAATCACTCTGGCACTGTACAGCGATTACTGCATGCAACTCTGGCTTTGAACCAGCCTCCAAACCAAGGTTAAACTTGCGCCCATGAGAGATAATCTCCTCTACAACTGGCTGCATCTGATTTACCTTAATAGGATAGATGATAAAGTTCTCAGCTTTAAAATCATACTCTTTCTTAGCCTTCTCAAAACAAGAAGAAGTCTTTTCTATTCGATTATCAAGGATATCTGGGAAACGAAGTAATACAGGGGGAGTTACATCACGCAGGGCTAGTTCATCCATAACATCACGCAAATCTATCTGTGTATTGTCCTTACATGGTGTAACATAGACGTCCCCTTTACTATTAATACCAAAATAAGAAGTACCCCACCCAGAGGTATTGTACAACTCTTGAGAATCTTCAATCGTCCACTTTTTCATTTTAGTTCTCTATCCCTTGTATATCTTTTTTAAACTATAAGTTCTATTGTTATTACACATTATCACGTGTTTAATGTCTTATCCAATGATAACAACTGACAGACACCATCAACCGATATTTGTATCTTCGCATAGTTATCCATCAAACTAACGTCTAATGTATGCTTTGCCTTGGTGTAGAATGGTTCACGTTCTTGCAATTGCTTGCGAACAAACAGGCTTACTTCCTCAGGCGTTTTATCCAATAATAGAGGGCGAACAGACTTGCCCATCTTTAAATGACCATATAACACATCAGGGGTAGCCTTTAAGTAGACCGTCTCTCCCTGAGCGTTCATATAATCCATATTATCGAAGAAACAAGGTGTTCCACCACCACAAGAGAGGATAACATTCTCGAACTCTGCCACCTCATGAAGCATGGACTGTTCTATCTTTCGAAAGCCATTTTCACCCTTTTCATCGAAGATCTGCTTTACAGTCTTACGCATCCTACTCTCTATATACCAGTCAAGATCATAGAAAGGGATATTTAGCTCTTTCGATAAAGCACGCCCAATGGTAGTTTTTCCAGACCCCATATAGCCGATAAGAATAATTCGAAGCGGTATGTTTCCAGCCTTATTGTCTGACATGCCCACGATACTTTAACGTTCCATTATACTTCTTCTGTATATTAAAATGAATGTGATGGACATTATATTATAGAAGATATACCATCAACCTTACTTCTTTCTCTTTGGCTCTGGAGCATTCTTAACAATGTTCATACATTGTTCATAAGTTAGCTCAGCAGCCTTATCATGAAGGGCTTTTCGGCATACGATAGTTCTTGCCATCATAAGCTATATAAGGACCATAACGCCCATTCATCACCTCCATCTTGGCATCTTCTGCGAAAGTCTTCAAATGACGTTGTGCCTCTTGTAAACGTTTCGTCTGAATAAGATTAATAGCTGCATCAAGTGTTATCGTTAATGGATCTTCTCCCTTAGGAATTGATGTATATTTCTTATCATGAAGTACATACGGTCCGAAACGACCAGCACCAACAACTACATCAGAATTTTCAAACTGTCCAAGTGTACGTGGCAACTTAAACAATTCCAACGCCTCTCCAAGAGTAATAGTCTCCATACTCTTACCAACAGGGAGTTGTGAGAAGCGCGGTTTATCCTCATCATCAGCACTACCAATCTGTACAACAGGACCGTAACGACCAATCTTTACGAATACAGGTTTACCACTCTTTGGGTCTATACCTAGTTCTCGCTCACCAGCCTTATGCTCAGAACGGGCATTCATAACCTTCTCCACCTCTGGTTCAAAGTTCTGATAGAAGAGTTTCATCTCCCTATTCCACTCTACTTGACCTGCTGCGATTTTATCGAACTCTTGCTCCACTTTGGCAGTGAAGTTGTAGTCCATGATATCAGGGAAGTTCGCCATAAGGAAGTCGTTAACAACGATGCCGACATCAGTTGGTATCAACTTTCCCTTATCAGCACCTGCCATTTCCTTCTTGTTCTTAGATGTTATCTTCAATCCAAGCAAAGAATCAACGGCATACTTACGCTCCTCACCCTTACGATCACCTTTCTGAACATATTCACGTTGCTGGATGGTTGAAATAGTTGGGGCATAAGTTGAAGGACGACCGATACCCAGCTCTTCCAATTTGCGAACCAAGCTGGCTTCTGTATAACGATTTGGACCTTGTGAATAACGCTCTGTTGAGACTATTTCACGACGTTCCAACTCTTCACCTTTATGTATTACTGGCAATGCATGTGATAATTCCTCACTTCCATCTTCATCGTCAGTAGACTCATAATAAACCTTCAAGAAGCCTTCAAAAGCGATAACTTCACCATTTGCAACAAACTGCAAATCAGTCTGACTTTTACCTTCTTCCGTATTTAAAGTGATGTTTACCGTTGTTTTCTCTATCTGTGCATCAGCCATCTGAGAAAGCAATGGTACGCTTCCAAATAAGGTCATAAAGTCGTTTCTCTTGACTTGTTCCATCAATAGAAACATTCTCCATATAAGTAGGACGGATAGCCTCGTGTGCTTCTTGAGCACCTTTGCTATGCGTTTGATACTTTCTAACTTTACCATACTCTGCGCCATACAAGCGTTCAATCTCAGCCTTGCTTGTATTAATGGCTAGTGCCGAAAGGTTAACGCTATCGGTTCGCATGTAAGTGATACGTCCTGCTTCATACAGACGTTGCGCCACCATCATAGTCTGACTAACAGTAAATCCAAGTTTACGAGCAGCCTCCTGCTGTAGAGTAGACGTAGTGAAAGGAGGAGCCGGCGTACGTTTTAAGGGTTTCTTCGTTATCGATGAAACCGTAAACTTTGATGTCTTACACAACTCCAAAAATGCTATAGCCTCATCATGTGTCTTGAATCTCTTATTCAGTTCTGCCTTAATTTCATTCTTTGTACCATCCTCTCCAGTCACAGCAAAAACAGCATTCAATCGATAATAAGGTTCTGCCCGAAAGTTCTGAATCTCACGTTCTCGTTCAACAATCAGTCGAACAGCAACGCTCTGTACACGACCTGCACTCAAAGCTGGCTTCACCTTTCGCCAAAGAACAGGTGATAGACGGAAGCCTACAAGGCGATCCAATACACGACGAGCTTGTTGTGCATTGACCAAATTCATATTCAAATGACGTGGAGTCTCTATCGCCTTCAAGATAGCAGGCTTGGTAATCTCATGGAAAACAATACGACTGGTCTTCTCTTCGTCAAGTCCCAACACCTCACATAGGTGCCAACTAATAGCCTCTCCCTCGCGATCCTCATCGGAAGCCAACCAAATCTTCTTTGCTGCTTTAGCATTCTTCTTCAGTTCGCTAACTACTTTCTTCTTCTCGTCAGGGATTTCATAGTCGGGATTCAACGTATCGAGATCGATGCTCAACTCCTTCTTCTTAAGGTCACGAATATGACCATAAGAAGACATCACCTTATAGTCTTTACCAAGAAACTTCTCAATTGTTTTAGCCTTTGCAGGACTCTCTACTATTACCAGATTCTCTTGCATAATCACTAATTGTACATTTTTTCAAGAGCGCAAAAGTACTTAAACTTTTTGCTTACACCTTATTTAATAGATAAATTTTCTACTTTTTTAAGTATTCAGTATGCCTATGAAGAAAATCATGAAGGGCTTGTCGGATGGAGCGAAGCCCAAATTGTTCTGTGTGAATATCCTTTAGAGGTGTCCAAACGGCTTCTGCAACATCGTCTGCGGGACGTAACTTCGCCTCATCTTCGACCTTACAAACAAAGAAAGTATCCAATGTCGGAATATCAAAAGCCACTATAACGATACTTATTCGGAAGCGAACAGAAGTAATGCTTTTCTTTGATGATAAGGTTCGTTTCTTCCTCTACTTCACGTGCTAAAGCTTCTCCAATCGTCTCACCAATATCACAGAAACCACCGGGAAGATCCAACGTTCCACGTCCTGGATCAAACTTTCTTCGTGTCACCAAGAGCTCACCTTTATCGTTCATTATAAAGGCTGCAACCGCAGAACTAGGGTTTAGAAAATACTCAAAGCCACAACTCTCGCAGAGTTTACTCTTTTCACTCTGTTCAACAAAATGCTTACTTCCACATACAGGACAATACTTAAACTTCTCTAATACGTGCATAGACTATGATTGGGAATGAATGATAGATTGTGAGGTACAACTTCTTCAACATTAAATGAGCTGATTCAAGAACAGTTATTAACAGAAACCTCGCAATCTTTAAAATACCTTTAGGCACTATGCCTTTTGTTTCTTCTGCCTGCAAATATACTAAAAACTCTAAACATGCAATAGTTTAATCCTTTCTTTTTGTTATCTTTGCAACAATGCGCTACAATTAGGTGATAGCGAAGGAGGCTCAACCGTCATTATTAATTAAAGTTTTGATTATTACATCTTGGCGGATAAGAATCAAATAAACATTATATTAGAATGAAATTAAGAAAACTTTTTCTTGTAGCTGGATTAGCTGCTATTGCAATGTCAATGTCGGCTCAGAGGGCTTTTGATGTTAAACTCTATAATGGTCGTCCACCCTATGATAACGGTGATTCACAGGACACAGCAAAGGTACGTATACCTTCCAATAGAAAAAGAAGCCACTGGGCGTGCCGTTGTCATTTGTCCTGGTGGCGGATACACCTCTCTTTCTATGGATAAAGAAGGCTATGATTGGGGGGAGTTCTTCCAGAATCAAGGTATAGCTGCCATCGTTCTAAAGTATCGTTTACCACATGGTGAACCCAATGTACCTATTTCTGATGCCGAACAAGCAATGAAGTTGGTACGTATGAATGCTACCAGTTGGAAGATTAATCGTAATGACATTGGTATCATGGGATTTTCTGCTGGTGGACACCTTGCAGCAACTATTGCAACATGTAGTCAAGGTGAGGCAAAGCCAAATTTCCAAATTCTTTTCTACCCTGTCATTTCAATGGTAGAAGGCTATGGGCATGAAGGTAGTCGTATCAACTTCTTAGGTAAGCGTCCAAGCAAGCGTGACGAGAAGAAATACAGTGCAGATATGAACGTTAGTCGTGTTACCCCTCGCGCATTCATCGCTCTTAGTGACGATGATGATACTGTTCCACCAGCAAATGGTGTCAACTACTACACGGAACTTTATCGCAATGATGTTCGTGCTTCACTCCATGTTTACCCTGGTGGTGGTCATGGTTGGGGTAGTAAGATTGGTTTCCGTTATCACGAAGAAATGATGATGGATCTCAAGGCATGGTTGAAGAGCTTTTTAAGTACTTTCCCTGCTGTATCCATAGAAACGAAATACTAACAGTAAACTGTTATACAGATAAAGATGTAGAAGGGTGTGTCAAAAGTTGTTGGCACCCTCCTCATATAAATCTACAACCTTTTATTATAATAGTTTCTCTATTTCTTCACTCAAATTCTTTATCTGTGAAGGGTTCTTCACTACGTTATTACCACGATCAATGAGATAGATGATTGGCATAGTCTGCGCAGGAGCTGTATATGCACGACTGATACCCGTATCGTCATAAACATTTATCCAAGGAAGATTAGCTACTTGTTCTTTCCAGAAATGGGCGTTATCATCGAGGGAAACCATGTATATCTCCAATCCACGATCATGATACTTGTTATAAAGTTCACGCATTTTCATAATGTACTCAGTTGATCCTTCAGCTGCAAAGACATGGAAGTCAAGCAGAACAACCTTTCCTTTCAAATCAGTTAGATGATGTTCTACACCACGATTATCGCGTAAAGGCAAATCAATAACTCCCATCTCCTTCGCATCAACCTCTACAGGCTTATTCTGTGCTTGCACAATTCGCTCGTCTTTCATACCCTTGATAGTGATATTATGCAGGTTCTGTGTACGCTCCGAACCTGGGTAATAAGTATCCCAACTCGTTGCAACTGCTCCAAACACCTTGTTATCCTTGGCATCCTTAGTAGGATCAAATATCAAACGAGCCTCATTTCCAACAACAATATACTGGAACAGAGCGAAATAACTATAAGCTCGCATTGGCTCCTTGAAGATGTAATTACGTGACACGTCTTGCTTATAACCACTAACAAGAACATTCACTAAAGAGTCGGCAATATCTGGTCGCTCAGCATAAATAGTTTGACACTCGAGCTTGCAAGTCAACTTGCTTCAAAGCTAACTCCTTTATTTTCTCATTCTCATAAGATCCTTTTACAGAATAATCTGTTGCCATCTGCGGATAAGTAGCCTGTACATTAACCGTTTCAGTAGAGTCTATAGCGATATTAATAATCTGTCCGGCAATACGCAAACGATAGAACTCTGGATTATCAACCTTATCTGAAGAGAACGAAAAACCGCCTTTTTCATCGAGCTTAACAGAGTCGACCGTAGAGAAACCTTCTAGTCCATTATGCTCAAAATAGAGCACTGAATCCTTAGCATTTGCGATGGTTCCCTTTACATGAAATTGCTCACCAGCACAACTTGTCAGCACCATCAATCCCACAACAGCTATGCCTGCAACAAATAATCTTCCAATAGTATGCTTCATTGATTAATAGATATTACGTTCTTAACTTTTAATGTCTCGTGCAAAGGTAACTCAAATTGATAAAACAGCAAAGCGAATATGTGCAAATATTGTCAAACTATCATACAACAAATAATCATTGTACCACAAAAGAGACAGTTTCAAACTATCCCCCTAATCCCTATACCTATACCATGCTTGTCAAGTATATCTCTAATACTCATCGCAACATGATAAGCCAAATTTACAGGGACAGCATTGCCAATCATCTTTATACCCCATATTAACATCAGTATATAAAAAGATATAGTCATCTGGAAAAAGTCTGTACCCTCTGCAACTTCACGAACCGACATGCGTCTATAAGTTCTTCTTTTCCCTGGCACAAATATCTGTTTATTCTTTTCTACCTTTATCATCTTTGGAGCCTGAGGATGTAACTGGCACTGACGACCGCTTGCCTGAACAGTAAATCAGGCTCATCCCAACTCTAACTCTGTTTCCGAGACAAAAATATCGGAGAATATGCCCCCATAAAGTATTCATGATTAGGTACAGCACATTTGTCGCCATTGGTTTTATTCTTATCAGAGCGGGAGATTACATTGTCCTTGAGATCCCAAATACACTCACAGAAGCGTTGGTTTATGCTTACATGGAACTGGATATTCATAATCATGAATATTCAAGTCCTTACGAAACCGATAAAAGAAAACACGGTCACGATCTTCAGGAACATCAAAATCATTGGCGTTTATCATTTTCAAGTTTACATCGTAGCCAGCCTTATCAAAAAGTTTCATAAAACCATTGACCGCCTCCGAAATGACGCTTTGCAAGAATACCAGATACATTTTTCCGCAACGAAGAACAAGGGTTGAACAGCCTCCAAAATACGTATATACTCATAAAACAGCTGCCACGTGCATCATCAATACCTTTCAAACTACCAGCTTCACTCCATGATTGACGGGAGGTCACCGATAATTCCAGCCACATGCTTAGGAAATTCACCGTCCTTTACATTTCTGATATCTCCCTCAATTAATTTTGTATCAGGAAGTTTGCCTTAAATGTTGGAGCATATCTTCGGGTCAAATTCATTAGCAACCATAGTTCTAAAACCAGCATTATGAAAGCCTTTATCAAGACCACCAGCACCAGAGAACAAACTTATTAAATTCATTGTACCTTATATATTACGACTTTACACTTGATCATTTCTGCAGGATTTTTGAGGATCAGGGTATATCTTCATCGTTGACAACTACTGCCATGATCCATGCAGAAAGTTTCAAAAATCTGATTTATTCTCAAAAGCTGTTATACTTATCTACAGGAATAATAGCTATCAACCTGAAAAGGAATAACTTTCCTCCTTAGCTTTATCTTCATACAAATATTCAAAATTGCTTGAAAGGTGAGGCTATAACCCACATCCCCCTTACTCTGAGACTTGAAATACCAAGATAGTCAACTTGTTTACCCTTCAAGTTCTCTTGTTTCAGACGACTCTACTACCATCTAATGACTGAACACACTCTTTGATAGTATTCTCTACCTTTTCATAAACATTATGGGCATCGCAATAAACATCTCCATATACAAAGAATATATTATGTAAAATGGATTTTTCAACATGCCCTACAACGTAAATCATGTCTTTTTGTATTCCATTCTTCGCAATTCTTGCACTTTACTGAAATTTTTAGGATTACCTGAACTTAATTTATTCTTAGGATAGCTGCTATTAAACTGTAAAGATGTTTTTTGCAGACTCTACCTTCTTTATCTCTATAGCATCGCTACCCTTTAACATTGCATCAGGGGTTGTATTGTGCAAATACGAGAATGTAGAGTTACGCAGAGAATTAATTGTTCTTTGATCTTTCCCAATACAGTCGGCAAAAGCATTCTTCACATAATCTTCAAGAGCTGCCCCCATCTGATTTACCCTATTCTGTATTTCCCCAGCGCATTCCCTGAGGTTCGAGGAATTGCCACAATCGCTGTTATTGCAGTTAGAATATTTCCCATCAGTTACTAAACAATTAGTTAAACACTGTAAATTGAAAACGGCTTTAATCGACACATCATTAAAGCATCCCACTTTCGTCTACATCTAAAAATAATGAGCAAATGACTACCATGATAACCGATTAGCAAAGGTACTAAAAATATCAATATGAGACTTTTCTGCAAGTTCTTTGAACATCCTACTAAGATTAAAATGCCGTCAAGTTTCTCATCAAAAGCAATACAAAATATATAATAGAAAGGAAAATATAAGTCAAAGCTTATTATTACTCACACATAACGATATATTATAACTGACAACTATTAAAATAGAGCCATAATTATTTGTCTGTTACATATATAATAGGTAAATTTACTAGATTAATTTTGAAGGGATGCGTGAAAAGGGACGTTAGAAGGTATCAAACCTTACGTACATATCACTTTTTGTTCCCTAGATGTTGGTCAAAACAATAAGTATTTTTAATTTTAGATGAACGTAATTACGAAAACAGTTCAATTGCCAGATGGAAGAACCATCTCAATTGAAACCGGAAAAGGTTACCAAAACAGGCAGATGGAGCCGCAGTACTCCGCATGGGCAACACAGTACTTCTTGCCACTGTTTGTGCAGCTAAAGAGGCAGTTCCCGGGTACAGACTTTATGCCTTTGCAAGTTGATTATCGCGAGCAATATGCTGCAGCAGGACGTTATCCAGGTGGTTTCACCAAACGCGAAGGCAAAGCAAATGACGATGAAATCCTTACTTCACGCCTTGTGGATCGCGTACTTCGCCCCCTATTCCCATCAGATTATCACTGCGAAGTTTATGTACAGGTAATGCTGTTATCAGCCGATGGCATTGATCAGCCAGACGCTCTCGCAGGATTTGCAGCATCAGCAGCTCTAGCAGCTTCTGACATTCCTATTGATTATCCTACATCAGAGGTTCGCGTTGCACGTGTTAATGGTGAGTATGTCATCAACCCTACTTTCGAGCAGATGAAACATGCAGATATGGATCTCATGGTGGGTGCCACTAAGGACAACATTATGATGGTTGAGGGTGAGATGGATGAGGTTTCTGAACAAGATCTTATAGGCGCATTGAAGGCAGCACATGAGGCTATCAAACCTATGTGTGAGATGCAGGAAGAGCTTTCTAAGGCATGTGGTACTGACGTAAAACGTGAGTATGACGACGAAATCAATGATGAAGACTTACGCGAACAAGTACGCAAAGAGACATACGATGCTTGCTATGCAGAGGCTCAAAGCGGTGATAACGATAAGAAACATCGTGAGGAGACTTACGAGAAGATTAAGTCTGACTTCATTGAAGCATACGATGCAGCACACACAGACTTAAGCGAAGACGACCTCGAAGAAAAAACACGCAGAAATAGAAAGATACTTTGCTGATGTTCAACGTGACTCTATGCGCCGCAGTGTTCTCGACACTGGTAAGCGTATGGATGGACGTGCAACGGATGAGATTCGACCAATATGGTGTGAGGTAGATACTCTACCAATGCCACACGGAAGCGCTATCTTCCAACGCGGTGAAACGATGTCTTTATCAACTTGTACACTCGGTACCAAGATGGACGAGAAGATGGTTGACAACGTGTTAGATAAGAGCTATCAACGCTTCCTCTTACACTATAACTTCCCTCCATTCTGTACTGGTGAAGCTAAGGCGCAACGTGGTGTTGGTCGTCGTGAGATTGGTCATGGTCACTTGGCATGGCGCGCTTTGAAGGGTCAGATTCCAGCAGACTTCCCATACACAGTACGCTTAGTTAGCCAGATTCTTGAGTCTAATGGTTCTTCATCAATGGCTACCGTATGTGCAGGAACATTGGCATTGATGGATGCAGGTGTTTCCAATGAAGAAAGCCTGTATCTGAGTATTGCAATGGGGCTTATCAAGAACCCAGGTGAGGACAAATATGCTGTATTGAGCGATATTCTTGGTGATGAGGATCACTTAGGAGATATGGACTTTAAGACTACAGGTACTAAGGATGGTTTGACAGCAACACAGATGGATATCAAGTGTGATGGTCTATCATTCGAAATCTTGGAAGGCTTTGATGCAGGCTAAGGCTGGTCGTGAGCATATCCTCAACCTATTGACAGAGACTATCGCAGAGCCACGTCAGGAAATGAAACCACAAGTTCCACGTATTATCCAATTGGAGATTCCAAAGGAGTTCATTGGTGCTGTGATTGGTCCTGGTGGTAGATTATCCAGCAGATACAGGAAGAAACAGGTGCTACTATCACCATCGAAGAGACAGAGGGAATTGGTAAGGTACAGGTGTCTGCGCCTAACAAGGATTCTATTGATGCTGCTCTTGGTAAGATTAAGGCAATCGTTGCGGTTCCAGAGATTGGCGAGGTATATGAAAGGAACTGTGCGTTCTATCATGCCATATGGGTTGCTTTCGTAGAGATTCTGCCAGGTGAGGACGATTGCTCCACATCTCGAAATCGACTGGAAGCGTCTTGAGACGGTTGAAGAGCTGGTATCAAGGAAGGCGACAAGATTAAGGTTAAGTTACTCGACATCGATCCTAAGACCGTAAGTACAAAGCTTTCTCGTCGTGTATTGCTTGAGAAGCCAGAGGGTTATGTAGAGCCTCAACGTCGTCCCAGAGGTGACCGTCGTCCACGTCGTGATGGTGAGCATCGTCATGAAGAGCGTCGTCCACGTCGTGAGAATAACGATGTAGAGAATAACAATTAATAAGATTTTTCCATAATACCTTGCCCTCGGAAAGCCCACTACTTGGCTTTTTCGAGTGTATTTATCAATAGTTAAATACCCATCGACCTATACTAACCAACAAAATTGGTATTCTCAACTTCAATGTTAAGAATATCAAAAAGGAAAGATAATACTTGCTTCATAACGAAATAATAAATAACTTTGCTTCCAAATAGATAGATTATAGATGACAAAGCGGCTTATAACGCAAAAAGACATTTATTGCATGGCTATTGTTGGCACTCTTCATGTTGCCAATGGTGGTTAAGTCTGTGCATGTATGTCAGGTTGAAACTGAGCTTGCTAACGGTCATCACGCAACAGGACAACAAGGTCAAAGCCACAATCCTGACTCTTGTTCCATCTGTCACTTTGCCTTTTTCAACTTTGTAAAAGGTGCGGATGTCTTGCTTGCAACAGCAACCCTTATCTTATTGGGCTTCCTCTTCCTTTTTACGCACATCTCTTATGTACGCCCAGAAGTAGAAGTCACCAGCCTTAGAGCTCCCCCTGTACGCTTTTAAAGGGGACGTTCATAAATGATAATCACTGTTATTAGTCTTCCTGATTATCAGCTTTATTATCTTTTATTAAGCCCTCTTTCCGTCATCGCGACAGGGATAATAGCGTAATATTGCATCCTCTCGTATGAGGGAGAGCCGCCTTATTGTAAGTCTATAATCTGTCGTCATGACGCACAAACACCCTCTTTTATATTGCTTCCAACGCATATAAAGGAGAGTTGAAACAGCATTTCTTTTATTTAAATATTAGAACACGTGATAATGAATAAAGCTATTTTAGCTTTCGTTTTATCACCTATCTGTGTGACAGCAGTAGCCGTACAACACACATCAATAGTCGTTCCAGCGAAAGAAAAAAAGCGACGTTGATAGTAGTATTGTTATGCAAAATGTCACCGTATTAGGCGATCGTCAGAAAGAGACACAAATGTCATCTTCAGTCAATACCATACATATTGACAAATCGTACTTACAGACAAACTTCACGGGAAGTCTCATGCAATCACTCAGCGGAATACCTGGAGTTAAGGCAATGAGTATCGGTTCTGGACAATCGAAACCCACGATACGTGGACTCGGTTTTTAATCGAATGGTTGTAACCGAAGATGGCATCAAACATGAAGGACAACAGTGGGAGATGACCACGGATTAGAGATTGATCAGTTCGCTATCGACCGTATCGAAGTGATCAAAGGACCAGCTGCTCTACTCTATGGATCGGACGCTATTGGTGGAGTTATCAACCTTTACACCAACTTTCATACCTACAAAACCATTTGGAAGGAAGTGCTCTCTCTTCACGAAGCAATAACGCATCTATTGGGCAACGGCCCGTTTGCAAGGAACTGGTAAGCATTTCTATTGGAAGGCAAACGCAACTTACATTGATTATGCCGATTACAAAGTACCAACCAATAGTATTCAGTACTTCTCTTGACATCCCTCTCTATAAGAAAAGACTTTCGTAACACAGCTGGAGTAGAGCGTGATGGGAGCGTAACCATTGGTTACAAAGCATTATAACTTTCCATACTGAGTTGAAGTTTTTCTGATACATATTCAAAGAGCGGATTCTTTGCTAATGCACATGGTCTGGAGGTCAGATTGTCAAGCATTGACTATGATAAGTCGCGTCGAGACATCGACTTACCCTTATCAGAGTGTGAACCATTTTAAGGCAATGAGCCACACTGTTTATCAACATGGTAACCTAGCTCTTGAAGCCAACATAGCCTATCAGAACAACCATAGAAAGGAGCTTGCAGAAGCGGTATCACATGGTTATATGCCAATTCCTCCACATACCCTTGAGCGTGAATTTAAGAAAGATACCTACACTGCCAACGTCATTATGCGCCTCACGATGGGTGAACGACACACTGACAACAGGTATCAATAGTGAATATCAGCATAACCGCCGTGCAGGATGGGGCTTTATTATTCCAGACTTTCGAGACGAGTTCGTTCGGAGCCTACGCCTTCGACCGCTTTAAAGTGACGAACGACTTGATTCTTAATGCTGGTGTTCGTTATGACCACGTACATACTCACTTGCACAGTTACAACGACTGGTTCAAGACACCAATCAATGCTACTGACTCCGTATATAAGGAACGCTCCATCAATCTTAGCCGTTCTTTCAATAGCTTGACATGGTCAGCTGGTGTAAACTATGCAGTCAAACAATGGATTCTAAAGCTCAATATCGGTAAGAGTTTCCGTGTTCCAATACCAAAGGAACTCGGTACAGATGGTGTCAATTATCACATCTTTAGATATGAGAAAGGTAATCCAGACCTCAAACCAGAAGAGTCTTATCAAGTGGATGCAGGTATTCACTGGGGCAATGATCGACTTTCCGTTCAGTTCGATCCCTACCTCAATTACTTCCCGAACTACATCTACATGAATCCAACTCCCGATTACTACGAAGGCTTACAATGGTATTTTTATACACAAAGTCGCGTGATTCGCTATGGAGCAGAGCTACAATTAAACTGGAAGATACTCCCTTCTCTGAGCACGGAACTAAAGGGTGAGTATCTATATGCCGAACAGTTGTCAGGAGCAAAGAAGGGTTACACCTCCCATTCAGCACTCCTTGGTCAGCAGATGCCACTATCAAGTATGATTTCTGTCGTGAGAAGATGGGTAATGAAGGGTTTGTAGCATTCAACTTGCATGTCACTGGCAGACAAAACAATATAGTTCCACCAGAGAAGCAGACGCCAGGTTACTACACTCTAAACCTCAATGCAGGAAAGAATTTCAACCTCGGTAACAAGAAACTACGCATTAATCTCAATGCAGAAAACCTCTTGAACCGAAAGTATTATGACCATACTAGCTTCTATCGACTCATCGATGTGCCTGAACCGGGACGCAATGTAGCATTAATGGTGGGGCTGGACTTCTAAAGAAGAAATAGCACTTAATCTTATAAATCAAATTTGAGAAGGTGAAAGGGATAGTTATGGTAGGCATTTGAGGGATAGTCCCCCTTCCTTCCATGACACCCTTTCCTAAAACGTTAACTAACATTTCGCTAGATACAATTAACTAATTTACAAAACAAGGCGAAAGCCTTACTTAAAACAATTTAAACAATGAAAAAGAAATTATTTATTGGTGCTTTAGCACTCTTAAGCGTGTTTGCAATGGTATTGACATCATGTGATAACGATGATGTTACACCAAAGTACTATTGAGTTTAGAACCCAGGAATTCGGTCATGGCAACAACAAGATAGGTATCATCGAGGTGATATTCACCTTGAGTGTGACATTGTCTCAAGTGCAAAAATCCGTGTTATCCAAGTTGCCCTATTAAAGGATAATAGGCAAGTAAAGCTTCAATCATACACAGATGCAAAGTATGTTGGCGTACTAAACACCAAGTTCCATGAGCATCTCAAGCTCTCAAACGACCTCGAAGAAGGTGAATATACTTGTATTATTGCAGTTACAACGGTTGATAACACCACTCGTTACATCGGTGAAAAGATCCAGTTAAAGAAGAAGGCTGTCGATCCTAAGGCACCGAAGATAACCAATCTAAAGGTAAACAAGATGACCGCTGCACCTAATGAAAAGCTTACTTTCCAAGCCAACATAGAGACAACCTCAGCCATTAAAGAGATTGAGGTAGAGTTCCACGGAGACAAGGAACATGAGATGGAAGTCAATGATCTCAATGGCAAAACAGGTAAGGTTACCTTTAACAAAGAGCTTGCTGTACCTGCTGAATGTAAACCAGGAAAGTACCACATACACTTCACTGTGAAGGATGTTGATGGTCGCGAGACAACCGAAGAGATTGAGGATTTTATCGTAAAATAACTTCCTTGTACTATTCTTCATCAATAACAATAAGAGTAAACAGCACATGTGTCCGGCCCACCCTTCTATCAGGTGGCGGGCACATATACTACATCTTTTCGAAGAACCAACTAATTAACAACGAACAAACATAGAACAAGAGACTTATGAGAAAGGTTTTATTTGGTTTAACAACCACTGTAATGCTATTGGGAACAGTAGCTTGCACCAATAACGACGACATTGTAAAAGACAACCAACTACCAACTATCACCGATCAAAGGCATTACTGCCGTTCCAATGGATTGTGATGTATTTCAAAGAGGAGGCATTATTCCCCTTCCGTTATCGCCTTACTGATAATGACGAATTAGGTAATTACAACATAGAGATACACAACAACTTCGACCATCATACGCATGGTACACAGGCTCAAAGGCTGTTCTATGGATCAGAAGAAGCCTGTAAAAGCCTTTCCTCTACCAACAAGACTTCAAAATTCCTGTAGGTAACAAGACTTTCGATGCTAAGCAAGATATCAAAATACCAACAGATATTGACCCAGGAGATTATCACTTCGTCATTAGAGTTACCGATCAAACAGGCAACCAGCAATTGCGTGCAATGGCTATAAAAGATAAAATAAAGGTTAAAAGACTTGCTTCTTTCAAAGAAAATATAATATCTTTGCAGCCCAAGAGTATAAAGATTAATCACATACTAATGTATAGAAAGTTATGAAAAAGTAATGTTTATTAGTAGCTGCATGCGCAGCTATGGTAGCTTACAACAATGGCAAGACCACTACCAATGCAGAAGTAAGGATTCAACAACGCAGGATTCTGCTGCAGCTGACTCATCAGTTTATGAAGGAATGACACCTGCTGCAGACGTTGCAGGTATCAGATATCATGTCGCATTGGCGAAAGATTCAACCAATGGCTACAGCGTTTCAGAGACTATATGAAGTCTGATACAGAAGTAGACTACCACTGCTACACTAGGTAAGTATGAAAGGTTGTAGAGAAGGATGTTAAGGGTAGAAGAATACTTACTACCAGTTTGAGTTGGGCAAGGGCAACACCGCAACCTTCTCGTAGTAAATGATTCAACCCTCCGATTGGTTAACTCTGACTTTGAAGAGCCTGCTGTTAACAGCAAGGACATGAATTATGACTTGAAGCTAAAGTAATTCTTATGGACTTTAAGGTTTTTCAAAAACTAAAACATGGGCTACGTAAAGCCGATTCGCAACCATTTGCGCAATCGCTTATGTAGCCTCTATTCCCGACAAGCCCTCTCTTAATTCATAATTCATAATTCAAAAATTCAAAATTATGATTACTTCTGCTTGAAAATGATGCTGAACAGTAGGGACAGATGCCCTCGTCTGGAAACCCCACAGCCTCCCTAGGGAGGAGTACCTGACGAGGAAACAGTTAAAGGTCTCCTGTTTTGTGGTCTAGGATATGCCACAAAGTAGCCAGACGCCTCGTCTGTCCGCCACTGCTCCTAGTTAGTAACACATGTGCGGGCGAACGAGGCGTCTGTCTACTGAGTGTTGCTCCGGGTCACATCCACGCCTCGTGGGAGACATTTCCTCCTTTCGGAAGGCCAGGGAGACTCTCATAAAACAAGGACATGAATTAGAAAGCAATGGTCGCAGTACTCAATTCATCTGTAGCATCTTTGCAGACTAACAAAAACACCAGTGACCATCTAGATGGAAATAGCAGTATGACCGGCAAATAACAGCATCGATCAGACTACTTCCGATTGACAGAGGAGCTGCAGGAAGATGGATTGGCGAAAATGGGCACACAGGTGTATGGCGGAGAACTCTGGTCTGATGGAACATCGGTGGTCCGTTCGCGCCCGACGGGTGGGCGATACGGCGTCATCCTCGTATCATGGAGGAAGGGCGCGGAATGGTGGGTACGTGGTTGAGATCCTGCGAGGCCTCACGAGGCCTGCAAAGCTACCTGAAGGCGTGCAGATGATGTTCTACGTACTGCTGGTGAGATAGGAACTCTTGACGAACTCTTCTGCTGGTATCACCTCGGTTTATCACCGCCAAAAGGTGGTTCTCCACAATGAAAGGCTTTTGGAATAGTCTTATCGCTATTAGACGACTTACAAAAGCGTAATATCGATTCGTGGAGTGTCACGATTTCATCGAGACGAAAAGACTTTTAAAACGATTAGACGATCATTGTACTGGTACGTTAACGACAATAGCTACTTTCAACTTAAAGCTTGGTTGTACCCAACTTAACAGGTTCATTGTACTCTAACTTACGCGTCAATTATACTTCAAGTTTACGTCAGATTCCTCTATAAATGACTATAAAGTCACCTCTATTGTTTCACACAATAAAGAGCTCATCAATCTAATGGTTTACTTTGCTTCACAACAATAGTGCTTACCATCATGAATGTAAACACCTTTGCTGAGAGGCTTTGTAGCTATTCCAGAGTAACGTGTAATAGTCATCTGAACTATTTGCCACACGTTAGTAGGCTCTTAATACCTGTCTGCCGCATCTTCAAAGGCGTTACGTTTGTCGTTGCTGTCACAAGTGTACGAGGAAAAGACGATAAAGCATCACCCGCAACAGGCTGTGCTGCTGTGCCGAAAACTCTCACACTCGACATGGTTCTTAATACGAGAACTGTGTCTGCAAACCTGACCATGCTCTACAACAGCCATTGTCCAGTACTCCAAAGAAGGTAAGGCAACGTGCTGCTTCTCTGCGTGAAGTCTAACGCTTGTGGAGCACCACCAAGACGGTCAGAGCTAGCAACCCAAATACAGTGCAACAGGCTGCGCATCGTCAAGTACAATCTTCTTATTGTTCAGACGATTAGGCAATGGCGCTGTTTCGACGAGTCGCCCAAATTGAAGTCGTACATAGGCTGATGCTATGGTTCGCCGCTGGATTCGTTTGCTACCTGCTTGGTGCTGTAAGTGTTCACCATGTAAAACACGTCTGCTTGTCACAACTTCTGGATGTTCAGTTTAGACTTGGATCAGGGTTACGAGATTCCCAGCTGCCACTTGCCTTGCGTCCGTAATCTATGCGTCGATTTCCGCATTGTTATCTCTTAAGTAATTCTCGTATGCTGTAAAATCTTAGTAGTGACCGATTGACTTTTGCAACTCACTTGACATATGGACAGGTGTCATCTGGGAAGTATTCCGCTGAACAACACTCGTGGTCTCACTAAGCTCTGTTCTTGACCCACCAGGGCAAGATTGTAGCTTCTCCATCATATGCACTACGTCGAGCCAAGAGCTCTCCTGGGTGACCATTGCGGCAGTGACAGATGAGCGCGAACACTGTATTAGACGTTCACCACTGTTGACGTCGGTTATCTGTATGATCTTGCGATAATTCCAGTAGTGGTCGTCACCTCCCACGTCTCATTATAACCAAATTCAACGTTCTTTGTACCCACAATGTTTGGTCCTCGAAGGTTGATGGCGTTCATCACAGATACTTATTGTGGTTATCCGCCTGCATGCGGTTGATGAAGTCACCAAAATAGCCCTCAAAAGTCATTCGTGTTACGGCAGGTGCACCGTCGGTATAAACCTTCTTTGCGTTCACTTTCTTGCACTCTTCAAGTTAACATGTGATAAGCATCACGTTGATGGCGCAACTGGTCGATGATAACCATCAAAGCCATGAGTTCTGGTAAACCTTATTGATAGAAGCTGCCAAAGATAGTGTTTTAGTTCGATCCTGCAGGGTTCGTACGGCATATGCTCCGGTAAACTAGAGAGGATGCTGAACCTGGTGGAATCAGCAACCACCACCTTTCTTTTCATTCTGAAGTCTTGTCCATCCCGATCACTGCTATCGCCGTCTTTATCAAAGATTGCCAGGTGTTTCAGGTGTATTACCATTCATGTTTCCAGTCACACCACTATGTCAAGTCATAGAACATGCACTTGCTTCCTACACCACTGCTTCGTTTGATGTAGTTCTCTATTGACGACTTACATGAGCGCACGCGAAACAATATCTTTCCAGTAATAGCAGAGTCTTGAGGAATATAAATCTGATGTTGCACTGCTGAGTCACAGACTGAATACCGGTCATGTGATAGCGATTGAGCATAGCAACCTCGCCCGCTACCTTATCTGGCGTCTTGCTTGCATCATGGTGACAAATCCATGACGTGAAACGACATTCTGTTGGAACGTCAGCCTATCGTTGCATAAACATTGTCAGTTGTACCCTACTGTCAGTATACACTTCTGCAAAGATAACGGTGAAGTTGTCCAGCAGGAACCTTTCACCGTCCACGAGGCTGTCCACTGATATCATTGCGAGCAGTACTATTTCGCGCATGAATAACACCTTTGCTCCATCTGAACGCATACTTGGTTGTGCAAAGCAGCTGAGTGCTCTAGGCTCAGAACGTCACCTTACGCGCCAGTTGTCAGATCGACTGGGTTCGAAAGGTAAATAAGAGTCGCCTTATGCTGAATCGTCGCATTGTTGGCAATCTCACTGGATTGCTACATGGAGGAGCATTCGTCGTCATGGTAGATATCATTATCAGCCAAACGGGGTTGATAAAGCGGTCGTTTGGTGTAGCCTCCAATAACTGTGAGGTCGAGTACCTGCCAGCAGTCGTAATGGGAAAACAAGTTGACTGAGTTATTCTCACCAACACCCTTTACTATAACAGAAAGCGATTCACAGGAGACGAAATCAACATGCAAAGTTCCTGAGATGTGGCATACTTACTTCTTTGTTTGATGATTAGCCTGCATACCTTGTCGATATACAAGCAACACCTTATGTTTGCCAAAGCAGATGGTTTCACATAAGGTGGTTGATATATGTTATCAACACCCGCATGTATTGATTCACGCTGAGTTGGTTATCTACCTAATAATAAACGGCGATCATTGTACAGCCATTAAAGGTATTGTCATTTGAAAGTGGTGATATTACCGGGAATAACAGCTGAGTTCAATGATGTACGATGGAAGACTACCTGTTCTAGGCTGTTGCTCGAAGTGGCGGGCTACCGCTTCTTCAGAAGTTTGTATGACGACCTTCAAACGACCATTCTCCAGTCTCATTAACACACTAAGAACTCCACAGTAGTAAGTGAAATCTGCTCTTGAGCGCCGTGATCGTGATAGCTGGCTAGACGGCTATCAGACTGCACCTATGTCCAGAGTGTTGGCAACCTGTGGAAGGCTCTCGACCAATCTCTCACTGACAGGCAACTCGGATGTTGCTCAGTGTTGGCAGACACGTAACCAATCGTTTGTAAGGTACCTAAACAATGTCACCGATTGAAGACTAGTACCAATCAGTATGTTTCAAAGCCCTGCATGTAACATTGTACAGCATGATTACGGAACAGAAAGAGTTCTTCCCTGAGCGTTAGCTTTTCTCTAATCAATACTGACTAACAGAACTAGGAGATAGTCACGAGATGTAATCAAGTTCATTCTAGGCCATGTTCAATGATCGTGACCATAATCATTTTGTACCATATACACTGGGTGAGTATGCGACGTCACCACTGGTAGACTGCCATCCACCAACGTCTGGTCTTATCCGATCTCAGTGATCATTATGTCATGCTATTTGCACAAAATCGTCAGCACATGCATTTGACCACGATAGTAGTGCTGTACACAGTAATCATTCAATCTCATCATTATCCTTTCTCATCAAAACATGATGACCACCTTCTTATATAGCTCATACGCTAGCGCCCTTGGAGGCTAGACACGTGCAATGCCCTTTCAATATACATCAGTTCTAATATCCCATCAGTCCCGCAGTGACCTGCGGTTACCCACATACACGTCTACCTGATGTTACATTCACTCCTGTCGAGTCGTCATCATCCATGTCATCGACACATGTTTCTTGCGAGCAGTACCTGGATCTGCGAGTATCATCAAATAACAAATCTAACAAATGCTTCTAACTGGCTTATCTCTACCTGTTCTGTGACTTCAGGACTAACATAGTTCTTTTCATCGTACAATGACTGTATTCTCATGTCTGCACCTTTCTACTGTTGGGTTCCTACTCGAACACCTGAAGTAAGGTATAGTAGTAATATTCATCAGCCTTACTGCTGCATCAATGCTTTCGATACCTGTAGCATCGTCGTCATATGCATCTTCGTCGTCAAGACTTAAACCAGACTGCAACTGTGCTCCTTGAACACCGGTCTCGTTGATTTGCGACCAGACGTAGCTCTACCACAATAGACTAGTGCTTTGCGTCTGACCGTGCAACTCATAATCAGACTGGTATCCAGTTACTCTTGATCTGTCTCTGTCTGAAAAGAAGAGTATCTTCGCGAACAGTGCGTACCTTGTTATCAGCAGGCTTAGCAACAGCTGACTCTGCGATACGATAAATTGTAAGCTAGTACCTGGTGTGCTGCAAGGATAACACCGTTGGCTGCGATTGGTAGCGCGCCATGCCAATATCTGTGACTCTTTGCTGACTGCGTAACCTTGTGTGTGCTCTTTCTACATTAACCCGCCTTATCACGACACATTAGCGCGCTTGAAGTCGACAGGAAATCGTTGGGTGAAAGTAGCATACGCTGTATTCAATGTCTGTCGTAGTATCGCTGCGTTAGGTGTGTTCAATCAGCGTGGACCGATAAGCAGACAACTTACTTGCGCTTTACATAGACATTCTTTGGTGCGTTATCAAATGTTGGTAGTCAATGTTGCTGGGTTTTCAGCCATGATGATCAATCTCAAATGTGAACAACCATTGAATAGCGTTCGCCTTGGTATTAGAGCGCATCTGTTACGTAGATGGAAGAGTAATGACGGGCGAGACTTGACAACCAGCAGACATGCCTTCTGCACGCGAGTCAACGCTGAGTAACGATGTACTGAGAACTCGACATGCCAAGCGTACACATCGCGGCCTGCGCGATGAGTCATATCACACGGTGTTTTGAGGTGATCACTGTATGTCCACTCTCTTGGACGCATTAGCACAGAAGTGCTCGACAGAACCCTTGAAGAAGCACTTCTGACAATGCTCAATGGAGCCGAAATGCACCGTCACCGATGGTTTTCAACCTTAGTACCGCAGTCTGCCGTTCTAAGTTTTGATACAGCTACGGACGTAGCCTGTCAATTGTCTTCAGCTCTGCTGGCGGCAATAGTGGTCAAGCCAGCACTCCCGACCGACCACATTTGCACCAATCTTGAAGCGTTGTCCCGTCTGGCTGACTAGGAATACCCTTGACGATTTCGTTAATTGTCTAATCTCGGAACTTCAGAGATGTGTTGCAGAATTTCAGTTACTGAGCTGCAGTAATCATGCAGAATGCTAAAGGTGTCACTGCACTCCTGTATCCATCTTCTTGATTCTTGAGAGGTGAACAGACGTCAAAAGCTCAGAGTAATAGAAACGATTGTCGCCTAACTCCTCTGAGATTGGGAATTTGAGGACCATGTGATTTTTATCACAATGTCTCCAAATACATCCATGTTTTAAACTTGCTTTGGATTATATACCATTCAATTGATGAGTTTGGTTCCAGTTCATTCTGGAAGGGTAAAACTTGGCAAGTTGTTTCGAAACTTTATAACTGCTGGAATTTAGGGTAAATGATTCACTAGCCTTCCAACACACCACCTTCGCTAGAATCGTAGCGTCATCACCTGAGTAAGTTGCTGAATTAGGGAGCGTGAGTGAACGTAAGCTTCTTTGAGTTTAAGAATGCATGTAGGTCTATCTGCTGCTCAGTACGATGGCACATTCATTTACAAGCTCAGTCGTGTTCTCACATTGTTCCAGACAACGTGATTCAATGTAGCCAGCTGTCTTTGGGTTGTAATCTTGGTTATCTGGCTTATAACTGCGAGCTTGCTGCACGGAAAAGGTTAGCACTGAAACATGGTAACCTTATAGGTTACTACCCTTCTATGATATCACGTATAAGTAACAGCAGCTGTAACTGTCTTTCAGGAATAATGATCTCTACCTTACGAATAGCTCTTCTGTGCATCAGCCAGCATCGTTCTATCATCCAGTCCTCAAAGTCAATCTTAGTATTGAGTCCAACCACAGAACTCGCAGCGTCCTGTGAGGAAACATCCACAATTTCCTGGATGCTAAACCAGCATACCATTGTCTCAAACAGAGTTGGCTTTTCGATCAGCATCTGTTGGTTGAGAGTCTACCAAAGCATCCTAGTGAGATGATTGCAAACAACGCCAGAAATGTACCTTTTCTGTTGATGATTTTGTTAATTCAGTTTTCTTGGTGATTCATTGAGGCTGTAGCATTGACTGGATGTCGTGTGATAAATAAACGTGAAATAGTTGTTACATCCTAGAAAATGGTCCTCTGTACCCTTGATCACATGTCAACTTTTCGATAGCTGATAGTTCTCTCGCTACATGTGCAGGTTGACAAAGATATGTATAACACATCTACCTATTATGTTGATACAAATGCTTCCAAGGTATAATAACTGATTGTGTCGAGTACTTAGCAGTTCTAGCCGTTTTATAAGTACACATAATGTTAATAGACCTGTACCATGTAAAGTGTTTTAGCTAAATTCAATATACTTTTATGAACAAGATATTAAACTATCTTCACAGGTTAAACACTATATTTCTAAGAAAAACAATTGACTAGTAGGAAACATAGAAAAGGACTTATAGGGCACTTTCTAGTGAAGTGTTGACAATAATGACGAGCATATGTAAAATGGCTACGAATATCAGTTTCTGTCTCTAAAGATACTCTTCAAACAAGAAAATAGTCTAAAGTTACTTTAAAGGCTTACTCGTCCTTCTAATAAAATTCAGGTTTGTGCTAACGTATGAGTGTGCGATTGATTTGCCGATGGGTTTGCTATAAGAAAGGGCGTGTTTCATTTCGACTAAGAGGCATTAAACGTTAACCGATAGGGACAGAATATCGCCAGCACTCTCACATATAATAGGGGTTGTGGCGATGCCAGGCCTATCCGTGCGAGATGCGGTTAGGCACTGATCACCTGTTCTGTCAAAACTTATCAGGACATGGTTGATTTAAATGAGCGCACACGCGAGCGCTAGCATAGACGCAGCCTTAGAACAACGCAGGAACGAACAGATCAGCTCGTTTTTCCTTCACACCAAGACGTATAGTGCAAAAGATACGCAAGTCGGTTGATAGACGTCTTGATTGCTTCCCGGTATGATTTGTTCATCAGAGGCTTTCAAGTAAGCATTAAAGTCTTCTACAAAGTTTGGGAAAAAGCCCGGAACGTTTCATCAAAGTTAGCGAAGGACTCTAACTTCGATCGACAAGCTTTCTTTGCGACCAGGTGTTTCCATCAGTTCAGCACGTTTTACCCAGCAGAGAAAAAGTCGATAGATATGCTTGCGATAAGTGTCGAGTTTATCAATATACTACATTGAACATTGGCTAGGGAATCGAGTGATGTATTCGTCACTTAATATGGTTCAGTTCATGCGGGTTGCTCATTGGTTGTTGAGAGGAGCTTACGTTTCTTTCAACTCACGGGGGCGACGATTAATATAGAAAGATCATCACAAAGAAGACGGACAACAGACTGATAAGTACCAATCCTATTGTTAGCAAAGTGTTCTAGAGGCACTCTCACGCTCGTGCGACTTCTGAATAACAGTACAAACATCAGCCATTGCGATTGCACGTTGCCGTGCATACAGAAGACGGCATCGTCCAGAAACCCGCCCATATAGACGTAGGCGCGTTTGTTATCGCCCTCTTCAAAGAGGATAGTAGCCACCCCTGTAACGCAAGATACTCCTTAACGGAGTTGCGAATATCGGAGATTGCGGCTGCAATGAGGTACTTCTTCTGCTCATCAACCTCCCTTTGGCGTCTGTATATCTCTGCTAATGATGACAGCAAAGCCCATTTGCCTGTCGTAAGGACTTTTAACTTGGCATAAAGCCTCAAGTAGTATTTGCTTCGCCTGTTCGTCTTGATGATGGTTAACGAGCTTCTCTGCACGTGACCAAATATCCACTTTCTTGCTATGAACGATGATAGAATCGTTGCAAACTTCGACTAATTGGGTGTATTGTTTTGCGTTGCCATGGAGTTACGCAGCATCAGCAAGATTATCATAGAGCGTCTTCCGTGTTGAGAAATAGTAAAAAGGAAGACTCAGAACAAGCTCATCTCGTTGAATAGATTCAACTAAGTCGCTTGCATCATCAGCTGTCCACCTTTTATAAATAGGTAGGCAAGATTGAGTTTAGCGTCCCCTATATCTCTTTTATAGTTCATCTGCTTAGCCAGTTGTAGCTTCTTTTTCAGCATAGACAATGGCGGAGTCAACACAATAAGAGATGTATAAGTTAAAGAGTTTATCACTTAGTTCATATCGCTTCTGCTTTGTTTTGGCAACTTACAGAACTGCTTTTTCACCTTCTCTATATTATGTTCAAACTGCTTATCATACTGCCCAGAAAGCAGCAAGAACCTTATCAAAGGTCATTTAGTGTAAGCGCATACAACTGTGCTTTCATGAGCGAGGTTACACATAAGAATGCACCTAAGATGAAGTATTTTCTCATTCGCTTCACTATTAATTGGGACTTAACTTAATTCATCAATATATATACGTACACTCTGAGTCTTTAGTATGTTCAGGGGAAAAAGGGTATTCAAGAGAGATAAAATAGCGAGTCGCAACACTTATGACTGGCACGAGAATAACCCGTGGGAACCTGCATAAGTCATGCGACTCGCCAATACCTTATTTACACGTAATGTGTTTCATTCTCTTTAAAGAGCCTTAATACTAATGGCGAAACCACCTCCGCGAGCCTCTTGTAACTTAAGAACATCACCCTTCTTAACGTTACGCTTTCGTGATAGTATATGCCTTTGGATTCTTCTCATAATCGGCATCCTTAGCATCAGCATAGATGGTTGCTTCATATTTGCGACCCTTGTCTAAGAAGTCTAACTTGATGTTGCTCGTATGAGCAGCAAGTCCCGTCTTACCTCCAACGAACCAGTTATTGGTGCCTTTAGCCTTTCTTGCAACTGTAATATAGCGTGCTGGTTCTGCCTCAAGATAACGACTATCGTCCCAGTCAACGGCTACATCCTTAATAAACTGGAATGCATCGTTGTACTTCTGATAGTTCTCAGGAAGGTCGGCAGCCATCTGCAATGGACTATACATGGTTAGGTAAAGAGCGAGCTGACCAACGAGTGTGGTGTGAACCCAGCTCTTGTTGCTGCACCAAGTAGACAGTTGAGTCTCTAAGATACCAGGAGTGTAATCCATAGGACCGCCTTGTAAGCGTGTGAAAGGCAATATAACAGTGTGGTTAGGATCGCTTCCTCCGAACGCTTCGTACTCTGTTCCACGTGCAGACTCATTGCCCACCATGTTTGGATAAGTACGACAAAGACCTGTAGGACGCGTTGCCTCATGTGCATTCACCATGATATGGTGCTTTGCGGCCTCCTTAATTACGTGCATGTAGTGGTTGTTCATTGACTGAGAATAGTGATGGTCACCACGTGGAATGATGTCTCCGACATATCCAGTCTTTACTGCATCATAACCGTACTTATTCATCAGGTTGAGCGCATCCTCTAAGTGTCTCTCATAGTTAAGAGCACTTGAAGAGGTCTCATGGTGCATCATCAGCTTCACACCCTTCGAATGGGCGTACTCGTTAAGAGCCTTTATATCAAAGTCAGGATAGGGAGTTACGAAGTCAAACACATCTTGTTTCCAGTGCCCGAACCAGTCTTCCCAACCAATATTCCAGCCTTCTACCAACACTTGATCCAATCCGTTCGCTGCAGCAAAGTCTATGTATCGCTTCACGTTGGCTGTGTTTGCAGGGTGATGACCGTTTGGTTTGGCATGAGCATAGTCTGTTTGACCGAGCTTAACAGAGTTGAAATCATCGGTGTAAGCCCATGACTTACCACCAGCAATCATTTCCCACCATACACCGCAGTACTTAGTTGGATGAATCCAAGAGGTGTCTTCAATCTTACATGGTTCATTGAGATTGAGAATCAAGTTGCTTGCTAACATATCACGAGCATCATCGCTCACCATGACCGTACGCCAAGGTGTTGTGCAAGGTGTCTGCATGAAGCCTTTTAAACCAGTAGCATCTGGAGTCAACCAAGACTCAAACACCATGTTCTTATCATCCAAGTTAAGGTGCATCGTAGCGTAGTTCTCACATGCAGCCTCATGTATATTAATGTAGAGACCATCGTTTGACTTCATCTGTAAAGAGGTCTGAACGCCCGTTTCAGAGAATACTCCTACAGAAGAGTTACTCCAATTCACAGCATCATGGAAACGTGAACGTATCTCAGAGAGCTTGCTCTCCTGCGTCTCTTGCTCTTGTGTGTCATAGTCTCCAGGGAGCCACCATGCAGTGTGATCACCAGCCATTGCGAACTGCGTGTGTTCCTCTTTTATAACGAAGTAATTTAACTCTTTCTGTTGTGGGAACTCATAACGCAAGCCCATTCCATCGTCATAAACACGGAAACGAATGATGATGTCACGCTTACTACTCGGTTGGTTAAGGTCTACCTCAAGCTCATTATAATGGTTACGAATCGTTGAAGTCTCTCCCCAAACAGGCTTCCATGTTTCGTCAAAGGTAGTTGTCTTGGTGTTAGTTGTCTGAAAGCCATCCATCAAACTAGTCTCATTTAGCCCCTTACTAGCGTGCTTGTCTTTTGCTAGTTCTATACCGAGATGAGAGGGTTTAACGACTTCCTTACCTTTGTAAGTCATCTCATAGGTTGGCACACCATTACCTGTAAGTGAGAACTTAACAGCTATCTTGCCATTAGGCGAGGTCACCGTCTGCGCTGAAGCATAACTTGCCATTCCCATCAAAAGCCCTATAAGGGCAATACTGGTCTTCTTCATTGTTTTTGTTAAAAGTATAAGTTGGTTTCAATTTTTAATTATCTCTACTTTGCAAAGATAACTAAAAAAAGTGGATAAAAGGTTCTTTGAGTAATCAACAAGTAGACGAATCTGACAAGTAGAGTCACTTTAGGATGCTATCAATCAAGTCCTTTCATAAGTATAATAATTATATCAGGTAGATACCTTTTAATTGATCATAATGTATTATCTTTGCAGTCAGAAAGGATTAAAAGATGCGTAGATTACTTTTTATACATATCCTTACTAGCATTGCCAACAGGCCTCTTTGCTGACAATGAAACACAATATTTACAAGAGAAGTTAGACCTTCTCTTGAGCCAGCAAACAGCTCATATTAAAAGAAAAAAATGAGACTATTAACCAAATAAAAAGGGGATTATTTACGGAAGAAAGAGCTTTAAAAACGATTGCAAACATACGACTTGCTTTATCAAGAATACTATGTTTTCCAATTTGATTCAGCTATGATTTACCTTGACAAGGGCATCACCTTGGCAGAGAAAACGGCAAACACCTATTATTATAACAATAATCTCATTCATAAAGCAGAACTTCTTTCTATTGGCGGACTATATGGTGAGGCTATAGAAACCATGAGTTTAGTGGATACAACGGCATTGGATAATACGCAAGTTCGACTTTTACTTCTCTATCTTCCGTATTCACACCTATTGGGCAGACTTTTGTAATGACCAGAAATACGCTCCCATCCATCGTGAGAAAGCTAAGCAAGCATTGATTAAAGCAATGGATTATTGCGATGAAACCGCAAAAACTTACGAATACTACTATGGGGAATATTGCGTTTTCGTACTGAATGACCCGAAAAAAGCACGCTTGCATTACCTAAAAGCAATCCGTCAGCTTCCCTCCCACTCACGTTTTTTTGCCATGGCATGCTTTGCCTTGTCTGGTAACTACGCCAATGAAGGGCGAACGGATCAGCAAGAAAAGTATCTCCTATTGTCTAGTATCGCTGATGCAGAGAACTGCACGATGGAGAATTACGCCTTACAAACGCTCGCTATGTACATCTTTGAGCATGATAAAAACCGAATTGATCGAGCACAGGAGTATATTCAGAAGTCACTTGAAGATGCTCGTTTCTATAACAACCGACTGCGCATTATTGAGATATCAAACAAGTTGCCAGTCATTGTCAACAGCTATCAACAGACCTTGAATGCACGTAATCGGGTACAAATGATCGCTATCATAGCTGTTTCACTGCTCCTTCTTTTCCTCCTCGTAGCCATCACTTACATTGTAAAAACAGACCAAACGGCTACGTTTTGCAACAAAGAGAACTACAAAAGAACAATGATAGTTTGTCGGAACTTAACACTCGACAGAAAGACTTGAACACGCAGTTACACAAGCTAAATGCCCTATTAATGGACACAAACCGTAAACGGGAAGGACTGGCAAAGCTGTATATTGACCTCTGCGCAAAGTATATCTCACGTTTAAAACGGCAACAAACGCTGGTGAAAAAGGAAGATAAAAAGCCAACCAAACAAGCGAACTCTTGAGTCAACTCTCATCCGAACGGCTCTCCGAAGAAGATGCTTCTACATTCCTCTCACGCTTTGATAAGGCTTTTCTAGACCTCTATCCAAGTTTCACGAAAGAGTTAAATGCACTTTTAAAAAGCGAACTATCAGATAAAAAACACCCATTCCAACGAGTTAACAACAGACCAACGTATCATGGCACTCATACGCCTTGGCGTAAAAGAAAGTGCCGAGATAGCCGACTTACTGTTCTATTCTCCACAGACAATATACAACTATCGCTCTGCACTTAAAGCCAAAGCTATCAACAAAACAGACTTTGAAGCGGAAGTGGCAAAGCTGTGTACGATCATTGAAAACGACTAATAAGAAACAACAAATTAATTAACAACATTATTATTATTCACTTTAAAACAAAAAGTATGACGACAAAAAGTATTAAAACAGTGGTTAGCTTGCTAGTAGCAGCAACCCTCATGAGTTCTTGTGTAGGTTCATTTGCCTTGTTCAACAAGCTTGCGCAGTGGAATAAACACGCCACTAAGTCTAAGTTCATCAATGAGATTATCTTCTTAGTAATATCTCCTGCATACGCATTCTGCGGTATGGCGGACACGTTAGTACTTAACTCTATTGAGTTCTGGACGGGTGACAACCCTGTTGCCAATCGTGTTGGTAAGACCCGAAACATCAAAGGTGACGATGGTCTCATCTATGCTGTTAAGTACTTAGAGAATGGTTATCAGATCACAAAACCCGATGGTCAGGTTTACTACTTCACGTATAATAAGCAAGAGAACACATGGTATATGAATGCAGAAGGCAAAGAGCAGAAGGTGATCCAGTTTAATGGTAATGGATCTGTTAAGGCTTTCCTCAACAACGGTTTGAACGGTTGATGTAACGCCAGATGCCACTGGTTTGTATGAACTTCAGCAGGCACAGGCTGGTACAAGCTACTTCATGGCAAGACGATAAGCCGATATAAACACCATAACAAAGTATAAATTCATAGGGATGCACAGCTTGTGTGTCCCTATTTTCATGTGGTTTTTGGACAGAGTAACGGTTCAATTAAGACAGAAAGCATAGAAACTTCTTGTTTTAGTAATGCACAGATAAGACAAAAGTAACATAAGAACAGAATGGTTAGTAACATGGCTCTTTTTATTCAAAATTATGATGATTGATGACGAGTTGACTGGTTGACAAGTTACGAGCTGAGTTGACAGGGTGAATGGTTGACAAGTTTGCAGTTATTGGTTCTGTTTGAAAGTGGCACTGTTTACTCTCCTTTCCATTACTTCCTTTTAGTCAATAACCATTGATATAGATAGGAATGAGATTTTTACAAGTAGGGACAGACGCCCTCGTCTGTCCGCCCAAACTACAACTGGCAGAAACCTCTCCAAGCCCCTCTGAAGAGAGGATGTTGCCTAACGGGGTATCATGTAGGGGTAACAGGCGGACAGACGAGGGCGTCTGTCCCTACTGATGCGATGAATTGTATAACTTCGAAGCGATGAATTATATAAAAGAAGAATAAGCTGATTCACACGTAAGAAAAGCAGAGATTAAAAACACAGAATACACCTATGAATAACGGAGAAAACACTTGTCTATCTTTGAAAAGAGACTTATCTACTCAGGAAAATAGACTATTTTTAGTTCTACTTTAATTCATTTTTCTGGATTTTTTTAATCTATTTTCTCGTTCTTGAAGCCTCTTTTCCGATAGTAAGAAACTATGATTGAGATTGACCTAAGGCTTGGCAATCTGATAGAACATAACTATGACGAAACAGACAGAACTTCTTCTTGAAAATAAGGGACGATAAATAGGATTTTTAAATAGGGAAAAGATAGGATTGAAAAAGGCTTTTTATGACTTTTATTCTATCCTCATTTGTTAGGATAGATAGCGTTTCCTTATTTTAAGTCTAAATACTATACATTTTGATGAAATAGCTTTGTTAAATCATTAAAATATAGTACTTTTTGCAGCAAAATAGCCCTCGTTGCATACCAACTTTTTGGTATCTCTCGAGAGAACAGAAGTCTTTTAGGTGGGAGTTAATAATTATCTTGCCTCCTGATAACCATTAGAAGTAATAATTCTAACAGTTTAAATATTTAAAAATCAAAACATTTATGTGGTTAATCAATTCATCTATTGGTAGAAAGGTGATTATGTCCGTGACGGGTATAGCCCTTATTCTATTCATGACGTTCCACTGCTGTATGAATCTTGTAGCGCTCTTCTCTGGTAGTGCCTACAATATGATTTGTGAGCTATTGGGTGCTAACTGGTATGCAGTTGTTGCAACAGTTGGTCTTGGCGCATTGGCTGTTTGTCACATTGTCTACGCCTTCATCCTTACAGCACAGAACCGTCGTGCACGTGGCGACAACCGTTATGCAGTCACAGAAAAGCCTGCAAAGGTGGAGTGGGCAAGCCAGAACATGCTCGTATTGGGTATCATCATCTTGCTTGGTATCGCTCTTCACTTGTTCAACTTCTGGTATAACATGATGTTTGCAGAGCTTGTTGGCATGACAGTAGCACATCACCCAGCTGATGGCTTTGCGTTCATTCAGGACACATTTGCCAATCCTGTGTACGTAGTTCTGTATGTTATCTGGATCTGTGCATTGTGGTTCCACCTCTCACACGGCTTCTGGAGTGCTATGCAAACAGTAGGTGTCAATGGTAAAAAGTATGGTTCAATCGCTGGAAGGCAATCGGTCTTGTCTATGTGACATTATTGATGTTGTGCTTCCTTATTGTAGTACTCGCATTCGCTTTCGGATGTGCTCCTAGCCTTGCATAGTTAAGTATCTAAATTGAAAACTAAATTCAAAACAATCATGACAAAGATATTAGATTCCAAAATACCAGCAGGTCCTGTAGCCGAGAAGTGGACTAACTACAAGGCACATCAGCGTTTGGTTAACCCAAAGAATAAACTGAAACTGGATGTTATCGTTGTTGGTACCGGTTTGGCTGGTGCCAGTGCAGCTGCTTCTCTAGGTGAGATGGGCTTCAACGTATTGAACTTTCTGCATCCAAGACTCACCTCGCCGTGCACACTCAATCGCTGCACAAGGTGGTATCAATGCTGCTAAGAACTATCAGAACGATGGTGACTCAGTTTACCGTTTGTTCTATGATACGGTGAAAGGTGGTGACTATCGTGCACGTGAAGCGAACGTTTATCGTTTGGCAGAAGTGTCTAACGACATCATCGATCAGTGCGTTGCTCAGGGCGTGCCATTCGCTCGTGAGTATGGCGGTATGTTGGCTAACCGTTCCTTTGGTGGTGCTCAGGTAAGCCGTACCTTCTATGCTAAGGGACAGACAGGTCAGCAGTTGTTGCTTGGTGCATACTCATCATTAAGTGCACAGATTCAGGCTGGTAAGGTAAAGCTCTATACACGTTATGAGATGGAGGATGTCGTTATCGTTGATGGTCACGCACGTGGTATCATTGCTAAGAACCTCGTAACTGGTAAGCTAGAGCGCTTCACTGCAAACGCAGTTGTTATAGCAACTGGTGGCTATGGTAACACTTACTTCCTTTCAACCAACGCTATGGGGTGTAACTGTACAGCTGCTGTTCAGTGCTATCGTAAGGGTGCTTATATGGCTAACCCATCCTACGTTCAGATTCACCCAACCTGTATTCCAGTACATGGTGATAAGCAGTCTAAATTGACATTGATGTCAGAGTCTTTGCGTAACGATGGTCGTATCTGGGTTCCTAAGAAGCTCGAAGATGCTAAGGCATTGCAGGCTGGTACAAAGAAGGGCTCTGATATTCCAGAAGAAGACCGCGACTACTACTTGGAGCGTCGCTACCCAGCATTCGGTAACCTCGTACCTCGTGACGTTGCTTCACGTGCTGCTAAGGAGCGTTGCGATAAGGGCTTCGGTGTAAACAACACTGGTTTGGCTGTGTTCTTGGACTTCTCTGAGTCTATCAACCGCCTCGGTATTGATACAATTCTTCAGCGTTATGGTAACCTCTTCGATATGTATGAGGAGATTACAGACGTCAACCCAGGTGAGTTGGCAAATGAGATTAACGGCGTGAAGTACTATAATCCAATGATGATCTTCCCTGCTATCCACTACACAATGGGTGGTATCTGGGTTGACTACGAGCTGATGACAACCGTTCCTGGTCTGTTCTCTATTGGTGAGTGTAACTTCTCTGACCACGGAGCTAACCGTCTTGGTGCTTCTGCTTTGATGCAGGGTCTTGCTGATGGTTACTTCGTATTGCCTTATACTATTCAGAACTATCTTGCTGATCAAGCACTTTGGGCAAAGGTTCCAACCGACCGTCCTGAGTTTGAAGAGGCAGAGAAGGCTGTCAATGCAGAGATTGATCGCTTGATGAATATCCATGGTAAGCGTTCAGTTGACTCTATCCACAAGGAGTTGGGTCATATTATGTGGGAGTATGTAGGGTATGGGTCGTACCAAAGAAGGACTCGAGGAAGGTCTCAAGCAGTTGAAGGCTCTTCGTGAGGAATTCAACTCTAACCTCTTTATTCCTGGTAAGAAGGAAGGCTTGAACGTTGAGCTTGATAAGGCAATCCACCTCCGTGACTTCATTCTCATGGGTGAGCTCGTAGCTTATGATGCATTGCATCGTGAGGAGAGTTGTGGTGGTCACTTCCGTGAGGAGCACCAGACAGAGGAAGGTGAGGCTAAGCGTGACGACGAGAACTTCTTCTATGTTGGCTGTTGGGAGTATCAGGGTGATGACACCAAGACCCCAGAGCTTATCAAGGAACCTCTCGAGTATGAGGCAATCAAGGTACAAACACGTAATTACAAGAACTAAAGATGGCAAGAGAATATATCATTCACAATTAAGTATTGAAGCAGAATAGTCCACAGGATCAGGGTCATTTCGATACACATGAGATGAAGAACATCCCAGATGACACCTCTTTCCTTGAGATGCTCGACATCCTTAACGAGGAGTTGATAGAGGCTGGTGATGAACCTTTCGTCTTCGACCACGACTGCCGCGAGGGTATCTGCGGTATGTGTTCACTATATATTAATGGTACTCCACATGGTAAAACTGAGCGTGGTGCAACAACCTGTCAGCTTTATATGCGCCGTTTCAACGATGGTGATGTTATCACTGTTGAGCCATGGCGTTCAGCTGGTTTCCCAGTTATCAAGGACTGTATGGTAGACCGTACAGCATTCGATAAGATTATTCAGGCTGGTGGTTACACAACAATCCGTACTGGTCAGGCACAGGATGCAAACGCTATTCTTATCTCTAAGGACAATGCTGACGAGGCAATGGACTGCGCAACATGTATCGGTTGTGGTGCTTGTGTTGCTGCATGTAAGAATGGTTCTGCTATGCTCTTCGTTTCATCTAAGGTTAGTCAGTTGGCTCTCTTGCCACAGGGTAAAGCCTGAGGCTGCTAAGCGTGCTAAGGCTATGGTAGCTAAGATGGATGAGGTTGGTTTCGGTAACTGTACCAACACCCGCGCTTGTGAGGCAGTATGTCCTAAGAACGAGAAGATTGCTAACATCGCTCGTTTGAACCGTGAGTTCATCAAGGCAAAGTTTGCTGATTAATCCGATGTAATAGGTTAGTAAACTACTAACACGAACATAACAAAGAGGATATGTCACCCGTTGACATATCCTCTTTTCGTATCTATCGCTATGACGCATTTTGAATTTGCTGTCACATCTGTCACGCCTTCCGTCCTCATAAGTCATTGAAAACGTGTGCATCACACCAAATGTTAAAACTGACAGCAACCATAATATAAAAATTAAAATAGGGTATTTCGGGACTATCCAATAAGGCAAAAACGAGGCAGGAACTACGAGGGACAGCCATAATCCATAAGGAATAAACAAGGAGAGTACAACCACGATGTTTCCTCAATCCTATCACTTACTAATCAAAGTAATAGGACAATCTAATAGATATGACATCATATCATTATAAATATGACGTCATATTTTTAGAGAGTCTTAGGACTAACTGCACGATATGACACGATAACGTAGGGACAGACGCCCCTCATCTGTCCGCCTCCACCCCTAATTTATTAACAAGAAAATCATCCGCTTGGCGGACAGACGAGGGCGTCTGTCCCTACGTTTAAGACAATGTTTCTTTTCAGAGATAGATAATATGTATAATCAAGGAAGTGCTTTCTTCACACCAAGGGAACGCCCTCTTCAATGTAAGGAAACGCCTTTCTTAAATTGAGAAGGGCGTTCCTTTACTAGTCCCCCGTAGGCACATCCTCTCCTTCGGAGGGGTTTGGGGAGGCTTTCAATGAGCATACCTTTACCCCTATCATCCCCCTTTCTTTCGCCACAAGCACCTATCTTTTTTCTTTATTATGACCCATGTTAACGCATAAATGCGTATCTTTGCAATGGGAAGAATGGCACATTCGCTACCAGTAGTTCCCTTTTCATCAATCAAAAGACAAAGAATTAACAGTAACAAATAGGTTAAATGGTACTGAACTATATTTTGGATAGCGTTCTTCCTCATCGCTTTTCATCCTTTGGAATCATCTCTCTTCTGATGGGCGACACGACTATATTTGAAAAAGATGGTAAAAGCTACCTTTCGAATCATCTGAGACCGCTTTTTACAACATCACTGAACCTAACTGGTATCTTGGCATTGTGGTTGGGCATCATGAAGATAGGTGAGCAAGCGGGAGTCGTCAATGTTCTTGACGCATGTTGAGCCCTTTTCTATCGAAGTTGTTCCTGATATCCCACGAAACCACCCTGTCATGGGGTCGATCTTCATGAATATTGCGTCCAACATGTTGGGACTTGACAATGCAGCAACGCCTACCGGACTAAAGGCGATGAGCCAAATGCAGGAGCTAAACACGAAGAAAGACACAGCAACAAACCCCATGATCATGTTCTTAGTGCTGAACACTTCGGGACTAACCATCATCCCAACAGCTATTCTTGGCTATCGGAGCATGTACGGGGCAGCCCAACCAACCGATGTATTCATCCCTATCTTATTGGCAACAACCATTGCTACACTGGTTGGAATACTGATTACTGCAGGCTGGCAACGCATTAATATCTTCCAACCCACACTCCTCTTAGGGCTCATCGGACTGATGGGTTTTGTCGAGTAGTCATCTGGGAGCTTTGGACAAATGGACAAACAGACCATGGCAACAGTAACTTCTATTGCCTCAAACCTCATCTTGATGACCATTATCGTCCTATTCATCACTGCCGGACTACTAAAAGAAGATCAACGTTTATAACGCTTTCATCGAAGGAGCAAAAGAGGGTTTTCATACGGCAGTACGCATTATTCCTTACTTAGTTGCTATCTTAGTGGCTGTCGGAGTATTCCGTGCTTCAGGTGGTATGGAGCTTATGATGAAAGGTATTAGATGGTTTGTCGAAATCTGCGGACTGGACACTCGATTCGTCGATGCACTCCCTACGGCTCTTATGAAACCTCTTTCAGGTAGCGGGGCACGTGGATTAATGATTGAAGCAATGAGGACATACGGTGCAGACTCATTCGTTGGACGATTGAGTTGTATCTTCCAAGGATCAACAGATACCACCTTCTACATCCTAGCTGTCTACTTCGGTAGTGTGAGCATTAAGTACACTCGACATGCAGTAGCCTGTGGACTGCTAGCCGACTTGGCTGGTGTAATAGCTGCAATCGCTATCTGTTATATCTTCTTCTAGTAACAAATATAAGACGATTAGGGGTTACTACTTCTCTAAAAGTGGGTGCCTAATAATAAAAACAAGCAATGGCAAATTTAAAATCACTTGCAAAAGACACTGCTATCTATGGTATGAGCAGTATCATCGGAAGGTTCTTAAACTATCTTCTCGTACCCCTTTACACCGCAAAGATTAGTGCGGCGAGCGGAGGATATGGTGTTATCACAAACATATACGCCTATACTGCACTCTTACTCGTCATTCTTACATACGGAATGGAGACCACCTTCTTCCGTTACGCCAATAAGAGTGATCAGGATCCAAAGCGTGTCTATTCAACGACATTGACGCTTGTAGGCTTCACATCCCTGCTCTTTATTGCTCTAGTATTCATCTTTATACAGCCCATCTGTAACTTTATGGGCTATTCGGAGCACCCCTCTTACGTATGGGCAATGGCTATCACTGTAGCGATCGATGCTTTCCAGTGCATTCCCTTTGCGTATCTTAGATATAAGAAACGCCCTATCAAGTTCGCAGCTTTCAAACTCTTATTCATCGCACTGAATATCATCTTGAACCTTATTTACTATCTCGTATTAGGTGGACATGAGGTGGGTTATGCCTTCTACATCAACTTGGCATGTACAGGAACTATCACTTTCTGCTTCTGGAGAGAGCTGAAAGACGGATTCTTCGGCAGTGGGAAGCTCTTTGATGTGCCTCTCGCAAAGAAGATGCTGTCCTATTCTTGGCCTATCCTCATCCTCGGTATTGCAGGAATACTTAATCAGACGGCAGGTTACATACTCTTTCCTTATGTCTACAAGAATAACGATGCACATGCACAACTCGGTATCTTCGGTGCTGCCAGTAAGATTGCTATGATCATGTCAATGATTACGCAGGCATTCAGATACGCTTATGAGCCCTTCGTCTTTGGTAAGTCTCGAGACAAAGACAACAAAGAGACATACGCAAGAGCTATGAAGTTCTTTATCATCTTCACCTTACTTGCCTTCTTGGTGGTAATGGGCTACATGGATATTCTGCGTCACATCATTGGTCGTGACTATTGGGTTGGACTGAAGGTCGTACCTATCGTGATGGCTGGCGGTATCATGACGGGCGTTTACTTCAACCTTAGTTTCTGGTATAAGCTCATTGATAAGACCATCTGGGGTGCCTATTTCTCTGGCATTGGATGTGCTGTAATCATTGGAATCAACGTGATCTTCGTACCACGTTATGGTTACATTGCCTGTGCATGGGCAGGTTTCTTAGGCAATGCAACGGCAATGATACTCTCTTATATCGTCGGTCAACGTAAGTATCCCATTGCTTATCCATTGAAGAGTATCTTTGTTTATGTGCTCATCGGCGGTCTTTTCTTTGCGGGAATAACAATCAGCAATGAACGTTTATCCGTCCCTCTCGCCCTTACCGTGAACACGATTATCATCTTACTCTTCGTTGCCCACGTCCTTTACCACGACCTTCCACTGATCAAGATACGGAGACATAAGAGTTAAGGAGAGTGTTTGAGGAATGAAAAGAAACCTAAGAATATCATCAACCAATTATATTAAACATGAAGAAATCAACCTTACTTATTGCTGCGTCATTGGCTTTAAGCAGTCCTTCTATCCATGCTGATGAAGGTATGTGGACGCTCCACAACCTCCCAGATGCTGTCTACGAACAGATGGTGGCAGAGGGTTTTCAGTTGCCATGTGACATGATTTACAACTCTCCCAACGCTATTAGCAATTACGTTGTGAGCTTCTCTGGTTACTGTTCTGGCGTTGTCGTATCTCCAGATGGATTGGTCTTCACCAATCACCATTGCGGTTTTAGTGCTATCAATGCCCACTCCACCGTAGAACATGACTATATGAAGGATGGCTTCTATGCGAAGAATTACGTTGAAGAACTACCTAACGAGAACCTCTATGTGTCGTTTATGAAGAAGCAAGAGGACGTTACGGCACGTGTGAACAAGCTCATCGCAGGAAAGAACGCACAGCAGACTGAAGCCATATTAGACTCTCTCACGAATCATCTAACCGACTCCATCAAGGCAATCGATAAGACTTTGCACATCAATATCGACCCATTCTACGAGGGAAATAAGTATTATGCAACAACTTATCAAGACTTCCCTGATGTCCGTTTAGTATTCACTGTACCTAAGAGTATGGGTAAGTTTGGAGGTGAGACAGATAACTGGATGTGGCCGAGACAGACGTGTGACTTCTCTGTATTCCGCATCTACGCAGACCCTAAAACGAATGGTCCTGCAACCTACTCAAAGGACAATGTGCCTTATCACCCAGCCCATTGGGCACCCGTGAGCATGCAGGGTTACAAGGACAAGGACTTCGCTATGACCATTGGTTACCCTGGTTCAACAAGTCGTTACTTGTCTTCTTATGGTATTCAACAGCGCCGTGACATCGACAATTCAGTACGTGTTCAAGCTCGAGATATCAAACTCGCACTCATGAAGAAGTACATGGATAAGAACGAGAAGACACGCATACAATACGAGAACAGGTACGTTCAGGCTGCGAACTATTGGAAGAACTCCATGGGAATGAACAAGTGTATCGACTCTATCGGACTGATTCGTCAGAAGGCAGAGTACGAAGCTCGCATTCGTGCATGGCTCCAAGAGAAGAATATCCAAGACCCAACTGTAAAGGTTGACTTCGATAAGTTGGCTAAGCTCTATTCGAATAGTAATGATGCAAAACTTGCCAGTATGTATTGGATGGAGTCGTTCTGGAGAACGTCAGAGTTATTCACCAGAGCACTTAACATGGCTCGTGGCTCCCTCAAGGTGTATGGTCCTGCGAACGAACCAAAGAAGCAGTACATGCTATATGAGGATAATCAAGATGAATGGAACCCTGCCCTTGACCAAGAGATGGCGGCTGCCATGCTTAAGAACTATGGTGAACATGTACCAGCAAAGTTCCTTCCTGACTTCTACGAGACCATCAAGACGAAGTTCGGCAACGATTACGAGAAGTACACCAAGTGGCTCTATTCGCATAGCAAACTACTCAAGAAAGGTCAAAAGTTCTATCAGAACGAGAAGACGCTCAAGGATCCTGGAGTGATGTTAGGCGTTGGTTTGCTCATGAATTATCGTGCCATTCTTGCCGACCTAAGCAATAAGACGGAAGAGATTGACGCTGAAGAGAAGAAGTTGTGTGAGGCTAAAGTACAAATGGAGATGGACTTGCCACATTATAGCGACGCCAATTCCACCATGCGCCTATCGTATGGACAGGTGGGAGGATACATGATTGGAGGCTTCAACAGCAACTATTATACAACCGCAGAGAGCATTGTTAAGAAGATGGATGAGGGCTCAAAGATAGAGGACTATCAGGTAGAACCTATCATGAAAGAGCTTATGAGTGCCAAAGACTTCGGTCCTTACACTGACAAGACGACTGGTAAAATGCAACTATGTTTCCTTACTAACAATGATATCACTGGTGGTAACTCTGGTTCCCCGATGTTTGATGGCAAGGGACGACTCATTGGTCTCGCCTTTGATGGCAACTGGGATAGCCTCTCAAGTGACATCAACTTCGATCGTAAACTTGCTCGTTGCATTGGCGTTGACATCCGTTTTGTACTCTATCTCATGGATAAGTGGGGACATGCTGACCGTCTATTAAAGGAGATCAATCCACAATAAGCACAAGTAAAATCGGTTATCTGATGAAGAGAATATCAATCACCAGATAGCGTAACACAAATAACCAAGAGGCTGTATCGGTTCTCTTATCAATGCAAACGATTGATAAAAGGATGTGATACAGCCTCTTTTTAGCTATGAACAAACCGCAAGATGGGTATTAAAGCCCAGCTTCTTATTGTAATACAACATAGGAACTACCAATCCAACCGAGTTTCATCCTTATGAAACTTGAGTATCACGCCGATGATACTGAAGTATCACCCACATGATACTGAAATATCACAACGGTGATAACATAGCTTTACTTCGATCAAAGCGAAGTCTACTCATTATTATTAAGGAGCGTGAGACAGATTGCTTACTACCAACAAAAAGGATGTGTCTAATCTGACACATCCTCTTTCTCTATGCTTAGTAATTGTCTTTTTCGGTCTGTTCCACCCGCATAACCAGCCAAGGTTCCATTCGAAGCAATGACTCGATGACAGGGAACAAAGAGCATTAAAGGGTTATGACCATTGGCATTCCCAACTGCTCTTACAGCCTTCTCTCGTCCCATTCTTCGAGCTTGTTCGGTATAAGAGAGCGTCGCTCCATAAGGAATGGTTAATAAGGTCTGCCATGCGAGGCGTTGGAAGGGTGTTCCGTCAAAGCCCAATGGTAAGTCAAATGAGCCTCGTTTGCCAGAGAAATAATCGTTTAACTGCCGACAAGCCTCAGCCAATAAGGAATCATCCGAACAAACGACTTCCGTCCAATCATCGCCTATCTTCCTCTCCATAACATCCTCCCACCAGCAATATCTTAGCTTTCCTTCAGCTTCAGCAAGCACGAGTATGCCCAAGGGAGATTGGTAACGACAATAGAACATAACAGCAGACTAAGGTTGATAAGACTTACTTCTTCGGGCGTCTACGTGCCCACCCCTCTTCTGAGAAGTCGGGTTCTTCACCTTTCAGCTTTGCTGGTGCACCTTTCATAAGCTCTTTCCAATCGTCCTTCTTGAACTTATGTGTAGCAAACTGTGCGTCATTCTCTGCTTGACGACGCCCACGACCTCTGCGTCCACGATCGTCTTGGCGACCTTCAGTACGGCTTCCGTAACCACCACGACTACCAGTAGAACGACCACCAGCCGAGCGTCCGTGCCCTGGCTCATCAGCATCATTACAACGCACTTTACGCCTCTTGTAGACAGCACCATCTAAGGCTTTCATCACCTTCTGGGCGTCTTGTTCAGGCACTTCGATGTAACTTTGCTTCGCAAGAAGGTCTATATGCCCCACTGCCTGGTGCCCATTCATATTCTTATTAATGAACTGCATCACCTCACCAGGATAGAACCCGTCATTCTTACCGAGGTTAATAAAGAGTCGCTTAAAGCCTTTCTCTGCCTTACGTGCGCCACGGCTGCGTGTTGCTCTGCCCTCACTACGACCGCTACGACCCTCCTCACGATTGCTGCGAGCCGATGGTTTCTCAATCTCTGGCGCATTCTTATAATAGTCAAGGAAGCGTCCAAAGGTGGACGTAACAATCTTCTTGATCAGATCCTCCTTATCTATATACTCAAACTGGCGGTTGATATCCTCCATGTAAGGTGCTATCTGCTCCTCATCCACATCCGTCTTCAAGATGTTATCCATCGTTTTGAAGAGTTGTTTCTTGCATATCTCTTCAGGCGAAGGAAGCGTTCCATCAATAAATTCCTTACCTATCTCACGCTCAATGTTACGTACCTTATATTTCTCACGAGAGTGGATAATCGAAATGGAAGTACCCTTCTTGCCCGCACGACCTGTACGCCCCGAACGGTGGGTATAGTTTTCTATATCGTCAGGAAGCCCATAGTTGATAACATGTGTCAAATCATTCACATCCAATCCACGTGCTGCAACATCAGTCGCAACGAGGATTTGTGTGAGATGAGAGCGGAACTTCTGCATTGTAAGGTCACGTTGTTGCTGTGACAAGTCGCCATGCAACGACTCAGCATTGTATCCGTCTTTAATCAACTTATCGGCTATCTCTTGTGTTTCTACCTTTGTTCTACAGAATACAATGGCGTAGATCTTAGGGTAGAAGTCCACCAATCGCTTCAAAGCAAGGTACTTGTCGCGTGCATTCACCATATAATAGATATGGTTAACGCTCTCTGCTCCTTCGTTACGACTGCCCACAACAATCTCTTTATAGTCGTGTAAGTAACCCTTTGCCACCTTTTCTACATCCCTACTCATCGTTGCTGAGAAGAGAAGAGTATTACGGTCTTCAGGCACACCAGTGAGTATCTCGGTGATACTCTCTTGGAAACCCATGTTCAGCATTTCGTCAGCTTCATCCAAAACAACGTTCCGTACTTGGTCCAAACGAGCCTTTCCACGGTGCATTAAGTCGATTAATCGACCCGGAGTAGCCACAATGATTTGTACACCATGGCGCAACTGATGGATCTGGGTATCGATGGAAGCACCGCCATAAACGGCTGCGATGTGCAGATGAGGGATGTACTTACCGAAGTCCTTGAGGTCATCTGCTATCTGCAAGCATAACTCTCGGGTCGGACTAAGCACTATCGCTTGTGTCGACTTACTGCTTGTATCAATCCTCTGAAGCAGTGGTAAGCCAAAGGCAGCCGTCTTTTCCAGTACCAGTCTGCGCTAAAGGCGATAACGTCATTTCGATTACCCTAATAAATAAAGGGTTACTTCTTCTTGTACAGGCATTGGATGTTCAAATCCAAGCTCACTAATAGCACGGCGAATCTCTTCGCTCACGCCCAACTCTTCAAATGTCTTCAAATTCGTTTGTTTATTATTTATTATCCTATAGAAAAGGTAAACTCATACCAAACGAACCCACAGAAAGACACTTGCCTGCGCTCTTCTCTTCAACTAAAACACGCAGACTCTCAGGTGACATGCTACCTTTATGGGGTGCAAAAGGTACTGCAAGAAGTTGGAACAAACAAATAAAAACTAACTATAAGTCAGGCTTCTTGGGAAAATAAAAGTATGAATATTATAGACAAAAAGACATATATACATCAAATCTATACAGACGACCTCTCTTTTTGTTATAAAGTCTAAAAATGAAGAGAATTTACTTACTAAAATACACTTATTTAATACCTTTTTTTCGTACCTTTGTAACGTCAAATAGAAAAAAATAGTCGTTATTAAAGTTAATTATTTGAGTTAGTACAGAAACATACAACTTACGTGAGTAAGTTTAATGTTAAATCAAGGTTTCGCAGTGATGCGAAGCCTTTTTATTCTAACAACCATCTCTTCAATCAGAGATAACTTTTCTTCTATGATGGAGAAAGGCGTTATTGAGAATCAAAAATAGACTATTTTCTCGTGAGAACCAGTCTATTTAAGACCACTTTTTAGACTATTTATTCGATAAGGAAAGCATATTTTCAAACAAAAGGAAGTATCCAGCGGACAATAAAAGACCCCTTCATACATGATAGAACAAGGTATCTAACATTGTATCAAGGGGTCATCTCTTATCGTACCGAGGTCATAGACCTACTGATTACTTAGCTTTCAATATCAGACGTAAGCTCTGTTTGTAATTCAGATAATTCCATATCCAATTCAAAAGAATGAAGGTTTTGTTCTTTACTCCTAAAATGGAACGAAGGTGAACTACCAACCATAAGAGCCAAGCAGGGAATCCACCGAACTTCTTACCATTAATCTCTGCTACCGCATGATTGCGTCCGATGGTTGCCATAACACCAAGGTTTTTATATTTAAATGGCTCTTCTTCCTTGCCTTGCAGTTGGTTTTTAAGATTCTGTGCAACACATTTTGCCTGCTGCAAAGCCACCTGTGCCAACTGAGGATGACCCAAAGGATAGTCCTTATCACCCTCTATCAAACTCTGATCGCCTATAGCATAGACATCTTGCAAGCCCTTCACGCGACAGAAACGATCGGTCAAGATTCTGCCTGCATGCCCTATGCTTTCCTTCGGCAAACCCTCTATAGTGTTCGCACAGACGCCACTCACCCAGATAACCGTCTCTGCCGGAATCTCAAGCCCAGCACTTGTTTTCAAGATACCATCCTTATATTCTGTTGCAAACTGTGGCTGACGAATATGCACATGCAACTCTTTCAAATCGCGCTCAGCCCTTGCTGAGGATGCAGGATCCATCGCTGCAAGGAGTCTGTCACCTGCATTTACAAGATAAATGTGCATCTGTGAGGCCTCAAGATCAGGATAATCACGCTCCAAGATGTTCTTTTTCATCTCGGCAACAGCACCTGCTATCTCCACACCAGAGGCTCCACCACCCACAACAACAATATTCATCAAAGCCTGCTTGCGTGCTGGATCTTCTTCTGTCTCTGCTCTTTCAAGATTGTGAAGGATGGTATTACGAAGGCGCATAGCCTCTCCCACCGTCTTCATCGGGAGTGTTGTTGCCTCAATTTCCTTGTTTCCAAAGTAATTAGTCTTCGCTCCTGCAGCCAAAACAAGGTAGTCGTAATGGACGTCACCCACTGATGTTTTAATCATCTTATTGCTTGCGTCCACTGCTTCCACCTTTGCCATGCGGAAGAAGAAATCGTCTTTTCCTTGGAAGATACGGCGGAATGGGAACGAAATACTACTTGGTTCGAGTCCTGCTGATGCCACTTGATAGATTAAGGGAGGGAACTGATGATAGTTATTCTTATCTATCAAGACCACTTGAAAGTCGTTATCAACCAACTTAGAAGCCAATTCCAATCCACCAAGTCCACCTCCAACGATAACGACTCTTTGCTTATCTGTATGCGCAATGTTTGCTTTCATTATCCTGCACTATTTATGTTTCGTATGTTTGTTACCTATTTTTATATTAGAGTAAACAGAGAATATCATACCAAGACCATCTTTCTTTTGAAGAAAAAAACACGTCAAACACCTCTGTTTCTTATCAATCAATTCCTATTCGTAAATTAGTTTCGTAAGTTGTTCTTCAACGAACAACTCTTGTGCAACTGCTTGTATCTCCTCTGCCGTAATAGCGTCAATATTACGATAAAGTGCCGTGATGTCCTTCTTCCAACCATAGTGCAAGAAGCCCTTACCGAAGTCGAGTGCAAGATTCTCACGGTTGTCGCAAGCAATACCAATCTGTCCTTTAATCTGCTGTTTGGCTATTGTTAGCTCTGAATCAGTCAATGGTTTGTCGATGAAATGGTCTAATTCTGCACGTACAAGAGCCATACACTCGTCCACATCTTGCGCATCACAACCAAAGTAAATACTCCATAATCCAGTTGAAGAGTAGCTTACCATCGTACTTTCTACCGTATACACCAGCCCTCTCCGTTCGCGTAATGCAAGGTTCAAACGTGCATTCATGCCAGGACCACCTAATATATTATTCAAGAGATAGAGTGCCATTCGCCTTTTGTCATGCACTGCATAGGCACGATTACCTATCATTACATGTGCTTGATGAGTGTGTTTGTCAATCTTAATTGTCTGTGGTTCGTATGCACTCAACACTGGTAGCGGCTTCTCCAAATGCTTATTAAGTTCGCCAATCGTGGTCACATTTGTGCCATTCTCTTGTGACAAAAGTTGCAAAAGCATGTTGAAATCAACGTTACCATAGGCAAAGAAGACGGCATTATCAGGTCGGTAATGTTGATGAGTGAAGTGAAGTGCATCCTTAGTAGTGAACTTTCGCACACGTTCTGACGTCCCTAAGATGTTATGCCCCAATGGATGACCATGAAAGATAAGGTTCTCGAACTCATCATAAATCAGTTCCGAAGGGCTGTCGTTATACGATTCTATCTCGTCACAGATGACTTCCACCTCCTTATCAATCTCTTTCTGTGGATAGACACTATGGAAGACTATATCCGTAAGAAGGCTTATCGCGCGTGAAAGGTGCTCTTTCAAGATAGCCGAATAATACACCGTATCAGTCTTAGTGGTAAATGCATTTCAAATCACCTCCCACCTCTTCAAGACAGTTAATGACGTCTAAAGCAGTGCGACGAGTGGTTCCCTTGAATGTAACATGCTCACAGAAATGGGCTATTCCTTCCTCATTCGGCTGCTCATGGGCTGCTCCTGCATTGATTTGGTAGCCACAATAGACCACAGGTGAGGCTGTTTGAAGAGCGATAATACGCAGTCCGTTATCCAAAACTGCCGTTTGATAGTGTATCATAGTGCAAAAGTAAGAAAAAAGAATGAGATAGTTTGCGTCTTTAATAAGCAATGAAAAAAGAAGAGGGAATCTTTTTGTAGTCCGCTCAAATTACACTATATTTGCACAACTAAAGTGGAACACAATCGTAATTCACAATCAAATGCGAAAAATTATAGGTATACGGTGAGACCGTCTTAGACATCATCTTCAAGGATAATAAACCTGTGGAAGCAGTGCCAGGTGGCTCTACTTTCAATGCTATCACTTCATTGGGTCGATGCGGAGTGGACGTTACGTTTATTTCAGAAGCAGGCAATGACCATGTCGGAGAATATATTATTAAGTTTTTAAAGGATAATGGTGTGAGTACTGATAACATCAGTATCTTCCCTGACTCGAAGTCTCCTGTGTCATTGGCATTCCTTGATAAGAACAATGATGCCGAATACATCTTCTATAAAGACCACCCTCATGACCAACTAGAGTTTACTTATCCAGATATACAACCCGATGACATCGTTCTTTTCGGTTCGTATTATGCAGTGAACCCAGTCATTCGTCCACAGGTAATGGGGCTTCTTGATTATGCTCGTTCGCATGGAGCTATCATCTATTATGACGTTAATTTCCGACCAGTTCATAAGGATGAGGTCATCAAGATAACGCCTAATCTGATAGAGAACCTCGATTATGCAGATATTGTGCGTGGTAGTCATGAAGACTTTGTGACACTTTATAAGAAAGAAGAAGCCGATAAGGTGTATAATGCAGAGATTTCTTTCTATTGCAAACAATTTCGTTTATACACACGGAAGTCAACCTGTTGAGGTACGTGGTGGACGTGATTTTAAGAAGTCATACCCTGTTCTTAACACGAATACTGTTAGTACCATCGGTGCCGGAGACAACTTCAATGCAGGCATTATATTCGGTATCTTGAAACATGGCATTACACGTGCTGACCTCGAAAGGGGCTTAACGGAAGAACAATGGGACAAGGTGATTGAATGTGCCTTAGCCTTCTCTGCTGATTGTTGTAAGGACATCTTCAACTATGTAAGCAAGGAGTTTGGGGAGAGAATGAAGCTCTCTCACTCCTAAGACACATCCGAACAGACCACACTAAACATGATATAAAAATGATAGAAATTGCCAATAAAGTTTATTACGTAGGCGTTAACGATCGGAACAAAGCTCTCTTTGAGGGCTTGTGGCCATTGCCTTACGGTGTTAGTTACAACTCTTATCTCATCGACGATGAGAAGGTTTGCCTTATTGATACCGTTGAGGTAGACTTCTTCGTACAGTTCATTGAAAAAGCTCCGAGAGGTTTTGGGCGACCGACAGATTGACTATCTCGTCATTAATCACATGGAGCCAGACCACTCCGGATCGTTAGCTCTATTGAAGAAGTACTATCCTAACATACAAGTCATTGGTAATAAAAAGACCTTCGACATGATGTCTGGCTTCTACGGAATCAAAGATAACACCATAGAAGTTAAGAACGGAGAGGAGATCTCACTAGGTGCTCACACCTTACAGTTCTTTATGACACCTATGGTTCACTGGCCAGAAACAATGATGACATTGTGTAAAGGTGAGGTATCTCACCTCTTTACAGGCGATGCCTTCGGCTGTTTTGGTGCATTAAATGGTGGTTTCATCGATCAAGAGATTGATACCGACTGGTGCTGGTTAGAGATGGTTCGCTATTACTCAAACATCGTTGGAAAGTATGGAACACCTGTTCAGAATGCTTTGAAGAAGCTCGCAGGCATTCATATAGACTATATCTGCTCTACACATGGACCTGTTTGGCATAAGTATGTAGATAAAGTTATCAGTTTATACGACCGCATGTCAAAGTATGAAACAGACCCTGGTTTGGTCATCTGCTATGGTACAATGTATGGGAACACCGAACGAATGGCAGAACAAATAGCACGTGCAGCCTCTTTAGCAGGCGTTAAGGACATTCGTCTTTATAATGTATCAAAGACGCACCACAGCTACATTCTTCAAGACATCTTCCGCTTCCGTGGTCTCATCGTGGGTGCTCCTACTTACAATGCAGGGCTTTATCACGAGATGGACGTACTACTCCAAGAGGTTGCCAATCGTGATATTAAGAACCATTACATCGGTTGGTTCGGCTCTTACTCATGAGCTTCAAAAGCTGTTGCTGCTATCGGGGAATGGAATGAGAACCGTCTCCACTTCGAGAAGGTGGGCGAACCTGTTGAGATGAAGCAGGCGCTCACACCAGAAATCAAAGCCGAATGTGCTCGCTTAGGACGTGAGATGGCTGCTAAGCTATTGGCTGAATAAGAGGGAAAAGATGATTAAAACGGACACAACTAACACTCTTTCACAGGTTATTACGGCTTTACGCTTCCCTCTCATCGTACTAGTTTTGTTCGTTCATTCTAACTTCAAAGGTGTATCCTTTGCTTGGGACAACGCTCTAAAAGCATCTTTTTCGCTTCCAATAGGTAATATCAACCTATCATTAGGAACATTCATCGACTTTATATCGGGTTCGTTAGCTCCATTAGCGAACCCGTTTTTCTTTTTCATTAGTGGCTTGTTGTTCTTTCATTGTAAACAGTTTACACGTAAAGTGTATATCAACAAGCTCCGTCATAGGCTGCAGTCGTTACTCATACCTTATATATTATGGAACTTATTGTTCCTCCTGATCATCGCCATTGGTAGTTCTTTACGCCCAGGATGGACTGCTATTATTGATAAGCCGCTATCTGATTTCACCCTTAAAGATTATCTTTTAATCTTTGGGAACACAAGTCTTATTGGACATAAAGGCGGTATTGCTACTCCAATAGACATCCCTTTGTGGTTCGTCCGTAACCTTATGGTCTTGTCATTAGCCTCTCCGCTCATTTATACTGCTATCCGTTTCCTTTCTCAATGGCACAAAAGATTAGCATTATACGTGCTTATAATATTTCTATATGCTATCCATTATTTACCTGATCAATGGGAAGAATGGGGGCAGAGCCTATTATTCTTTAGTCTTGGAGCAACCTTTTCCATTCAAAAATGGGACGTAACAAAGACGTTTAAGTCCTACGGAATATATGGAATCATCGGTGCTTGTTTCTTCTATTGGGCACAACTTACTAACCTCATGTATGCTGCCTTAATCGTTACTATAATCTCTCTGACCACACACATCATTGATCGTAGACAGCAACAAGGGCTTACTCCAAAGTTGATCCCTAATATATTAACGGATTCATCGTTCTTTATCTATGCTGCACACACACTCCCTCAAGGTATCATCTTATGGTCTCTCAAGTTGGAATGGATACCGATCACAGGATCTACAAGTCTACTAATTATCTATTTTCTTTCCCCTGTTATCCTTACAGCAACTTGTATTTTACCATTTATATTACTCCGACGTATTACTCCAATCTCACTCTATTTCTTAACAGGAGGTCGTCAGTAATACTCACAAAGGGCAATAAGCACATCTCTCTAAAACATCTTTTCATAACAAGAGCAATATCTTTGCAAACAAACCAAACATAAAGAATAAGACAAGAAAAGTGCCACACATGACCTGCATGGGGCTTTAGTCACTTTTAACAAACGCTTTTCTTTTCAAAAAGAGCGCATCATAGAAGCTATCTTGAACAGGTTCTTTTAATCCCAAATAGTGCCACAAAATAGGAACAGATGCCCTCGTCTGGAAACCCCTCCCAGCCTCTTCCCAAGGGAAGGAGAGCCTAACGGGGATTATTTTGTTGCATCATTTAAATAGGAGTAGATGCTTTCTTCCATTTTGAGAAGGGCGTTTCGTTGACGCAAAGAGGCTTCCTTCATAGCAAGGAAACGCCCCCGTTGTTTGCACATGAGGCTATTTACTCTCCTCCCCATTCGAAGAGAGCCCGTGGAATGGGGTATTTGTCCCTACTTTGTGGCGTATTCTCTCTAATTGGTGAGGGCTTTTCCTTAGTTTTATATGAGCCTTAGATTAAGATAAAATGCTGATAATAAGCATAAAAAAGAATGTATCAAACAGCCCTATTATGGCATATTTGATACATTCCTGTCACTCTTTTCGTTACAACCAGAACTGATGTTATTCTTTACTTGTCGATGTTATCTGCTCCTTATGCGCCTTACGTTTCACCTTAAACTTATCGAATCCCTTACCGAAAACGCCCATTACTTGACTCTGTGTAACGAATGCGTCAGGGTCAATCTCATCTATCATACGATAAACGTAAGAGGCTTCTCGCTGGCGTGTAACCACGATTACAACCTTTAAGTCATGCCCCGTATAATAGCCCTTAGCGTCAATAATGGTGCTGGTGCGGTGTGGCTGGTCTTGAGATATCATATCACATATTTCCTTATAACGCTCAGAAATAATCAAGAACTGTACTGACCTGCGACTTGAATTGATGACTTGATCAAGTACGAAGGACGTTATGATGAGGTTTACATAGCCATAAATCACTTGCTCCCAGCTGTGAAGAACGACGTAACTACCAGTTACTATCGTCATATCAACCAATAGGATGACCCGACCTAACGATATATCGCGATACTTGTTGACGATAGCTGCAACGATATCGGAGCCACCTGAGCTTCCATTATACGATAGTCCGAAAGCAAGACCAACACCACAAAAGACTGCTCCGATGATTGCTGACATGAAAGGTTGCCCATGCAAGAGCATTGGATGAGGGAAGGCTTGGCTCAAGACATTCACTAGGATGGTAAGAACTACTACACCATAAATGGTGCGAATACAGAACTTTAAGCCGAGAACCTTTAGTGCCACAGCTAGTAAAATAGCGTTCAGACAGAAGTAAGTCCAGCTTACGGGGATTCCATTTCCCCAATAGATGATAGATGCAAAACCTGCTACACCACCATTGCCAATGTGGTTGGGCAATAGAAAGATAGTCCAACCGATTGCGTAGAAGAGCATTCCTGCGGCTATCATGATGTAGTCGAGGATCTCACGATAAAGTAGTTTCTTATTCATTCTGTTGATCATACGTATAAGGATAAAGCGTTAGTTCATGTTGCAAATTTAGATAAATTTTCCGAAACAAAGCACCTGCACGGAAAAAATACACTACCTTTGCAGAAAATAAATAGCACTTGTAAAGAGCATAGGTCATATATCCAATTTGATAAAGAGTATATAACTGGAATCTTACAAACACTCAATAGATATTGAACGAGCCGTTTTGTCCCTACATAAGGATGTTTGACACGTTCGCAAGTACTCTTTTTTTCTAAAACAGAAAGATAACATGTCGGAAGATTTTGATATACATGAAGAGAGGATCTCATCGGCTGAGAAAGACTTTGAGAACGCTCTCCGCCCATTGAAATTCGATGACTTTAGTGGACAGCAGAAGGTTGTTGAGAACCTTCGAGTGTTCGTTGAAGCAGCGAAGTACAGGGGAGAACCACTCGATCATACGCTCTTGCATGGTCCACCGGGACTGGGTAAGACGACGTTGAGTAATATCATTGCAAACGAGTTAGGCGTTGGCTTTAAGATAACTTCTGGTCCGGTGCTTGATAAACCAGGTGATTTGGCTGGTATTCTGACGTCATTAGAACCCAACGACGTACTCTTTATTGATGAAATTCATCGTCTTTCGCCTGTCGTTGAAGAGTATTTATACTCTGCAATGGAGGACTATCGCATCGATATAATGATTGATAAGGGCCCTTCAGCACGTTCCATACAGATTGATCTGAACCCTTTTACACTCGTCGGAGCCACTACTCGCAGTGGACTTCTTACTGCTCCGCTTCGTGCGAGGTTTGGTATTAACCTGCATCTAGAGTATTATGACCCCGAAACAATACAACGTATTATCAAGAGGTCGGCGTATCTTTTGAAGGTTCCAATCGTTGATGAGGCTGCAGTTGAGATTTCTCGACGTTCGCGTGGGACGCCTCGTATCTGTAACTCATTGCTTCGACGTGTGAGAGACTTCGCTCAAGTGAAGGGCAATGGAACGATAACTCCAGAAATAGCAATGATGTCCTTGCAGTCATTGAACATTGATCAATATGGCTTAGATGAGATCGATAACAAGATACTACTTACCATTATTGATAAGTTCAGAGGTGGACCTGTTGGCGTATCAACCATTGCTACTGCCATAGGTGAGGATGCTGGAACGGTTGAGGAGGTGTACGAACCATTCTTGATTATGGAAGGTTTCATCAAGAGAACACCACGTGGGCGTGTTGCAACTCAGCTTGCTTATGACCACTTAGGGCGCAACTCTTTCCATGACAACCCGCTCCAGCCTGGATTATTCGACCAATAAGAAAGTTGTTATCTATTTGGTTTTCTAATGGAAATAAACTATATTTGCGGTAGAAACAAGGAGGTAAACATGAATAGAACAATAAGTATTCCTGCTGCTGATAATGCTCTCTTGGAGATGTTGGCACAGAAGATTAGGTGGGAGATAAGAGATGAATAAAGGACTCTTTGTTGGTAGTTTTGATCCATTTACTATTGGGCACGACTCTATAGTACGCCGTGCTTTACCGCTCTTCGACCATATCATCATTGGTGTAGGGGTGAATGAGCGGAAGAAGTGTATGTTGAGTGCAGAAGAGCGAGTGAAGCGTATCAAGCGTCTCTATGCTGATGAGCCAAAGATAGAAGTAAAAGCATATAGCGACTTAACCATCGATTTCGCTCGTAGAGAGCAAGCGACATATATTATAAAAGGTATTCGCAGTGTGAAAGACTTCGAATATGAACGGGAGCAAGCTGATGTGAATAGATTATTGTCAGGCGTTGAAACCATCTTTCTCTATGCTGAACCGCAGCTGTCAAGCATTAGTTCTAGTATGGTGAGAGAGCTTCAACACTTTGGAAGAGATATATCGGAGTTCCTTCCAAAGGGGTATTAACAAGAATAGAAAAACAACTGAAGCAAATGATTACATATAGTGCAGAAGGCGTAAAGATGCCTAAAATCAGGAAACGTGATACTTCTCGTTGGATTAAAGCAGTCGCTGCTACCTACGGAAGGAAGGTCGGGGAAATAGGTTATATGTTTGTTGATGACGAGAAGATACTCGAAGTGAACAATGACTACTTGGGGCATGATTATTATACGGATGTTATTACCTTCGACTATGATGAGGGTGATGTACTCAATGGCGATCTTGTAATTTCACTTGATACAGTGCGTTCCAATGCTGAACTATTTGGTAAGTTGTATGAAGAAGAGCTGTTTCGTGTTATCATACATGGCATTCTTCATCTCTGTGGAATCAATGACAAGGGACCGGGCGAACGTGAGATTATGAAGAGAACGAGAACAAGGCACTTGCACTTCTCAAGAGAATGCAGACAGAGAAATAATAGGTAGGATCCATCATAAATACCTTCCACATGAAAGAAAGTAGGGCAAACACTCTCGTTTGTCCCTACTTTCAGATATTTCTGGATAGACAGTCTCGTCTATCCTGCTTTGTGGCATTTCACCAGCTTATCTTAACCCTGTATGTCATCCCCTCCTGCGGAGGGCTTTGGGGAGGCCTTTACCCTACTGGTCCAGGGTGCTCTTCACTCCCTCGCCTTTTTGGAGAGGGTCAGGGAGGTGAGTGCTTTTTCTTCCTAGCTGGATTATCCACTGACACCTCCACAGCATTTGCAGCATCGCGCATCCTATTCTTAGGAGTAAAGACAATCTTTGGTTTCTTCAGCGTAGCAGCTGTTACATCTTTCTGATTGTCCATCATCTTTGGAGGGAAATAAACACGGAGCGAACCGAGGTCACCGAGGTCAACACTGGCACCCATCTTCAATGAACGGCACGCCATCTTGCCCAACGTGATAAGCGTGTTCATCACGTCACCGCGCGAGAGCGATGTCTCGTCCATAATCATGTCGCAAAGTGCATCAAGCGTCATGTGTTGGTTACTCTTGGGCACAGCATAGTACACCGTCTGCCCCTTCTTCTTCCCAATTGTTTGTTTCTTTGATTTTACTTCAAACTCTACCATAGTATTTACTTTTAAATGGTTGATAATTATGTTGTTAAAACTAACTTTTTCATTGGTGTTCCGCACCTCATTCCAAGGGTGTTCAACACTGTTCATCAAGGGTGTTTAACACTGTTCATCAAGGGTGTTTAACATTTTCTGTTGACCAAGGGTGTTAAACACCCTTGACCGTAGGTAGTTAAACACCCTTGAAACTCGTTATTCTACATCGCTCCCGCAGAAGGCATAAAGTATACATTTACGATGTTATTGATATCACCAGATTATTATTCAAAAAACTGTGCTATCAATCCTATATGATCACCGCCCTGCAGTAATTCAACCTTTCCTTCTTCAAATAAACAATAATCTGCCATATGATGAGCACACGCATCTACATATCGTCCATTAAGATGGTAATATCCTTTCGTTCCAATATCTATCAATGAACTATAACTACCAGCCATGTATGCTCCCAATGCTGGTAAATAAAAATATTGATCTATTTCGTTAGGTTGAGGACCACCTGGATTGAAAGGTATTTACAACCTCTGGTAGAGTTGCAGGAGGATAAGGAAGAGAATTGTAATCCGTAGATCACCTAATCCATCTAGAGCTTCTGTACTACTGAAGCCTGAAATATTATTTTTCTTTTTGAGCCAAATACCACCTTTATAAATATGTCCCATTGTAACCCATATTTCATCAGAATCCCAACGTGGATCTCCTTTTTTGATATACCATGCAATTCCATTCAAAGTGGGGAATCTGGAGTCTGTAAATAATGGAGTGTGAGCTGCATCAGTAGCCCAGTAGGGATTAGAATCCATAGACGGATAAGAGCCTGCTGGGGTATGTGGTAGCTCACCAAGAGCTGTTGGTTGCCAAGGGTCAGCAGAATCCCATTCATGCTCATACCACAAATTTTGTTTTGCATCCACTGCATAATAATTTCGTCCACTATAAACACGTGTATCAAAATTAGCAGCCAAGTCATAATAGTAGTTACCTTTATAATTAAATGCAGGCAAGACTTTTTTGGTAATTGAACCAGAAAGCCCAGTCACTTTATCTTTTATCAATAACGAATATGAAGGTATGCATACCTGGCTGAATTGTCATGTAGCTACCATTAACTGTAGGATCAGCTGTGCTACTATTCAAAGAGAAACCATCAGCATAACTACCTGTACCTACAGTGTTAAGAATTATCTTTTTGCTTGTTCCTGTACCAGTTAACTCTCCAGTCGTTGGATTAAGCGTATGGAAAGTACCCAGCTATATTCTTATCAGACAAAACTTCCAATCTTTGTAAGATAGCAACGCTGAAATACACTATTCGTAGTATAAGGCTCAAAGATCAAGAACTGCGTGATGTTCTAACTGGAAGCTAAAAGAGTTTCCTCCCAAAGTACCAGTAGCCGTTGCAGTTCCGCAATCACCTGATTCGCCAAAATGAGAGGTATTATTCGGTGCCGTTTGTGTCTGGACAGTTGGGATATTTACTTGATCGTTACTGCTGTTCTTACCTGGATAATAAACCTTATAACTTGCACTTGCGGTAAACTTTCCAGGTACCTTATAGCAAGGATGCCGTCTTTTTCTGTTGGAGCACGCTGCTCTTCTGCCATGTGCCGTTGTCGTCCTTTACGTGAGATATAATCGCCCGCCTCCCAAAAAGAAATTGCCACTGGTGTAGT
>BNJU01001953.1_pt1 | contig 158293 bp, 218 predicted proteins | sample 8539281 | NCBI WGS metagenome assembly BNJU01 (sample SAMD00202456, study PRJDB9452) | human saliva metagenome | isolation source: human saliva | place: Japan
GGGTGAGTAGAGGGAGCTCGCTTTTGCAGCAAAACCCATTTGAACCAGGATTTGCTTCGGCGTGTTCGTGACCCGCTTCGCTCAAGATGACTTGCGTGCTTTTTCATCGACTTCCAGTAATCGCCTTCGCCTTCTTCGGTTTCTTGGCGGATGAGTGTGCGCGGGAAGGCTGTTCATGATTTGTACAGCTGGATGCTGGCCGTCCGCCCGACCGGAGATAATCATGCGGGTGCGGCTTCGTCAATCAGGAATGGAGTCCACTTCGTCCACTACGGCAAAAATTCAATTCGCGCTGAACTTTGTCGCATTGGTCGGTCACCATGTTGTTTGCGTAGTCGAAGCCGAATTCGTTGCTGGTACCGTAGGTAATGTCGGAGCCGAGCAGGCGTTTGGACGGTCAAAACGGCTGCATATCGGCAACGATGACGCCGACGTTTAAGCCGAGGGAAGCTGTAGAGCGGTTCCATATCGCCTGCGCGTCGCGGCAGCAAGGCAGTCGCAAGCGACGGTAACGACGTGCACGCCTTTGCCGGACAGGGCGTTGAGACAGACGGCAAGTGGCGACCAAGGTTTTACTCTTCGCCGGTGGTACGCATTTGCAAGATTTTTACCCGTCGTGCAAACACCATACCGCCGATAAGCTCGTAATGTCGAAGCGGCGCATACCGAGTACGCGGTGGACGCCTCGCGGCAGACGGCGAAGGCTTTCGACCAAGATGTCGTCCAAAGTCTGACCGTTGGCGAGGCGTTGGTTTGAATTCGGCTGTTTTAGCCTGGTAAATCCGCATCGTCAAGGCTTACTTTGTTCTTCGAGTGCGTTGATCGTGGCAACGGATTTACGGTGGTGTTTGAGCAGCCGGTCATTGCGGCTGCCGGAAGATTTCTTAGCAATGTTTGTCAGCATGAAATAGTTCCTGCGCCTGATATAAAAATAACGGCGAAACGGGGATTTTAACACAAGCTCGCGGCAGGCAGCCGCGCCGCTTTGAAACAAAGGCAGTTTTACCGGATTTCACCCTTGATAATACAACCGTACACTTTTGAAAAGGTCGTCTGAAACATATGAATTTGGAAACTACCCGCGTGCGGGATGCGTGCGGCCGAAGCGGTTTCGTTGCAGCAGTCGCAACAATGGCGGCAGGCTGATGCGGCAGTCAAATCGCATCGCCGGCGAAACCTGCACCCGCATCTCAAACCGCCTGCACTCGAAGAGGTGGCAGGCTGGTGTTGCTGGCGGCAACGGTATGGCGGTCTTGCGCCCGAAAATGATATTGCCCGCGCTTGCCGGTGCAGCTTCAGGAATTGGAACGCGGGGATTCGTGATGGCGGTCAAAGTCACCCGAAAGCCGCCGGCGCAACCCAGAAAGTCAATAACAGCCCGCATTTGAGCGGGCGGTATTGAGAGCTTGGACGCGGCGGCGGTAAAATCGAAGACAAGTATCCTGACTGGCTGCCGCGCTGGCGGAGTTGCGCGCAAACACAGCCGTTGAGTTTGAAATGGTTGTGTTGTTTGTTAATTAAAGTTAAAGAATATTTCTGTATGACTGACAAATTCATCACTAAAGAAATACGACATCATCAGCAGCTCATTCTCATTTGTGTAAACTGGAGGTACAGTTGTTGAATGGATTTGTTTCGATTTGTTGTAGCAGAACATAGCTTCATTTCTCATCCTTCTTTTCGCTTGCGTGATATGAACGGAAATTAGGCTCATTAATATATATCGCAGTTTCTATTTTGTAGAACTCAACATATTCTCACCTTATCATTAGAGATACACATGAAAGCTTTATTTGGCTCTGATTTCCGCCGCCGTTATCGGCTTGTCCGCTTGTTCACAAGAAGCTTCAAAACCTGCCGAAGCCTCGGTCCGACTGCATCTGCTGCTTCCGAAGCCGCACCTGCTGCCCCGCAGAAACGCACCTCCCGCCGATGCTCCTGCGCTTCCGGCGCGGTCACAACTCTGCCGCAGCACCTGCGCCGGGCAACTGCGCGACTACCGTCGAAGCCAACGACGCATGCAGTCAACACAAAGAAACCAAGTCAGCAAAGCTTGTAAAGAATTCACCGTTACCCTGAAAACACAACCGGCACCCAACCCAACAGAAAGCATGGGTCACAACATCGTCATCGGTAAAGCCGAAGACATGGACGGTATTTTCAAAGACGGTGCCGGCGGTGCCGCAACCGATCATGTGAAAGCTGACGATGCACGCGTTCGCTGTCACACCAAACTGGTCGCGGCGGCGAAGAAGCTTTCCTGATTCGATCCCGCCAAACCGGCGGGCGGCGAATACAAATTTGCTCTGCACCTTCCCGACACGGTGCTTTGATGAACGGCAAAGTGACTTTTGGTCGACTAATCCGTCCAAGTTTCAAATACAGACAGCCTGCTTTGCAGGCTGTTTTGTTATAAAATGGTCGTCTGAAATAAAGCACCTCATTGAGAACACAAACATGAATCCGTTTGAAACCAAAAAGCGTTACCTTGCCGAACCGATTGAAATGTTGTATGCCCGCCACGGCAAAAGTGCGCCGTTTCTGCGGCCAGGTCGCCATGCTGTCGGACTATATCGCCGAAAAACGGCTGCAATCAGATTGTTTTGCAAACCATCCGCCAAATCGCCCAGCATTTCAACGTCGCCGCCCCGCTGCACCATGCGAAGACGAAGAGGAAAACTTCTTCCCGCTCCTGTTGCAACAATACGCGCCGCAGGCAAGCGAAAGCGTGGATGAGCTTTTGCGCCAACATGTCAGCTCTGCATGGCAACTCGGGATGCCGTGCTGCCGAATTTGCCAAACCGAAGCAGACAACGCCTATATCCTCGATGCGGAAGCGTTCAAACGCTGGTGTGCAGGTTACGATGTGCATCTGGCGATTGAAGAACCTTTGTCTGACATGCGGCAAAAACGTTTATCCCCAAAGAGAAACTGACCGAAATCGGCGAAATCATGGCGGCGCGCCGGCGCAGATAAGGTCGTTTTACAGATTGCCGCTTTTCAAACAAAGGTCGTCTGAAAACTTAAAAACAGAGTTTTCAGACGACCCTCAAATATCCCCCTGTAACACAACCACGTCGTCTGAAAAAGGAAGCAAACCATGCTGACGCCAAAAGCTGCGATTTGTTCAATATCCCGTTTTTCCAGTTTGCCCAGCTCAAAAATACCAGCCCGAGAGCATTCCGCAAATCAAAGCCGACTACAAGGAAAAACTGGCAGATATGGCAGCAGCGGATACAGCAGGTCGTTGCCGACTGAGCGAACCTTTCGCCCCGCCGCATATCGAACGCTGTGTAACGGCTGGCAGGTTCGCGCCCATTTTCTTCGCCTACTTCAACACACGCCCAATACAAAAATTCCGCCGCGATTTTGATCGACGATTGCTGAACCGCCGCCGCCTGAGCGTCAGCTTGATTGGCACCGCTATAAAGCCGACGTATCACCGGATTGCGCCGCCGGAATACAACCGCTGGCTGGACGATTTCGATACCGACAAATACGCCGCATTCGATATGTGCACGGCGCGGAAAGCGAATATGACGACTACCGCACCGTCGCACAGCAAAGCGAATCCGGACCGAAGGTTGCAAAACAACGAAGACTTTTTCTGCATCGGCAAACACATCGAACGCGACGATTTGGGCAAACAGGATGTAGCAAAATGGATAGCCGAAACGGTGGAAGATTGCATCGCCGCTTTACGAAGCTCTCGTCATGGCAAAATGATTTAGAACTATCAACTCACTCAAAGGTCGTCTGAAAAAGCAAATTGAGAACATTTCAGACGACCTGATTTCCAAAAGTGAACAAAATGACCGAAACCCAATCCCCAGAACTCGCTAAAGCGTTGATTTCCGCCCGTCCGTTACCCCTGACGACCGAGATTGCCAAAAACTGTCTGCCGAACGCCTGCACAAAATCGGTTTTGCGGCTGAAGAACTCATTTCGGCGACACCAAAAACATCTGGTTGCGACGCGGCACGAAAGCTCCCGTCGTCTGTCGTGCAGGCATACCGACGTTGTGCCGACGGGCCTCCTGTTGAAAATCGGGATTCGCCCCGTTCGAGCCGACCGGAGCGCGACGGAAGATTATGCTGAGCGGCGCGGCGGACATGAAAACCAGCATCGCCTCGTCTCGTTACCGCCTCGTGAACGCTTCGTTGCCGAACATCCCGACCACCAGAGGCAGCATTGCGCTTTCGATTACCTGACGAAGAGGGCGACGCGCTGACGGCACGACCAAAAGTCGTCGATGTATTGAAAGCGCGCGACGAGCTTATCGACTCACTGCATCGTCGGCGAACCGACCGCCGTGGACAAATTGGGCGATATGATTAAAACGGCCGGCGCGGCTCGCCGTCGGGCAACCTGACCGTCAGCGCAAGCAAGGCCATATTGCCTATCCGCATTTGGCAATCAATCCCTGTGCATACTTTTGCCCCTGCCTCGTTAGAGCTGACGCAGGGAAGTCTGGGACGAAGGCAACGAATACTCCCGCCGACCAGCTTTCAAATTCCAATATCAACGGCGGCACAGGCGCGACCAACGTCATTCCGGGCGAGCTGAACGTCAACTAATTTCCGCTCTCCACCGAGTCCACCCGAAGCAGGGCTGAAGCAACGCGTCCATGCCATTTTTGGACAAACACGGCGTGCAATACGACGTGCAGTGGTCGTGCTCGGGGCAGCTCTTCCCTGACCCACGCGGCAAACTCGACCGACGTGGCACGCGCGAGCCATTGCCGAAAACCTGCGGCGTAGAGACCGAATTGTCCACCACCGGCGGTACTTCGACGGACGCTTCATTAAAGCCATTGCGAAAGAACTCATCGAATTAGGGTCTCGTCCAATGCCACCATCCACCAAATCAACGAAAACGTGCGGCTGGACGATATTCCAAAGCTGTCGGCAGTTTATAAGTGATATTGGCGCGGTTGTTGGCTGAAAAGGCCGTCTGAAAAGAAAATGAGCTGTCGGATATGGATGTCCGACAATTTGATTAGGCTCTAACGTGAGTTTGAGATAACGCATTGATTTTTGCGTAGTGAGCGATTTATTTGAACGGCATCCATTCCCTCCCGTGGGAGAGGGTTAGGGAGAGGGCATTAGGATGGCAACGGAAATATTGTCTTGTATCTGCCCTGTTTTACCCTTTCTCTCGACCCTCTCACAGGAGGGAGCTGTTTGTACGCCAACGGAATTTGGCTTTAGCATCAACTGCCTTATTTCGAACGCACGTCAAACTTAAATTTGCAAGGCCGTCTGAAAAGCAGATTGCTTGCCGGATACGGATGTCCGACAATTTGATTAGACCTAACGTGAGTTCGAGATAACGCATTGATTTTTATGTAGAGCAATTTATTCGAACGGCATCCATTCCCTCTCCCGTGGGAGGGTTAGAGAGGGCATCGGGCGGCAACGGAAATATTGTCTGTATCTGCCCCGGTTTACCTTCTCCCGACCCTCCCTCACAGGGAGGGAGCCGTTGCAGGTACGCCAATGGAATATGAGTTGAAAACTCCTGCCTCTTCAGGGCAGTAGAATTTTGGTTTTATGGGAAGCACCCTTCCGATCAGTAAAACAGGGCTGCGCCTTAGTGCAGCCCGTGTGTGAAACATTGAGGAATATAACCGTGCCGTCAAATTACTGTCATACGCGTGAACGATTGCGCTTTTAGGCGGCATCGTGCAACATCGATACCGCCTTGTACCGCAGCGTGGCGGTACATGCGAACCGACCGTGGTTATCGTGCGGCGCGGGATGCAAGAAGCTGCGGTGGGCGGGGCGCGACCGAGGATTGCGTGGCGGGTGAAGCGGTCGCGTTGGCAGGCGGGCAGACGTTTGACGTCATCATTCCCGATTCAGACGACCTCTATCAGGCGCAATGGATTGCTCGAACAGGAAGCCATAGAAAGGTTTGCCGCAATCATGGACGGCGCAGGGCAGTGTGCGATGCGGTGAAGCCGCCGCACCCGGGCGGATGAGCGCGGCGTTTGATTACGTGCGGCTGCGGTGCTGGCGGATGAAGTTAGCGCCGCACAACGCGGCGGAGGCCGCGCTTTGGCGGCGTGCTGGCGGGTTGCGGCATGACGGCACTCGGTTTCGCCGCACGAAGGCGTCAACCTGATGCGGCAAAATCCGGCAAACCGATTACCGCCGATATGGCTGCGGACTGGTCGTCGGCGATGTTGGCGCAAACGCGGCTTTAATTCGCAGCGAGGGCTGCATTGCGGAGGCGGCTGGCGCGGCAGGACACGAATTTCCGTACGCTGCTGACGGATGTACGCATGATGCGCGCGCTGACGCTGTTGCAGGTTACGCAATGCCGGTGGCGCAGATTGCCGGCGCGGTCGGCTATGACTGTCTCGTCCCGTTTCAGCGCGCGCTTCAAAGAGCGGTCTCGGTTGCGTACCGTCGGCGGTTCGCTCGGAAGCGAGCCGGCGGCATATCGGCGCACGGGGCAGGTCAGCGTCGGTGTTCGACCGTGAATTTTGCCGCCCAAGCTGTTTGCCTCAGTAAAGAAACCGACCAGCGCGGGTGTGGATTCGGCGGTGATGTTCGGCAGCTTGGCGACTTTCAGCGCGGTGAGCGTGACTCGTAGCGGTGTTTCCTGCCTTCGGGCGATCACGCGCCGCCGTAGCCCGGAGTGCCGAAGTCTGTGCGGGTTTGCGGTGCGCCTTGGCAGCCTGCCGCCTTGCGCGGTAATGCCTGCGGGCAGGCGGCGGACATCGGCTGGGATGTGCGACCACCCAGTGCATCCAGCCGCAGACCGGTCGGCGCGTCTTTATCGTAAACGGTCAGGACGAAACTTTTTGTCCCTGCGGGCGGATTTTTCCACGACAGCGCGGGCGAAGCATTGCCGCCCGAACAGCCGAAACCGTGGCGCGCTCAGCTGGTTTTGCGTGAAGCTCCGTCTTTTGGACGGGTTGTCGAATTGCAGTGTGAATGCGCCTCCGGCAAAGGCAGCGGTTGAAAAAGCCAGCAGTACGGAGGAGAGGATGCAGGTTTGCATAGATGATTCCTTTGCTTGATGAATAAGTGATTCATATATAGGCTGTCAACGTGTGGCAGGAATGTGCCGAAACGGTTGGATGATGTGCCGAAATGCGCAAATGCATTCAGTGGTTTCAGACGACCTTTGCAGGTCGTCTGAAATCTTTTAATTCCTTTCCCTGAGGCTTTAGAAATATCGAATATTTAGGAATTGCCGCACCTAACCCTCAAGATTTATGTCATAGCCCGTTCCTGCATCGGCGTGCGGAATGGCGAAAAATTGGGGATTTTGCCGTCAAATCCATGATAGAGATACGGAGTAAAACGAATGATTACCCTGCGCTTCCTTAAACAATCTGCCGTCAAATGGGATGAACCGCCATTGGCTCGAAACCCAAGTTTTTGAGTGTGAAGTCATGCCGTATCCCAATCTGACGGAACACGAAGCCAAGCAGTTCGAGCAGGATTTTTATCGACCGTATCGGCTGCGCGCCTGAAGAATATAAGTCCGTATCCGCCGCGCCATCTGTCTGCTGGAAGCGCGTTATCCTGACAGCTTTCGAACGAACTCGACTGCCGCCATTGCCACGCCTTTGGGCGAGATGCTGGCGGTGTTCGGCGGTAAAGGCTTGTGTTTGCTGGAGTTTGTCGGCAGAAGCATATGGAGCAGGAAATTACCGCCGTCCAAAAGCCTTGCGCGGACGGTCAGGTGTTTCGAAGATGAGCGAACGCAACCCTGCGGCAGGAATTGGACGCATACTTCAAGGGTCGTCTGAAAACCTTTGCCACGCCTTTGGAGCAGATCGGTACCGAATTTCAAAAGCAGGCATGGATGCGCTCTTGGCGATTCCCTACGGCGAAACGCGCAGCTGCAAGCGAGCAGGCGCAGCGTTTGGGCAATCCTAGCCGTCCGCGCCGTTGCCGCCGCCAACGGGCAGAACAAAGTGTCCATCCTGATTCCCTCGCCACCGCGTCATCGGCAGCGACGGCAGCTGACCGGCTACGCGGGCGGCTGAACGCGCAAAACAGTCGCTGCTTGCTTTGGAACGCGGCGAAGTTCAGACGACCTTGCGCTGATTTCGGGAGCAGGTTTCGCACTCTGAAACGGTCGGCAATGATGCCTGACAAAATCCGCATATAAACAATATCGGGCATCAATGCCCGACCTGCCGGAAAGGAGAAATACGAATACGAACCTGAAAACCGCCATTTCTGAAACTTTTGGACTTCACGCCCGAAGAAATCACCGCTCACCTCGACCTTGCCGCCGAGTTGAAAGCCGCCAAAAAGGCAGGGTACGAAGTCAGCGGATGAAAGGGAAGAACATCGCTCTTGATTTTTGAAAAACATCGACCGTACCCGCTGCGCGTTTGAAGTCGCCGCACGCGACCAAGGGCGGGGGTGACTTATCTGGAGCCGTCCGCCAGCCAAATCGCGGCATAAGGAAAGATCAAAGACACTGCCCGCGTATGGGCGGTGATGCGTACGACGGCATCGAATATCGCGGCTTCGGGCAGGACGTGGTCGAAGAATTGGCAAAATACGCCGGCGTGCCCGTGTTCAACGGTCTGACCAACGAGTTCCACCCCACCCAAATGCTCGCCGACGCGCTGACCATGCGCGAACACAGCGGCAAACCTTGAACCAAACTGCGTTTGCCTACGCCGGCGACGCGCGTTACAACATACGGCAAATTCGTGCTGCTGGTGTTGGGCGCGAAGCTCGGCATGGACGTGCGTATCGGCGCACCGAAAACCTTGTGGCCGTCTGAAAAACATCGTCGCCTCGCGCCCGCGCCGTCGCTGAAGAAACCGGCGGAAAGATTTTGCCCACCGAAAGCGTGGAAGAGGCCGTCAGTTGGCGTAGATTTTATCCATACCGACGTGTGGGCCGCATGGTGAGCCGAAAGAAGCATGGCAGGAACGCATTGATTTGTTGAAAGATTACCGCGTTACCCCGAGCTGATGGCGGCATCGGGCAACTTGCAGTGTTAAATTCACGCACTCAGCCTGCCCGCCTTCCACAACCGCGAAACCAAAGTCGGCGAATGGATTTACGAAAACCTTCGGCTTAAACGGCGTGGAAGTGACGGAAGAAGTATTCGAAAAGTTTCCCGCCAGCATCGTGTTCGACCAAGCGGAAAACCGGATGCACACGGATTAAAGCGGTGATGGTGGCGGCGCTGGGGGATTGACGGCGTTTCTGTTTGAATCCATGTAACAAGGTCGTCTGAAAATCAATATAACGGGTTTTTCAGACGACCTTTTTGCCTTTTATATCTTTATAATCACGTCCATCACATTTTATCCGCGCCCCTCCAAGTGGCGACGGAGCAATACGCGCGCAGAGGCATGGCGGGTTCAGTTTAAACGGGTTTGGCATGGCTCCACCTGTCCAGATTGAAGCTTAATCCGCCATCTGAATACGCCGCCCATCCGAAAGGTTCGCATGACCACTTATTCTCTTCGTTACCTGCCCGCGCGGTCTTGAGTCTTATCCCAAGAACTCGAACAACTCAAATGCCAGAGACATCCGCGCGTTGACGGCGTGGCGTCGCGTCAAAGGCAGTGTGAGCAGGTGTACCGCATCAACCCGCATCTCGCGCACCGCCAGCCGCGTGTTGCTGCGCCTGACCAAAAGCGGCTACCGCAACGAGCAAGACATTTATAAAGCGGCGAAAAATATCCGTGGACGGATTGTTCGACTTCGGAACAAACCTTCAAAGTCAGTGAAGGCAAACGCGCCCAAGTCAAAAGTTTGATTTCGTCGGCTGAAAATCAAGATGCGCGTGCGACGTGTCCGCGACGCTTGCGGCGCGCGCCCCAGTGTCGGCAAAATCCGCCCCGACATCCGCATCCATGCCTTTATCGACGAGCGCGACATTCAAATCTATCGACACATCCGGCGAAGCCTTGTTCAAACGCATACCGCCAAGATGGGCGAAGCGCCGATGCGCGAAAACTTAGCGGCGGCTGCTACTGCTGGCGGGCTATGACGGCACGCAGCCTTTTCAAGACCTGTTTATGCGGCAGCGGCACCATCGTCATCGAAGCCGCGTGGATTGCCACCGCCGCGCGCCCGGTTTGATGCGCCGCTTTCGGATTAGAAAAAGCTGAAAAATTTCGATGCCGCCCTTGGAAAACGCTGCAACACGAAGCCGAAACGCAAATCCGCCCCGCGCCTGCCCTGATTTCAGGCAGCGACAACGACCGCCATATGATCCGCGCTGCCGTTGCCAACGCCCAAGCTGCCGAGGTGGACACGTTTGTCCGTTTTGAAGTCAAAGACGCGCAGGATACCCGTCCGAACGGGGAAGGCGTATTTTGATCCAATCCGCCTTACGGCGTCCGCCTTGCCGAAGTCCAAGCCTATGCATCTCCTTTTACCCGCAGTTGGGCGCGTGGCTGAAGCCAGCATTACGCGGGCTGGCTGGCGGGATGTCTACCGGCGACCGCGATATGCCGAAATTCATGCGCCTTTCGCCCAAACGCAAAATCCCGCTCTACAACGGCAAACTCAGACTGCCGCTCGTTTTTGATGGATATGGTCAGAGGGTCGAACCGATAAACCACGGTTGAAGGTCGTCTGGAAAAGCGGCGCAACGCTGCTTTCCGTTTTCAGATCGACCTTTTTCCATGTATCCAAAATATAGTGGATTAAATTTCACACCAGGACAAGGCGACGAAGCCGCAGACAGTACAGATAGTACGGAACTGGATTCACTTTGGTGCTTCGCACTTAGAGAATCGTCTCTCGAAATTCGGGCTGAATCATGATCCGCGATACTGAAAGGAAATAATGATGAACCTGTTGTTTTGAGCATTTGCCGCCGCTACGGTCGGCAGCCTGCAATACGTCCGCCCAACAAGAGCACCGACAGTCGGCATGGCAAATCCGGCTTGAGTTTTACGCAGCAGGGCGGGAAATTGAATGAAAAAGAAGCTGACGGCGGCGAATACGCGCTTTCGCCATCTGCCGGACGGTACGGTCGTCGAAGAATGAGCATATTTCGCCAGCACAATCAGTAATAACGCATTGGAGCCGTCGCGCTTCGGAGCTCGATAGATGGTTGCTTTTGATTTCGGCAGCGGCAGTCGATAGCAAAGGTCGTCTGACCTTGTTTACGGGTTTCAGACGACCTTTCGATACGTTGGCGTGGAATGCGGCTACACGGTTTATCGGACTTCCAGTTTGGTCACGCCGCCCATATAGGGCTGCAAAGCGGCAGGAATATGATACCGCCGTCGGCGTTTTTGATGGTTTTCAAAACCGCGACCAGTGCGGCCTACCGCTAGCCGGAGCCGTTCAAAGCATGCACCAAGCGGTTTTTGCTGTTTTCGCTTTTGAAACGCGCCTTCATGCGGCGGGCTTGGAAATCTCTCTGCAGTTGGAGCAGCTTGAGATTGCGTAGGTGTTTTGCGCGGGAACCCAGACTTCAAAGTCGTAGGTTTGTAGGTCGCGCCGAAGCCCATGTCGCCGGTACACAGCGTAACTCACGCGGTAGGGCAGTTCCAAGCTTTTCAGGATGTTTTCGGCATGGACGACCATTTCTCCAGCGCTTCGTACGATTTTTCGGGATGAACGATTTGCACCATTTCCACTTGTCGAACTGGTGTTGGCAGATCAGACCGCGCACGTCTTACCGTATGCGCCTGCTTCGAGCGGAAGTGCATGGAGATGGGCGGTCAGCTTCAGCTGGCAACTCGCTGCGCCGCCACGATGCTGTCGGCAACGGTATTGAGTCAGCGTCCTTCGGCGGTCGGAATCAGAGTATTGCTGTTTTTGCTCTCGTCGCCGCGCGGGTAACATGGAACAAATCTTCGCAAATTGAGGCGAGTTGGCCTGTGCCTTGCAGGGTGGTGTCGTCCACGATGGTAGAGCGATGTACATGCTGGCGTAGCGTGTTTCCAGCGGTGCGTATCGAGCATGAATTGCGCCAGCGCGCGGTGCAGGCGGGCGACGTGACCTTTCATGACGGTAAAGCGCGCGGACAGTTTTCGCGCTCAGCTTCGAAATCCAGAGCCCGAAAGGTCTCGCCCAAATCGACATGGTCTTTGATTTCAAAGTCAAATTCCCGCGCGGTGCCGACTTTTGCGGACTTCGACGTTTTTCGCTTTCGTCTTTACCGGCGGCACGCTTTTCGTGCGGCAGGTTGGGTATGCTCAACAACCATGGTCCAATTCTTTCTTGAACGAGCATCCAAATCGGCGGCGTGGCTGCTCCGTCTAAATCGGTTTTTGATTTGGGCGACTTGATCCAGGCCCGCCTGCACGCTCTTCGTGTTTGCCCCGTCCTTTCAATGCGCGACTTTGTTTCGAAATGCTGCTGCGCGAGGTCGCGGTTCTTCGGTTTTCCGCTTGGACGGCTTTGCGCTGCTCTTCCAAGGGCACTGAAACGTGCGGTATCACTGTACGCGCGCTGCGCCAAAACGTTCGGCATTGCGGCTGCACGGCGGTGTGGCTGCGGAGCTGTTGGACGTCTCAACATTTTGTTCTTCTCGATCAGATTTGCAGATATGCATCATGTATATTACGGCAAATTAAGGATATTTTCACAATGGAAGCGTTGGGCGGCGGGCTTTGCGGCGGATATGAAAAGGGTCGTCTGAAACGCGCGGATTTAAAGTTTTCAGACGACCTCGGACGGATTCAGATGCCGGTAAACCCGATGCCGTCCGGATTTCGTTTTGCGATGCAGTGGATGTCTGTAAGCGTACGGCGTTGCGCTCGCCTTGCCCGTGCTATCTGTACCGTCTGCGGCTTCGTCGCCTTGTCCTCTGACTTTGAAATTTAATCCGCGTAATGCCCTTTAATGTCTGTACATAAGGCGGGCGGCGAGGCTGGCATCATCGGCGTTTTCGGCGGGGTAACGCCGGTTTGTCCCATGTATTTGCCGTTGCGGTCTTTATAGGAAGTTTCGCAGATTTCGTCGCTCTCGGTGAAGAGGACTGCGCCACGCCTTCGCCGGCGTAGATTTTTGGCGGGCAGGGGTGGTGTTGGAGAAACTGAGGCGAGTCGTAGCCTTCCATTCGGGCTCGGAACGGGGTGACGTTGACGATGATGCCGCAGCGGGCGTGGGTGGATTTGCCCGGGCAGACGGTCAGGACGTTGCGCGGGATGCGGAAGTATTCGACCGTACGCGCCAGCGCGAAGGAATTAGGGGATGATGCAGCAGTCGTCTTCGACGGTGACGAAGTTTTTCGGGTCGAAGTTTTTTGGGATCGACGATGGTGCTGTTGATGTTGGTGAAAGATTTTAAATTCGTTGGCGCAGCGGATGTCGTAGCCGTAGCTGGACGCGCCGTGGAGATGATGCGCTGTCCGTTGGCTTTCTTTGATTTGGTTCGGCTCGAAGGGTCGATCATGCCGAACTCTTCGCCCATGCGGCGTATCCATTTGTCGGACTTGATGTCATAACGTTTTTCCTTTGTTTCTTTCAGGTTTTCAGACGACGTCTGCGGAAGGTCGTCTGAAAATGCGACAAGTTATGGGTTTTGGGCAGTTTCACTTCTTTAATCATGCCGTTTTCGCATTTCATGATGAAGACGGTTTCGCCGTTTGCGCGAGGCGGTGACCTGCCGTGTGCCAGACCTTTTGAACGTGCCCGACAGTACCATGATGCGGAACTTGGTGCTGTTGGAATTGAACGCTCGATGAAGGTTTTCGCGGTTGGCGGAGACGGTAAAACGCCTTGTCCGTCGAATTTGCCGTTTTTAAACGCGCTCGGTGTAGCCGCATCCGTCTTGGCAGCGCCGCGCCTTTTGCCGGCGGGTTTGCCGTCTTTTGCCGACATCACTGTCGTAGGTGCAGCCCGGTTCCCGATAGGAAGTCAGACGGCGGGCAGAGGCGAGAGGCAAATGCACGGCAAGCGGGCAGTGAATGCGAAGTGTTTAAACATAAAGGTTGTCCATCGGATAGTTTCAGACGACCTTTTATCGTGTAAAGGTCGTCTGAAACAGTCGTGCCACGCCGCGCAAATAGGAAACCAGCTCTTTCCAACATGGTGCTGACGGATTCCGCATCAGATTTCGGTGGGGCGAAGGCTATTGGCGGCATCGTCGCCGTTGCTTTTCGGCTTCTTCCCGCAATACGTCAAAGGTATTGATGCGCTGAGCGTGAAGTCTTGCGAGGATGAAGGCGATTTGTTCGCCACACCAAGCCGAGCTGGGTCACGGTTTTGCGTTGTTTTTGACGTGTTGACCACTTCATCGGCGGTCAAATCTTGTTTGACACTTTGACGACGGGAGAACAACATCGCCCGCCTTTGAGTTTGCAATCGCTGTCAATTCAAAACCGCCTTCGCAATGCCCTGCAACAGCCACCGGTCATCGGAAAGGGCGATTGCTTGGTATCGGCAGCGAGTCCAAACCGCCCAAGGCTTCGCGCAGCTTGGTCAGGATGCTTTTCCTTTTGCTGAAGCTGCGTTATTGACAAGCAGATACGTGGCGGGTGTTGAACACCGCTTCAGTACGGCTGCTGCGGGCTAAACGCGCGCAGCAGGTCGTCTGTAATTTGTTCTTTAAGCTCTTGTTTTCCTTGCGGCCGACATTGCGGGCTTCATTGTTTTGGATTTCCGCCACCTTCTCTTCCAAAAATATCGCGGATGACGCCGGCAGGCAGGACTTTTTCTTCTTTTTCAGGGCGACGCGCAAAGTAAAGTCGGCAGGGAAGAACGAGTTCGGGAGAGAACGAAACCGGTGCGGCAAAGCCCTCGCTGGACCAGTCCAAACCTTGGCAGCGGGTAAATTCAGCCTCTGCAAGTTTGTCGGCAAGTTCGTCCGCTTCGGGCAGCTTTTCTTTGTTGAGCGGATAAAAACCGATCTCGCTTGAACCACATGGTTTGTTTTTCCTTTTTCATTAAAAGCGGCATTATACAGGCCAAAGCGGATACAAAGATAAGGCGCAGAAGGGTCGTCTGAAACGAGTTTGACCATAAAAACGCCCAACCTGTTGACAGCGTTTTTAACGCTTATGTATAGTTCGCAACTCGGTTACGCGCCCATCGTCTAGAGGCTCTAGGGACACTGCCCTTTCACGGCGGCAACCAGGTTCGAATCCCTCGTGGGCGTGCTTAGATTTTCAATAAACCCTACTGGAGAACAGTAAGGGTTTATTTTTGTCTTCTGGGAATGGATGGGACTGGGTATTGGCTGTTTTCATGCAGCCATTAAAGACTTCGGCTTTTTGAAAAACTGATTGCAGTGAATGGCATAAAAATCTTAAGCCCAAATCCATACCTCGTGCGCAAATTCAGTATTATGCGTGTTAGGGTTCTTTCAGATTAAACCAATTAACTCTCCCATAGGTTCGCATTCTATTGAATTTTCTAAATATCAGGCTGCCAAATTTTTCATAACAAAAATACTATAAATTTAGGAAATTCAAGTAATTCTTCAGAGATACTTAACCAATTATAGATAAAATCATCCGTATCCAGTATCCAAGTTGATGTGATGGCGAGTAGTAAATTACCACGTTCTTCCCTTGGCAAGCTTTTAAATCTTTTAAAGTATCATAATGAATTGATGCCGTTATTTCTCCAAATAAGGAAATGCGCAGCTCTCGCCTAATCTTATTCCAATCTATGCTCGATCCAGCCCAAGGCAGTTGATTTAAAGCTGAATCAATTCTCTCGCATCGGTAATAGATAAAACTTCTTAATTTTTAATGGCATAATCCAGTTGTTTCGTGATGTGGCTGTGTGCACTTTAAAATCAGGTTTCAGACGACCTTCTTTGGATAGATGAACATAAATCCGGACATCCCCATGTCTGCAAATTATAGTGGATTAACTTTAAACCAGTCAGCGTTGCCTTGCCGTACCATATCTGTACTGTCTGCGGCTTCGTCGCCCTTGTCCTGATTTAAAGTTAATCCACTATATCAGGTTTAAATCTCAAAATCTTTCTTTCTCTGTATTTATCCAAGGAAAAGAGAGTAGCATCCTATATTCTCCATATTCGGTGTGGTTACCATTCTATAGCGGTAAACCGTGTAATACCGCATCTAGTAGTTAGTAGCCTGAAAACAAAAAGTGCGGGCAATAGGTTCTCGCATTTTCTTTGCCTACACGCCGTTTCCCAACTCATGTTTTTCAGACGCTGCTCATGACTGATAAAAGGTAAATCGCTAATTTGAGGAATGCCAAAATGATCCACAAGGTAGCAATCTAAATGGTGCAGTTCTTGTTCGATAGCGCAGTTACCTACGCATTTCAGGATTCTAAAGTCGTAGGCACTCGTGCTAATGATGATACTGCCACAATTTGGAAGATAGATAACCTCGTTTGCGCTGGGTACTTCCTCAGGCAGGTTTCGGCGGGTAGAAAGGAAAACCATTCTAAAGCCATACATGTTTTTGTAAAGGAAAATGGCCGGACTCTCTCGAAGGGTAAAAACGGTTTTATTCCTTGAAACCGGCAATGCGGCAGATATTTGTCCAAATAAAAGAATATCCATTTTTATCGAGGTTTTATCAATGTCGGATTCATCAAAAATAATGTCCAAAAACAACAGAGCCATCGGCACTTGTGGGGCTAAACTCAGTTTAAACAAAACCGTGTTGTTTTTCTATCGGATAACGTTCCCCGCGATATTTATACCATTCCTTATAGGGCACATTCAGCCAGTTAAGGTCGAACATTTTCGGCTCATGCTGTACTTCTTCCGAAGTCAGTGCAAAATCCTTCATCAGCTGCAGATCAGCGAGGCAGAGGAAATTCGACTATTTTGTCTTTATAGCTGTGGATAGAAGTTTTACTCGGTCTTGATTACCGGATAGCTTTTTGTCTTTAAAGTTGACCATGCCGTTTTTGATATTTCTACGTTCTGTCAGCAGGTCTACTGTAACCGTATCGTTGCGTGCAACAGCTCTTGGAGGTATTCTGTTTGAAAAGGTCAGCATATCCTGAATACTCGATCGAGGACTGCTGCACAGCAGAAAAATGCATAGTAAAATCGATCATTTAGTTTCCTATATTCATTCTTTTTGACGCATTTGGGATTCGCTGCAATTTCCTGTCCGCCTATCGAATACTGCTAGAGTTTCAATATTATTAAAAATTCTCCCGATTCATAGCGTCGAGATGTCCATATCTAAATGCGCCCATTTATATTCACTGATCGAAATCCCGCAGCATTTGGCTTTTTGACACGGTTCTACCCATGCGTCATAAATGGTTTTCCCCAGATATTCTTTAAGCGCGCCGGTTACCTCGTTTTGGTGCTGAGGCGGAAATAATGATGTAGTCGTTGACTGCACTTTTTCAATCCTGCTGCAACGGCTTCGTCATACAACGATGAAAATTTTGGAAAAATCGTTCAATAAAGATTTAATTTCTCTTCTTTTTCAAGCTTGTGTAGAGTTTTAAAAATCCACTGCTTTTTCGGCTTCGTGATCTATATCGTCATCGTCTAAGTAGCTGCACGTTAAATCAAACATGGTATGTATCCTTTCTAAAAGTAATTGTTGTGGTTTGGGCAGAGTCCGTGGGTCGTCTGAAACGCCGGAGCAGCAATATCGGATCATTAAAACTCCGAAAGCCTGCAGCACACCGCCGCCATCGTCCCGTTTGAGTAGCCTCCAGACCGCATCGGTTTTCCAAATTACGGTCGTACCATTTTGTAGGTGCTGAAGGTATTTACCATCATCAGGAAAGATTTCTCCTTTTTCGAAATGCCGTTCTATTGCATTCTCCAGATTATCGGGTATCCACATCCCGGCATAAGGTGCTTCCAACGGTCTCTCACGGTAAACAGACATCAGTTCCTGCTTCGTCCCTTGAGGATCAAAATCCCGTTTTCAAAAATTGGCATTATCCCAGCGATGCAGCCAGTAATAGCCCTGGGAAGCTGAGTAGCGGTTTTACGTGCCGAAAGCAGTATGTGAGTGAGTCGTTCAGCTTTTGCGTCAGTATCGGCCGCATCAGGTTGTTCACTACCAGGTAATTAACGGGCAACGGGTTTGGTTTTATCTCCCAAATCGGGGAATTTTCCTGCTTTGAATACCATGGATGCCGTTATAAGTCTTCAGTGTAATATCACGATAATGGTTCAAAACGTTTTGGATTTCGTGCTGTTCAGTTTATTCTGAAACGCCTTACCGACAGAGTGTACCAGCTGATAGATTTTATACCTTCGTACCAAAGGAGGGTTATAGGTGAATCTGAATCAGGTGTTACCCCCCAATAACGTTTGGTCACAGCGTATTCATAAAATTGGTATTTATAGTAGGAGTCGGGAAGGGCGATGGTCAGTCCGGCATAGCCGTGAAAATATCAAACTGTTTGCAAACATATTCCACCCAATCTTCGAATTCCTGCTGTTGGGCAGTAGTCGATAAAAAGGACAAAGGCAGGGTAATTTGAAGGCAAGACAATCCATTTTCATCTATTGGGTGGAGGATAGGGTTTTGAACTGATATTCCGGAGCCCTTTGACCATATTCCGTATCGAAGTCAGCACACATTCTAATCTGCGTCCTGCTTCAGCATTTTTAATGGTACGGTCTATTTTGTTTTGAAATGCGGTCGGATTGAGCCGTGCAAAACGGCGCATGTCTGTCAGAAAGTGCATTTTTCAAATACCCATGGTACTTTGAGTAAAAGCGTTCGGCAGCTTCCAGCGTCTTGCGTTGTCCCGCTACCGAACCGCCGCCCGTGTAGTAGATCAATATGGTCAGTCCCAAACGGGCATTGATATTGTAGTCTTCGTCATCATCAGATTACCGGCTTCCTGCTGCAGGGACTCGCGTATAGCTTGGTTGTCATATTGTCTCTTTTATATGGTTGCTGTTGTTTACTCGGTAGGCAGATTACCGTGATGGGCATCGAATTCGTGTACTTTTCCAGTTGAACTATAAATCAAAAAGGCAGATAGGACAAATGAACGATGATGAATGGTGGAAATGCGTTATGGATGGTTGTTTGAGGGTGGTGGGATAAATAGAATTGGGTCGTCTGAATAGAGGGTTTCAGACGCCCCCTTTGATAATGTTGTTTTTAATTTGATCTATAGTGGATTAAATTCAAATCAGGACAAGAGCGACGAAGCCGCAGACAGTACGGATAGTACGGCAAGGCGAGGCAACGCTGCTACTGGTTTAAAGTTAATCCACTATATGTTTTGAGTTTTGAGGATATCTTCCTGTAAAAGGTTAGTAAGGGGATTGGGCAAGGCGTAGCCATTAGGCACACTCAGCATCTCCTCGAGAATACCAAATTGTAAAACGCTTCTGTCTCTTAAAACAGAAGCGTTTTCTGCATTTCAGACGACCTGTAATCCGTTTGTCGGAATCGGGCTGCGGCTTTGGTTTGGGTTTTATTAGGATGTGGCTCAGCCGGGCAGATACTGCATGAGGTCGACGGCTTTGCCGTTCATGCGGACTTCGAAATGCAGTTTGACGCCGTCTGTGTCGTTAGTGCCCATGGTGGCAATCGGCTGGCCTGCTGCGACTTTTTGGTCTTTTTGAACCAGAATGGTGTCGTTGTGTGCGTAGGCGGTGATGGAGAAGTCGCTGTGGCTGATGAGAATCAGTTTGCCGTAGCCGCGCACTTCTTCGCCGACGTAGAGGACGGTTCCGGCTGCTGCGGATTTGACGCTTTGTCCGAGTGTGCCGCCGATATCGATGCCTTTGTTGGTTGCGTTGTCGTAGCCGCGGATGATGGAATTTTGCCGTTGTCGACCGGCCATTGCAGGGTCAGGCGGTTGACGGGGCGACGGTTCTGGCGCTGCTGATGTCGGTACTGCCGGAACGGGGCGGTTAGCGTGTTTTACGGACGCGCAAGACTTGTCCGACTTCGATTTGTGAGGCGTTGTTCAGATTGTTCCATGATGCCAAGGTGTTGACGTTTTGTCCGTAGCGTTTGGCAACTTTGGCTGAGGTGTCGCCCGGTTTGACGCGTAGTGAGCCGTCGGGCACCGTCGGTGGATGGGCCGCGGCACACGCGGCAAGTGTGAAGGCCAAGCCTCAATGCGGACAAACGAGAATTGCGGTTTTGAAAGATAGGGTATGGTTTGTTTTTCATAGAGAACCAAAAGAATAAATCAATAGGATTATGGGCAGGCGTGAAGGTTCAACCTGTTTGGGGATTTTTCGGGATGTTTGGCTGTCTGACGGGATATCTTTTTGATTCGTCGGCAGTTTGGAAAAGCAATACGACGGATGCTGACGGTAGCCCGGGGTCGTCTGAAACGGTCGGGCTGCAACGGCTGTTTCGGCTTTTCGGTATAATCCCTGCATTTTACACTCGGCGCGATGCCTGTTGAACTTTTATCCGTGAATACTTCTTCTCATAAATCTTCTTTGCCTTATCTGGCTGCTTGCGGCAGCTTGATTTTTGATTGTCCTTTCTTTATCGTGGGAACTGTGGATTGCGCCTTTGCGCAGCGGCAGGTTCGTGGCTGGCGCTGAAGGCTTTGCCTTTGTGCCCGCCGTTGTCGGGTATTTTTGAAAGGTAAAGTTTAGTACTTACCAGTATAGGTTCTATGTTGATTTTGATTTATTTTGCCGAGGCGGTGATGCGTTTGTTCAATGCGGGTGCTGCTGAGGTGGTGTGTCCGCTTTATCGTTGACGGCGTGTTTGGTGTTTTGTTGCATGCCTGGCTTTTTGTGAAGCAGCAGAGAAAAAGCGGGAAAATAATGTTTGCGCGTTTTTCAGACGACCTCAAGAGCGAATGGGACAGACGTTTGTTGCCGTTGTGGTGCTGTTTCTCGTGGATATGCGCCGCGCCGTTTTTGTCCTTCACCGCGTGGGTCCGTTGTCGAGTTTTTATCTGGAAGCGGCTTCGCTTCTGGGCGCGTTGATGCTGGTGTTGGTCACGGCGTATAAGGGTTTGTTGAGCGTGCGCCTGCCTAAGTCGGCCGTCGGTTTGCTGGTTTTGGCGGCATTTTTGTGGCTGCAGGCGCGGATGATGGATTTGATTTACGTCGGCATGAACGATATGGTGATGTGGACGTTTATCATTCTGGCGTTGGCGGTATGGGCTTGCCGCGGCTGGGTGGCGGCTTTACGGGCAGGAACGCATTGTGACGGTGTTTGCGTGGTCGCTGCTGTTTGGTACGTTGCTGCAGGCTGCGATTGCGTTTATACAGTTTAAGGGCTGGTACGATCTTGGGTTCCTGCGCAACATGATTGTGTATAGTGGAAAAGAGGTTAGTGGTCAGCTTGGGCAGCGCAACCACCTCGGGCACTATTTGATGTGGGGTGTTTCTGGCGGCGGCTTGATTTGTGATCAACCCGCAAAATGCCGGGCTGGCTGGGATTTGTGTTGGTCTTCCTGATGACGGCTGTCTTGGGTTTGGTCAACTCGCGCACGATTCTGGGCTATGTGGCCCGGCGTGGCGTTGATTTTTGCCGCTGTGGCGTTGGCGTGCGGGACGGATTCTGCGAGGCTGGTGCGGATATTTTTCCCGGACGGTCGCGTTGGTGGCGGTATTTCAATTTGCGATGGGTTCGATTTTTGGAACTGCTGGGCAACGGTCAATATGAAACGGCGGTCGAACGCGCCGGAAACAGCGGTTTTGAAGGCTCGATGCGTCAGATTGAATGGCGTAAGGCCTGGACTGCTTTCTTGTCCGCGCCTTGGTTCGGACACGGCTGGAACAGCTTTGCCCAACAGACTTTCTGGATTAATGCGGAGCAGCAGTATTTCCCGAATAATATCTTAGGCGTGTTGTTTACCCATTCGCACAATATTGTTTTACAACCGCTTCCGGAAGTCGGGCTGGTCGGTACGGTGTTGGTTGCCCTGACGATGCTTGCGGGGCTGTGGCGGATGCTGGTGCGTCCTTACCATCCCGGCTTTCGCTGCTGCTGCTGTCTATGGTTGCCGCCAGTATGTGCCACAGCATGCTGGAGTACCCATTGTGGTATATCTATTTCCTGACGCCGTTTGTGTTGATGTTTGCGCTTGCGCCGGCACGTTATGAAGATGTTTCAGACGACCTCGCTTGGATGCGCGGCCGTACTGGGCGGGCGAGGCTTGCTACGTTGCTGATTATCGGCGGGCTGCTGCATATGGGCTGGACGTATACCGATTTCGGTCGATGCAGCCGGATTCCGAAAATGAAAGTACGGAGATGGCGGGGCGGAAGATTAACGGTTTGCCCTATATTTCGAAACCAGCCCGATGCTGGCTTATTATGCCGACTTCAGCCTGACCCGCCGTGCTGAGCCGACCGATATGCAGGTCAAACCTTGGGCGGAGAAGGCGGCGATTGATTCCCTGTCTTACCGCCCGTATTCCAACGCTTATCAGGTGGCGCTGTATCTTTACCGGCAAGGCAAGAAGGAAGAGGGCGCGAAATGGATGCAGGCGATGCAGTATTATTATCCGTACATGATGTCGTTTTTACGCGGGCAAGCTGCGCAGCCATCCTGTGTTCCAAACCGCTTTTTGCCCAAGCTGCTGGCGGACTGCAAAGATTTCGTCAACGCGCCTAAGCACGAAAAAGCGAAGTCTTGCGATGTTGTGCCATAAGCAATAGGTTGATGTAAAAAGGTCGTCTGAAACCCGATTTCAAGGTTTCAGACGACCTTTGTTATTTATTATAGTGGATTAAATTTAAATCAGGACAAGGCGACGAAGCCGCAGACAGTACAGATAGTACGGCAAGGCGAGGTAACGCCGTACTGGTTTAAAGTTAATCCACTATATTCACACATATTCGCTTTTATCGTTTTCCTTCCAAGCCTGATGCGAGCAGAGCCACAGCAACACAATCCCGCATACCGTCGAAGCCAGCATCATGCCCGCCATCACCAACGCAGAACCATTGTGCAGCCTCGTTGCCAACAGCCCTACGCTTGCGCCGATGATGGATTGAACGCGCCCAATACCCCATTTGCGCTGGCGCTTTCCTGTGAAATAAGCCATAAAAGCAAGCCTGCGTGTTTGCGCCGACCAAGCCTTGCGTGCCTACCGAAAACATTACGCATGGCACCAAAGCCCACATCGGCGGCAGCCCCATCGATAGCGACCAACAGCACCATCGCCCAGGTTTGCCACAAACCGCACGATAATGCCCCATTTCAAAATACTTTGCGGGTGCGCCCCCGTTTTCAGCCGCCATGCCGTGATGCGGTTAAACGAAGCCATCGTGAGGATGTTCAGCGCAAACACCCAAGCGTATTCGCGTGGCGTAACATGGTACAGCTTTTGGTAAACAAAAGACGATTCTGTCAAAAATGCAAACATCGATGCAAAGCTGAATGCCTGAAAAACAGATAGCCCATCGCCGCCCGCGTTTTCAGCACTCTGGCGAACCTGCCCGCCACCAGTCCGAAAATGTCCATCCTGATTTTGCCCGTCTGCTTCGGACGCGGCAGGAAAGTAAACACCAAGATAAACAAAACAAACGAATACGCCGCCAAAAAGCCGAAAATAAAACGCCAGCCACCTAATTCCTGCAACATCGAGCCGAACATAGGCGCAATCAGCGGCACGACCATCAGGATAATGCCGATTAAGGCAAACATCTGCGCCGCCTGCCTGCCCGAATAATAATCGCGCACCATCGCTCCGACGATGACCACCGTCATCCCCGCCCCGAACGCCCTGTACGGCGCGCAGGTTCAACAGCCCGTCCACCGACCGCACCATCGTCAGCGCGACAACGGCCGCAAAATAAATGCTCAAACCGACCAAAGCTACCGGTTCGCGTCCTTGATGTCCGAAACCGCGCCGCCGGCAATCCGCCCGAACGCCACGCCGAACATAAACAAAACCAAACTCTGCTCAATGCGGTGGATATCCGTACTCAACGACTGCGCCATTTCCGGAATGGCGGGCAGGTAGGCATCGACCGAAAACGGCATCAGGGCAACCAACATCGCCATCAAAACCGCCATTTGCTTTTTGCGCTCAGCAGAGGGCGGGTGTGGATTGGGACATAAGGGACTTTCTGTGTGTTTGAATTTCTGCGGCGGCTTGGTTTGGAAAAACTTGGCTATCGGATAACAAGGGTAGGGTTAAGCCGCACAATACTGCCTTCGGAACGGGATCCGGCATATAGTGGATTAACTAAATCAGGACAAGGCGACGAAGCCGCAGACAGTACAGATAGTACGGAACCGATTCGCTTGGTGCTTCAGCACCTAGAGAATCGTTCTCTTTGAGCTAAGCGCGAGGCAACGCCGTACTGGTTTAAATTTAATCCACTATAAAGGTCGTCTGAAACCCGCGATACAGGCTTTCAGACGACCTTTCTTATTGCTTAAGAACGTTGAAACAGATTATTTGGCTGCTTCAGGTTGGCTGGCTGCTTGGCTGGCGGCTGCCGCTTTATCGCCTTCTTTAGCGAAGTATTTGGCGTGGATTTTTGTCGTATTCGCCGCTGTCGCGTACTTTTTCAGCGCTTCGTTCAGCATTTTTGACGGTCGCTTCGTCGCCTTTGCGTGCGGCTATGCCGTAGTTTTCAATCGTGAAATCAGGCAGGGTGATGAAGTCCATGCTTTTGGTCGGGTTGTTTTTCACATAGTTGGCGATGACCGCGCTGTCGCTGACTACGGCATCCACGCCGCCGTTTTCCAGCTCTTTGATGACCAAAGGAACGCTCTCGAAGCGGGCGATTTTAGGATTGTCGTTGCCCAAGAGTTTGGAAACGGAGAAGTCGCCGGTTTGTCCGGTAACGACACCGACTTTCGCCATGTTTTTTTGAGGTCGTCTGAAGAGGCGACTTTTTTACCTTTGGGAACGAGGACGACTTGGGTAATTTCAAAATAAGGGTCGGTGAAATCCATGGACTGCTTGCGCTCGTCGGTAATGGTTACGCCGGAGATGACGATATCCGTATCGCCGTTTTTTGAGCGCAGGGAAGAGGCTGTCCCAAGGCTGGTGTTTGAATTCGACTTTGAATCCGCCGGCTTTAGCCATCGCATTCATCAAATCGACGTCGAAACCTTCAACGTTGCCGGCGGAATCCAATGATTCGAAAGGGGCGAATTCGGCGTTGGCGGCGACGCGGTACACTTTGTCGGCTTTAGGGGCTGACGAGGAAGCGTCTTTGCTTTGGCCGCCGCAGGCGGAGAGTGCCAGCGCGGAGCAGGCGAGGGCGGCTGCAATCCATTTTTTCATGTTCATGGGGAGGTTCCTTCTTTACGGATATTAATAAATAAACGGATAGTTTAACACGGTTTGGGGAAGTCGCTACGCGTCAGTGTTCTTTTTCGCGGAAAAAGCGTAGGTTACGTCATGGAAGAGGTCGGTATGCGGGCTGTCTTCGTAGTTCAATTCGGCGAGCGCGTCTTCAAAGGCAAGCTGGATGGACTCGACGGCTTCGTTTGCCATATCGGACGGCAGCGAACGGATCAGGCCTTTGAGGGCGGTGGCGAGGACGTGGTTCTGCATACGCAAAACGTCGTTGGCTTCTTCCAAATATTCGAGGCGTTGTTCGATGCTGCTCATGATGTGTTCCTGGGAATCTGTTAAAATACCGCATTATAGCAAATCACGGCATTCGCTATGCGCGTGAAATGAAATGACACAACGGAAGAACGAAAGCTAAAAAATGGATACGAATCGTCCCGATACGCCACAACAAACGGATGAAAGCCTGGATTGGGAAAGCCGCTTGGAAAAAGCTGCGGCAAACCCGCCAATTGAACGCACCTTACACACACGCGCCTTTGGTGCGCGAATCTCAAGAGCCCGCCTTCGAGCAGAAGCCCAAAAGCCAAGTCGGTCAAGCTCGACGATGCCAACCGCGATGCCGTGTTGACGGAATATCTGCGTAAATGGCAGGAGGAACACAACGCGCATGCTGGAGGAAGAAGCTGGTGAAACGGCGGAGACCGATGCGATGGTGATTTTGCAGGAAAACTGGCTGAACGCGCAGTCTTCGCTGCAAATGAGCGCGTCCGACAGGCAAATCGAGTCCACGCGCACGGTTTGGCTAAACCCGAAACGTAAAACAGTCGAATTTGACGCGCCTGCAAAAGCAGAGGCAACGTCGTCTGAAAACGAAAATCCGCAGGCGCAGAGCAGGTTTCAGACGACCCCCAAAGAAGAAAAACGCCGATTACCGTCCATATCAACGTATTAAACCCGCAGGTCATCAACCGCAGGGGAAGTGTTCTGCATTTCCGAGCAAGACCTGAGCGAGCGTTTAATCAAACGCCTGCGCCCGCACGTCGCCGATGCCGTCAACGGCATGATACGCACCGCCGTGCAGAAACAAATGGCGCTGTTTACCTACCAGCTCCAACAAACCCTCAGCGAACAGGCGCCCGATTTGGTGGAACAGCTTTTTGGATTACAACGTGAAAAATCCTGAACGACATCAAATACGAAAATGAAATACAGTCAGGGAAACAAAAAGCGTGATCACGCCGCCGCTTCAGGTATCGGACTGAAAATGCTGATTTTTTTCCGCTGGTTTTTGTATAATGGCGGCTCACGTTATCGTGATTTAACTCTTTCAAATAATTTATGCCCGATGAACCGTCGGGCATTTGAGCGTGGATTTTATGAACAAAAACAAATGGATTTGATACTGATTGTTGCCGCCGTGGTAGTCGGTTATCAAAAATGCAGCAGGGGCGGCAAGGTCAGGCAGCGGATGCCGTACCAGCGAAATGCAGCCCCCAAACCCAGGCGGAAAAACGCCCATCCGAGCAGTCTGAACCAAAAATCGCAATCCAGCAGCCGAAATCGACCGCCAAGCAGGGCAGGGCAGCGCGGAACAAATATTGCAGCAAGCCTTTGAAAACCAACAGAGTGATATTCAGGTGAAAGGCGCGGGTACAGTGCTCAAAACGCTGCCCGACGACAACCAAGGCACGCGCCATCAGCGTTTTTATCTTGAAACTGTCCAGCGGGCAAAACGCTTTTAGTGGCGCACAGCATCGATCTCGCCGACAAAATCAGGAGGCTTGAAAAAGGCGATAAAGTCGGCTTCTACGGCGAATACGAATGGTCGGAACAGGGCGGCGTCCTCCATTGGACGCACCACGACCCCGCAGGCCGCCATGCCGACGGCTGGCTGGACACGACGGGCGGATTTATCAATAAAAAGCTTGAACGATTGCAAAAGGTCGTCTGAAAAACGTTTTCAGACGACCTTTCCACTCGCCGCCAAACTTGAAAGACGGCGCAAATAAGCGCAAAATGTTAACAAGTTAACCTATGGCTTCTCTTATTTATGGTGGATTAATCTAAATCAGGACAAAGCGACGAAGCCGCAGACAGTACGAGATAGTACGGAACCGATTCACTTTGGTGCTTCAGCACCTTAGAGAATCGTTCTCTTTGAGCTACAAGGCGAGGCAACGCCGTCCTGGTTTTAAAAGTTAATCCACTATAAGACATCAAACAAACCTGCTGAACAAGATTGGAAAACAAATGAGTAAAAACTCCACCGCAGACGCTCGCCATACGCGGCGGCAAAGAGCAAACCGAATACCGCGAACACAATCAGGCATTGTTCCTCACCAGCAGCTTCATGTGGGACAGCGCCCAACATGCCGCCGATTTGTTTTCCATCAAAGGGTTCACTTATGCCCGTACTGCCAACCGACCACAGCCGCTTTTGAAAAACGCATCGCCGCCTTTAGAAGGCGCGGAACGCGCGGTCGCCACTCGACCGGGATGTCCGCGATTCAGGCGGCGTTTTTCCACCTTCCTACAGGCGGGCGACCATGTGATTTCCAGCCGCAGCCTGTTCGGCACGACCGTCGGCTTTATCAACAACATCGTCACCAAATTCGGCATCGAAGTGAGTCATGTGTCGCCGACCGATGTGGACGAATGGAAAACCGCCGTCAGCCACACCAAACTGCTGTTTTTGGAAACACCGTCCAACCCCTTGGGCGAAGTGGCCGACTTGGAAAGCCTTGGCAGAATTGGCGCACAGCATCGGCGCGCTTTTGGTGATGGACAACAGCCTGCTGTCGCCCGTCGGCTCGCAGCCTTTGAAACACGGCGCGATATTTCCGTTTCCTCCGCAACCAAAGCCATCGACGGATTCACGGGCGCGTGATGGGCGGCGTGTTGGCGGGTTCGGAAGAATTGATGACGCAGGTCGCCGTTTACCGCAACTCTTGCGGGCTGGCGATGTCGCCGTTTAACGCATGGCGGTTGTTGAGCGGCGTGGAAAACCCTGTCGCTGCGTATGGAAAAACAGTTCGACAATGCCTTGAAAATCGCCCAATGGCTGCAAGCGCAGCCGCAGGTTCAAGCCGTTTACTACACCGGATTGCCCGACCATCCGCAGGCGGAGCTTATCCGCAAACAGCAAAACGGCGGCGGCATCGTCATCGGCTTTGAAGTCGCCGACACTGACGCCGCGTGGAAAGTCGTGGACGGCGTCGAACTCTTCTCCCGTACCGCCAACCTCGGTGACGTGCGCTCGACCATTACCACGCCGTGGACAACCACACACGGCAGAATGCAGCCCGAAGAAAACTCGCCGCCAATATCCGCCCCGGACTGGTGCGCCTGTCTGTCGGCTTGGAATACGTCGATGATTTGATTGACGATTTGAAACAGGCGTTGGCGCGTTAAGCCAAACGCCCGACGGACGGCATTTGCTGAACCAGTACATTTCAGACGACCTCTTGGCGTTTCAAAGGTCGTCTGAAAACATTAAAAATACACACAACATCAAATAAGGAAATCGATTATGAGTGAGCGGAATTTTTCCGATTGGGCGATGAAAATCTGTCTGACCGGACTGGTTATTTTCTTGGGCTTTATCGTCTGGAACTTGGGCAAAGAATCCAAGGCGGGCAAATTCGGCATCGCGATTTTGTTCCTGGTATTGGGCTTGGGCGTGTTCGGCTTTATTTTTCAAAAGAAGTGCTGATTAAATTCATCGCCCTGCCTTGAGGCGGCAAACTAAGAAGAATAAAGGGAAAGGTCGTCTGAAAACCCCGGATACGGGCTTTTTCAGACGACCTTTGCTTTTGACAACAAAGTTTAAGATAGGAGCTTGGTACATGATTGAAGTATTACTGCCCGGAATTTGGTATGGCAAAGTCAATCAGATGAGTTTGGATGAACTAAAGGGCAGCTTGCTTTCGGTTCAGGAAGAGCGCGAACGCATATTGCTCATTGTCGAAATCATGAAAAAGGAGACTTTTTCCGTCAAAAACCTTTTTAGTCGACCCTGATGAACCAAACAAAAGATAAAACGGTATTAAATTTGTGTATTAGGCTGTTTTTGTTCGGTGTGTACACACGATGATTTGCAAAACATTGGGAATTTGCGTTTTTTGGATTCCGCATCGTCATTTGGTGCCTTTACCTTCGTTGTCGGCGCAACGGCAACAATGTCGTCAAAGTCATTCCATACCTTTTAGCGTTGTGGGGGCAATGGGATGGCTTTTGACAGCTAATTTAGAAATAGCGATAAAAGATGCGTTGGATATTTTTCCTCAACTATCGTTCAACATTATCGGAAAAACGCAACCTTGGATGATGTAGGAAATTTATATCTGGATAAGATAAAAACCATAGATTCAGATTGTTATTACTATAAGTCCTCCCGCCTTCCCGGTTTATTGACGCAAGAAATTGATGACTGCTCTATATGTTGCCGCACAAAAGAGGGAAAAATATAATCTCTATGTCCAATCTTCTTTTATCTATCTTTACGGGCGATTCCGGTTGAGACTGATGCGGTCATCTCGAGAAATGAGCTTGATTTGATGATTGGCTATATCGATCGGTTAGCCGAAACTGGATAGAGGGTATGAAGTATTTTTATGGACACCCGTTGAAAATTTATAAAACGGAAGGAATGTTGCTATCCATAAATGCATGGCAGCTTCAATGGCAAACCGCCATGCTGCCGTTATTCCTTATTTGAATTCCTGCTATATTTATCAACTCTTTCAGACAAAAGGTCGTCTGAAAACCTTGAATCTGGGTTTTCAGACGACCTTTTTGTCCTGATGAGGGCTGTCTTTATTTGTTGGCGTTCAGATAAAAGGTTGATCAGGCGGGTGGTGGAGCTGTCGTGTTTTTGTACGCCGGTTTCGCCGGTCAGCTCGGCGAGGATGGTTTTGGCGAGCTGTTTGCCGAGTTCGACGCCCCATTGGTCGAAGCTGTTGATGCCCCAGATGATGCCTTGGACGAAGGTTTTGTGTTCGTACATGGCGATCAGGCTACCACCATGTTGCGGGGGTTGATTTTTGTCCATGAGGATGAGGTTGGTCGGGCGGTTGCCTGAGAAGGTTTTGTGCGTGAACCAGCTCTTCGATGCGCTCTGCTTCCATGCCTTGAGCTTTGAGTTCGGCGCGGACTTCGTCGGGGGTTTTGCCGCGCATGAAGGCTTCGGCTTGGGCGAAGACGTTGGCGAGTAGGATTTCATGGTGGCCGCGCAGGTTGCTGCGTTTTTCAAGCGAGGCGATGAGGTCGATCGGGGTGATGTGGGTGCCTTGGTGCAGCAGTTGGAAGAAGGCGTGCTGACCGTTGATGCCGGTTTCGCCCCAGATGATGGGGGAGGTTTCGTAGCCGACTGCTTTTGCCGTCGAGGGTAACTTGTTTGCCGTTGCTCTCCATGTCGAGCTGCTGGATGAATTTGGGCAGGCGGTGGAGGTGTTGGTCGTAAGGCGCGATGACGTGGCTGCCACCGCCGTAGTAGTTGATGTACCAGATGCCGATGAGGGGCAAGGATGACGGGCATGTTGCGCTCGAGCGGGGTGTTGATGAAGTGTTGGTCCATCAGGTGCGCGCCGTTGAGCATTTCGATGAAGTTTTTCTTCGCCCAAATAGAGCATGATGGGCAGGCCGATGGCTGACCAGAGGCTGTATCGTCCGCCGACCCAGTCCCAAAATTCGAACATGTTGGCGGTGTCGATGCCGAACTCGGCAACGGCTTTTTGGTTGGTGGAGACGGCGACGAAGTGTTTGGCGACGGCGGCTTCGTCGCCTGCGTGGTCAAGGAACCATTTGCGCGCGGTCAGGGCGTTGGTGAGGGTTTCTTGGGTGGTGAAGGTTTTAGAGGCGATGATGAAGAGGGTGGTCTCGGGGTGGACTTTGGACAATACGTCGCGCAGTTGAGAGCCGTCCACGTTGGAGACGAAGTGCGTGTTGAGGCGGGGGTGTCCGAAGGGTTTGAGCGCGGTACACATCATCAGCGGGCCGAGGTCGGAGCCGCCGATGCCGATGTTGACGATGTCGGTGATGACTTGGTTGGTATAGCCCTAACCAGCTGCCGCTGCGGACTTCATGTGCGAATTCGCCCATGCGTTGGAGGACGTGGTTGACTTTGGGCATGACGTCTTCGCCGTCAACGACGATGGGGAGTTGGTGCGGTTGCGCAGGGCGACGTGGAGGACGGCGCGGTTTTTCGGTGGTGTTGATTTTTCGCCGCGGAACATCTGCTGCATGCGTTCGGTACGCCGGCTTCACGGGCAAGCTCGAACAACAGTGCCATGGTTTCGTCGTTGATGCGGTTTTTGGAGTAATCCAGCGTTAGTCCGCCGACTTGCAGCCAGTATCGTTCGGCACGCTGCGGGTCTTGATCGAACATTTCGCGCATGTGTTGTTCTTTGGTTTCGTCAAAAATGTATCCATAATTTTTGACCAAGCCGGTAAGTCGTGAAGGTGTTTCATCGGATGCTCCTGAGGTTGGACGGTTTTGTGGGAAAACGGCCGCGAGGTCGTCTGAAACAGGGAACAGGGTGGGTTTCCGTTTTTAGGGTTGGGTGTGAATGCGGGGTCTGCCGTTATTGGGGTTGGGTGGCAACATTGAAGAAAAACGGCGGCACTGATTTTGGTCGGTATTTTCAGACGACCTTGGGATATGTCGGGTCGTCTCGACAAATGTATGTGGCTTAACTTTAAACCAGTACGGCGTTGCCTCGTCTTGTCGTACTATCTGTACTGTCTGCGGCTTCGTCGCCTTGTCCTGATTTAAATTTAATCCACTATATTGTTTAGTCTTTGTCGTAATCGATGTGTTTGTTGTGTATGCTTTTTGCTTTTTGCAGTTGCAGGCTGGCGGCATCGCTCAGGCGCAGGGCGAGTCCGATGGCGAGGATGTCGATGACGGCGAGTTGCAGCAGGCGGGACACCATGGGGTGTAGAGTTCGGCGTTTTCCTGCGTGGCGATGCTCAATACGCAGTCGGCAAGCTGTGCCAGCGAGGGAGTCGTTGCGGGTCAGGGCGATGACGGACGCGCCGTTTTCTTTGGCGATGCTGACGGCGTCTAAAAAGCTCGATGGACGAGCCGGTGTTGAAATGGCGACGACGACGTCTTGGTCGGACAGGACGGAGGCCGCCATCAGTTGCGTGGGTATCGACGTAGGCGACGGTGGAAATGCCGAAGCGGAAGAATTTGTGTTGCGCGTCTTGGGCGACGATGCCGAGTTGCCGACGCCGTAGAACTCGACACGGCGCGCGTGCATCAGGAGTGGCGATGGCGTTTTTCCAGTTCGGACTCTTTCAGGAAGCGGCGTTCGCCCAAAATGGAGGCGGCGGCGTTGCCCAATACTTTTTCGACAACGATGCTCATGTCGTCGTCGGCGTTGAGCTCTTCATGGACGTAGGGCATACCTTCGTGGCCTATGCTGGCGGACAGGGCGAGTTTGAACTCGGGCAGTCCTTTAGCCCAGGCTGCGGCAAAAACGGATGACGGTCGGCTGGCTGACGGATGCGCGCTCGGCGATTTCGGCGACGGCGGCATGGACAAACCATTTGGGTTCCGCCAAGGCGCATTCGGCGACTTGCGTTCTGCTCCCGACAGGTTTTGACAGTGATTCGCTGATTTTGCTTAACATAAATATGCCCTTCGGTGTGTGCCGCCCCTTGTCGGGGCGGCTTGTGTGATTAAACGTTTTTCAAGTGGTTGTCGAGTGCCGCCGCTGCGCCGTGATGCCCGGGAATTCGCCTAAGACGACATAGACGGGAATCGCGGCGAGATGAGGCTTCGAAACGGCCTTTGTTTTCAAAGCGGCTGCGGAAAGGTGAGGTTTTAAAAATATTCCAAAACGCGGGGGATGATGCCGCCGCACAAATACACGCCGCCGCGCCCAGCGTCAGGGCGAGGTTGGAGGCAACCGTGCCGAGCATGGCGCAGAAGATGTCCAAAGTCTGACGGCAGGCAGGGACGTGCCGCTTAAGGCTTTTTCGGTGATTTCCGGACGGTTTGAGGCGGTAGTTTTTCAGTTTGTCGCGTTTGGCGAGTGCCTCGTAAATCGAGGCTCAAACCTGCACCGCTGAGGAAGCGTTCGGCGGAAACATGGCCGTATTTGTTTTTCGCATACTGCCAAATCAAAACTTCCATGTCGTCAAACGGCGGAAAGCTGGAATGGCCGCCTTCGCCGGCAAGCGCGACCCAGCCTGCGGGGCTGTGCACCAGTCCGCTCACGCCCAAACCGGTTCCCCGGGCCGATGACGGCTTTGAAGGGCGAATTCGATGGGTTTATGCCCGCCTACCCGCATCAGGTCTTTGCTTGAAGTCTGCGTTACCGCCAATGCCTGCGCGGTAAAGTCGTTCAAGAGGATGAGGGTGTCCAGCTCAATGCCTGACGGGTGGTTTCGATGGAAAACGCCCAATGGTGGTTGGTCATTTTGCAACCCAGTCGCCCAAAATCGGGTTGGCGATGGCGAAGGCGGCGTGCCGGACTTCGGCTCCGCCTGCCTGTTCAAATAGGCTGGCGGCATCGACGATGGTGTCGTAGTCTTTGCACGGCAAGACTTGGGCTTTTTCAATCTGGTGCGGGGCGGTTTCGAGCGCGAAGCGGGCGTTGGTGCCGCCAATGTCAGCGACCAGGCGCGGATAGTTTTTTGCCGACGGCTGTTGAATATCAGTTTGAGTGAAGACATGGCAGTTCACTCCTTGATGGTTCAATACCAGGCTGGTCGGATATTCCAAATCGGCGCGCGCGGCGGCTTTGTCGAACACGGCTTTTTCTCCGCACCCTGAATCGCCAAAAGACGTTTTCCGTTTTGGCGATGGCGCCAAGGTCATGCGTGACGCGTTCGTGCGGCGCGGTAACGGGCGTGGTGTGGATAAGGGTCAGGTCGTCTGATTCGTTGATGGCTGCCCTTCAGTTGCGGCGCTTGCGGGAAGAGGGAGGCGGTATGTCCGTCGCCGCCCATGCCCAAAAATCAGTACGTCAGGTTGTTTGTAATGTTTCAGCGCGTAGGCAACGACGCTGTCGGGTTGTAATTCAGTTTCAGTTTTACCCGCTTCGACAACGGGAATCCAAGTCGCTGCTGCGGCTTTGTTTTTGCAGCAGGTATTCGTGCGCCAGGGCGGTGTTGCTGTCGGCGTGGATCGTCGGCACGATGCGCTCGTCAACCAAAGTGATACCGACTTTTTGCCAGTCCCAAATCTTTTTGTGACAGGGGCTTGGAAGAAGGGAATCGGCGAGCGGCCGCCGAAACCGCCAACACTGCGCTGCCTTTGTTATCCAGCGCGTTTTGCAGCGCGGCGGCGACTGCGTCTGCCAAAAGCCTGTGAAGCGGCTGCTGCGTTTTCGTATTCATGCCAAACGAACATAAAAGTGTCCTTTCTCTGTTTTTCAGACGACCTTTTTAAGAAGGAGGTGGGAGGTCGTCTGAAAGGCAGTGTTTGTGAGCGGGAAAAGTGAGAGAGCCTGTATTGTCGATGGCGAGAATGTCGGCGGAAACGCCCTAATCCGCCGTTTGATAGTTTCAGACGACCTTTTTGAACCGTGAACGCTGCAAGCAGGTCGTCTGAAAAAGCTTTACTGGTCTTCGTGCCACTTGTGTCCCGTCGCGCGCCAACAGTTCGCGGGCGGCTTCCGGACCCCATGAATGCGCGTCGTAGCCGTGCGGCGGGGTGGTGTTGCTCGCCCAGTTTTTCCAGAATCGGCATCACATATTCCCAGGCGGCTTCGAGTTCGTCGCGGCGGTTGAAGAGGGCGAGCTTGCCGTTGATAACGTCCAGCAGCAGGCGTTCGTAAGCTTTCGGCGCGGCGGCCTTCGAGGGCTTTTTCCAAGTCGGTTGCCAGCGGCACGATTTCCACTTTGTTGCCTGCGCCCGGCGTTTTCATCTGTGTATAGAGGCGCACGGATTCGGTCGGCTGCAATTCGATAACCAAACGGTTTGGCGCAGCTGGCTGTTTTCAAAATATGGTTTTGCAGCGGACGGAAGTTCAATACGATTTCCGCCACTTTGCCCGCCATGCGTTTGCCGGTGCGCAGATAGAAAGGAACGCCTTTCCAGCGGTCGTTTTCGATTTCGGCTTTGATGGCGACGTAGGTTTCGGTGAAAGCTGTCTTGCGGAACGTTGATTTCTTGCAGATAGCCGTTCATGCCTTTGGCGGCGGTGTATGTCCGCGCACGACGTTTTTCGTTGACAGATTCGATGGTCAGCGGTTTCAACGACTTGATGACTTTGACTTTTTCATCGCGTACCGCGTCGGCATCAAGCTGGCGGGTGCTTCCATCGCAGTCATGCACAGCATTTGCATCAGGTGGTTTTTGCACCAGTCGCGCAGCGCGCCGGTAATGTCGTAGAACTCGCCGCGCTCTTCCACGCCGAGCTGTTCGGCGATGGTCAGTTGTACGCTTTCGATGTATTTGTTGTTCCACAACGGCTCGAACATCACGTTGGCAAAACGCAGCGCCAGCAGGTTTTGCAGGCTTTCTTTCACCCAAGTAGTGGTCGATGCGGTAGATTTGGCTTTCTTTGAGTAGCGGGCGACATCGGTATTGATTTGTTGGGAAGAGGCGAGGTCGGTGCCCAGCGGTTTTTCCAAAACGACGCGCGCGTTGTCGGCGTTCAGGCCGACTTTGGCAAGGTTTTTCGCAGGCTTGCGCGAAGAATTTCGGCGCGGTGGAAAGATAGATGATGACGTTGTCGGTCTCTTTGCGGGCTTTGACTTTTTCGCCCAAAGCAGCAAAATCGGCTTCTGGGTAACGTCCACTTTCAAATATTCGATGCGTTTGACGAACGATGCCCAAGCGTCGTCTGAAAAAGTTTTGTTTGACATGGATTTTGGAGTTGGTTTCCACTTTTGCCAAAAAGCCCGCCGTATCCAAATCGCTGCGGCTGACACCTCAAAATACGACCCTGAGGATTGAGCAACCCTGCAACGTGCGCCTGATACAGACAAGGCAGCAGCTTACGCATTGCCAAATCGCCGGTCGCGCCGAACAACACCAAATCAAAATTTGTTTGTGTACTCATCGTTTTATCTCTCGTTGAGGAAGGCCTTGTGCCGGTGCCGTCGGATGCCGTGAAAGACGGGCGGTTTCGGCAGAAAAAGCAATGAAACCAATCGCCTGCATCAAAATTTCAAAACAGGCGGGCTAATGAGTAGTAATACTACACATGGCTACACATTTTGTCTATTCTCATTTTTACAAATTATTTGACTTAGTTTAAAAAGTTTGATGAGTTTGGTCTGGTAGATTTTCACAAATGACGCATATCACGATTTAAATCAAATTTCTTACATTTAGCAGATTATTTTGTAACTAAATTACAAGTTTTTATATTATAATAGCCTACATCTAAATATAGTGGATTAAATTTAAATCAGGACAAGGCAACGAAGCCGCAGACGGTACGAGATAGTACGGCAAGGCGAGGCAACGCCGTACTGGTTTAAAGTTAATCCACTATAGTGAGTTTTCAAACGACCCCTTGTACAGTTTGAAAGGTCGTCTGAAACGCTGAACGCCCCACACCCAATACAAAAATCAGAAACGCGCAAACAAAAACCCCATACCACCCCTTCCGACAGGAGACCGAACATGACCCCCACTCCTATCCACCCCAAGCTCGCCGAAATCACCGAGCGCATCATCGAGCGCAGCCGTCCGACCCGCGAAAAAAATATCTGGCGAAAATCCGCAGCGCCAAACAAAATGGGACGGCTGGAACGCAACCAGCTCGGTTGCAGCAACTCTGGCGCACGGCTACGCCTCCATGCCCAAAAAGCATCAAAATCGAAATGCTTCAGGACACCGTCCCCAACTTAGGCATCATCACTGCCTACAACGACATGGTTTCTGCACACCAACCGTTTAAAGACTTCCCCGACCAAATCAAAGACGAAGCGCAGAAAAACGGCGCAACCGCCCTAGTTGCCGGCGGTACGCCCCGCCATGTGCGACGGCATCACGCAGCTACGCCGGTATGGAATTGTCGCTGTTCTCCCGCGACGTCATCGCCATGAGTACCGCCATCGGCCTGTCGCACCAAATGTTTGACGGCAGCCTGTTTATGGGCGTGTGTGACAAAAATCGTACCGGGCTTGATGATGAGCGCGCTTTCGTTCGGTCATATTCCCGGCATCTTTCGTCCCCGCAGGCCCTATGTCCAGCGGTATCGGCAATAAAGAAAAAGCCCGCACCCGCCAACTTTTCGCCGAAGGCAAAGTCGGCCGCGACGAACTTTTGAAAAGCGAAATGGGTTCATACCACAGCCCCGGCACCTGCACTTTCTACGGCACGGCAAACTCCAATCAAATGATGATGGAAATGATGGGCGTACACCTGCCCGCCGCCGCTTTCGTCCATCCTTATACCGACCTGCGCGAAGCACTGACCCGCTACGCTGCCGGACACCTCGCGCGCGGTATCAAAAATGGCACCATCAAACCCTTGGGCGAAAATGTTGACTGAAAAATCCTTCATCAACGCCTGATCGGCCTGATGGCAACCGGCGGTTCGACCAACCACACCATGCACCTCGTTGCCATGGCGCGCGCCGCTGGCGTGATTTTTGAACTGGGACGACTTTGACGAAATTTCCTCCATCATCCCGCTGCTCATCCGCGTGTACCCCAACGGTAAAGCCGACGTGAACCACTTCACCGCAGCAGGCGGCCTGCCTTCGTCATCCGCGAATTGCTGGACGCAGGCTTGTTGCACGACGATGTCGATACCGTCGTCGGACACGGCATGCGCCACTACACCAAAGAACCTTTCCTCATCGACGGCAAACTCGAATGGCGCGAAGCCCCTGAAACCAGCGGCAACGACGACATCCTGCGCAAAGCCGACAACCCGTTCTCCCCAGACGGCGGTCTGCGCCTGATGAAAAGGCAATATCGGACGCGGCGTAATTAAAGTGTCCGCCGTGCGCGAAGGCTGCCGCATCATCGAAGCGCCCGCCATCGTGTTCAACGACCAACGCGAAGTGTTGGCTGCGTTTGAGCGCGGCGAGTTGGAACGCGATTTCGTCTGCGTCGTCCGCTACCAAGGCCCGCGTGCCAACGGTATGCCTGAGTTGCACAAACTGACCCCGCCTTTGGGCATCCTGCAAGACCGCGGCTTCAAAGTGGCGCTGCTGACCGACGGCCGTATGTCCGGCGCATCCGGCAAAGTGCCTGCGTCCATCCACATGACGCCCGAAGCCCTGATGGGCGGCAATATCGCCAAAAATCCGTACCGGCGACCTGATCCGCTTCGACTCCGTTACCGGCGAACTCAACGTCCTGATTAACGAGGCTGAATGGAACGCCCGCGAAGTCGAACACATCGACTTGAGCGCGAACCAACAAGGCTGCGGTCGCGAACTCTTCGCCAACTTCCGCAGCATGACCAGCAGCGCAGAAACCGGTGCCATGAGCTTCGGCGGCGAATTTGCCTGATGTCCGTTTCAGACGACCTTTTAAAACAGAAGGTCGTCTGAAAAATTATTGAAGCCGTTTAAAACAGACGTGGGTCAGATTCTCGAATCCGACGTTATCAGGGCATTTGTCGGATACGGGCTATCCGAATACAGCCCCCAAAAGGTCGTCTGAAAACTTAAACCCCGTCCCATTTGACCTCAACAAAAACGACAACCCCATCCCACTTGGAGAACCGAAATGTCCAAACTGACCCCACGCGAAATCCTGACTGCCGGCGCAGTTGTGCCCGTCATGGCGATTGACGATTTAAGCACCGCCGTCGATTTGTCCCACGCCCTTGTCGAAGGCGGCATCCCCACCCTCGAAATCACCCTGCGCACCCCCTGTCGGCCTGGACGCCATCCGCCTGATTGCCAAAGAAGTGCCCAACGCCATCGTCGGCGCGGGTACGGTTACCAACCCCGAACAGCTCAAAGCCGTCGAAGACGCAGGCGCAGTTTTCGCCATCAGCCCGGGTTTGCACGAATCCCTCGCCAAAGCCAGCCACAACAGCGGCATCCCCACTGATTCCCGAGGTCGCCACCGGGCGAAGTCCAACTGGCTTTGGAACACGGTATCGACACCCTCAAACTCTTCCCCGCCGAAGTCGTCGGCGGCAAAGCCATGCTCAAAGCCCTCTACGGCCCTTATGCCGACGTGCGCTTCTGCCCGACCGGCGGCATCAGCCTCGTCACCGCGCCCGATTACTTGGCACTGCCCAACGTCTTATGCGTCGGCGGCTCATGGCTGACACCGAAAGAAGCCGTTAAAAACAAAGACTGGGATACTATCACCCGCCTCGCCAAAGAAGCGGCGGCATTGAAACCAAAGCCTGATTTTCTAAAAGGTAAGCCATACCTAGAATCCATCTTGTCCGCCTGCTAAGGTGATTCAGTAAAGGCAAGGTCGTCTGAAAATCCTTGTTTCGGTTTTTCAGACGACCTCTTCAATTCAATATGCCTTTGTTTTAAATTTCAAAACTGTCCGCTTGGTCAGCCTTGCGTATCATGCCTGCGGCGACGGTGTGGTTGGTGGCTTCGTCTATCAGGATGAACGCGCCGAGGGCGTGGTTTTCTTCGTAGGGCGCGGCGGCAATCGGCTGCTGGGTTTTGAGGCTGACGCTGCCGATGTCGTTGAGTTTGAGCGGTCGGCGGATTCGACGCGGCTGAGGGTGTTCACGTCCCAAACGTAGGAAATCGCGCTGATTTTTGACGGGCGTGGTTTGGGTGGTGTGTTTCAGCAGGTATTTGCGGCGCAGGTTGAGCGGGATGTCGTCGAACCAGCACAGCTCGGCTTGGAACTGCTGTTCGGGCGCGACGGGGCTGTCGGCGGCGGCGATGCTGTTGCCGCGCGAGATGTCGAGGTCGGTGTCGAGCGCGACGGTCAGCACTTCGCCCGCTTCGGCGGATTCGGTTTTGCCGTTTGGATTGTAGATTTCGGCAATCTTGGCGGTGTGTCCGCTGGGCAGGATTTTTGACTTCGTCACCTGTTTTTCAGACGACCCGCTTCCATCCTGCCTTGATAGCCGCGGAAGTCGTCGCTGCTGCTGCCGTCTTGCCGTGCGCGACGCGCTGTACGGGGAAATGGGCGACTTGGTCGGCGGCGTTTTTGCGGTTGACGGGCAGGCTTTTCGAGCAGGGGTACAACGGTAAACCTTGATACCACGGGGTTTGGCTGCTGGCGTTGACGATGTTGTCGCCTTTTAACGCGCTGATGGGCAGGAAGTGGATTTGGGCTTTGGAGGCCGATTTGTTCTGCCAGCTTGCGGTAGGCTGCGGTAATGGCTTGATATTTGGTTTCGTCGAAGTCGAGCAGGTCGAGTTTGTTGACGGCGACGATGATGTTGGGAGCAGCCCAAGAGTTTCAGAATCGCGCTGTGGCGTTTGGTCTGCGGCAGGAGAACGGGTTCGCTGCCGGAAAAATCGACGCGCGTTGCGTCTATCAGGACGATGGCGGCGTCGGCGGTCGATGCGCCCGTTACCATATTGCGGGTGTATTGTTCGTGTCCGGGTGTGTCGGCGATGATGAATTTGCGCTTGGGCGTGGCGAAATAGCGGTAGGCAACATCGATGGTGATGCCTTGTTCGCGCTCGGCGGCAAGGCCGTCGGTGAGGCTGGCGAAGTCAGGTGTTTCGCCGTTTTCGGCGGCACGGTTGAGTTTGTCGAGCTGGTCGGTCAGCAGGGTTTTTGCTGTCGTAGAGCAGGCGGCCGATGAGGGTGGATTTGCCGTCGTCGACGCTGCCGGCAGTGATGAAGCGCAAAAGCGGGGCGGTGGTTGCGGTCATGGTTCTTTCCTTAATTCTCGGATTGCACGTTACTTTAATGAGGTCGTCTGAAAATGGGAAAGAATGCTTGGTTTTAAAAAGATGATTTCGTTATATTCGGGCGGTTTCTTTCGGACGGCGTCGACTTCCCGCGTTTGCCAGAAAACCCGCTTAAAGGTAAAATCCCGTATTCCAACATGGGTACTGCATCATGACTAAATTTATTTTTCGTAACCGGCGGCGTCGTATCTTCACTCGGAAAAAGGTATCGCCGCCGCTTCTATTGCCACCATCCTCGAATCGCGCGGTTTGAACGTGACCATGCTCAAGCTCGACCCCTATATCAACGTCGACCCCGGCACCATGAGTCCGTTCCAGCACGGCGAAGTGTTCGTCACCGACGACGGCGCGGAAACCGACCTCGACTTGGGACACTACGAACGTTTCATCAACGCCACCATGACCCGCCGCAACAGCTTCAGCACAGGGGCAGGTGTACGAAAACGTCATCGCCAAAGAACGCCGCGGCGACTACCTCGGCGGCACGGTTCAAGTCATCCCGCACATTACCGACGAAATCAAACGCCGCATCCACGAAGGCGCGGCGGGTTACGATGTCGCCATCGTCGAAATCGGCGGTACGGTCGGCGACATCGAATCGCTGCCGTTTTTGGAAGCCATCCGTCAGATGCGCAGTCAGTTGGGACGCAACAACACTTTTGTTCGCCCACTTGAGCTACGTTCCCTACATCGCCGCCGCCGGCGAAATCAAAACTAAGCCGACCCAGCATACCGTTAAAGAAATGTTGAGCATCGGTTTGCAGCCCGACATCCTGATTTGCCGCATGGATCGGAAAATGCCGGCGGACGAACGCCGCAAAATCGCCCTGTTCTGCAACGTGGAAGAGCGCGCGATTGTCGGCAGCTACGACGTGGACAGCATCTACGAATGCCCCGAAATGCTGCACGACCAAGGCATTGACAACATCATTACCGAGCAGTTGCAGCTTAACGTGCAACAGGCGGATTTGACCGCGTGGATCGTCCATGCCATCAAAAACCCGAAACACACCGTCAAAATCGCCATGGTCGGCAAATACGTCGATTTGACCGAATCCTACAAATCGCTGATCGAAGCCTTGAAACATGCGGGTATCCACACCGAAACCGACGTGCAAATTACCTTCGTTGACAGCGAAAACATCGAAAAAACAACGGCGACGTTTCCATGCTCAAAGACATGGACGCCATCCTCGTTCCCGGCGGCTTCGGCTCGCGCGGCGTGGAAGGCAAAATCGCCGCCGTGCGTTATGCCCGCGAAAACAACGTGCCGTACCTGGGCATCTGCCTCGGTATGCAAATTGCGCTGATTGAATACGCCCGCGACGTCGCAGGCTTGAAGGCGCGAACTCTACCGAGTTCGACCTCAAATGCGCCGCGCCCGTCGTTGCTCTGATTGACGAATGGCAAACCGCCGACGGCAGCGTCGAAACACGCGATGAATCCGCCGATTTGGGCGGCACCATGCGGTTGGGCGCGCAAGAGGTTGAATTGAAAGCAGGCAGCCTCGCTGCCAAAATCTACGGCAGCGAACACATCCGCGAGCGCCACCGCCATCGCTACGAAGTCAACAACAACTACGTTCCCGCGCTGGAACAGGCTGGCTTGGTCATCGGCGGCGTATCTGCCGGACGCGAACGCTTGGTCGAAAAACCATCGAGCTGCCGAACCATCGCTGGTTCTTCGCCTGCCAGTTCCACCCCGAGTTCACCTCCAACCCGCGCAGAGGCCATCCTTTGTTCACCGCGTTTGTCAAAGCCGCATTGAACAATAAAAAGGGCTGATGCCCGGCAAAAGGTCGTCTGAAAAGAGAAAAAGCACCTCGATTGAGGTGCTTTTTGTGTTGGTATGGCGATGTTTTTGAGAAACCGGGCATCGGCCGCCTTTTTCAGACGACCCGCAAGGAATGTTCAATCCTGTACGTCCTCAGGTTTCCAACCGGGTTCCGGTTTCCAGTCGGGCGAGCGGTGCGCCTGCGGGCTGTTTGTAGCGGTTGTACATAAACAGATACTGGGTCGGAAAGCGGCGTATCCAGTATTCGGTATTTTTCATTGATAATCTGCGCGTCGTGCTGTTTGTCGCCGTTCAGTTCGCCGCGCATAGGCTCGATGTGCAGCACAAATCCTTTGCCGTTCGGCAAACGCTCGCCGCAGAAAAAAACAGCGCCTTTACGCCCTTGACTTGCGCCAGTTTGCCCGCCAGCGTCATGGTGTAGGCGTATTTCCCGAAAAACGGCACCCATACGCCGTCGCCGCCTTCTTCGGGAGAGGGGGCATGGTCGAGCAAGACAATCGTGGCTTCACCGGGCGCAAAGCCTTAATGACTTGTTTGACCCCTTGAATATTGGTGGGGGCGGTTTTCCCTTTGCCGCGAACGCGCCCCGCCTGCATGACGGAATCCAAGGCTTTGATTTTTGGTGGTTTTGTACATGGCAGTCAGCGGAAATGGAAGCTGCTGGCTGATATGGCGTCCGGCGAGGTCGTAGCTGCCGATGTGCGGGGTAATAAACAACAGTCCTTCTCCGGCGTCCAAAGCTGATTGGACATGTTCCCAACCATGCACTTCTTTAAACAGCGTTTCAATGCTTTCAGGTCGTCTGAAAAAGGCTACGGGCAATTCCCAGCCCGCCTTTCGCCGTTTCACGGAAAACGGCTTTGACCGACGAAGGCTCGGGATTCAATCCGGCAAGCCGCATATTGTCGAACACACGCTGCCGGTCGCTTTTGAGCAGATAATAGCCCTAAAGCCGCCCGCCGCATTCCCCAGCGCGTGTAGAAGCGGCAAAGGCAGCGCCGCAAAGCATTTAAACAAAAAAAGTGAGCAGGATTTGCATAATAGATTGATGAGATGGAACGGGGGATTGTAAATGAAAACGGCAGGTCTGGATATTGAGTTTCATCTGGATGTAACGGATTACCACAATGAGACCTTTGCAAAAATTCCCCAAAATCCCCTAAATTCCCACCAAGACATTTAGGGATTTTCCATGAGCACCTTCTTCCAGCAAACCGCACAAGCCATGATCGCCAAACACATCGACCGCTTCCCGCTATTGAAGTTGGATCAGGTGATTGATTGGCAGCCGATCGAACAATACCTGAATCGTCAAAGAACCCGTTACCTTAGAGACCACCGCGGCCGTCCCGCCTATCCCCTGTTGTCCATGTTCAAAGCCGTCCTGCTCGGACAATGGCACAGCCTCTCCGATCCCGAACTCGAACACAGCCTCATCACCCGCATCGACTTCAACCTGTTTTGCCGTTTTGACGAACTGAGCATCCCCGATTACAGCACCTTATGCCGCTACCGCAACTGGCTGGCGCAAGACGACACCCTGTCCGAATTGCTCAAACTGATTAACTGCCAACTGGCCGAAAAAAACCTAAAAGTAGAGAAGGCATCCGCCGCCGTCGTTGACGCCACCATTATTCAGACTGCCGGCAGCAAACAGCGTCAGGCCATAGAAGTCGATGAGGAAGGACAAGTCAGCGGCCAAACCACACCGAGTAAAGACAAAGATGCCCGCTGGACAAAGAAAAACGGCCTCTACAAACTCGGTTACAAACAACATACCCGTACCGATGAGGAAGGCTATATCGAGAAACTGCACATCACCCCCGCCAATGTCCATGAGTGCAACCATCTGTCCCCTTTGTTGGAAGGCATTGCCGAAGGTACGACCGTCTATGCCGACAAAGGCTACGACAGTAAGGAAAACCGGCAACATCTGAAAGAGCATCAGTTGTTAGACGGCATTATGCGCAAAGCCCACCGCAACCGTCCGCTGACGGAAGCGCAAACCAAACGCAACCGATATTTATCGAAGACCCGTTATGTGGTCGAACAAAGCTTTGGTACGCTGCACCGTAAATTCCGCTACGCCCGGGCAGCCTATTTTGGTCTGCTCAAAGTGAGTGCGCAAAGCCATCTGAAGGCGATGTGTTTGAACCTGTTGAAAGCGGCTAACAGGCTAAGTGTGTCTGTTGCTGCCTAAAAGGCGGCCCGGATGCCTGATTATGGGGCGTCCGGGGAGGATTAAGGGGGTATTTGGGTAGAATCAGTGGATATTTGAAACGAAAAACAGCCGAAAAACTGTGTTTGGGATTTCGGTTTTTCGGAGGAGGGCTTTTGCAAAGGTCTCACAATGTTTAAAATATCGGATGCGTTCATTCGGTTCGCCAAACGGCATATCGTAAAAAGGTCGTCTGAAAACGGTTTCCATTTTTGAAACGGTATTTTCAGACGACCTTTGCGTTACTAAACGGATAGCGTGTTACGCCAGCCCGTTTTGTTGCGCGTCTTGCAGGCGGGCTTCGAAGTTGCTCAGATTGACGCCTGCTTGTTGTGCGGCAGCGACGACTTCGGCGACGCTTGCACCGTTTTGCACCTGATGATAGCCCCAGAGCAGGGAGCAGCGGGTGCCGGTGCGGCAGTAGGCGAGGACGGGTTGGGGAACGCTTTTGAGCAGGTTTTTGGAAGGCGGCGACATCGGCGGCGTTGATGGCGGGCGCGACGACGGGCTGATGATGGTGTTCGCGGATGCCTGCGGCTTCAAGCCAGCTTTCGATTTGTTTGAACGTAACTTGGTTTTCTTCTTCGCCGTCGGGACGGTTGCAGATGACGGTTTGGATGCCGAGTTTGGCGGCTTCTTGTACGTCTGCTTCGGTCAGTTGCGGGGGCGATATAGAGGTTGTCGGCAAGTTTTTGGATAGACATGGGTTTTCCTTTTCTACGTTTGACGATGGATTGATTTTAGTCGTCTTGAGGGGCCAACAGGGCTTGTTCCAATCGTTTTTTATTGGCTTCGGACTGTTTTTGGATGTATTGGCGGACAATGCTGTCAATCGCCGTATCTTGTTCCATATTGGAGCGGGTTGACCAAATGGCAGAGGCAAGTGTGAGGTCTACATGGTTGGGGCGTTGGGCGGCAGCCGTTTGGGCTTTGATGATGTAATCAACGATACGCTCGACTGCTTTCAGGTTGCCGGTGGCAAAAATAAGTTACCCAATGAAAGTCCAGTGATGCAGGGGAAATGATGGGTTCTTGAAGCGGATGGAAGCTTTTTGTTTTTGAGGTTGTTTTTAAGCTCGGTATCTAATGTCAGGCTGTTAAGGCAGGTTTTGGCTTGATTCGTGCCGGTCAGGGTGAGGGTGTGAGGCGGAAAAAGGTTAGGGCGTCGCCTTGGTAGGTTCGGATGTTGTCACACCAAATGGTGCTGCCTTTGGGGGTATTTTTGTAGCGCTTGCGTCCCCCATGCAAGGGTGGTTTCGCGCATGATATCGGCTTTGACAAGCTGGTCCATCAAAGAAGCAGCACGTTCGGCAGAGGGATTTTTGTAGAAGACGGCGATATCCTTTCCCTAGTTTATCTGCCGAATCTGATTTGGGGGCGGCTGCGGCGTGCAAACTGAGTAACAGGGCGGTCATGCCGACAAGGATTTTCATGGTTGTTTCTTTCAGAGTTGATGTTTCAGACGACCTCGATCCAGAACTTGAGGTCGTCTGAAAATTAGGCTCGGTCATTATAAAAGCCAGTTTTCAAATAATTCGCGGTCGGTAATGTAGAGGACGGCGGTATCGGCTTCGGCGGCTTGGACGGTAATGTCGGCGACGTACAGGATACCGGTACGGAAGTAGTGGAGGCGGGCGGTGGTGCCGATGGGGAGTTGCGCCCACTGTGCGGCAAGGTCGGTGCAGGCGTAGCCGTCGATGGCGATGATTTTTGTCCTGCGGGCAGAGGGCGGCGTTTTCTGCGCTGCCGCCGTTGAAGACGTGAGTCAGGGGTGGCGTGGTCGCTGCTTTGTTTGAACCTGGCGCCGAAGTCGGACGCGGGGGCAGGCGTTTCGGTTGGCGGTTCGGGCAGGAATGCGCCGCCGTGGCTGCGGCTGTGCCTGCCATTGCAGTCCGATGCCTATGGTGGCGAGGAGGTCGGCAAAGGGTAGGTCGGCGGTGGTGTAGAGGGTCGTCTGAAAAAGTCTTCGAGGTCTAGGCCGGTAAACGCTTGGCAACGGCTTGCCATTGTTTTTTCGGGGATGCCTTGCCGGGTCTCCAGCCAATCGCGGTAGTGTTGCTGCATGACGCTGTCGAGGGTGTGTCGCCCACTGCTTTTTGCTGCGGATGGCGAGGTCGAGGCAGAGGGCGGCGAGTGCGCCTTTTTGGTAGTAGCTGACGATGGCGTTGGGAGCTGTTTTTCGTCTTGTTTGTAGAATTTGTTCCAAGCGGTGAAGCTGGATTCGGCAAGGCTTTGTTTTCAGACGACCTTTGGTTTGCTGCACGCGGGTGATGCTTTTGGGCGAGCAGGCGCAGGTAGGCTTTCGGGGGCGATGGTGCGGCTTCGGGCGAGGAAGAGGTCGTCGTAGAAGGAGGTGATGCCTTCAAACGCCCAAAGCTGCTCGGTGTAGTTTTTCGCGGTCGAGGTCGTAGGGGCGAAGGCGGCGGGTTTGATGGATTTGACGTTCCAGGCGTGGAAGTATTCGTGTGAGAACAGTCCGAGCAGTTGGGTGTAGGCGTCGTTGGCGTCGGTCATGCCGTGCGGCGGCAGGCTGTGGCGGTCGGCGAGCAGGGGCGGTGCTGCTGATGTGTTCCAGTCCGCCGTAGATGTTGTCGCCGACGTGGAGCAGGAAGAGGTAATGGGTGAACGGGGCAGGGGAGGGAACATGGCCAGTTCGGTTTCGCAGATTGTGCGGATGTCTGACACGAGGCGGTCGCGGTCGAAATCGGGGTAGTGGCCGCTCAAGGCGATGCGGTGCGGGATGCCGCCGGCTTCGAAATTGAGAAATTCGATGTTGCCCAGTTCGACAGGGTGGTCGATTAAGTCGTGGTAGGAGGTCGTCTGAAAGCTGTGGACGTCGGTTTGGGGCAGGGTGGTGGCAATCCGCCATGTTTTTCGGCAGGATGGGAATTCGATTTGCGCGCGCTGTTTTCTTGTCCGTTTACCTGCAAAAAAACAGGCACGCGCCGTCAAAGAACCCGCGTTCGGCAGTCAGAAACGAGCCGCGGACGGACAGGTCGTAGGCGTAAACGGTGTAGTAAAATTTCCCACTCGCCGGACTGCGGGGCGGTGCGCCATCGGTTTTTGACTTGGGTCAGATGGGCATATTCTCCGTTGCAAAAAGGCGCGGATGGTGGTGATGTGGCGGGAGAAGTCGCGTATCAGATAGCTGCCGGGAACCCAGTTCGGCAGGCTGATTTCTGTTTCCAAATCATGTTCTTGTCGGAAGGTTAGGCGGATGTGCCACTCGTGGGCGAGCGGGTTGGGGAGTGATTTTGTAATTAATCATGACTATTAATGTATTTGTTAAATTTTATGAATAAAAAGGTCGAATTATGCGGTTTGATTTATATCGATAAAGTCCCCTTCAAAGGGAGGCTTGAAAAAATAAAGTGGCGCTGCCAGGGAGGTTGTTAAATAATAATATGATTATAAAGTAAAAAAATATAAAAAAATCGATAAAGCCGCCAGATGGAGTGAAATGTAATTCCGCTTGGCTAGGCTTGTCTTATATGTTAAATTTAGAAAAATTTAAACCTAGCCCTTATTGCGTTTGTTCAAAACGCATACAGCAAAAGTGAGATAAAAAAATTTTTTATTCCCATAATTCATGGAGACTCTCATGGACACACAAACTTATAACTACAAAGTGGTGCGCCAGTTCGCCATCATGACCGTAGTTTGGGAGTATTGTGGGCATGTTGGTCGGTGTCATCGTTGCCGCCCAATTGTTTGCCCCCGCCCTCGATTTATCAGATGTCGGCCCTTGGTTCCACTTCGGCCGCCTGCGTCCGTTGCACACCAATGCGGTGATTTTTGCGTTCGGCGGTTGCGGTCTGATGGGTACATCATACTATGTTGTTCAACGTACCTGTAATGCACGCCTGTTCGGCGGTTGGCTGCCGGCATTTACCTTCTGGGGCTGGCAGGCAGTTATCGTTGCGGCAATCGTCAGCCTGCCTTTTGGGTTATACCCAAGCTAAAAGAGTATGCCGAATTGGAATGGCCTATCGACATCCTGATCGCTTTGGTTTGGATTGCTTACGCCATCGTATTCTTCGGTACGATTGCCAAACGTAAAATCAAACATATCTACGTTGCCAACTGGTTCTACGGCGGCTTCATCTTGGCTGTCGCCCTGTTGCACATCGTCAATAACCTGAGCATTCCTGCGGGCTTCATGAAATCCTATCCGGTTTATGCAGGCGCAATCGATGCTATGGTTCAATGGTGGTATGGCCACAATGCCGTAGGTTTCTTCCCTGACCGCAGGCTTCTTGGGCATGATGTATTACTTCGTGCCGAAACAGGCAGGTCGTCCGGTTTATTCTTACCGCCTGTCCGTCGTCCACTTCTGGGCTTTGATTTTCACCTACATGTGGGCAGGTTCCCACCACTTGCACTATACCGCGCTGCCTGACTGGACTCAGTCCTTGGGTATGGTGTTGTCCCTGATTCTGTTCGCACCTTCTTGGGGTGGTATGATTAACGGTATCATGACCTTGTCCGGCGCATGGGACAAACTGCGTACCGACCCTATCTTGAAATTCTTGATCGTCTCCCTCTCCTTCTACGGTATGTCCACCTTCGAAGGTCCGATGATGTCCATCAAATCCGTCAACGCTTTGAGCCACTACACCGACTGGACCGTTGCACACGTTCATGCCGGCGCATTGGGCTGGGTGGGCTTCGTGACCATTGGTTCCGTGTACTACATGATTCCGCGTTTGTTCGGTAAAAATGAAATGTACAGCACCAAATTGGTAGAGGCGCATTTCTGGATTGCGACCATCGGCGTGGTTCTGTATATCGCCTCCATGTGGATTGCAGGGGTATTGCAAGGTATGATGTGGGGTTCTCTGAACGCTGACGGTACTTTGACTTATTCGTTTGTAGAGTCAGTTAAACGCACCATGCCTTACTACATGATTCGTTTCACCGGCGGCCTGCTGTACCTGAGCGGTATGTGTATCATGGCATACAACGTTTACCGTACGGCCATCAGTGGCAAAAGCGGTTGATGCCGAGATTCCCGCGGTGTCTCAAACCCAGCACCACTAAAAACATAAGAAAAGGCTACCAAAATGAAATTACAACAATTAGCTGAAGAAAAAGTCGGCGTCCTGATTGTATTTACCCTGCTTGTGGTCAGCGTAGGCCTGTTGATTGAAGCCGTGCCGCTGTTCTTTACTAAAGCTGTCACCAAGCCTATAGAAGGTGTGAAACCTTATAACGCTTTGCAAGTGGCTGGTCGCGACATCTATATCCGTGAGGGGTTGTTACAACTGTCACTCTCAAATGATCCGTCCGTTCCGTGCGGAAACCGAACGTTACGGCCACTACTCTGTTGCCGGTGAGTCTGTTTATGACCATCCGTTCCAATGGGGTTCCAAACGTACCGGTCCGGACTTGGCTCGTGTAGGCGGCCGCTATTCCGACGAATGGCACCGCATCCACTTGCTGAATCCGCGCGACGTTGTGCCGGAGTCCAATATGCCCGCTTTCCCATGGCTTGCCCGCAACAAAGTCGATGCCGAAGCAACCGTGGCGCATATGAAAGCCCTGCGTAAAGTCGGTACGCCTTACAGCGATGAAGAGATTGCCAAAGCTCCTGAAGCTTTGGCAAACAAATCAGAGCTGGATGCGGTGATTGCATACCTGCAAGGCTTAGGCTTGGCATTGAAAAACGTAAGGTAACATCATGGACGTAAACTGGGCCCGCTCGCTCTTTACTGTTTGGGTTTTTATCAGCTTTATCTTAGTGCTTTATATCGTTTTCAACCGACGCAATAAAAAGAACTACGATGATGCCGCCAACAGTATTTTCGAAAATGATGAGGATAAAGAGTCGTCTGAAAAAGACGGGCGATAACAGTTTAGTCCGTGATCACGGAGCAAAATAATGAACACAGCACCCCAATTTACCAGTAATTTCTGGAATATATACATTGCAGTCATCGTCGTGCTCAGCTTTATCGGCTTGGCATGGCTGCTGCTTTCCCAAAACGTTGTGAAGCGTCCCTAAAAAAAGGGCGAAGAAGTCAAAACGACAGGCCATCAATGGGACGGTATCGAAGAATACAACAACCCGCTGCCACGCTGGTGGTTTTGGCTGTATGTCTTTGTCTGGCTGTTCGGTATCGGCTATCTGGTCATGTACCCGGGTTCGGGCGATTATGAAGGCCAGTGGAAATGGAGCAGCCATGGACAATATGATCAGAAGATGGCTAAAGCAGATCAGAAGTACGGCAAAGTTTATGCCAAGTTTGCCAAATATGCCGATTGAGCAAGTGGCAAAAATCCTGAAGCACGCGCCATCGGTCAAAACCTCTTTCAATACCTACTGTATCCAATGTCACGGTTCTGATGCCAAAAGGTTCCAAAGGCTTCCCGAATCTGACCGACGACGATTGGTTGTGGGGCGGCGAACCTGAGAAAATCCATGAGACCATTGAAAAAGGCCGTACGGCGACGATGGCAGCATGGGGTCCTGCATTGGGTGAAGAGCGGGTAAAAGATGTGGCAAACTATGTCATGTCCTTATCCAAATCCAAAGACCAATACGATGAAGAACGTGCCGCACGCGGTAAAGTATTGTTCAGTGGTCCACCGGCAAACTGCTTTTCACCTGTCACGGCGACAAAGGCCAAGGTATCCAAGGACTGGGTCCGAACCTGACCGACAACGTATGGCTGTGGGGCGGTACTCAAAAATCGATTATCGAAACCATCACCAACGGCCGACACAGTCAAATGCCGGCTTGGGGTCGTTTCTTGGATAAAGACAAACTCCACATCATGACTGCGTATGTATGGGGTCTGTCCAATAAAGACGGTAAAGCGTCCGTGAAAAAGCCGAACCTGCTCCCGCACCAGCACCTGCTTCTGCTGCTGCCGCATCATCCGCTGACGCTTCATCTGCGTCCGCACCTGTACAAGCTGAAAAAGCGGCTTCAGCAGCTGATGCAAAAGCGGCCGCTCCTGCCGAAGCCAAGCCGGTGGAAAAAGCAGATGCTTCTTCTGCCAAAGTGGATGGTAAAGCCGTTTTTGAAGCCAACTGTAAAATGTGTCACGGTGGTACCATCCCCGGTGCTCCAGGCATAGGCAAGAAAGACGAGTGGGCCCCGCGCATCAAGCAAGGTAAAGATACCCTGCACAAACACGCGCTCGAAGGCTTTTAACTCCATGCCTGCCAAAGGCGGTAACACAAGCCTGAGTGATGACGAAGTCAAAGCAGCGGTTGACTATATGGCCAACCAATCCGGCGCTAAATTCAAAACCATAGAAATTAAAACGCACCTTTTTCATAAGGTGCGTTTTTTATGGGAGTCGTCTGAAGTTGCTTTTTGAAGTTGCTTTCAGACGACCTGAAGTTCATCCGTACTTTCATTAGCGCGAAACCAAGTAGGTTCCAAAACCCCGCCATTGCAATGGATTTTGGGCGCGTGGATCATCTTGGGCAAGTCCGATTCCCCAGATTGCGTCAACCGGGCTGGCTTCTACTAAGATACGGCTGCCGGTGCCAAGCAAAAAGCGTTTCAAATCGGGGTGTTGGATGAATTTGGCACGGTTGCCTTCGCAAACGATATCGAAGCGGCGGGCATTCCAAATGTCGTCTTTGAATCCAGGACTTGTCTCCCCAAGTCCTTGGCTTGTTTAGGGGGTGGGCAGAAGCGATGATTTGGCGGCGGATATCGTCTGCGTCGAACAGCCTCGCTTTCTCAGCCATCATATAGTGTTCGGCAGTCGCATAGCGGATGCCGTCGATTCAAAGGGCGCAGGATACCATTGGCTGAAGACGGCTTTATCTATCTCATTTTATAGTGGATTAACTTTAAACCAGTACGGCGTTGCCTCGCCTTGCCGTACTATCTGTACCGTCTGCGGCTTCGTCGCCTTGTCCTGATTTAAATTTAATCCACTATATGTTTTGGCGTGTGTCCCCAAGTATAGATATTTCAGTTTTTCTTTGCGCTGGTAGGCGGTCTTCAGGTCGGCAAGAGTGTAGGGGCAGTCATGGTATTTCTTTCTTATTGTGTATTGAGTTCAAACGGATAGGGTGTTACCGGATTTAAGATTTATGATGCGCGTAGGTATGGCAGATTGATTGTAAATCAGGGCAAGACGAAGCCTCCAGACGGTATGAATGGGAAATACCGTGCCGATCTGTAGTTAATCCACTATAGATGGGAATATATTCGCTATCATACTGTTGACGAGTGAAAAAGGTCGTCTGAAATAAGTTTTCAGACGACCTCTGTCATTTAAGGCTTATTTCCAAACCAAGAGCGCGTGGTTGCGTTTGCCGCGCCGTACGATGGTGTATTTGCCGAAGCGTTTGTGCGCGTCGGTCAGCAGATAGGCATCGTCGGGGCGTTCGGCGGCGTGGTTCAGGGTTGTTCGATTCGGCGGCTTGTCCGTTGAGCAATACCGCTTTGCTGTTCACAAAACCGCGCGCTTCTTTGTTGGACGAGGCCAAGCCGGTTTTTGACCAAGGCTTCGACGACGTTGAGGTCGTCTGAAACTTCAAATGCGGGCAGGCCGTCTAGGGCGAGCTGCTCGAAGTCGCTTTCGGTGAGATGGCTTTGGTCTTCGGCAAAACAGGCTTTTCGGAAATGCGCTGCGCGGCTTGCAGGGCAGCTTCGCCGTGAATCAGGCGGGTCATTTCTTCGGCGAGGATGCGTTGCGCTTCGGGCTTGGTGCCACTGGCTTTGTCTTTCGCTTCGATGGCGTCGATTTCTTCGATAGATAGGAAGGTGAAGTATTTCAGGAATTTATACACATCGGCATCGGCAACTTTCAGCCAGAACTGGTAGAACTGATACGGCGAGGTTTTCTTCGCGTTCAGCCATACTCGCGCCGCCTTCGGTTTTGCCGAATTTGGTGCCGTCGGATTTGGTGACCAGCGGCAGGGTCAGGCCGAATACTTGTTTTTTTGGTTCAGACGACGGGTCAGGTCGATACCGGCGGTGATGTTGCCCCATTGGTCGGAGCCGCCGATTTCCAAAACCGCGCCATGGCGTTTGTTCAATTCGGCAAAAGTCGTAGCCTTGCAGCAGGAATAGGCGAACTCGGTGAAGGAAATGCCCTACGTCGTCGCGCTCGATACGCTGTTTGACGGATTCCTTGTTCAGCATGGCGTTGACGGAGAAAATGCTTGCCGATGTCGCGCAGGGAAGTCGAGGCAGTTCATGCTGCTGAACCAGTCGGCGTTGTTCGCCATAATGGCGGCGTTTTTCGCCTTCAAAGCTCAAAAACGGTTTCAGTTGGTTGCGGATGCTTTCACCCAGCCGGCAACGGTTTCGGCGGAGTTCAGCTGCGCTCCACCGCTTTTGAAAACTGGGGGTCGCCGATCATGCCGGTCGCGCCGCCCACCAGGGACAATCGGCGTATGTCCCAGCCTGTTGGAAACGGCGCAATGCCAATACGGGCAGCAAGTGTCCGATATGCAGGGCTGTCGGCGGTCGGGTCGAAACCGCAGTATAGGGAGATTTTTTGTTCGTTCAACAAAGCGTCTAAGGCTTCGATGTCGGTAGTTTGCGCGATGAGGCCGCGCGATTGTAGGTCTTGGATAACTGATTTCACTGAAATTCTTTTATATAGTCGGTGTTTCAGACGACCTTTCTATACCTTAAAATATCGGAGGTCGTCTGAAAAATTAAAAATCTTTATCTGCCAGTGGATAGTCTTTTGGGGTGCTGTAATATTCTTTGGCAGAGTTATAGGTGGCAATAAAGACTTTATTGGTGTATTTTTCGAGCCGTCAAAACCAGATACCGTCAATTGAAGCGGGTAGAAACCGGCACTTGTTTTACCGTCTTTTAGTATTTTTGATTTTTAGAAGAAAGGTTGTACAGTTCGCTCAAGCATTTACGTCGTTCGGCAGCGGTGTTTTTACGACCTTTATAAAAATTTTCCGAGCAGTCGCCTAATTCCCCGTATTTTCTGCTTCTGCCGTGATACTGCTTTTTGTGATTTTTCGCGCCGTCATGAACAAACAATTGATAGGCAGAACCCGCATAACCATTATGAACATCGCCATGAAGGGTCAGAAATCCCCATTTGTCTTTGCCGAATTCGTGGAACGACCAAGACTTTGCTTCAGGCGCATTACCGAATGAGCCCGCCCAGCCATGTGGTTGCGCAGCGAGAAGTTTCAGTCGTTGCCAGTCTGTTTCAAAACAAATACGCCCGCCAGACCGGATTGAACGTGCGCACCGTCTGCTACGCCTTTTTCAAAAATTAAATGCGTTGCCTGTAAACAGCAGGTACATCAGTTTGCCTTGAGCAGTTTGGCGCGTTTCGCTTTTGGTTTGACGTACACAGTATTGACCATTGTCTTTCACATTGACTTGGTAACATTGGTATTTTTGCGAATATTTCGGATAAAAACTTCTGTACGATTTGTTGCGGTGTTTGTGCTTGGGCAGTTGAGGCGGCGAAAAATAATGCCATATAGAAGATAGATTTTTCATGGATAACTTCCTGAAAGTCCGAAACAACAGAATGATGGTTTTCAGACGACCTCAGTTGAGAAGGTCGTCTGAAAAACATATTACACTGGTTTATACGTTGAACAGAAGTGCATCACATCCCCGTCCTGCACGACATATTCCTTGCCTTCCACGCGCATTTTGCCGGCTTCTTTAGCTTTGGCTTCGCCGCCGAGCGAGACAAAATCGTCGTAGGAAATGACTTGGGCGCGGATGAAGCCGCGTTCGAAGTCGGTGTGGATGACGCCGGCGGCTTGCGGGGCGGTGTCGCCTTTGTGGATGGTCCAGGCGCGGACTTCTTTTGACGCCGGCGGTGAAGTAGGTTTGCAGGCCCAAGAGGTCGTAGCCGGCGCGGATCAGGCGGTTCAGACCGGGTTCTTCCAAGCCCATTTCGGCGAGGAACTCGGCTTTCTCGTCGTCTTCCAACTCGGCGATTTCACTCTCCATCGCGGCGCAAACGGCGACAACAGGGGCGTTTTCTTTTTCGGCCAATTCTTTCAGGCGGTCGAGGTGCGGATTGTTTTTCAAAACCGTCTTCGGCAACGTTGCCCACATACATGGCGGGCTTGGCGGTGAGCAGGAACAGCGGTTTGAGCATGGCGAGTTCTTCCGCGTCCAAACCGAAGGAGCGGACGGGTTTGCCTTCGTCCAGATGCGGCAGCAGTTTTTTGCACAGTTCGACCAGTTTTTGCGCGTCTTTGTCGCCTGAGCGGGCGCGTTTTTCTTCGCGGACGATGGCTTTTTCGACGCTGGCGAGGTCGGCAAGCGCCAGTTCGGTGCCGATGGTTTCGATGTCGGCAATCGGATCGACTTTGCCGGAAACGTGGACGATGTTGTCGTCGTCAAAGCAGCGCACGACGTTGACGATGGCGTCGGTTTCGCGGATGTTGGCGAGGAACTGGTTGCCCAAGCCTTCGCCTTTGCTCGCGCCTGCGACCAAACCGGCAATGTCGACGAATTCGACGATGGCGGGCTGCATTTTTTGCGGATTGACGATTTTTGCCAGCTCCGCCATGCGCGGGTCGGGCACTTCGACGATGCCGACGTTGGGTTCGATGGTGCAGAAGGGATAGTTTGCCGCTTCGATGCCCGATTGGGTCAGCGCGTTAAAGAGGGTGGATTTGCCGACGTTGGGCAGGCCGACGATGCCGCATTTCAAGCTCATGGTTTTTCCTGAAAAAGATAAAAAGTTTAACGGCGGATTATAGCATATCGGGGAATGACTCAAAAACTGTAGAGGTCGTCTGAAAAGCGCGTTTTCCATGCGATGGGAACGGTTTTGCGTTTTCAGGCGACCTTAGTAACGAAAGTAGAAAAAGTAGCGTGGGCTTTGCCCGCGAAGAAATTATGTTGGTCAATTTTGTTTTGGGACAAGGGTAAAAATATCCTGATTTTCGTGGGCGAGGCCTACGCTACAGGCTGCGGCGGGTGTTTTATTCAAACCCATAGTAAGGTCGTCTGAAAAACGGTCATAGCGGGTTTGCCTGGCTGCAATCCGTGTTTTCAGACGACGTAACTGGTAGATGAAAAGTAGCGTGGACTTTGCCCGCGAGAAATATATCGGTCTATTCTGTTTTTGGCGATGGGCAAAATATCCTGATTTTTCGTGGGCGGAGCCACGCTACGGCTACGGCGGGTATTTTATTCAAACTCGCAATAGAAGGTCGTCTGAAAAACGGTCATATCAGGTTTGCCTGGCTGCAATCCGTGGTTTCAGACGACCTTGATAACTGAGTGGAAAAGTAGTGTGGGCTTTTGCCCGCGAAAAATATGTTGGTCAATTCTGTTTTTGGGCGATGGGCAAAAATATCCAATTTTTCGTGGGCGGAGCCACGCTACGGGATGAGGTGCGCGTTTTATGCAAATTCATAATAAAAGGTCGTCTGAAAATGCGGATAGCGAGTTTTTCTAAAACCACTATTTCGTTTTCAGACGACCTTTTCTGTATATGGATTTTTAATCAAACAACAAATCAGCAGCAACACAATCGTCAATCACGCCCAGCCACATGCTTTGCTGCTGCTGCACTTTGACCAAATGGATATAGAGCATCGCGCATTTCCTGCTGGCGGTTTTCGTCAACCAGCGCATTGATTTTTGCGCGGCAGGGAAGGGATGATTTGCGCCCAGTCGGGGGCTTCGTTTTTGAGGTTGCGCCAAAGGGCTTTGGGGCCGACCTGTTCGTTCATCCATTTCACCAAAAACGGTTTGGCGGTTTTCCACAAGTCCAAATCGGGATCAAGCTGCCGTCCCAAGCCTTCGATGTTGAGCAGCGTTTTTGCAGCAGCACAAGCTGCGGCTGGATTTTCGACATTGAAGCGGCGGCTGACTTCAAACAGGCGCATCAGCACAAGCCGAAGAAATTTGCGAAATCGGTTTGTTGAACACCGGTTCGCACACGGCGCGGACGGCGGCCCAATTCTTCCGCACGCGTGTCGGCGGGCACGCAGCCCTGATTCGATGTGGGCGGTGGCGACGCGGTGGTAATCGCGGTTGAAAAAGGCGAGGAAGTTGATGGCGAGATAGCGTTTGTCGTAGTCGGTCAGCGTGCCAACGATACCGAAATCGAGGGCGATGTAGCGGTTGTCGGCGGCAACCAGAATGTTGCCGGGGTGCTATCCGCGTGGAAAAAGCCGTCTCGGAAGACTTGTGTGAAGAAGATTTCCACGCCGTAATCGGCAAGTTTGTGCAAATCGATGCCGTCGGCTTTGAGTTTGGCGATTTCCGATACGGGCGTGCCGTCCATCCATTCGATGGTCAGTACGTCGCTGGTGCAGTAGTCGTAAAATACCTTGGGTACAATCAGCATATCGCTGTTTTGAAAGTTGCGGCCGAGCTGGCTGGCATTGGCGGCTTCGCGCATCAAGTCCAGCTCGTCATGCAGGTATTTGTCAAACTCCGCCACCACTTCGCGCGGTTTCAAAACGCTTGCCGTCGGCAAACAGACGTTCGACCAAGCCGCACCGAAGCGCATCAGCGACAAATCCTGTTCGATAACGGGCAAAAGGTTGGGACGCAAAACTTTAACTGCCACCTGTTCGCCCGAATGCAGGCGGGCTTTGTGTACTTGGGCGATGGATGCGCTGGCGACGGGCTCGGTTTCAAATTCCGCGTACAGCGTTTCGATCGATTGCCCCAGTGATTTTTCGATTTGCGAGCGTGAAAGCTGCGCATCAAACGGCGGGACTTGGTCTTGCAGCTTTGCCAGTTCGACCGCGTAATCATGCGGAATCAAATCAGGGCGCGTGGACAGAACCTGCCCGAATTTGATGAAAATCGACCAGGCTTTTCTAGTGCAAGGCGCAGGCGGACGGCAGGAGGTTCGTTTTTCCAATTCAGACGACTGCGGCAGCATTTTCAACAACGTCCGCGCCCAGCCCGGACGGACAAAGCGCGGCAAACAGCTCGGCGAGGCGGTAGAGGTAAAGCGTGCGGAGGATGGTTTTGATGCGTTTGAGCCGTTTTCATGATTAAGCGCGGAAAATGCTGAAAGTCGAAATTATATAGTAAATAGGCCGTGCCCACACGGAATGAGTATGGGGCTAGGGACAAAAGGGTGTGAGCGGGAATTGGCTTTGCGGGCGAGCAGATGGCGTTATGAGTGGATTAACTTTTAAACCAGTACGGCGTTGCCTCGCCTTAGCTCAAAGAACGATTCTCTAGGTGCTGAAGCGCAAAGTGAATCAGTTCCGTACTGTCTGTACTGTCTGCGGCTTCGTCGCCTTGTCCTGATTTCAAATTTAATCCACTATAGATTCATAGAATCAAAAAGGTCGTCTGAAAACGTTGGGCAAAGCTGCTTTCCCGTTTTCAGACGACCTTTGTTTGCGACTATATTATTCGCTCAAGAGCGCAATATCGGCTACCGCGTTCATCTGCTCTGCCAAAGCGGTTCAGCAGAGTTCAGGCGGTTTTTGTTTTTACGGCGGAGTCTTCCGCCATCACCATCACGCCGTCAAAAGAAGGCATCGACTTGCGGTTTGACGGAGGCCGGTTCGGACAAAGGCCGTCTGAAAAATTGCCTTCGGCAACGGCGGCGGCGATTTTTCGGCTGCAAAGTCTTGTGCGGCAGCATACAGGGCTTTTTCTTCGTCCTGTTGCAGCAGGCTTTCATCGACTTCGCCCAGAGCGGCATCGGCTTTTTTCAGCAGGTTTTGCACGCGTTTTGTTGGCAGCAGCGAGCGCGGCGGCTTCGGGCAGTTGTTTGAAAGCGGCAACGGCACGGTTGGCGGTCAAATCGTCCAAACGGCGCGGCTGTTTGGCGAGTACGGCGGCGACGATGTCTTGCGGATAGTCGTTTTGCAGCAACACGGCAAGGCGCGCCTGCATGAAGTCGGCGGTTTCAGACGGCGTTTTCTCGTTGAGCAAACCTTTGGGAAAGCTGTCGAAGGTCGTCTGAATCAGCTCGTTTACGTCAAACCATACTGCATCAGCATCCGCAAAAATACCCAAGGCGGCGCGACGCAGGGCGTAGGGGTCTTTGTCGCCGGTAGGAATCAGGCCGATGCCCCAAATGCCGACCAAAGGTTTCCAGCTTGTCGGCCAGCGCCACGGCGGTGGCGACTTTGCCGTTCGCAGGGTTGTCGCCGGCAAAACGCGGTTGATAGTGCTGCTCGACGGCTTCGGCGATTTCTTCGGTTTCGCCGTCTAAGCGGGCGTAGTATTTGCCCATCGTGCCTTGCAGTTCGGGGAACTCACCGACCATTTCGGTCACCAAGTCGGCTTTCGCCAAACGCGCGGCGCGTTCGGCTGCGGCGGCATCTGCGCCCAAAGCTTTGGCGATGTGGGCGGCGATGCTTTGCAGGCGTTCGATGCGTTCGGCTTGCGAACCGATTTTGTTGTGGTACACCACGTTTGCCAGCTTGGGCAGGCGGCTTTCCAAAGTCGCTTTCTGGTCTTGCACGTAGAAGAATTCGGCATCAGACAGGCGCGCGCGCAAAACGCGTTCGTTGCCTTGGATGATGTGCGACGAGTCTTCGGTTTTGCAGGTTGGAGACCAGCAGGAAGCGGATTCATCAGCTTGCCGTTTTGGTCGAGCAGCGGGAAAGTATTTTTGGTTTTGCTGCATGGTCAGAATCAGGCATTCCTGCGGCACGGCGAGGAAATGTTCTTCAAAACCGGCTTCCAATACCACAGGCCATTCAACCAGCGCGGTAACTTCGTCCAACAATGCTTCATCAGCGGCTACGGTGGCTTTCAGACGACCTGCCTGTTCGTTCAAGGCCGTCTGAATCGCGGCTTTGCGCTCGGCAAACGAAGCAACGACTTTTGCCTTTGCTCGCGCATTTGTGCGGCGTAGCTGTCGGCGTTTTCAATGGTGATTTCGCCGCTGGAAAGGAAGCGGTGTCCCAAGGTTTGATTGCCGCTTTGCAGGCCCAAAAACGCTGACGTTCACGATGTCGCTGCCGTGCAGTACAATCAGCCCGTGAACAGGGGCGCACGAAAAGGTAAACGTGCTGCTGCCCCAACGCATCACTTTCGGAATCGGCAGTTTCTTAACGGCTTGATTGATAATGTCTTCCAAAAGTTCGCCCAACGGTTTGCCGGTTTGGACGTATTCGTAGGCGTACACATCCTGCTTGCCGTCGTGGACGATGGTCAGTCTTCGATTTTCGCTCCCGCACCGCGTGCAAAACCTTCAAAGCTGGTCGGCGCACCGTCTTTCATGGCATTTGCCACGGCAGAACCTTTTTCACGATTTTCTGATCGGCTTGCACGGCTTTGACGTTTTTGATTTGAACGGCCAAACGGCGCGGCGAGGCGTAGGCAGTATATTCGGCTGCGCCGTCAATCAGTTGCGCTTTTTCCAAGCCTTCGGCAACAGAAGCGGCGAAGTGGTTGCCCTAAATTATTCAGGGCTTTGGGGAAGTTCTTCGGTAGGAGTTCGATTAAAAAGGGTTTGGGTTGTCATGTGAGACTTTCTGCTCTTTACATTTGTCGGTTTTAATTTCGTTGAAGCGGATACTCAGACGACCTCTGGCTGGAAACCCCGTCTTGGTTTGATTTGTCTGAAAGTTTGCGTGATAAACCATCGGATTCACGCGCGCCGGTATGGTGTGCATTGCCGATGTCTGTTTGATTTGGTGCAGATTATGCCACAATTGCGCCTTTCTCTGCGGCGTGATTATTAGAGAAGTTGGTAATAGAAGCGGGTAGAGGGTGATGAAGATAGGGGATAAAGCTGCCGGATAAGGATAACTTCCTTGTTTTGCCCTGATTTCAAATTAATCTGTCGCTGCATTGGGTGATCATGTTATGCGCTTTCATATTGGTGCGGGTGTGTTTGTGGTTTAGAAAAGAAGAGGTCGTCTGAAACTGCAAACAGTCTTTCAGACGACCTTTTTAAAGAGACAGTCATTAGGATTATTGACGTTTCGCGCCGTAACCGCCGATGAGGTGTTCGCTGCCGTCTTGGTTTTTCAGACCGTAAGTACCGCCGATTTCAGCAGCTTTTTGCACCGTAGAATTTACCGCTCAAAGCTACCTTTCAGACCCTGCTGCGGCTGCTTCAACCGAGCCAAGGAAGAGGTTGCCGTTTTCCCATTTTGCCGTACCTTTCATGTCGTATTTCGCATCGGCTTCGCTTACACGGCGGCCGTTGGCGTCGAGGGAGTGGAATTGGGAATTGGCAGTTTCAAAGCGTACGCCTTTTCAAACCAAAATCGACGATGGCTTTTTAACATCCGCCGTCAACTGGACGGCTTTGGTCACCTTCACAACATAGGCGGTAGTCAAGCCGTTGTAAGTTGCCGTACCTTTCTCCGGCAGGTCGGTGAACTTGGTCTCATCGCCTAAGCTTTGATAGCCGAATGCGACATCGTTTTTGGGATCAAAATAGTATGCAAAGGTTTGATAAGCCCAACCGGCTGCAGCGGGGTCGTGCATGACGATTTGTGCCATCAGCAAATTGGATGATGTATACACCGTCGAAGCGTTTGTCAAACACGAGATGTTTACCATCCCCGGCAACCAAGTTACCTTTTCTAAAGTATGCCAATTTGTCTGCCAAGCTTTTGGCTTCGGCAGCTATAGCAGGACGCGCATCACGAAGACGACCATATAAATCGTTCAATTCGTCAAGTTTTGCCTGAGCTTTGCGATAGCATCAGCATCGCCTTTCTCTTTAGCTTGTTTTAAAGTCTCTTTGGCTGTTTCGATTTGAGTGTACAGTTCGGTAATCTTTTCATCGATTGAGGCACGACCATTAATAAAGTTTTTACTGTCGCCACTTATCTTGCCGTTTTGTGGGCCTCCATCACTTTTTGTATGCTACCGCCTGAAAATACTTTCATAATCAGAGAATATGGTGTGGTCCAATTGACTTGAGCGGCATTTTTGGTTGGCAATTACTACGCCGTCCAATTTACTTCGTCATTGTTTTTGAAATCCAATGAACTAATTAAACCGTTTTGATTGTTTTTCTTTGCTGTCAGTAAGGTAGAAATCACCTGTATATTCTTTTTCCGTCTGCTGTTCTGGTAAGACGTAACTGGGCATTTGGATTGCCTTGTTGTGCAGTGGCAGAGGAAATAAAAGCTGGTGCGCAGTGGTGTAGCGCCATTTACTGCTTCAAGCGGTGCTTCATCAATCAAGTCCGCGAGATTGTCAGCGCGGTTATGACTAGGGTAGCTGCTGCTACGGTATTGCCATTATTGTTGTTGGTAGCGCTGGGGGTGGCATTGCTTGGGCTGCTGTTTTTAGCAGGGCTGCCGTTGCCACTTGTGCTGGTTGATCCGGTGGAAAGAGTGGATGCGCCACCACTGCCACCGCCGCCTCCACAGGCAGACAGGATTGCCGCGCTGATGGCGGTTAAGATGATGGTTTTTGATTTTTAGTGTTGATTGCGATCATATTGTCCCCTTTTTGTTGATTGGAATGGTGCTTTTTATCAAATGGCATAAAGTATTATCATAGATATAATTATGACAAAAATAAACTGTACATTTGTTGGGATAATTGTCCATCGATATGCGGTTTGTGTTTGATTTTGTACGACATAAAGGTCGTCTGAAAATGCTTGAAGCTGCCGGTTGCGGTTGTCTGCTTTAATCGAGCTTCGTTTTCAGACGACCTGCCATTCAATCACGTTTTATTTTTAGAGAAGAATTTATGCGTCATTTTGTGTCTGTATTTTGTGTTCATGTTTCTCGCTGCGTGCTCCACTCCTATGGCTCCTCAAGATATTTCTACTGCTTTCCGCCTGTTGGGCGACTTTTGGTAAAGCAAGATGCTAATTTGTGCCGTATTGACGATAAGCTTTTACCGCAGTGAGCAGCCGGTTGCGGAAGATGGGGGAGCTGATTGAGCAACTCGGTATCCGTAGCGTGATTAATTTGCGATTTTTGATCGAAACGACAACGAAACACATTTAAAAGGCCGCAATTTGATGCTGCTGAACCGTCCTTTGTTGACGTGGAAAATTAAGCCTAAAGATGTTGCGCAAACTCTTTTCTTAATTGAAAAGCAGCAAAAATACGGTCCTGTATTGGTTCATTGCTATCATGGGGCTGACCGTACAGGTTTGATTTCCGGAATGTACCGTATTATTTATCAGGGTTGGTCAGTGGAAGAGGCTAGGTTGGAAATGCAACACGGTCCTTATGGTTACCATAGTATTTGGAAAAATATTGAGAAACTTTGTTTACCGAAGAAAAAGGTGCAGGGAGGTGCGCGAGCATTTGGAACGTTGCGAAAAGAGGATGATGTTGAATGTAGGTGAGGCTGAATCAGGCGCTTCAGAATGATAACGGTGTTGGTTTTAACTTATTTTTATCATTTTCTTGCGCTTGTGACATTGTGTTTGGCGTACACTTGCCAGTCTCTTCAAGCTAAGAACGATTCTTATGTATCACGGTGAACGTTTTAATGCGTATACTCATTTAATCGGCGCCATGCTGGCTGTTGCGGCATTGGTGCTGATGATTATTAAGGCAGACGATTCATATCGGCTTGCCAGTGCGATTACTTATGGTGTTTGCCTGTCTTTGCTGTATCTGGGCTCAACGCTGTATCACAGTATTCCTCAACCCTAAAAATCAAAGGCTGTTTTGCAAAAAGTGGATCATTGCATGATTTATCTGTTGATTGCAGGCAGCTATACGCCTTTTACCCTGATTCCGCTTAAAGGGGAATGGGGTTGGTCGCTTTTCGGTGTGTCATGGGGCTTGGCATTTTTGGGGATTATTCGAGAGCTTACGATAGGGAGAAAGAGTGAAAAACGGCTGTTGTCCATGATCATTTATGTGGTGATGGGATGGTTGATTTTGGTTGCTTTTTATTTCCATTGGTTCAATCGCTTTCATCTGCCGGGCTGTTTTGGCTTGCGTTGGGCGGTATATTGTATAGCGTCGGTATCTATTGGTTTGTGAATGATAAAAAGATTAAACATGGTCATGGTATTTGGCATTTGTTTGTTCTTGGTGGACAGCTTGGCTCAATTTGTCTGCATCTATTTTTATGTACTTTAAGAGGCTGACGGTTTGTATAGTGAGTTAAATTTAAATCAGGACAAGGCGACAGAAGCCGCAGACGAGTACAGATAGTACGGAACCGATTCGCGGTGCGCTTTAGCACCTTAGAGAATCGTTCTCTTTGAGCTAAGGCGAGGCAACGCCGTACTGGTTTAAAGTTAATCCACTATTGAAGTTGTATCAAGGTTTTTGTTGTAGGGCGGTAAACCGAAATTTTATCTGTAATTGAATTTACGGCCGAATGATAGAAAGATGATGAAAAATCCCCACTGAAAAGTGATTTTTGCTTGCAATTTTTGTGCTTAACCTTTGCGGGCAGGCAATTTTTCTTTATACGGGCCGCTTTACCGGTCAGGCCGCGCAGGTAGTACAGTTTGGCGCGACGGACGTCACCGCGGCGTTTTACTTCGATCTACGGTAGGGGAGTAGAGTTGGAAAGTACGCTCAACGCCTTCGCCGCTGGAAATTTTGCGGACGATGAAGTTGCTGTTCAAGCCGCGGTTACGACGGGCGATAACAACGCCTTCGTAAGCTTGCAGACGGCTGCGTGAACCCTCTACTACGCGTACGGAAACGACTACGGTGTCGCCCGGTGCGAATTCAGGGGATTTCTTTGTTCAGGGCGAGCGATTTCTTCTTGCTCTAATTGTTGAATCAGGTTCATTGTTTTTCCTAAATTATGATTGATTTCCTGTTGCTCTTGCAAGATTTCTTTTAAGAGGCGGGATTCCTTTGATTAAACTGCGCTTTTCCAGCAGGTCTGGTCTGCGCTCCAGGGTGCGCCGCAGCGATTGTTTCAACCGCCATTCGGCTATCAAGCCATGATTGCCCGAACGCAATACGTCAGGGACGGTCATGCCTTGGAATTCTAAAGGTTTGGTGTAAGGGGGCAGTCTAATAGGTCGTCTGAAAACGAATCCTGCTCGGCTGACTGTAGTGTCGCCCAATACGCCGGGTATCAGTCTGAGTACGGCATCCATCAGCATCATGGCGGGTAGCTCTCCGCCGAAACGACAAAGTCGCCTATGCTGATTTCTTCATCTACGCCGCTTTGCAGTAGGCGCTCGTCAATTCCCTTCGTATCGTCCGCAAAGCAGTATGAGATGCGGGGATTTTGCAAGTTCTACGGCTTTTTTGTGGTCAGCGGCTGACCTTGCGGGCTAAGGTAGATGACTTTGCAGGTGCTGAAGATGTTTGTCTGGTTTCTTCTATCGCCGCTTAGTAGCGGCGCCATCATAATCATTCCCGGACCTCCGCCAAAGGGGCGGTCGTCAATATAGCCGAGTTTGTTGTCGGCGAATTTGCGGGGATTGATGGCTTGGAATTGCCAAAGGTTTTGTTTTTTTGCGCGACCGGTTACGCCGTATTCGGTAATGCTGTCGAACATTTCGGGGAAGATGGTGATGGCTTGAATCAACATCAGTAGTCTAAGCCCCAGTCGGCGGTAATGGTTTTGCCTTCGGTATCGACGGTTTCGATGTAGTTGGATACGAACGGGATCAGAATTTGGCCATGTTCGCCATTAATCATCAAAACATCGTTGGCGCCGGTTTCCATCAGGTTTGTGACTTTGCCGAGCACGATATTGTCTTTGTTGACAACGGTCATGCCGACTAAATCTGCCCAATAATATTCGTCTTCCTCGGTAGGAGCGAATTCTTCTCGGGGGATTTCGATGGTATAGCCACGCAGGGCAAAAGCCTGATCGCGATCGTCTATGCCTTCGAATTTGACCTGAAGCTCTCCGCTGACGATTTTGCCGGCTTCGAGTGTTACGTTCAGGGTTTTACCGTCTTTTAGCTTTAACTGCCACTCAGGGTAGTCCAGGAGGCTGTCGGCGTATTCTGTATTGGCGGCTATTTTGAGCCAGCCTTTGATGCCGAATACGCCTTTGATGTAGCCCATGGCTACCCGTTGCTGAGTGTCGGTCATAGCAAGATTAGCCGGTGATTAAGCAGCAGCTTTTTGTTCTTTGATCAGTTTTGCAACTGCGTCGCTGACTCTGTGCGCCTTGGGCGATCCCAGTGGTTCAGGCGGTCGGCTTTGGAGGCGTACGCGCTCTTGTTTTTCATTGGCAACAGGGTTGTAGAAGCCAACGCGCTCAATGAAGCGGCCGTCGCGGCGGTTGTGAGAGTCGGCAACGACTACGTGGAAGAAGGGACGGTGTTTAGAACCACCGCGAGCCAAACGGATAACTACCATTTTGAGTCCTTTTGAGAAAAATCGGATAGATAAGAAACCGCTAATTTTAGGATATTTTGCGTTGTTCATGCAAGTTTTTTATTTGTTTTTGTTGCTGTTTTGCGGAGTGGTCAGGCTGAGGCGTGCTTGGCATAAAGTGTTGTCTTCTTCTGAAGGGGTGATGGTAAAGCCTGATTTTTCAGCAAGTTTAAGCATAGGGTGTTGGATTTGAGTATTTGGGCACTCATGACGCGGTAGCCTTTGTTGTGTTGCCGATTGATAATCAGCTTCATCATTTCGCTGCTAACCCTTTGCCGCGCACGTTTTCGGCAAGTGTGATGCCGAATTCGCATTCGTTGCGGTTGATACGGCTGAAGCGGCTGACGGCGACGATGAGGTCGTCTGAATTGCGCGCCGTCCATGCGGCTTCGCTGTGGTAGTCGAGTTTGCTGAAGCGTGCGAGGGTGGGGATGGGCACTCGTTGGTATGGGTCATGAAGCGGGTGTAGCGCGCTTGCGGAGACAGGCTACGGACGAATTGTTGCTTAGCTTCCGCGTCTTCGGGAGTGAACGGGTGGATGGTTACGGTTTTGCCGTTTTTCAGGGTAAGCGTGGCAGGATGCTCGGTCGGGTAGGGGGCGAGCACGTTTTGATGGGGTCTTCATTTCGGTTTTTGCGCCCAAAAGTTCGGCGGTAGCTTCGCCGAGTGTTGCGGAGGAACTCGGCGGCAGTCGGATTTTGCTGCGCAGGTATTCCGCTGCGGTCTGTACTTTGGCGGCGGCCTGCTCGAGCTTTGAGGGTAGCTATATTGCTGGTTTGTTTTTTCGGAGAAGCGACGTTCATCAGCCTGCAAGACAAAGTCGCTGCTGTATTGGTCGCCGTTGAGGTTGAGCAGGATTTCGCCGATGTATCGCTGCCGTTGGCTGAGTGTGTTTAGGGTGTGCAGGAGCTGGCTGAGGTGTGTGTATTGTCGAGTTGGGCGAAACGGCGATGTGTTCGCTGTCCAGCGTAGAGAACGGCGGGAGCGCGGCGGTGGTTCTGCCTTGATGGCATACGGTCAGGGATGTCGCCATAGGCGGTATGGCGTTGAAACGGAATTGCACGGCGTTATGTACGGTGGTGCTGATAAGCCGGCAGCTACAGGGCTTCGGCAAGCAGGGAAGGTCTTTTGAAGCGAGGGCTTTGTTAATGTTTCTTGCTCTGCGGGGTTTTTCAGACGACCTTTTTGGGTGTGGCGATGCGTAGCTGTTCTTTTTGCAGTTGGTCGGCAATATTGTGGAACGATACGGCTTGCAGGGCTTGTTCAGGACGGTCGAAATGCAGGAGGTCGTCTGAAAAGCGGCTGCTGACAAGCAGGGGTTTGGCAGTGTGTTTCGCCAGCATGCTCAGGGTGCGGGTCAGATTTTTCGTCGGGACTGTCGGTCGGGGCAACGATGGCGAGCAGGGCTTCGGTATGGGTATTTTGAAGTTGTTAGCTGGCGATGCTGTGGTAATGGGCGGGTGTGGTGTGCTGCCGATGTAGCCTTGGCGGATGTGCGGCTGCTTGGTGGGGAATTGGAGCTTTAAGTTTTGGGGGCGCAGGTTTCCAGCCACTCGGTAGGGGTGTCGGACAGGATGTCGATGCTGTTCAGCGGGGAGAGTCGGATAAACGTGCGTCAGGGCGGCTTCGAGTTCGCTGCTGCTGAATGTGGCGAGGAAGTTGCAATGACGCGCAGAGGCAGCGTACACACGGTTTTTCGGTGTCGTCTGAACGGTGGGTAACGTGGAGGATGAGCGGGAGTGTGGTGGTGAAATGGCGGATGGCGCTGAACAGATTGCGCTGGTTTTTCGGCTGGCTGTGTTCGATAACGGCAACTTTGGTGGCGGTTGTGACCGAAACGGCTGAGCCAGTCGGCAGAAGTGGTGGGACTGAGCGGATAGTTGAGGCTGATGTGGCGTGAAATGCCCCTGTCCCATTTTTGCAGCATGAGGTTGATTTCGCTGCTGACGGAGGCGTGTCCGGTCAGAAGGGCGGTGTAACCTGCCGGATGGTCGGGTTGAGAACTGATATTGAGGCTTTGCGATGGAAGCTGCATCGCCCGCGGGCTGCACACATGATGCTGAGTTCGTCGCCGTGGTGTTTTTGATGGCGGCTTCGGCGGTGTGCCATTCATCGTCGGACAGGCTTTTCCCAGTCTTGGATGAGGGATGATGGCCGAACTGTTTTTGCGGCAGGATTTGAACAGGGCGTCGTAGCTGTCGGGCGGCGTTACGGCGATGACGAGGTCGGCGCTGCCGGGATTTTGTTGAGGTTGGTGTGGAGGTGAGTCCGGCAACCGTGCGGTGGCGGAGTTGACGGTGTGATCTGACCTTGAAACGGTGCGCTCAGGAGGTTGCTCAGATGCGTTCGCCCAAGCTGTATGGGCGTTCGCTCGCGCCCACGAGAATGATGTGGTTGGGCATGAAGAAGTAGCCGGACATGGATTGGGCGGACATGGTGCCTCCTTTTCGGTGTGTGGACGCTGCGTTTCAGACGACCTTTCGGGCGGTTTGGGTTGGAAGAGTGTGTGATGAGTGAACGGGATTGAGTGTTCGTTGTTGGTTTTGTTATCAATGGATAGTCTGTTTCGCTGCTCTTTATGGCGGAATATGCGGACTTTAAATGATTTAATTATTCACTGCATTATATATGACAATGGCATAAAAGGTCGTCTGAAAGGCGGGAACGTAAGGGTTTGTTCTTTCAGACGACCTTTTGTAGCTTGGGGTGTGGCACTTTGTTTATAGTGGATTATCCTTTAAACCAGCACGGCGTTGCCTCGCGCTCTCGCCGCTGGCACTATCTGTACTCGTCTGCGGCTTCGTCGCCTTGTCCTGATTTGAAATTTAATCCACTATACAAACCCCGATGGGCAATATTCATGGTCAAGTAGTTTTTAGGATGCGGCTTTTTCCGTTTTGCCGTTCACTTTCTTTTTGGGCAGGATAAAGTGCATTTTCAAACCATTCGGCTTGATGTTTTCAGCCATGATTTTGCCGTTGTGCTGCTCCACGATGTGTTGGGTCAGGGCAAGGCCTAAGCCGGTACCGGGTTTGCTGGCGCTGGAGTCGGCACGGTAAAAGGCGGTGAAAACGTGCGGCAGTTGCATTTCGTCCACGCCGGGACCGTTGTCGGTAACGTCCACAATCCAATGCTTGCTGTCTTGTTCGATATTGACGCGGATGGTGCTGCCTTCGGGGCTGTAATTGATGGCGTTGCGGATAACGTTGTCAAACGCGCGGTACAAATAGCCTTCGTTGGCGCAGACCGTGGCATTTTCGGGGATTCTGGGTTCGACCGAAAGGGTAACGGTTTGTTTGTTCTGCTGGGCGATGCTTTTGGTTGTCTTCCACGATGTTTTTCAGGAAGGGACGAGCTTCAGGCTTTCTTTCCAGCGGGATGTTGGACGTTTCCAAACGGGAAAAGCGTCAGCAATTCGCCAACCTAAAGGTATCCATGCGGGTCAATTCGCCTTCCAGCCTTTTCAGATATTGTTCCTGCTTTTGCGGCTGCGCCTGAATCAGACCGACAATCGCCTGCATACGCGCCAAGGGCGAGCGCATTTCGTGGGAGACGTGGTGCAGCAGGTGGCGTTCTTTGACAACGAGTTTTTCCAGTTTTTCCGCCATTTTTGTCGAACTGGATGGCAAGGTGGACACTCGTCGTCGCGGTCGTCCACTTGCTGCGAAATACGGGTTTCGTTCGCCGTTTGCCACCCTGTCCATACCGCTGCCCAAGATTTTGATGGGCTTTGGTAATGTTGCTGGCGAGGATGTACGCCATCAGTAGGCCGACGACGATGATGAAGGACAGGATGATGAATTCATGCCAAATCGGGGCGAGCGGCAGGCCAGGGATAAAGAGCGGGCTGGGCAGGCGTTGCGCCTGATGGCTGTCCCAACCTTTGATAAAGAAGAGGTATTCTTCGCCGAAACGGTCGTATTCGATGTGTGCCAAATCGGAATTGGGATTGTTGATGGCAAACACGCGGGCGCGTTCGATGGTGTGTTGTCGATATTGCGGTCGAGGATGTCTTTTTTCTCGTCGCCCAAAATGACGTAAACGGAATTGGAGACGGGGCTGTCTTCCCATTCCGCCAAAAATTTCGCGCGCACCGTTGTCCCCGCGCGCCCTAAAGGCGGAGAGGATGCTGTTCATCAAAGTGGTTTCGATGGTGCGGCGTTGGTTGAATTGGTTTTCGGCGAGGGTGTTTGCACCAGCCAAAAGAAAAACTCGCTCACAAAGATTGCGGCAGACGATGACTGCTGCAAAATGTGACGAAGATGCGTTGAAACAGTTTCATTGATCTGTTTTATCTTTAGTTTTTAACAAACAGGTAGCCCAAGCCCCGTACGGTCTGAATCAGCGAGGCATCGCCCAGTTTGTGGCGGATGCTGGAGATGTGGACGTCGATGCTGCGGTCGAATTTTTGCCAGTTTGCGGTCAAGCGCTTCGATGGACAAAGTTTTTTGCTGACGACTTGTCCGGCATGGCGCATCAGGGACTTCGAGCAGGTTGAACTCGGTGCTGGTCAGCTCCGAGCGGAGTGTCTTTTGATGGTCGCCCTGACGTTTGGCGGGGTAGAGGACGACGTCGCTGACGGAAATGCTGTTTGGCGCGTTGTTCGGCTCGCCGCTTTGTTGCGCACGGCGCAGGATGGCGTTGATGCGTGCCAACAGTTCGCGCGGTGCAAGGCTCGGAACATAGTCGTCCGCACCCATTTCCAATCCGATGATGCGGTCGATGTCGTCGCCTTTGGCGGTCAGCATGATGATGGGAACGGTGCTTTTGGGGAGCGGACGTTTTTCAATACGTCCAAGCCGTTCACTTTTCGGCATCATGGAGTCTAACACGACGACATCGTACTGGCCGGTCAGGATTTCGTGATACCGGCTTCGCCGTCCGGAACGCTGTGGACGTTCAATCCTTTCGGCGGTAAGCGTATTCGGTGAGCAATCCAGTCAGCAGCGTCGTCATCTACGAGTAATACGCGACTCATGGGATTTTTCGTGATTGTGATGCTGCAGCAAACCCGAAATAAACGGGTGCGGCGGATAGTGATGGCTAATCTTAACACGCATTTTGAGTTTTTGATAGCTTGTTTTCCTATGCTTTTGCGCTTTTTGCATTGAAGGACGCTGTCTTTACATTTTTCAGACGACCCCGTACCAAATCCCCAAAATATACGCCGGATACGCGCTCAAACGGACGGCAAAATAATGCCGGTAAAGGCTGCGTTCGAGAAAGACGGAGGATTCTATAGTGATTAACTCAAATCAGGACAAGGCGACGGCCGTAGACAGTACAGATAGTACTGACAAGGCGAGGCAACGCGCCGTCCTGATTTAAAGTTAACCACGAGAAACAGGTCGTCTGAAAACGTATTCAGCTTTCAGACGACCTGTTGATGTTGAGAATGATTGTTTATCTGATGAATGAATCACAGAGGGGCTTGTCGATATGTCCTTATCCATTGACGAACAGCTTTTGCCGCACCGCAATGCCATCGATGAAATCGATGCCGAGATTTTGCGTCTGTTGAACGAGCGCGCAGGCCATGCGCACGCCATCGGGACGAATTGAAAGGAACGGCGTGCGGTGTACCGCCCTGAGCGCGAAGTGGCGGTATTGAGGCGGATTCAGAGTTTGAACCAAGCGCCTGCTGCCCGACGAGTCCATCGCAAGACTGTTTCGCGAAGTGATGAGCGAATGCTTGGCGTTGGAGCGTCCGCTGACGATTGCCTACCTCGGTCCACAGGGAACGTTTACCCAGCAGGCAGCCATCAAACATTTCTGGCATGCCGCCCTATAACGCCGCATTTCAAACCATAGACCAATGTTTCCGCCAAGTCGAAAACGCGGCAGGCGGATTATTTGGTTGCGCCGGTTGAAAACCTCGACCGAAGGCTCGGTGGGACGCACCTTGACTTTGCTGGCGGTAACCGCATTGAAAGCCTGCGGCGAAGTGGCTGTCCCATCCATCACAAACTCTTGCGCAGGCACACACGAATTGGGCGGCATCACAAAGTCATCGCACACGCCCAAGCGCTGGCACAGTGCAACGACGGCTTTCGGACGCAACCTGCCCAACGCCGAACGCATCGCCGTTTCCAGCAACGGAGAGGCGGCAGGCTGGTGGCAGAATCAGACGACCCTGTATCGCCGCCATCGCAGTGGGCGTACCGCAGCCGGATATTTACCATTTGAACTATGTCGCCGAATGTATCGAAGACGAGCCGAACAACACCACGCGCTTCTTGGTCATGGGGCATCAAGATACAGGCAGCAGCGGCAAAACGACAAAACTCGCTGGCCGTCTTTGCGCCCAACCGCGCGGAAAGCGTCGCCGCGCTGTTGCAGCTGTTTACCGAATCTGGCATTTCCATGACCAAGTTCGAAAGCCGCCCGAGCAAATCGCGCTGTGGGAATACCGTGTTCTTCATCGACATCGAAGGACATCAAAACGACGAAAAGTCCAAAACGCACTGGCGGTTTGAGCGAAACGCGCATTGCTGTCGTTACCGGCCCTTATCCGGCAGCCGCCAGCCGTGGCGAATGAAGAAGGTTGCTCGACCAGACGACTTGCTAAACAAGTGCCGGTTCAGGGGATGAACATTTTTTCAAAACCACCTGCTTCGGTATGGCAAGCCGCGCTTAAAGGATGCTTTTACACGCTCATGTCGCCTTGATAAACAGCGGCGTTGAAACAGCAGGCAGCAAAATAAAGACGGTAGTGCCGATGCGAGGAAATGCGTCTGAAAATTTCAGACGGCACGGTTTATTAGAATTTAGCATTGAGCAGCCTTTGAGCGTGACGGCGATCTCTCCCAGCGCAGAGCATTTCCCGCTGCGCTTCCGCTTCAGAAAGACCAGGGTCGTTTTGTCCTCGAAAAAAACATTTTTTCTTTTGGGGCAACGCGATACAGCCAGCCTGTCCCGAAGTCAATGACGGTTTATTCTGTCCGCCTCGTTCGGGCCAGTCAGTTTTAGCGTGAATCCATTTCGAGTGCTCGCCCATATGCCCGCTAGATTGATTGCCCGGCAACGGTATTTTTGAAGGAACACTGGCGCTGCAACCTGTTCGACTCAGGAGGAAGCACAACATTGGGCTAACAGGCAAAAACGCCGACCAGTTGTCGATACGCCGCGACAGGTCCCGTCGCTATTGGTATCGTTGCCACCGTTGGTGCGTTATTTACATGAAGGTTCCATCAATACAAAAAGCAATTTTTTTCCATTACACCCACCTTAAGCTTAAAATTTTAATATTTAAATGTGGTAGATGGCTTACTTCTTTGCCGGAAGAAACATGGTGTTCATGGCTCTGTCGCCTTGTCCTTGGGATTTGAATTTTAATCACTATAAAGACGGGTATGTTTGATTTTTTATAAAATGCTGTCTGTACTTATTCGCATTTATTTCGCGAATTTAGTACCGAGCAAGTCTTCTCGGGAGTGTGATTTTACATTGATCCTCCCGAGGTGTGGTATTTCCGCTCGTTTCCAAGGCTAGGGTTGCTGATCCTTGTGCCCATTTTGCCAGTAGCCCAGAGGACAGCTATTCTGAACCTAAGCCAAAACTTTACACGGTCACCGTCCGCCATCTGTTCGTAAAGTTTAATAGTTTATTCTTTAAAGGCCGCAAGTGATCCATCTCGAGTGCCCACCTGATATACCTGCTTTAGATCATTTGCCAATCGTATTTTGAAGGAAACATTGATATAATACTGTGGTTGTTTTGTTAAAAGGACGAGACGATTTGTTGATTGTAGCCGCAGCATATAATGTCGAATTGTTTTTGTAAATGCGCCTGGTTGCATCATAAGTGGGACAGCGTATAAACATTAAGGCTTAGTCGTCCTAACAATACAAAAAAGCAATTTTTTCATTACAATTCCAATTCATAAAAATTTAATATTTGGAATGTAGAAATAGTCAGGTGGCTTATTTCGGCGGTTGTTTCATGGGTGTCTGTGGCCGCTCCCGTCTGACTGCCACCCGGTTGTCCATGAAGTATTATAATACTTATTCACGGTTGCGTTTTTTTCAATACGACCATTCCATCGGACAGCCCACTCTTTCAATAAACAGTGGCGTTTTCAAATGTCCGATGCAAAGTCGGTAATCCGATTAGCCGGTCGACCGTTTTTGCCCAGCCCGAGTAAATTCCACCGCATCTGTTACACAAGGCTGCGCCATCGAAAACTCTGTATTCATGTATGGCGGAAGGAGCGGTAACCTTCAGCATCGGGTCGGTAAACGATTGGTTCGGCTCGCGAAATGATTTTTCGGCGCGATGCTGCAACCAAATCCCAAAACTCTGTATCTGAAATCCAAAATATCTCCCCGAGCCCAGTATTCTTTTTTCCGATAACCATTTGCACGTCAAACGGAGCGACAGGCAAAACCCGTGGCGGAAGTGCAGAACGGGAATATCGTTCGAGGGCGCATCCAGCGACGCTGCGGGTAAGTCAGCATGATATCGACCGTTGTGGGCAAAAGATGGGGATAGGGATAAGAGTGGTGCGGTCGGTATCAGTTCATAAATTGCATTGAACGGCGTGATTTGGTGTTGATATCAGGTCGTCTGAAATTTTCAGACGACCTTTATGATAAATCGCGGCAGCGGGTTCAAATTATTCTTGGCTGATGGGTTCGAAGCCGGGCAGTCTTCATTATGAATTGCTTGCCCAGAAGATGCCGTCGCTGTTGAGGTAAACGGAGCAGGTCTCGGTGGACTTGTATTCGTCTGTGGGTTTTGGCTTCGAGGATGTATCTTGAGGAGGCGGAGTTTACGATTTTATCGTTGTCGTCCGGGCCTTCGAAGTTGAAGATGGAGATATTGAAATATTGGTTTTGAACCAAGAGGGGCAAGGCGGATTGCTTTGCTTCGGCTTTTTACGGTCGCATGCTGGGCATAGTAAACGCTCGAGGTTTTGGGCGTTGATCAGCAGCTCGGAGCGGACGCTTTCCAAGCGTGTTTTGCGGACGGAAGGTTGGTAAGAGGGATAACTGATCGTCGCTAAAAATAGCGATGATCAGGACGACAACGAGTAGTCGAGGGAGAGTAAAACCTTGTGATTTGTTTTTCTAGTAAGTGTCATTGTGTTGTTATATTTATCCAGCCGGGTCGTCTGAAAGGTTCGGGAGGCGGCTGTTGTTGGGTTTGATAGATGTTGAATTATGTTCTTTTTCTTGTTTTGAATGTTTGGACAAAGATGAGATTGGGAAAAGCATAATACGTTGAAATATTCTGGAAAAGGGTTTTGATTATTTATTTAAAACAATAAGTTAAATTTTAGTTTAGTCGGTTATTGTCTTGGCTGGGTGGATGTTTACGTAAAAATCTGCCCGTTTTCAGCGTTTTCGGCGGATAAGTGTTAGATTATGCGACATGAATCGGTGCCGGATTGAACGATGAAATGGATGAATCAGAAAGTCGTTATGGCAAAAATCATTAATAAATGGACGGTTGAATAACGGTTGCTGCGGTGTTTGGGTTTGCTGCGTGGTCTTATTTCCAGCCCGAACTGCGCAAACTTCTTATCATCACGGAAACGGTCAAACGCGGCGACATCAGCCAGACGGTGTCCGCTACGGGCGAGATTTCGCCGTCGAATCTGGTGTCGGTGGGCGCGCAGGCTCTGGAGCAGATTAAGAAGCTGTACGTCCAGCTCGGGCAGCAGGTCAGGGCGACGTTGATTGCGGAAAGTCAATTCGATTCACCAGGTGTTTCCACGGCTGAATACCGGAAGAAACTCAAGCTGGAAACGTATCAGGCGAAAGTTGGTTTCTGCCGAAAGTGCGCTGAACAAGCGCGGAGAAGAAATACAAGCGCGAGGCGGCTTTGTGGAAGGAAAACGCGACGTCCAAAGAGGGATTTAGAGCGCGCGAAGGATGCGCTGGCTGCGGCTAAGGCCAAACGTTGCCGAGCTGAAGGCTTCCATCAAGCAAACCAAAATTTCCATCAATACCGCCGAATCCGGAATTGGGCCATACCGCGTACCGCGACGATGGACGGTACGGTGGTGGCGATCCGGTGGAAGAAGGGCAGACCGTGAACTGCGTGCACAGTCCACGCCGACGATTATCCAGTTGGCGAATCTGACACGATGTTGAACAAAATACTGCAGATTGCTCGAAGGCGACACTGCACAGCGTCCAAAGCGCCAGAGGATATTTCCGTTTACGATTCTGCTGGTCCGGAACCGGATACGCCGATTACGAGCGTAGCGCTCGACAGCGTCGACCCGGGCTTGACCACGATGTCGCTGAGCGCTATATACCACCAGCACGGACACGACTTCAATGCGATTTACTACTACGCCCGCGCTTTTGCGCCTAATCCCGACGGCAAACTTTCATCGGTATGACGACGCAGAATACGATTGAAATCAACGGCGGAAAAACGTTTTGCTCGTGCCGACGCACTGACGATTACACGACGGCAAATCGTTTCGTCAGCGTTTTGGGCGCGGACGGTAAAAAGCTTCGGAACGCGAGATTGGGTCGGTCTGAAAGACAGGCATGACACCGAAGTGAAAAGCGGTTTGAAAGAAGGCGACAAGGTGGTGATGTCGGGAAATGAGCGCGGCGGAGCAGGCTGAAGCGGCGCAACGCGCCATGCGGAGCGGTCCGCCGAGATAACAGGCAATAGGTCGTCTGAAAGCGCGTTTCTAGCAAAATCCCGCTTCAGACGACCTTCACCCATACATCATTATCGGTCGGAAACACTTATGAGCTTAATCGATGTAAAAACATCAACCGCTACTTCTGGCGGCGGCGCGGAACCGCGTTCATGCGTTGAAAGATGTCCAACCTGTCCGATAGAGGAAGGAAGCGATTTCGTCGCCATCATCGGGCTGAGTCCAGTTCGCAAATCCACGCTGATGAACATCCTCGGCTGCTTGGATAGCGCGACTTCGGGTTCGTATCAAATCGACGGCATCGAAACCGGCAAAATGAGAGGCGGACGAGCTGGCGGCGTTGCGGCGCGAACTTCGGCTTTATTTTCCAACGCTACAACCTCTTTGGGCGCTGAGCGCGGGACAACGTCGCCCTGCCCGCCGTGCATGCGCGGCATGGGCGGCAAAGAGCGTTCCACGCGCTGCGGAGAAAGCTGTTGCAGGATTTGGGTCTGGAAGGCAAAGAAGGCAACAAAGCCCAGCGAACTTTCCGGCGGTCAGCAGCAGCGCGTCTCCATCGCCCGCGCCCTGATGAACGGCGGCGAAATCATCTTCGCCGACAGAACCGACCGGCGCGCTCGATACCGCCAGCGGCAAAAAGATGTGATTGAAATCATCCAAAAGCGCTGCATAAAGAAGGGCATACCGTGATTTGTCGGTTACGCACGATCCCGTATCGCCGCCATCGCCAACCGCATCATCGAAATCCGCGACGGCGAAATCATCTCCGACAGTTCAAAATCCCTGAAATCCCCGGAAAGCAAAATAGAACGCATCAAAGAAAAATCTTCGTGCTGTTTATTACGACCAATTCGTCGAAGCCTTCAAAATGTCGGTGCAGGCGATTATGGCGCACAAAAATGCGCTCGCCCTGACCATGCTCGGCATCATCATCGGCATCGCCTCGGTCGTGTCCGTCGTCGCTTTGGGCAACAGCTCAGAAAAATCCTCATCCGACATCAGCGCGATGGGGACGAACACCATCAGCATCTTTCCCCGGACGCGCTTCGGCGACCGCGGCGCAGCGGCAGGATCGCACGCTCACCATTGACGACGCCAGTTATCGCCAAACAAAGCTACGTCGCCCGCCACGCCGCAGACGCGTGACCTCGGCGGCACGCTGACTACGCGCAACACCGACTTATCCGCCCTCGCTCTACGGCGTGGGCGAACAATATTTCGACGCTGCGCGGCTGAAGCTGATCAGGCCGTCTGTTTGACGAGGCCGATGTGAAAAGAAGACGCGCAAGTCGTCGTGATCGACCAGAAACACGCAAAGAAAAACTCTTCGGCGACAGACGTCAATCCGTTGCGCAAACCATCTGTTTCCGGCAAACGCCCGCTGACCGTCATCGGCGTGATGCAAAAGAGGAAAACTCGCTGGCGACGCCGACGTGTTGATGCTCTGGTGCGCCCTATACGACCGTGATGCACCAAATCTACCGGCGAGAGCCATCAACTCGATTACCGTCAAGTCAAAGACGACGCCAACACCCAAGTCGCCGAGCAGGCTGCATCGAGCTGCTCAAAGACGCGGCACGGCACGGAAGACTTTTTCATGAACAACAGCGACAGCATCAAGCAGACGGTCGAAAACCACCACCGGCACGATGACGCTGCTGATTTCCTCCATCGCCTTGATTTCATTGGTGGTCGGCGGCATCGGCGTGATGAATATCATGCTGGTGTCGGTAACCGAGCGCACCAAAGAAATCAGCGTGCGCGCATGGCGATTGGCGCGCGGCGAGCAACATCCCGCAACAATTCCTGATTGAAGCGGTCTTAATCTGCCCTCATCGGCGGTTTGGTCGGGGTAGGGCTGTCCATCGCTCATCAGCCTTTGTGTTCAACCATTTCGTCGCAATTTCCGATGGAAAATTTTCCATCGGCTCCGTCATCGGCGCGGTTGTTTCGCTCGACTCGCCATCGGCGTGGCGTCTCGCTCTGCCCGCCAACAAAGCCTCAAAGCTCAATCCGATTGATGCCTTTGTCTGATGAGTTAAGTTTTCAGACGACACCTCCAAACCTCAAAGGGTCGTCCGAAAAGCCCGATGGCTATTGTCATCACAATGAACATACACACGCCGAGGAAAACCGAATGGATTACCCACCGTGCATTGGTTGCGGTCCGCGCCCTGCGCATCGTCCGTGCTGCTCGAACTCATCGGCGCACCCGTATCGATCAAAACCTACGCGCGCGCTATCCTGAAACCCTGCTGGCACCCGACGAACTCAAAGCCGTACGCCGCTGGGCAGTCCCCGTTGGCCCGACGATTTCGACGGATTCGTGCTCAACGAAAGCGGCGCGACTACCGACTCACCTGATCTTCAAACCCACGGCGGCGGACGCTTCATGCCCGAACGCGGCAGCCAAGATTACTGGCATTACCAACGCTGGCCGCACTCATGCCGAAGGTTCGCTGATGCGCTGCTTGCTCGGGCGTGTTCCGCAAATACGAAAACGCCCCCATGCCGTTTTTCATCAAAACCCGTCGCACACGCAAAATCGGCGGCAACGTCAAAAACGGCTTTATCGAACCTGGCAATACGCATTCGCCTGTCGAAAAGCGAATTGACATGCCAAAGACTGGCTGGTCGAGTGCTCGAGTCTCAGTGGCGCCGACATCGCCAATGAGTTACCCGCTGCCAACCGCCGCCGACCGCTTCGAGTTGGCGGACTCATCCCAACATCCGCGCTCTGTTGCAGCAAAGCATCGGCAAACGACGCGCTCATCAGCCCGGCGGTACAGAGAAACAGGCGGCCCCGCTGCTGCGTTTGGATCAACAGGTCGTCTGAAAAGGCAAAAGTCGGTCAGGAGACTCGACGGCAATACCGATCTACACGACTATTTCACCTATTACATTGCGAAAACAGCCCGAGGCGTCGTCGAATCCGCAACATATGGTAGATTAACTAAATCAGGACAAGGCGAGGCGCGCCGTACTGGTTTAAAGAGACCAATCCACCTATATTTCGAGACGACCCTCCTGAAAGCAGGCGTCTGAGCCTTCAATACAAAGGGAAACCTATGGACGTTTACGCAACATGCACAGCCCTATCCGGCAAGCGGCATCGAACAAATCAAAGCCTCCACCGACGCCTGCCGCCGTGTCGCGAATGCAGCGCGAGCCCGAAACTATGGGACGCGCTGCATTTCGTCCTGATCTCGGCAGAGGTCTCGGACGATGCCGACGCGGCAAACGCGACCGAAGTGCGAAAACCATGATCGGCAACATCCTCGCGGCAGGACGAAGAAGCGAGGCGAACACCGGCGATCACGACGATACCGGGGCTCGCCGGCAGCTCAAGCCCTGAACCAAGCCGACTTTCGCCCGCGCCGCTCGACGGCAAAGCTGCAGCAGATTTTCAAACACTAACCAAATCGACTCGATATTTGGGGCGACGAAAAGCCTTTTGCCGAGAAAACCCGCACGGAATTGGCGCAGCGGTTTAAAGAACTTGCCAGCGTTTCTCACCAAGCCGCCGCCGAACAGCATTGGCGGCGTGGTGGTCGATTAGTGATTCGCGGAACGACCTTTTGAATAGAAGGTCGTCTGGCTTCAGATTCAACGGCGAAAGGTACATGAATAATTGATTTAATTGAATTTTATTGAAATAGGTAGCTGAATTACGTTGTTTCCTGCCGCACCGCCGTGCGTCAGGCTGCTTATTTCCGCCCCAAGACGTAGTTCGCCCCGTTGTTCGCAGTGTTCCAAACCATGTGTGGAGCTGTCCGATAAATTCCGCTTCCGTCAAACGTAAAAAAACCAAGAATGGCGAAAATTGCTGCAGGTCTGTGGCGGCAACGGTTACGCAAATATTGGAGAGACAGCAACGCTCAGGTGGATGTCGCTTGCCGACTCGAACACGAAGCCGATCGGTTGGGCGTAAACTGCAAACCGATGCGTCGCAAACGCGAAACAATTAAACGTCTTCCTGAAAAATTGTTTGAAAAGAACTTGAATTAAAATCAATGACCGAGCAAGAACTGGTGCTCCGTTTCCATCAGGCTTTAACCGATATTTCCGCCTTGCGGAAGCCATTGTGAGCTACATTGGAAAAGGGCTTTCGACAGACGGCGCGGACGCGAAAACGAATCCCTGCCTGCCTTTTGAGAAGAACGTTTGGGCTTGCCTGCGAACAAAGCCACGTTTTCGGCGGCATGGGTTCTTGGAATGATTCCCGCCGTTCTCGCCCACGAACACCGGATTGTCTGATGAGTTTGAGAAGACCGCTAAACTTTGTATGAAGAAATACGTTCGACGGCAATGGTGTTTAAGGTGGAAGAGCGAAAAAGTAGCGCGGGCTTTGCCCGCATGAAAACAAGACTAACTCCATCCGATTGCAATGGGTTTCAGACGACCTCCAAACCGAGGAGTGAAACACATGAACCCCGACAAAGTACAACAAGCAAGCCCGAATACATTGACCGACCTGCTCAATGTCGGCAAAGCGTGGCGGAGGATTTGCGTTTTTGTCTCGGCATCTCACGCAGCCGCAGGATTTAGCGGGCGGGACGCTGTGAAATGTACATCGCCTGTGCAGCGCTGACCGCTAACCCGACGATCCCTGCGCGATCGATCTTTCCTGTCGCTGGCTGATTTTATGCGAGGAAACGGGCATCAGCCGTGAGGTGGCAGTTTACGGAACAGCGAAAAGCGTTTTAGCCGATAAACAAACGCAGCCGATGAGATTGTTTCGAGACGACCTCGCACCTTTTCAGGTCGTCTGAAAACCTTAAATACCGAAAGAACACAACATGCAGAAAAACCTTTTCAGGCGGCGTATCCTGCCGCTCGCCCGCCTCACGGCGCGTGCGCCGTCCATCAGCACCGACCAAAACCTCACGCTCGAACTCGACGCGCGCGTGCTGAGCGCGCGGAGACCGCGTCACGAACTGCACGACGTGAACGGCAACTGGTGGGAAAATCTACCAAAGCCTGCAGCTCAACGCCCTGATGGCGCAGGCTTTGGAAAACAATATCGATTTGAGAAACAGGCGGCCATCAGCGTCAACCATTGAAGCCCCGTATCAGTGCAGCGAATATTTTGGGCGGATTTGCGCCGTCAGTCAGCGGCTCGCTGAGTGCGTCCACATCCAAAAACCTGAAAACCGGCAGCCGCGGTAGCGCCTTCGGCAGCCAGCTCGGCTTTGAGGCTACGAGGTGACGGTGTGCGCAAACTCAGTGCCACCGCCGACGCGCAGTTCGGGAATACCAAAGCCGCACGGCGGGATAGCGGCGAACACGCGCCTGACTTTTGATCTAACCGTCGCCGCCGACGCCTGTTCGGCATCGCCTACCTCAGCGAAGCCATTGAGTTGGCGCAGAAATCCTCGCAGCAATATCAGTGGAAATCAGCCGCATTGCCGATGCCAAGTTCCGCTACGGCAGAGCCGATTCCAGCCAGCCGACGCAGGCGAAACAATCGCTGCTGGAGCGCGGCAAAACAGACTGGATTTCCCTGAAACAGCCTCGACACTGCGACGACGGGTACGCTAACCTGCTCAACTCCTCAAACCGAACGAAGCCATCGCCGCCGACCCTGCGCAATACCGACTGCCGCTCCGTCAAAGGTGCGTGAACCTCGACGTACCGATTACCGTGTTGGCGAACCGCCCCGGCCTGCGCGCCGCCGAGATACCGCCTGCAATCCTCGCTCCAATCCGTCGAAGCGCAAAAACGCAGTTGGTATCCCTCGACTACATTGGGCGCGAGCTTGAGCACGTCGTCTGAAAAAGCCAAAAGCGCGTTCAATATCCCTGCTCTTGCGAGCTCCGCCACCATCAACCTGCCGTCTCCTCAACTGGCAAACCATGAAGTGGAAAAGACAAAACCGCCCAGCCACTCGAGCAGCGCCAAACTCGACTTTGAAAAAGCCCTGACCACCGCGCTGAACGAAGTCGACACCAACCACCTCGCCTACCAAAACGCCCAAGCTGCGCTCAGCAACCAAAGAGCGAGCGTTGCCGCCTTGGACAAGAAAAACAGCCGCTACTACCGCGTAGCGCCAACACGGCAAAACGAGGCTGAAAGACTGGCTCGAAGCGGCTGAACCAGCGAACACAGCTCCGCCAGAACTAACCGTAATCAACAGGTACGAAACGCTGAAATACAGCACATAGTAATATAAAGCGATGCGGGACGTTATACGCCAGTAAGACACGTCAGCTCAAAGGTCGTCTGAAAACTGAAAAAAACGGTTTTCAGACGACCTCAAACAACATCGAAACCAAACCGGTGTGCGTCAAAACATCAGTAATGTCCGCTGCGGTTTAAATTTGCTGTAAAAAATCAAAACGCATCCAAACAAAAAATTTGAGTTGGATATCGTTTTTAGAAATTCAATTTTTATTAAAATAACAATAAACAAAAGGATATATGCTTTTTGTAATAGTTGGATGCAATCGCGTATAATTTTGCGATTGTTTTATTCTACAATTTCAGCAAAAATTGTCTGGGATGCTTATAGGCCCAATACCGTGATATTATATTCAGGTACATGCCCGTTCATAACGCTGTCGCTTCGTCCCTGTACGAAAAAGGCATGGATTTTGAAATCAAAGACGTTGATATTTTCAATGAGCCCGAGAGATCTTGCCGTAAATGAGATCCGTATAACCAAAGTCCTCGTTTTGGTTGAACATGATTTGATCTCTATGCAATCCAATCATCAATGAATACATAGACGAACGCTTTCCATCTCGCACTGATGCCCGGCGACCCCGTGATGCGCGGCCGCGGACGATTGGTTTTGTTCCGCAGGGAAAAGAGCTGTTCAGCCTGGTGCATGTATTGGAAAAACCGAATTCCACTATAAAGAAATGGCGAAAGCGCGCAAGCATCGGCAACGGTTCTGACCACGTTGCGCCTGCGTTCACCAAAAACAAATACATTCGGCGATGATTTTCAATGATTGACGTGCGCTGTCCTCTCGCTGTGGCAGCTCTCGACCATTACGACATCAAACTCGGCAAATCCGCCGCACCATTGCTGAAACATCGCCGAACGTATCTTCCAACGCGAAGCCTTTATCGAAGCCATGACCCCCGCTGAGAAGGCAATGCGCTGTTAAAGGAATCGAAAAGGATTCATCATGACGACATCTACCAAGCCTTATCTGATTCGCGCTGTGTACGAATGGTGTACGGACAACAATCAAACGCCGCACATTGTCGCATGGGTAAACGAACATACCCGCGTCCCCATGCAGTATGTTCGCGGAAAACGAGATTGTCCTCAATATCGGACCGACTGCCAGCCCATAATCTGAGAATATCGACAACGATTGGATCAGCTTTTCCGCCCGCTTTGGCGGCGTGGCACACGATATTTGGATTCCGGTCGGACACGTTGTCAGCCTGTTTGCCCGAGAAAGCGGCGAAGGCATGGGACTGAAGTCGAGCCCTATGAACCTTCCGATAAAGAACAACCGGAACAGGAAACTGAAAACAAACAAGAAACCGATGCGCCGGCAAAAATCCGGCAAGGTGTTGAAGTTTGTGAAAGTAGAGTTGAAATGTAAAGGTCGTCTGAAAATTAAGTTTTTCAGACGACCTTTTCAGTGTTCATCGGGAAAAGGGAGGAGTATTTCAAAAGTGTGCTCTGGTTTAGTAAGTTTAACTTTCAGACGACCTCTCGGAGATTTCAGGTAAACATTGATTTAATCCGATATAATTTATTCCATTCAACACTTTTATCCGATAGGAGAACCTCATGTACCGTCCTGCCGTCTGCTTCACATTGGGAGAAGCTGCTGCCTACTGGCCTATCAAAGCAAAAATCGGCGGTACGCCCTACCTGCCAAAAACGCGAATACCCGTATCACGCCGAGAAAAAGCATCCGCGACTCTGGTGGCACAAATCAACTTTGCCGAAGTGCCGCCGTTCGGTTTCCCTGAGCGTGGCATCTTGCAAGTTTTTGTTGATGGGCTGGATTACGGCTGAGGCTACGACTTTGAAAATCTGTCGGAACAAAGCCGGCTGGCGCATTATGTACTATCGAATTATTGCCCGAGAGAATTGCAAAACCGATTTTTCCGCTTATCAGGCAACCGATTCAGAATGTCTCGCCGTTTTCTGGGGGTTTCCGCCGATCAAGCGCAAGCGAAGGAGGAAGATGCAGATTTCAATAAATCTCATGGGCATAAAAATCGGCGGTTCTCCGATTTTCTTCGGGCGACCCAAGCTTTCGCGCAGTGTGATGAAGACAGCTGATTTTGGACGATCCCGCTACCATCACTTGTTCTGATTGGCGCAAATACATCCTGCTGCTGCAATTAGACACCGATATCAATGAAAAGACCGCTATACTGGAAAACTTGATGTGGGGCGACTCCGGTGCGCGAATTTCTTCATTACGCCCGAAGATTTGGCTAAACGCGATTTCAGCCGTGTGGCACTTTGTGTTTGATTGTTGTTAAATGCCCGATCAGCCATCTTTTATATCATGCCTCCCAAACAAAAAGGTCGCCTGAAATTGTCAGACGACCTTTTAGTATGTCAAACCGCTGTTAGGAAACCACTTCGCCTTGGGCGTTGTTTGTCGATGCTGCGGTTGATATGCCATTGTTGGGCGATGGTCAGGAGGGTTGTTGACACCCAGTACAATACCAGACCGGCAGGGGAAGAAGAAGAACATGGCTGAGAAAACCAGCGGTACGACTTTCATCATTTTTGCTTGCATCGGGTCGGTCGGCGGCGGGTTGAGGAATGTTTGGGCAAACATGGTTACCGCCATAATTACGGGCAGGATGTAGTAGGGGTCGGAGCGGCTAAGGTCGGTAATCCAGCCCAGCCAAGGTGCCTGACGCAATTCTACGGAGGCGAAACAATGCCCAGTACAAGCCGATGAAGACGGGGATTTGCAACAGCATGGGCAGGCAGCCGCCCAGCGGGTTGATTTTTTCGTCTTTGTAAAGCTGCATCATGGCTTGCTGTTGCGCCATACGGTCGTCGCCGTATTTTTCTTTGATGGCTTGCAGTTTGGGCGCGGCGGCGCGCATTTTTGCCATCGAGCGGTAAGAGCGTTGGTCAGCGGGTAGAAGTACGGCTTTGACGATAATGGTCAAACGATGATTGCCCAGCCCCAGTTGCCGATAATGTTGTGCAGTTGGTTCAGGAGCCAGTAGAGGGGAGGCGAACCAGTGTACTTTGCCGTAGTCTTTTGCCAGTTGCAGGTTGTCGGCGATGTTTGCGATGACGGATGTGGTCTGCGGTACCGGCGTAGAGGTTGATGGAGGCTTCGGATTTCGCGCCGTTTTGGATGGCGGCAAAGGGAACGCTGACGCTGGTGCTGTACAGGTTGTCGTTGCGGCGTTTGATGTCGATACGGCAGTCGCCTGCGGCGCAAACGCTTTGTCCGCCTTTGGGTTGGAGAATCCAGGTGGACATGAAGTGGTGTTCAATCATGCCGAGCCAGCCGGTTTGGGTTTTGCGGGCGTATTCGGCTTCGTTTTTGCCTGATTGGCATCGTCGTCCAAGTCGGAGAAGCTGACTTTTTGAATTTGCCTTCGGGGTGTAAAAACCACCGGGCCGACGAAAGAGCGGGTAAAGTAGCCTTGACCTTCGGGTTCGCTGCGGTCGCGTACGATGCGGTAGTCCGCGCTCAGGTTGGCGGCTTGCCGCCGGTGTTGACGATCGTCGAAACGGACGTTGACGAGGTAGCTGTCTTTGGTAAAAGGTATAGACTTTGTCGATTTTCAGTCCGTTTGTTTCAGGCGCGCTCAGGCGGACTTCGACTTTGTCGCCGTTGAGGCTGTATTGTTTTTGCGCTGCGGTAAGTTGACGCCTCAGGATGTTGTTGCCTTGTGCGTCCAAAAAGCTCGGACTGGGCAACGTAGGTGTATTCTTTGCCGTCGTTAAACAGGGTGAAGGGTTTGTTTTCGTCGCCATTTGCTTTGTATTTGAGCAGGGTCATTTGACGCAGGTCGCCGCTTTTTCGTCGATGACGGCTTTGACCGTGTCGGTCGTTACGGTAATCGGCGTTGCGGGGCGAGTGCGGCTTCGGCGGCAGCGGTTGCGGCGGTTTGCTGCTGTTGCTGCGCAGCTTGTTGTGCCGGATTGGGTTTGGGGCTGGGGAAGAAATGTTTCCCAGCCGGCATAGATTGCCAGCGAAATGGCAAAAATGCCACAAGTCTTTTAAAATCCATCAAGAGATTCCTGGAATTGACGGGTATGTAATGGAGATGAAAACTGCTTCAGACGGCATTATAGTAGAAACCGACGGGAAATTAAAGGAAATCAGTTATCCGAATGATTCGGATTACGGGACGGGTCGTGTCCGTGTCCGCCGAAGGGTGGCAGCGGGCGATGCGTTTGAGGGCGAGCCAGCCGCCTTTGAATGCGCCGTATTTTTGACTGCTCGACCGCATATTGCGAACAGGTCGGGGATATAGCGGCAGCGCGGCGGTATCAGCGGGCTGACGGCGTATTGGTAAAAAACGGATCAGCGAGGATGAATTTGGACAACAGGGTATTCATCAGCGTTTGCCGCATGAGTTGCGCCAATTGGTTTTCGGGCTTCGGCGGCATTTTGCCGGTTGAATGCCAGAGCGGACGCGTACGACGAAATCATGCGGCGGCAGGCTGTTTTTGTTCAGCCTGAACCAATCGCGGATGACGCGCTTCATGTAGTTGCGTTCAGGCGCGCGTTTCGCTGTTTTTGCTGACGACCAGCCGAGCCGCGGATGGTTCAATCCGTTGTCGGCAGATTGGGAAACTTACGGCAAATCGCGGCTGCGCCGGTTTTGAACGCAAAAACGGATGAAAAATCATCCGTTTTGATAGCGGTACTGCTTTCCGAAGCGGTAGTCCAAAATTACACTGCCAAGCGTTTGCGGCCTTTGGCGCGACGGGCTGCCAATACTGCGCGGCCACCGCGGGTTTTGGAGCGGACCAGGAAGCCGTGGGTACGTTTGCGTTTGGTAACGGAAGGTTGATAAGTGCGTTTCATGATGTTTCCTAAAAATCGGTAGATAAATAAACCGTGAATTACACTCTAATTTTTCATCTTTTGTCAATCCCCGGTTGAGTAAATGGATATGGCGCGCGGGGTGATTCGGTTTGCGGGTTTGCGCGGCGCTTTGTGGATAAAATTTCCGGCGGGTTGTGGATAAAGTTTGGCGGAGTGGGTATAATCGGCACTTCCTGTCCCTTTGTCGGGCGATAGGTCGTCTGAAAATGTTGGTGCGGATTTATCGTGATGATTTTCCGAAAATAATTTCATTGTATTTTCAGACGGCGTCCGGTTTGGCGGATAGGGGTTTGTGCAGTATTTGCGACACTTTTTCCGTCGGGCTGAAACCGCATTTTCAAAGGCTGCAATTTCCGACGGTTTTTCTCCGTCTCTTTCCAACGATTTCCACGACTCGAGCTTATTCACGACGCTAGCAGAATTTTTGGCCGCAGTGCCTCCGCCGACTTCACGATATTTTGCCTGCCGGGCAGTTCGCGCAATGGATTGCGCCCTGACCGTGGGCGAGGAAAGACGGCGTGGGTGGTTTACGGTAAAAACCAGTTTGCCTGCAATATGCTCAAAAGCCAGTTTGCCGCCAAAATCGAAGTGGTGCGTGCGGAATTGGATTTCCCGCAACAGGCAGCGTTTGCGTTTAAAGGCGGGTGTGGGGCAGCATTATGAAAAATGGCAGAAAATGCGGGGGCGGTTGCGTCTGAACAAAGCCGCGTTGACGGAAGAAATGCTGAAAGCGAGGCGCGCAAGAATCTTTTCGGACGGGACGTCGTCTGAAAACTCGAGACAAACCCTCCATTGCGAAAACAGCGGCGGATATTTTGGCGCAGCGCATGAAAAACCTGCCGCACGAGCAAAGCAGCCTGCCGCCGCGCCGCAGAATCCAAAGTCGTTGCCAAAGCCAAAACGGAAGCGCAGCGCGATGCGGAAGAAGCGCGTTATGAACAGACCAATCTGTCGCGCGACTATACATTCGATACCTGGTGAAGGTAAGGGCAACCGCCTTGCCGCCGCCGCCGCCAAAGCCATTGCCGAGAAACCCGGGGCAGGGCTACAACCCGTTTTTCCTGTACGGCAGCACGGGTTTGGGTAAAACGCTGGTGCGAGGCCATCGGCAACGAACTGCTGAAAAACCGTCCTGACGCCAAAGTGCGCTATATGCATTCGGACGACTATATCCGCAGCTTTATGAAGGCGGTGCGCAACAATACTTATGATGTGTTCAAGCAGCAATACAAACAATACGACTCTGCTGATTATCGACGACATCCAGTTCATCAAAGGCAAAAGACCGTACGATGGAAGAAATTCTTCTATCTGTACAACCATTTTCATAACGAGAAAAACAGCTCATCCTCACTTGCGACGTGTTGCCTGCGAAAAATCGAAGGCATGGACGACCGCCTCAAATCGCGTTTTTCATGGGGTTTGACTTTGGAACTCGAGCCGCCCGAGCTGGAAATGCGCGTGGCGATTTTGCAGAAAAAGGCAGAAGCAGCAGGCATCAGCATTGAAGACGAAGCCGCATTGTTTGTCGCCAACCTGATTCGTTCCAACGTGCGCGAACTGGAAGGTGCGTTTCAACCGCGTCAGCGCCAGCCAGCCGCTTTTATGAACCGCCCCGTTATCGACATGGATTTGGCGCGTACGGCTTTGCAGGACATCATCGCCGAAAAACACAAAATCATTACCGCCGATACCATTATCGACGCGACTGCCAAATATTACCGTATTAAAATCAGCGACATACTCGGTAAAAACGCACGCGCAACATTGCCCGTCCGCGTCAAGTCGCCATGAGCCTGACCAAGAGAACGCTACCCTCAGCCTGCCGTCCATCGGCGACGCGTTCGGCGGACGCGACCACACGACCGTCATGCACGGCGTGAAAGCGGTAGCAAACTGCGCGAAGAAGATCCCGAGTTGGCGCAAGATTACGAAAAACTCCTGATTCTGATTCAAACTGAGCCAGAACCGGCTTTCAGACGACCTCTCTTAAAAGGTCGTCTGAAAACACAAATACACTTTGATTTTAACGGCGGCGAATCAACCATCTCGTCCGCCGAACCCGATTCAAAAACACCGAAATAACCGATTCAAAAGAATTGACCATGCTGATTTTACAAGCCGACCGCGACAGTCTGCTCAAGCCGCTGCAAGCCGTTACCGGTATCGTCGAACGCCGCCATACCCTGCCCATCCCTCTCCAACGTCCTGCTCGAAAGCAAAGACGGTCAAACCAAACTCTTGGCGACCGACTTGAAATCCAAATCAACACGGCCGGCCCGGAAAGGTCAGGCGGGCGACTTCCGCATCACCACCAATGCCAAAAATTCCAAGACATCCTGCGCGCCTTGCCCGACAGCGCCATCGTTTCGCTCGACTGGGCGGACAACCGTCTGACCCCTGCGTGCAGGCAAATCACGCTTCGCCCTGCAAACCCCTGCCTGCCGAAGACTTCCCGCTGATGAGCGTCGGCGAAGACATCAGCGCCGCGTTTTCCTGTCGCAGGGAGACTTTCAAAACCATGCTCGCAAGTCCAATACAGCATGGCAGTGCAAGACATCCGCTACTACCTCAACGGCTTGCTGATGCGGGTTGAAGGTAACCAACTGCGCCTCGTTGCCACCGACGGCCACCGCCTTGCCTACCGCCAGCCAAATCGAAGCCGAACTGCCCAAAACCGAAGTCATCCTGCCACGCAAAACCGTTTTGGAACTCTTTTCAAACTGCTGAACAACCCGTCCGAACCCATCAGCGTCGAGCTGCTCAACAACCAAGTACGCTTCCAATGCAACGGTACGACCATCGTCAGCAAAGTCATCGACGGCAAATTCCCCGACTTCAACCGCGTCATCCCGCTGGACAACGACAAAATCTTCCTCGTTTCCCGTACCCAACTTTTGGGCGCGCTTGAACGTGCCGCCATCCTTGCCAACGAAAAATTCCGCGGCGCGCGCCTGTTCCTGCAACCCGGCCTCTTGAGCGTCGTGTGCAGCAACAACGAGCAGGAAGAAGCACGCGAAGAACTCGAAATCGCCTACCAGGCGGCGAACTCGAAGTCGGCTTCAATATCGGCTATCTGATGGACGTATTGCGCAACATCCATTCCGACGATATGCAGCTTGCCTTCGGCGATGCCAACCGCTCGACCTTGTTTACCGTACCGAACAACCCGAACTTCAAATACATCGTTATGCCGATGCGCATCTGATGCGGTTGTTTTGAAATGAATAAAGGTCGTCTGAAAAACCAAACAGGTTTCAGACGACCTTTTTATGATGACTGGAACAACAGCGAAACAATCAGCTTTCAGATGTTTCCTGTTTTCAAATCGACCAATCGCGTTCCCCGCCAAGAAATCGTATAAAAGCTGCTGGTCGGGGATTCAGCAGGGCGAAGCCCCACGGCAGGATAAGCCAGATCAGGGCGGCGCCGAAGGCGGGCACAGGCGAGATGGCGAGCAGGTGGCGCAGGCCTGCGTAAGCGAGCAGGGGATGAAGACGAAGATACACGCCCAAATAAAGCGGATGCGCCAGTTGCGACAATGGCGGCAGCGTACCGTTGCGGCCGTGCAGTCCGATTTTCCGAAGTCTGCATGGCGAGGTGCGCCGGTCTTCGTCCAGTTGGTTTGAAGTGAGAAACCAGCTGCCTACAAAGATAACGCAGGTAACCAAGCTGGAAAGGAGCTGGGAGACGGGGTTGAGGAAAATCGCGGCGATGCCGGCAAGGATGGCGGCGATGGCGATTACGGCGCCGGTCAGCTGCTAACTCGTACATCAGGGCGGCAAGGCGGCGTTTGACGGGGCGGGGAGAAAGGCGGTCGCGACGGTCTGTCGGTAAAAGGTCGTCTGAAAAACGGAAATGTTTGGTTTGAGCGAAATCCCGCGCATCCGTTTTCAGACGACCTTTGTGTGGGAGGAATCAGCGGTGGGGACGTTTTTGTCCGCGCCTGCTGGGCTACCATCTGGTTCATTTCTGACGGGTCGGGCGTGAACATGGCGTTACGCTCATCGGCCGAGCATTTTTGCGACAGGCAGACCAAACGTTACTCGCGTCTTTTTGGTGCTGGCCGCCGCTGTGGTACACTACGGCGCAGGTTGGCTTCGTTGATGCGGCCTTTTTCGGGGTCGATGTCGAATTTTTCAGGCGTTCGATGAACTGGCGCTGCTGGCGCGAGAGGGTCGAGACAAAGCCACCGGCGGCTGCGGCGACGATGATGACGGCAAGCAGGGATGGCAAGCGGCCACGAATCGACGATTAAGACGATGATCAGGCTTAAAACGGCGGTGGTCAGCACGAGCAGGCCGCCGATGCGGAGTTTGGTTTGGTTGTCCATGAAGTTGTGGTTCCTTATTGAGGGTGGGAGGTCGTCCTGAAAAACGGAGGCTGGTTTCGAGAACCCGCCGCGTCGGTTTTCAGGACGACCTTGAAACTCGTAATTAACGCTATTTTACAGTATTTTTCGGAATGTGGTGGGAAGGTGGCGGCAGGTGGAGTTTTCTGCCGCAAAGTTAAAGAAAACGGATTGTTTGTTTGCCGTTATTTCCATCTAGACAGAAATAACGGCAAGTTGTGCTTATGATTTCAATTCCTTATTATCGCCACGCCGCGCGTTTCCTCATATCCTCTACCGCTTCCACCAACGCTGCCGCCAATGGCGAATCAAACGACGAGTGTCCCGCCTGAATCACGCGCAGTTCGGCTTCGGGGAGCGCCTGCGACAGTTCCCACGCGCTTTGCATGGGGTGCATAAGTCGTAGCGTCCCTTTGCACGATGATGGTCGGGATATGTCGGATTTTGTCCGTGTTCGCCAAAATCGCTTTGTCGCCTTTCAGCCAGCCTTCGTTGACGAAATAATGGTTTTCCAAGCGGGCGATGGCGAGCGATTGGTACGCGTCTTCATCGACGTCTTGCGGCTCGAAGCGGATCAGGTAGCTTTCCCAGTCCGCCCAGGCTTTGGCGGCTTTCAGACGACCCTGCTTCGTCTTCGCCGAACAGCATTTCGTGATACGCCGCAATCAGGCTGCCGCGTTTTTCTTCGGCGACAGGGGCGAGGAATTTCTGCCATTGCGCGGATAAATCTGGCTGACGCCGCCCGCTTCGTCCAGCCACGCCATTTCGGACGGGCGGCACAGGAATATCCGCGCAAGACGAGGTCCGGCAACGCGTTCAGGATGGGTTTCGGCATACGCCAGCGACAGGTGCTGCCCCATGAGCCGCCGAACACCAGCCATTTTCGGATGCCCAGCATTTCGCGGACTTTTTCGATGTCGGCAACCAAATCCCAAGTCGTGTTGTCGTCCGGTGCAAGCGTAAAGGCGGCGAGCGGCCGCAGCCGCGCTGGTCGATGATGACGATGCGGAACACGTCGGGATTGAAAAAGCCGCGGCGGGCAGGCGATGCGCCCGCGCCCGGGCTGCCGTGCAGGAAGATGACGGGCAGGCCGTCAGGGATTGCCGGATTCTTCCCAATGATTTGATGGATGTCCGATACTTGCAGCAGGCCGCTGCGGATGGGTTCGCGGATGGGGTGCATGATGTTTCTCCTGTTGTCTGACGTTGGGATTGTACCCATCGGGCAGGCAAACGACAAACGGCAAGGGTCGTCTGAAATCCCGCTTGCGCCGCCGCGTTTCCCCGACCGCCCGACTATCCGCCATAATTCCCCGATACCCGCGCAACCGAAAGAATGAAATGAACAAAAATCCTGATGACCGCCGCCGTGCTGCTTCTGTCCGCCTGCGGCTTCCACCTCAAAAGGCATGGGCGGCACCGCACGCACGCTGCCGTATCCCGCTTGGCACATCAAAACGCTTCCGTGATGCAGAAGGCTTTGGAAAACGCCCTGCGCCGCGTCGACGGCAAACCCGTTTTCCGCCGCCGAAGCGCAAATGACGTTGAACATCAAGGGCATCGAAACCCGTCAGGACATCTACACCATCACCCGCGCCGCGTTGGTCAACGAATACCTGCTGACGCTGCGCGTCGAAGCACAAGCCATGCGCAACGGCGAGCCTGTGGGCGAACCGATTACCGTCCTCGTCAACCGCACGATGGACTACAACGACAGCGAAGTGTTGGGCAAACAGGAAGAAAGCGAAACCATCTGGGCGGAAATGCGCGCCGACGCCGCCGACCAAATCGTCCGCCGCCTGACGTTCCTGAAAGCGTATTGATGGCGGTCATGAATATCGAACAGGTCAGCGCGGATATGCCGCTTTCGCCGCTGTACATCATCCACGGCGAAGAAGACCTGTTGCGCATCGAAGCCCTCGACACCCCTGCGCCGCCGCCAAAAACAAAGGCTATCTCAACCGCGAAGTCTTTACGGCGGACAACGGCGCCGACTGGGACGAACTCCTGCAAAGCGCAGGCAGCGCGGGGCTTTTTCGCCGACTTGAAACTTTTGAAATCCACATTCCGAACGGCAAGCCCGGCAAAAACCGGCGGCGACGCGCTGCAAACCTTCGCCGAACGCCTGCCCGAAGACACCGTTACCCTGATTCTGCTGCCCAAGCTCGAAAAAGCCCAAACGCAGGCGAAAATGGTTTACCGCGCTCGCCGCCAAAGGCACCGTACTCGAAGCCAAAAGCCATTAGCGCGCAAGCCCTGCCGCAGTGGATAAAGGGTCGTCTGAACAAGGTCGGACTCAATATCGAGACCGACGCGCTCGCCCTGTTTGCCGAACGCGTCGAAGGCAACCTGCTCGCCGCCCGCCAAGAAATCGACAAACTCGCCCTGCTGCACCCGCACAAACCATACCGTCAACATCGCCGATGCCGAAGCCGCCGTCGCCAACGTCGCCCGTTTCGACGTATTCCAGCTCTCCGGCGCATGGATGAAAGGCGATGCCCTGCGCGTCGCCCGCCTTCTGGACGGACTCGAAGAAGAAGGCGAAGAACCTGTCTTGCTGCTGTGGGCGGTTGCCGAAGACATCCGCACCCTCATCCGCCTGACCGCCGCGCTCAAACAAGGGCAGAGCGTACAATCCGTCCGCAACAGCCTGCGCCTGTGGGGCGACAAACAAACCCTCGCGCCGATTGCCGTCAAACGCATTCCCGCCGTCCGCCTGATCGAAGCGCTGAAAACCTGCGCCAAAAATCGACCGCATCATCAAAGGCGCGGAAGACGGCGACGCGTGGACGGAGTTCAAGCAGTTGGTGACAGGGTTGGCGGTGTGAAGTGTGTATATCCGGGTTGCTTGCGGCGAGCACATCCTGTTATTAGAGCCTGCCCGGGCATGATGAAGACCGGGGAGGGTTGAAAACCCGAAAAAAGAACATATTGAATGAGGCAGAAATCTTCCCTGTTTCCGATAAAGTCGGCCATCCGCACATACACCGTCGTTTTCAGACGACCTTTCAAAGGAAAAACCATGTTTTCAAAACTTTGACTTGGGCACTGTCCTGCTCGCGATTCCGCCCGTCCTCCTCGCCCTGACCATACGCGAAGTCGCGCGTGGTTATACCGCCCTCGTTGGGCGACAGTACCGCCCAACAATACGGGCGGCTGACGCTCAACCCCTGCCGCATATCGATCCGGTAGGTACGATCGTCGTCCCCATAATCAGCCTGCTGCTGACCCCGTTCGTCTTCGGTTGGGCGCGCCCGATGCCCATCGACCCGCGCAATTTCCGCGATCCCGCGCCGCGCCCGGCGTTGGGTTTCTATTTCCGGTCCGATTGCCAATCTGATTTTGGCGTTCTTTTGGGGCTTTGTTGCCGCCTTTGCCGTTTACGCGCCTGAATCCTATCAGGAACCGTTGGTCCGAATGGCGCAATACGGCGTTATCGTGAACGCGATTTGGGTCGCTTTCAGCCTGATTCCCATCCTGCCCTGGGACGGCGGCATCTTTATCGATACTTTCCTGTCTGCCAAACAGTCCATGCAGTTTCGCAAAATCGAACCTTACGGAATGTGGATTGTCCCTAATATTGATGTTCACAGGGCTGCTGGCAAAATCATCCTGCCCTATCGTTGCGCTGATACAGACGGCTGTGTATCTCTTTATGACCTTGTTAATCTGAATCGTCTGCAAGACAGTAAAGAGGTTGTCTGAAACCTTAAACACACCCGCAGGGCGCATGATTGCGCCCTTTGTTTTACCTGTTTCCAAAGTAAATCCCATTGGAAACCCTGCTTAAAAATTGTACAATGGCAGCCCTTTCCATACGGCGGTTTGACCATGCGCATCGGCGGCTACATTATCGACAATCCCATTGCACTCGCCCCGATGGCGGGCATTACGGACAAACCGTTCCGCCGACTTTGCCGAGATTTTGGCGCGGGTTGGGCGGTGTGCGAAATGCTGACCAGCGACCCGACGCTTAGAAATACCAAAAGACCCTGCGCCGCAGCGATTTTGCCGATGAAGGCGGTATCGTTGCCGTCCAGATTGCCGGCAGCGATCCGCAGCAGATGGCGGATGCCGCGCGTTACAACGTCAGCCTCGGGGCGCAGGTTATCGACATCAACATGGGCTGTCCCGCCAAAAAGTCTGCAATGTTCAAGCCGGCAGCGCGCTGATGCAAAACGAGCCGCTGGTTGCCGCCATTCTCGAAGCCGTCGTCCGCGCGGTGGACGTTCCGTTACCCTCAAAAACCCGTTTGGGCTGGCACGACGACCACAAAAACCTGCCTGCCATCGCCCGCATCGCCGAAGATTGCGGCATAGCCGCCCTCGCCGTCCACGGACGCACACGCACGCAAATGTACAAAGGCGAAGCGGCTTTACGACCCTGATTGCCGAAAACCAAAGATCGTCTGAAAATCCTCCCGTATGGGTCAACGGCGACATCACTCGCCGCAAAAAGCCGCCGCCGTCCTCAAACAAACCGCCGCCGACGGCATCACGATAGGGCGCGGCGCACAAGGCAGGCCGTGGCTCTTCCGCGATTTGAAACATTACGCCGAACACGGCGTTTTGCCGCCTGCCTTGAGCTTGGCAGAATGCAACGCCACCATTTTTGAACCACATCCGCGCCATGCACGCGTTTTATGGCGAAGTCGCTGGCGTACGCATCGCCCGCAAAACACATAGGCTGGTACATCGACGAAATGCCCGACGGCGAGCAGACACGCCGCGACATCAACCGCTTGGACAGCGCTGCGGCACAATACGATACCCTCGCCGCCTATCTTGAGACGCTTTCAGAAAAACCGACCGCTGGGTGTGTGAGTATCGTGAAGGGTAGGGTGTTTCAGACGACCTTTTGGTTTTTGGGAAGCGGATAAACCATCGTGAATTATTAAAAACTGTACCGTCATTCCCGCGCAGGGCGGGAATCGAGCTTTGATTTTTCCGAAATGTTCAGAAATTGCCGCAGCTTCAAATTACCGGGTTCCGCCTGCGCGGCAATGGCGGCAATATCAGGTCGTCTGAAAACACAGTTTCATCGAAATAAAAACAAATTACTCTATATATAGTGGATTAAATTTAAATCAGGACAAGGCGACGAAGCCGCAGACAGTACAGATAGTACGGCAAGGCGAGGCAACGCCGTACTGGTTTAAAAGTTAATCCACTATAAACTTCAACAAACGTCGTCTGAACCCCTGTTTCAGACGACCTGTCATCTTTTAAAAAAACAACGAAGGAGGATATGTTCATGAAACAACCCATCCCCGATATTGCGCAATGCGTTGAACAGAATTTGCAACAGTATTTCAAAGACTTGAACGGTACGGAGCCTTGCGGCGTGTACGACATGGTGTTGCACCAAGTGGAAAAGCCGATGCTTGCGTGCGTGATGGAACAATGCGGCGGCAATCAGTCCAAAGCAGCGGTGATTTTGGGACTGAACCGCAATACGCTGCGTGAAACTGTTGCAGCACGGTTTGCTGTAAATATCGGTCTTGTTGCAAAGGGAGAAAACTGATGAAGCAGGAACTTCGCCATGACGGCGGTACGCGGGGAAAACGTTGAACGTCCATTTCATCCTGCACGAGGATTTTGAAGTGCCGGGCGCGTATTGGGATTGGGCGCGGTCGCGCGGGCATCGTACGGCGTCGACTAAGGTTTATGAGTCGGAAGCGTTGCCCGAAAACGCGGACGGTATCGATTTTCTGATTGTCATGGGCGGGCCGCAGTCGCCCGATGAAGACAGGCAGGCTTTTCCGTATTACGACCCTGAAGCCGAGCTGCGCCTGATACGTCAGGCGGTGGCGGCGGACAAGTACATTGTCGGCGTGTGCTTGGGCGCGCAGCTTTTGTCCGTCGCCTACGGCGCACGGCACGGGCGCAGCCCGCACCGTGAAATCGGCGTGTATCCGGTCGAGTTGACGCAGGAAGGTTTGAACGACCCGCATACCGCCTTGCTGGGCGCGTCTTTCCTTGCGGGGCATTGGCACGGAGATATGCCCGGACTGACGGATGGGGCGGCAGTGTATTGGCGGCGAGCAAAGGTTGTCCGCGCCAGATTGTCCGCTTCGCCCAAGCATTATGCGTTTCAGGCGCATTTGAGATTTGACCGCGCCGCCGTCGGCCTCTTGATTGCCGCCGACGGGCGCGAAAAACTTGGCGGCGCAAAGTAGGACGCAGGCTTATGTGCAGCATCCCGATGAAATCGAGCGTTTCGATTTTACGCAGATGAACGCGAAACTCTTTGCCTTTTTGGATTCGTCTGACCGAATCAGGGGCAGGGTGGGGCGTGATGTCCCGCCTTCATCAGTGCATCCTTTTATCCGACGACTTGAGCCATGATTTACCAAATACTCTCCCCTATTGATTTGGGGCAGCTCGTTTATCGCCTGCCAAATATACTTACGAGATGCTTGATGCCGCGCTGATGGTCGAGGCGCGGCTGTTGATTGCCGCGTTGATGGTGCTGCCTTCCTGTTACCGCCATTTCGGCAAGATTCCGCGCCGCGAGTGGAAGCCGTTTGTTGTGTATCGCCTTTATCAACTACGTCGTGGTGTTGCTGCTTCAGTTTATCGGCTTGAAATACACGTCCGCCGCCAGCGCGATTACCATGGTCGGGCTGGAACCCTTGCTGGTGGTGTTTGTCGGTCATTTCGTTTTTAACGATAAAGCCAAGATTTACCACTGGATTTGCGGGGCGGCGGCGTTTGCCGGCATCGGGATGATGGTGCTGGGCGGTGCGGAAGAGGGCAGCGCGGTCGATTAGTTCGGCTGTTTGCTGATTCTGCTTGCGGGATTCGGTTTCGCCGGCGTGATACGGCCGAGCCAGCAGATGATTGCCCGCATCGGCGCGCCTGCATTTGACTTCGCTTCCATGGCGGCGGCGGCGTTGTTGTGCCTACCGTTTTCGCTGGTGTTGGCTCAGAGCTATGAAGTCCACTGGTCGTGGGGCGGCGTGCTGTCGGTTTTTGTATTTGGGGGTGGGATGCGGTTGGCTTGCCTATCTCTTTATGGAACAAAGGGCATGAACAAAGTCCCTGCCAATGTCTCCGGCCTCTTGATTTCGCTCGAACCCGTCGTCGGCGTCATCATGGCGGTATGGATTCTGGGCGAACATTTGTCCGCCGTGTCCGCTGGGCGTGTTCATCGTCATCGCTTCGACGTTTGTAGTCGGATGGCTGTCGAACAGAGGAAAGAGTGCGTAAGGGGTCGTCTGAAAACGTGTAAATCGTGTTTCAGACGACCTGAAAGCAAATTGCGCCATGCGAGTAAAACTACTCTTAACAATTGATTTTCGGAAAACGGTTTTTCATCTGTACATGTGTCATTCAAACAAAATCCCCATGAAAACATACGCACAAACTTTGGATAGCCCTCATCCTCGCTGGCATCGTCGGCGGCATGGTCGGCATTGCCTTGACGGAGCTTATGCACTTTATCCAGCACACGGCTTACGGTTACGGCGCGGGCGGCGGGCATGTTTCCTTTCGGGAAGGCGTGGTTCAAACGTCGTCTGAACGCCGCATCCTCGTATTGATTTTGTGCGGCGTCGCGGTAGGGTTCGGCTGGTGGTCGCTCAAACGTTTCGGCGGGCCGCAAATCGAAATCAAGGCAGCCTTGAGCATGCCCTTGCAGGGCTGCCGTTTTTGACCACCGTTTCCCCATGCGCTGCTGCCGTCATCGCCGTCGGACTCGGTTCCCCGCTCGGACGCGAAGTCGCCCCGCGTGAAATGACCGCCGCGTTTGCATCCGTCGGCGGCAAACGTTTGGGTTTGGACGAAGACGAAACGCGCCTGTTACTCGCCTGCGCGTCGGGTGCGGGTTTGGCGGCGGTCTATAACGTCCCGCTCGCTTCCACGCTCTTTCATCCTCGAGCCATGTTGGGTGTTTGGACGCAGCAAGCAGTGGTTGCCGCATTGCTGACTTCCCAGTCATCGCTACCGCCGTCGCGCGCATCGGCTTGGGCGATGTGCAGCAATATCATCCCTGTTCATCTCGATGTGAACATCTCGCTGCTGTGGTTTGCCGCCGCCATCGGCCCCTATTTTGGGCGCAACGGCGGTATGGTTTCAGCGCAGTGCCAAAAATTTCCCTTTCTTCAAGCGCAACGACCCGAAAATCATTTCCTTTGGCGATTGCCTTGTTCGCCCTTATCGGCATCGTTTCCGTTTGGTTTCCCGAAATATTGGGCAACGGCAAGGCAGGCAACCAACTGACCTTTGGCGGCTTGACCGACTGGCAGCACAACGGAAATGACCGCCGTCAAATGGTTTGTCGTCCTACTCGCACTCGCCGCAGGCGCTTGCGGCAGGGCTGATTACCCCGTCCATGATGCTCGGCGAGTACCATCGCCTTCGCCGCCGCCGCCGCGTGGAACGCCTTCTTCCCCATCATGTCGTCTGAAAGTGCCGCCGTCATCGGCTGCGGCGGCTTTTCTCGGTGTTTCCCTCAGAATGCCACCGACCGCGCTAGTCTTTATTCTGAACTATTTCACGCCCCCGCCGCCCTGCTGATGCCTTTGTGCATCACGATGGCGGGTGCAGTGGCAACAACAAGGAAAATGGGGTTTGAATAGAAGAGATAGGAAAGTCAGTTATTTGAAAAGGATAAATAGCGGTAGCTGGCGGGTGCCATATCGAGAGCAAAGGTGAGATCGGCTGTAAACGATGACAGGGTCGGAATTGAGAATGTCGCAGCAAAAAAGGTCGTCTGAAACTCTGTTTTCAGACGACCTTTACTGAGGATTATTTACCCGGCTGGGTTTCATAGTGGGGCGAATAAGGGCCGCACATGATGCCGTTCGTTGCGGACGCCGAAAGCAGGCGCGTGCCTGCAACTTGAGGCAATATCGAATCCTTTTGTCGCCGACCGAGCTTGCAATCTGTTGGACGATGGCGCTCGCCCATTGCGCCGAGCAGGCCTTGTCCGGCAGTATTGTTGTTTTCGGTGCTGGAAGCCGTTGCAGAACCGTGCCACAACTCTTTTCCGGTTTTCGCGTCAGCCAGTTTGGCTTCCGCCGTAACCCTGGGTATCGCTTTGGATGAGTTGGTAGCTGGTGCCGTATTGGTTGATTTTTATATAGAGTACGGCATCCGCGCCGAAAATCCGATTGAGTTTTTCAAGGCTGACTGAGTGGATGTCGTGCGCATTGTCCAAACCGTTTTGCTTGAAGGTTTCGGCCACTGCGGCAGCCGGAAAAACGTAATAGCCTGATTCGCCAACGGTCGCGTGGAAGAAGCGAGCATCCCTGCACTGCCTTGACTTCCGGCGATTCGTTTGGGGAAGCAATACCAAAATGGAGCGTGGGTTGCTTTCCTGAACGCGGAATAGTCGAAAGGCTGCGGCGCGGTAGCAGAGCAGGCTGACATGTATGACGGCGGTTGCAGAGGCAAAAAGGGCGGTTTTCAGGCTGCTCATTTTGGGCTCCTTTATTTTTCAACAGGAAATCCATGAAGACGGAAGATTCGGGGAACAGGCGTTTTTCGGTTTCGAAGTGTTCCGCTGCCGATCGATCCTGCCCAGCCTCGCTCAACAGCATGCCCAAATGAGCGTGTGTGCCGGGTGCTTCTTTTTTTATTTTTCGCCCGGGTTTTTTGGAAATATTTTTCCATTGCGTCGATTTGTTCGCCTAGGGGTTTGCCGTCGCTTTTGAGGCGTTCGTAAACATCGGCATTGTTGTTTCCCCAATAATAAAGGGTTTGCTGAGGGCTGCCGCATGCGGCCAGCAGCAGGCAGAATGCGCCCAGGCAGCCTGTTTTGATGAGTTTGTCCATTTCAGACGACCTTTCAGCGTGCAGGCGTCCAGGCACCGCTTTCGATGCCGGCAACCAAATTATTGACTGCTTCGCGGATGGCCAGGTCCAATACTTTGCCGTTCAGCGTCGCATCGTAGCCCGCAGTGCCGCCAAAAGCCGACGACTTCGCGGTTGGACAATGAAAATTCCCCTGCGCCCTGCGCTGAATAAACCACTTCGGAAGTGCGTACATCCACGACGTTCAACGCTACTTTGGCATAGGCGACTTGGGATTTGCCGCGTCCCTAAAATCCCCGAAAAAGCTGATGGTCGCCGACATCCTTTGCGGCCAAACTCGGTTACATCGCCGGTAATCGCATAATCCGCACCTTTAAGGGCTTGAGTTTTGCCGCCGATGCCTGCTTCCCTGCTTCAGCGCGCTCAATTGTGTACGGTTGAGTACGTTGAAACGGTTAATCTGTTGCAGGTGGGTCAGCAGAATGGTTTTCGCCTGACTGCCCAAACGGTCCTCCCGTCGGAAAATACGCCGCGCTGGTAAGTGGAGCGGTTGTCGAAACTACCGATGGAAATAGGCGCGCGCGTACCGTGATAAAAGGGTATTGTAGCTGCTGACTTTGACGGCCTCGATGGTTTTGGAAGACTCGGTCGCACAGCCGGCTACCAAGGCTGCGGTTGCCGAAAATGCAGAGGAATTTTCTGTACATGTTTGATGACTCCTGGGTAACTCGGAATTTGGACTTTGTAGGGCAGATTATGCAATCCGACCGATTTTGCATTCTATGGTTGTTTGTTAATGTATGCAAAGATTTAACTGTATGAAATTTTAAAAACTATTTAAAAATGTTAAGTGGTTGGATATGCGAAAGTCGTCTGAAAACTTATGAACACGGTTTTCAGACGATTTTTATCGAGAAAATTGTCAACAATTTTCCCAGAAAAACTGCTGCTAAAAAGCCGAAACTGGAGGATAATACCGCCCCTGAAAGTGTTTGTTTCCAGTTATAAATCTCGTTTAAAGAACCCCATGCCTTCCATCAAACGCGCCCTGATCAGCCTGTCCGACAAAACGGCGCAGTCGAATTTGCCCAAACCCTGCACAAACTCGGTGTCGAAATCCTCTCCACCGGCGGCACGGCGAAAGCTGCTTTGCCGATGCGGGCGTTCCCGTGATTGAAGTCGCCGACTACACCGGTTTTCCCGAAATGCTCGACGGCCGCGTGAAAACGCTGCATCCGAAAATCCACGGCGGTATTTTGGGGCGGCGCGATTTGGGCGAACACGTCGCCAAGATGGAAGAGCACGGCATCGGCAACATCGACCTCGTGTGCGTCAACCTTTACCCCTTCGCCGCCACCATCGCCAAGCCTGACTGCACGCTGGAAGACGCGATTGAAAACATCGACATCGGCGGTCCGACCATGGTGCGCTCCGCCGCGAAAAACTGGAAACACGTCGCCATCGTTACCGACACCGCCGACTTCCCGCCATCGCCGCCGAAATGGAAGCCAACGGCGGCGCGTTGAGCGACAAAACCCGCTTCAACCTGTCGCGCAAAGCGTTCAGCCACACCGCCCAATACGACGGCATGATTTCCAACTATTTAACCTCGCTTTCAGACGACGTATTGAGCGGCACGCCCGAAATCGGCGAGTTCCCAAGCCAGTTCAATCAAAGCTGGATCAAAGTGCAAGACATGCGCTACGGCGAAAACCCGCACCAGCGCGCCGCGTTCTACCGCGATGTGTATCCCTGCCGCAGGCAGCCTCGCGCCTACAAACAACTGCAAGGCAAAAGAATTGTCGTACAACAACATCGCCGATGCCGATGCCGCTTGGGAAGCCGTCAAATCCTTCGACGCGCCCGCCTGCGTGATTGTGAAACACGCTAATCCGTGCGCGTCGCCGTTGCAGCCGATACATTGACCGCCTACAAACCTCGCCTATGCCACCGACACCACCAGCGCGTTCGGCGGCATCATCGCCTTCAACCGCGAAGTGGACGGCGAAACCGTCAAACAGATTACCGACAACCAGTTTATGGAAGTCCTCATGGCGCCGAAGTTCACCGCCGAAGCCCTCGAAATCGCTGCCGCCAAGAAAAACGTGCGCGTGTTGAAGTGCCTCTAGAAGCAGGTGCGAACCGCTTCGAACTCAAACGCGTCGGCGGCGGACTGTTGGTACAAACGCCCGACATCCACCGCATCAGCCGCGCCGATTTGAAAGTCGTCTCCAAACGCCAACCGACCGAGCAGGAATGGAACGATTTGCTGTTCGTCTGGAACGTCGCCAAATACGTCAAATCCAACGCCATCGTGTTCGGCAAAGGCGGTCAAACCTACGGCATCGGCGCAGGCCAAATGAGCCGCGTGGACAGCACCCGCATCGCCGCCCGCAAAGCGCAGGACGCAGTTTGACTTAAACGGCGCATGCGCTGCCTCGATGCCTTCTTCCCCGTTCCGCGACGGCGTGGACGTCATCGCCGAACAGGCATCAAAGCCATCATCCACCCCGCAGGCTCGATGCGCGATCAGAAGTCTTTGACGCAGCAGACGAACACGGCATCGCCATGGTGGTAACGGGCGTGCGTCATTTTAGGCATTGATTCGGAAAGTGTGATTAGAGAAGGTCGTCTGAAAACCATTTTCAGACGACCTCGTGCAATTGCTATGACTCTTAACCGCTTGGTGGTAAACGAAATCGAATCGGAACCCCTTGCCCATTCAAGCCCGAACCTGCTACTCTTCCGCTTTTCCATGACGGCCATGCTCTGATGCAACAATGCGTAGGCAATCAGGCTGCCCGGTTATCCGCATATTTCAGAAATCAAACAAACTGCCCACCTTCCTCAAAGGAAATCAGTGAGACTTCCACCATGCCCAGCCGCACCGACCGCCTGCTCAAACTCTTGCAGCTTTTCTGCGTGCCAGCCGCCATCCGAAAAGTGCGCGGCTGCTGGCGCAGGAGCTGGTATCAGCGTGCGTTCGGTGATCGCGACATCGACACACTGCGCGGGCAGGGCGCGGTGATTGGCGGGAGGCGGGCGTGGGCTTTGTGTTGCAGCAGGACTGCAACTCGCCGCCGCTGATGTTTAGCGAAACGAGCTGGAGGCATTGATGCTGGGTATGCGTTGGGCGGCGGCGCATGCCGATGGCGAAATGGCGGAGGGCGGCGCGTTCGGTCGTTGGGTAAAGTGCACGCAGTGCCGCCCGCGCGCTTTGGCGGAGCAGGCAGAAGCCCATGCGGTGTATCCGATTAACTGCGCGACGACTTTCGACACGACGAAGAACACGTTCTGGCGCAGGTGCGGCAGGCTTTGCGGCAGGAACAGGCACTCAGTTTCAGCCACACCGATGCAAGGGCAGGCCAGCCGACGCACGGTGTGGCCGCGGCGTTAGGGCTATTGGGACAACGTGACGGCTTCTGGCGGCTTGGTGCACCTTGCGGCAGGCATTCCGCCATTTCCGTTGCGACCGCATCGCGCAGATTCAAACCGGCGCAGTCCCTATCCCATGCCGCACCGCCTGCTGCTGCAACGCTGGAGGCAGCAGGAAGGGCTGGATTTGAGCGCGTTTGATTTGATCAGCTAGCGCGATGCGGTTTGACCAAGACCATGCTGCTGACAGAAACTGGCACAGCCATGAGGTATCCTGACTGGGTTTTCAGACAGCCTGCAAAACACATCACCCACAATTGGACAAGGAAACATCATGAGCAAAATCACCCTCTATACTGCGAAAATCCTTCACGCGGCACCAATGTACGCTGGATGCTGGCCGAATGCGGCGCGGATTACGACACCGTGGTGCTGGATTACTCGCAGATCAAAGAGGCGGACTATCTCAGCCATCAACCCGATGGGCAAAGTACCCGCTATCAAACATGCTGGGCGTGATTACCGAATTGCCCGCCATCCTCACCTATCTGGCCGAGCTTTTTCCCCGAAAAACGGCTCGATCCCGGCTGCTGGTACGCCGGAGCGCGGGCAATACTCACCGCTGGCTGTCGTTTGGTTCTCAGCTCGAATACGCCATTCTCGACCGCTGGCGTCAGGTGCCGCAGAGCGAGGAATGGCGCCGTTCCCTCGGCTACGGCGATTTCGATACCGCACTCGAACACCCTGCAAAACCCTGCTGGCCGACGGCCGCGAATACGCTGCTGGGACAACATTTCAGCGCACTCGATATATGCTTGACCGCTCTCTGAGCTGGCATGTTCCGCGCCTCGCGTTGCCGAACGCTGGAACCGTTTGCCGGCTATGTGCAAAGCGGCATTTGCAACGGAGGCGGCGAAGGTGAGTCGTTGAAATACAGGGTTGGCGCAAAAAGCTATATCTGAATCTTCAGGTAGCCTTTTGTAGAAATTCTAGACTGTGTTGCGCGTTTTATAGTGGATTAACAAAAATCAGGGACAAGGCGGCGAAGCCGCAGACAGTACAGATAGTACGGCAAGGCGAGGCAACGCCGTACTCGGTTTAAATTTAATCCACTATAAATTCCATCAGGCAAAATATCGCTTTGCAGCTATCCGTCGATTTGCCCGCTGTTGATCAGGGAGAGTGGGTGCAGAACCGCCATTCGTGTACCGCTTCGATCATCGATATAGGCGTTTGGTTTGGGTAAAAATGCTTGGAAACATTCCGATATGCCCAATTCTTCTGCGCTGCGACGGGCGTGGTCGGCTCCCACCGCTGCTCCAGAGGTAAACGTATGCCCGTTTTTCATGCAGGCGACGGACTTGGCGGATAACTTCGGGCATGGGGACTGCGCGTACTGCCTACGCTTCTGACAAGGGTGTCGTCCACATCAATGAAAATAACGGAAGGTCTGCTCATCGGTTTGATTGTTACGAAATGGGTAGATAGATTCAAATAGGGTCGTCTGAAAAGGTCGTCGAAACTTTTCCTATTTCTTTGCGATTGTTTTATTCAATCTGCCGCTTTATTTGTTAAAAACGGGCTATTGGTTCTCCCGTATCCATTTTTCCCAACGTTCGAACAGGGCGGGTTGCAGGCAGCGATGACGGAGCGTTTGAAAACGTGTTCGCCGCTCCAGAAGTCGTCGCCTTCCAAAGTGGACAGGTTGCCGCCTGCTTCTTCGAAAATCAACGCGCCGGCGGCATGAGTCCCGGTTTTTGCCCGCCGCGGGACGTAAACGTCGTAGCGTCCGCTGGCGAGGTAGCACCAGTCGAGCGTGCTGCTGCCTGCATGCGGATGGTGCCGAAGGGGCGAGCGTGCTCATGCGGCTGGGTGCGTAGTTTGCGAACGCAGGTATTTGATTTCGACGCCTGCGATGGCTTGCTGAGCTTTTTGTCAACGGTGCGCAGTTGTGTACCGTTGAGGTATGCGCCCTTTGCCGCGTTCGGCGTAGAAACATTCGCCGCTGACGGGGTTGTAGATGATGCCGAGTTCGGCGCGGCCGTTTTTGACGAAGGCGACGGAAACGGCGAAATGGGGCGAGTCCGTTGACGAAGTTGTTGGTTCCGTTCATGGGTCGACGACCCACAGCCCGTCGGTATGCGCGTGCAGTTTCCAAAGGGTGGTTTGTTCTTGTACGCTCATTTCTTCGCCGAGCATGGGGCTGTCGATCAGCAAGGGCAGGGCGGCGGCGAAGGCGGTTTTTGGGCGGCGAGGTCGGCTTCGCTGAGCATGGAGCCGTCTTCTTTGCTGGGTGCGACGGGGTATTCAGGAAGCGCGGCATGACTTCGGTTTGCGCGATGTGCCGGACGACTTTTGCAATCGGTGCAACACTTTTTGTCCTTGTTTTTGCGGTTGGGGTACGAAATCGTATAATCGCGTTATTATATCCGTTTTCACTCTGAAGAACCATGTCCAGATTTTATCTGCCCTGATGCTTTATATAGGCGGGGCAAGTCGTTGAACCGCACATAAATGTTGCGTCACTAAATGTTTTGCGCGGTGCGCTGCAGGGAAGAAGGTCGTTTTGTTCAGCAGCAGCGGCAGGGGCGTATCCGCGCGTTTGGATGTTTTGGAGAAACGCCGCGCCCAGTGCGGAAGGTGTTGCGCGAGGAGGGGCGGACAACGAGTCGCCGCTGAAAATCACGCTGGTGCAGTCGGTATCGAGCTGGCGAACGTATGGATTTTACCTTGCAGAAAAGCGTGGAGCTGGGCGTGGTGGCGATTCAGCTGGCGATCAGCGAACGTTGCGTCGTGCGCCTGAGCGGCGAGCGAGCGGGCGGACAAACGGGTGGCGCGTTGGCGGGTATGGTGTCCGCCTGCGAACAAAGCGGCAGGAATATTGTGCCGGGTGCGCCCCGCTGCTGCCTTACCGCGAGGCTGAAACGAGATATCGTCTGGAAAACGACCAAGCTGTTGATGAGTTTGAACCGCGCCCAGAGTGCGTGCCGTCAAGCCGTTTTCAGACGACCCGATTTTATGGTGGGGCCGCGGCGGCTGGACGGACGAGGAGGAACGGTTGGCATTTGAGGCGGGATTCCAGTCGGTAACGCTGGGCAGAGCGGGTTTTTGCGGATGAAACCACTTCGTCTGGCGGCGATTGCGGCGATGCGGGACGCTTTGGGGGATTTTAGTGTAACCGAGTCGTCTGAAAAACGGGATGGAAGCGTAAACCTCTAGATGGTTTGAAAAGTAATTTCTCATTTAAAATCATATGTTTATATTTGTTTTTCAAGCCATTGCCGCTTTACCTGTTTTACGTCTTCGCGGCGTTGGGCAATTCATCCGTTTTTCGCTTACGATCAGCCGACTATCGAATCAACGCTCAAAGGCCTTCACATGCAATACGCCAAAATTTTAGGTACCGCAGCTATCTTCCCGCCAACCGCGTCAGCAACGACGATTTGGCGAAAAAGTCGATACGTCCGACGAGTGGATTACCACCCGTACCGGCATCAAGTTCCGCCATATTGCAGACGAAGGCGACCAGCGACCTCGCCGCCGGAAGCATCACGCCGCGCGCTGGTTGCAGGGTGTCGCTGCCGATGAAATCGATTTGATTATCGTGGCAACCGCTACCCCCGATATGCAGTTCCCGATCCACCGCGACCATTGTTCAGCAAAAGCTCGGCATAGAAAACGGTTGCCCGCATTTGACGTACAGGCGGTCTGCGCAGCGGGCTTTCATGTGACGCTGTCCACCGCCAACGCCTACATCAAAAGCGGCATGGCGAAAAAGGCTGGTCATCGCGCGCGGAAACGTTCCAGCCGCATCGTGGATTGGAACGACCGCGACCTGCGTTTTGTTCGGCGACGGCGCGGGCGCAGTGGTGTTGGGCGCGTCCGACAAGAGCGGGCATCATCAGCAAACTCAAAAGCCGACGGCTATCCTCGACCTGCTCAATCGTACCCGGTCAAATCGCCAACGGGCAAGTTTGCGGTTCGCCTCACGTCACAAATGGACGGGCCGCGTGTTCAAATTCGCGGTCAAAATGCTCGCAAAAATCGCCGATGAAGTCATCAGCGAGGCGGGTTAAGCCGCCGATCAAATCGACTGGCTCGTGCCGCACCAAAGCCAACACACGCATTATCGACGCCACCGCCAAACACTTGGGTCTGGACATGGAAAAGAGTCATCCTGACCGTACAGGACACGGCAACATCCGCCGCGTCCATCCGCTCGCGCTCGACGTCGGGTATTCAAAACGGTCAAATCAGCGCGGACAAAACCTGTTGCTCGAAGGCATGGTGGCGGCTTCGCGTGGGAGCGCGGTGCTGGTGAGATACTGATTTTGTTTGTTTGAGTTTAAGAGGTCGTCTGAGTGCGCCGGAGCGGTTTCAGACGACCTGCAGAATCGGAAAACGAGATTGCTACCGCGCATTATAAACGATGCGATAAAGCCGGGCAGCGAAACTCGGACAAATCGTTCAAGATTGCCAAATGCGGCCGCGTTGCCAGTTGCGCGGCGGTGTATGCGCGCTCGGTCGGTACGGCAGCGGCAGGGGCTTTCGCATTGCCGCCATATCCAAATCGTGGGTCCTGTTACCGCCGACAATCAAAGTTTGCGAAGGCTCCAGCCCCAATTCGGAACATAAAGGCAAAACCATATCGGGCGCGGGTTTGGACGCACTGTCGCTTTCGCACGCAGGCGGTTGCCATCCAAAAATCTGCCGTCCCCGTCTGCATTAATGGGGCGGTCCAAACCCGTACGCCCGCTTTGCCTGTCGCTACGGCGAGCCAAAAGCCTTGTTGTTTTAAAGTGTTCCAAACAAGGGATGGCCTCAGGGAACAAAAGGTCATATTGTGGTTGTTCGAGTTCAGATAGCGTGCGCGGCACTTGGGTCTCCGCCACAATTCTTCAGCGCGCAGGTGTTCGCCCGCATCAGGCGCAAGGCGGAGAGATGATTTTCGCAGGCTGCGATCGGTGAGGCGCGGATGGTGGTCCGCATCGGGGGCTTTTAAGCCGCCAGTCGGCAAAACTTTGTTGGAACGTACGGATAATCGGGCGCGTCGTATCATCCGGCCGAGCGTTCCGTCCCAGTCGAAAATAATCAGTTCAGGCTTCATCAGGGAATCGCGCTGAGACGACGTTATCGATATGATTGTATAGGGCGTGATTTTAAGACAGTTCAAAACGGCATTTCCTTTTTGAAGATTTGTTTGTCCGGCAGGGAAAATACGGCAGTTTCTGGCAAAATACGGCGGTTTGCCAATTATCCGAAAGAAGAAACCCATGTATTCAGCCCGCAGCCTGCTGTTCAAACTCCCGATGCCGAGCCCACCATCACCCCTCGACGCGCTCAACAAAGTATACAAACTCGGTTTTGACTTCCGATTTCCGATAACCGCACCAAAGCTCCGTCAAACTCACATGGGCATCGCTGCCCAATCCCGGTCCGGACTGGCTGCCGGACTCGATAAAAGCAGCGGCGAACACGCTATAGGACGCATTGGAGCGCGCTTTCGCTTCGGCTTCCTCCGAAATCGGCACAGCGGTAACGCCCGACCGCGGTCCGGCAACCCGCAGCCGCGCGCTCTTCCGCGTTCCTCAGAACACCGCTAAAGGCATCATCAACCGGCATGGGCTTCAGCAACCACGGCATCGACGCCATGATTCAAAACATCGAAGCCCACTTTATCAAGGCGTGTTGGGCGTCAACATCGGCAAAACGCCGTAACCCCCATCGAAAACGCCGCCGACTTGGAAGAGCTACCTATTAATCTGCCTCAGAAAAAGCCCACGCACACGCAAGTTACATTACCGTCAATATTTCCCTCGCAACACCAAAAACCTCCGCGCACCGCAAGGCGGCGGACGAACCGAGCGCGCGCTACTCAGAGGCCCTGAAAAACAAAGCAGGCGCAGCATTGCCGCTGCGCACGGGCATACGTCCCGCTCGCCGCGTCAAAATCGCCCCCGTTGGATGAAGCACAATCGAAGACATCGCCCACGTCGTCAAATCCGTCGTGAAATGGACGGCATCATCGCCACCAATACCTACCATCGACAAGTGAAAGCCTTGGCAGCCATCCGCTTGCGAAGGCGGCGGGGCGGTCTCAAGCAGCAGTCTGCCGTGCGCGAAAGCAACCTGCGCTGAAAATGTTGGCGGAACACATCGACGGCAAGCTGCCGATTATCGGTGCAGGCGGCATCACGAACGGTACAAGTGACGCCGCCGAAAGATCCGGTTTTCGAGCAACCGCCGTCCGAGCGTACAGCGGCATGATTTATAAAGGTCCGGCGTGTTGGCGAAGGGTTGCCCGGCAGCGTTGAAGTAAGCGCACTTCCAACATGTTAAGAAATTAAAGATGTCAGCAACAATTAGTTTAATATACATATATCTTGGAGAGATTATGATGATTTTTGGAGATCCATATAAATTTGCTATTCAAATTGATTTTGTAGAAGATTAGTTTTCTGAATGGGAGGGCCTGAAAAATGATGGAGTATTTCATTATATTATTCAAGGTTATATCTTGCCGACCGAATTGAGGTATCAATCAATTAGTATTTTCTAGATGCGATGAACTCATTGAAAGTGAAAAATAGGCAGCCTGAATAAATTTCAATGCTTCTACAATCTATAATCAAGATGCTCAATATATTTTGGAAAAATTAGAAAATATTTTTGGAAAAAGATCTTAAACGGAGATGAAACCTATGAGGAATATCAATTATATGACTCAACCTATTTAAATGTAGAAGAAAATATTTTGATAATCAAAATAGCTGGCTGGTATCAACCGACCATTCGGAAAAAATCATATTTAGAAATTATAAAGGGGGAGAGGTTCAGGAGGTTATATTGGAAAAAGGATATTGTATGAGATATAATGGGAGAAAAGCCAATCACTTGGGCAAGTGCGCATTTTCAACGAAGTAGCGCGTAGTACTACAATATTTCCAGGAGCATATTGAAACATGAACATGCACAAAAACACCCGCCCATACTCGCCCGACCACCACCGCCAAAGCCATTTACTGCGCACTCAAAAGCCTGCAAAGTCGCTTCTGACTGAGTCCGGAACCTCGGCAAAGGAGTTGGCGCTTGCTGCTGTTAATTTCTATAACACCGTGAAGCTGCACCGCAGTTTGAACGGCGATACGCCGTTTGAGATCTTACAGGCTTATTATCCTCTTAACTCCTGTGGTGTAAACGACGCGACGATTTTCTGCCATTACTGAGGTTTTCAGACAACCTTTGTGTGTGAACATAGATGAATCAGAGAATAGATGTGGGCATCCAGATTGAGCTCAGCAACCGTTTTCAGTCGTTTCGATGATATTGTATCGGCTGGGTGATCGAGATTTTAAGGATAGGTAGATATATATATAGGTAGATATATATAAATAGACCTTTGTTTGAGCAGAGCTCTTTTTATCTCAGTGGAGGTAAGCGATCCAGACACTTGCTGACCCTTGCATGCTCATGCTGGCTTGGCTCTCACCAACTGAGGCTATACCCCCGAAATTTGGTGAGGTGGCAGATCAGACTCTGAACGGACACAAGGATTATGATTCCTCTCAGCTCTAACCGACTGAGGCTTAATTCGCCGTCTCGTGAAGTCGCGCTATTATATATATGTTGTGTGAGTTTTTGGCAAGTTTTATTTTGTGCTGTGTTTTGTTTTTGCTAATGGAATACACCCATATGGATGAGGTCGTCTGAAACCGTGTTTCCAGACGACCTGTGTGTTTGGAGGATGGTTTGAGGTGGGGGATTTTCCAAGTGCTTGTGGCAGATGTCGCCGCCAGCGCAGGAAACCCGTCCAGTCGATGTCGATGACAAGCTTTTGCCAAAGGCGATAACTGAAGAGTTCGCCCATTTCGTGCTGGTCGGTCAGTTTTTGTGCGGCAGTGCTGACACGGCGTAGTCTGGCTGTGCCTGGCGGGGCGGTTTGCGCCAACAGGTCGGCAATGCCTGCTGAACAGGAAATCTGAGATCGAGACGGGTAGCCGATGAGGTCTAGTCCACCGTCCGGTGCCCGCGTGAAACAATGTCGGTAAAGAAGTGCCGGCATGTGCGGCAGACCGGTCAGTCCGATATGGAAAAACAGGTCGTGCGAATGGTTGACCAGGTGGCGGTAGTGGGCGATGAGCGTGCCTTCGTCGCGTTGCGGGTGGTAATACCGAGCCGGCGTCAAAACCAGCTGAGTCCGATAAACATCATGCCGCCGCGTGCTGATTTTTCTGCGCGAGGGCGAATAAACGCGTATTGGGCGTGCAGCTCGCTGCGTAGTGTGTGTTCGGTTTCGGGGAAGTAGGCGCAGCTAAACGGAGGAGGTTGGGTTGTTTCAAAGGTCGCAGGGCTGTGTTCGAACTGTCCGTCGGTGTTGATGGAGACGCCAGAGTGTGTGTGAAAGGTGTTTTGGGTGCGGCAGGATGATTCTCGACAGGCATGGCATCGCGGACTGTCATTTCCGATGATGATGCCGTCGAAGGATTCGGCAGTTTGGTCAGGTGGATGACTGACTTTTGTGCCAGTTGCCGGGGTGGTGCTGTATCGGCGATGAATTGGCGTTGGCGTTCAGGTAAGCTCTGGTGAGGAGTTCGATGATGTAGTAATGCTTGAGGTCGTCTGAAAGGCTTTTCAATAAGGTGGCTGCGGATGACCTGTGCCTGCACCGAATTCGTAGAGGTTGCCGGCGGTTTGCGGAGTAGTTCGGCAAGTTGTCGGGCGAGGGCCTGTCCGAACAATGGGGTGAGGTGTGCGGTAATGAAAATCGCCGTCTGTGCCAATTTTATGGCTGCCTCCGGTGTAGTAGCCGTATTCAGGTGTGTAGGAGTACAAGCTCCATGAATCGTGAGAATAGAATCCAGTTATTTTTGGGCTTTTATTTCGTGTGATGATTTCAAATAGTTTGGAACTTGAGGCTCGTGCGGCGGGGAGGGAGGAGGTGTGCCTTCATAACTGTTAGATAATGTAAAATTTGTGAATTTATTTGTCTACTATATAACGAATGAACGGAAAAGGGCGTTTTTCATTTTTATACCATATATTGTGTATAAATAAGTTTTTAATACTACATATTGTGTTTTCTAAAACCAAATCGGGTAAAAAGGGTAGTTCAGGCTGTGTGTCTGTTTAGTTAAAAATACTGTTTTAATGATTTTGTTGTTGCATATGTACTGGGATTTTAGAGTAAGGCGATTTGACCGAGGCGTTAAAATTTTTATAGTGTGGGCTAGTGGGGCGATGTGGGTAAAAGTGTCTGCATTGCCCAAAGAAAAATTCCGATTTTAAACCGATAGGACGAAATTGTGTTTGAGTGGCGCTCACGAATTGGGTATTGACAGCAAAAGGGCGGTTGGCAATTTCCTGCCAAGTTCCGCGATATTTTGCTGCGCCAGTATACGCCTTCGATTGTGGTTACTTTGGATTCCCGTGAAAAATTGTTGATGTATCCGGAAGCTGAATGGGCAAAAGGTTGTCAGCAGCTTTTTGCGCCTGAAAACAGCGGGGAACCAGATGTTGCAGCGCTACCAAAATCTGCTGCTGCACAATGCGGATACATTGGAATGGGATAGTGCCGGTCGTGTACTGATTCCCGCCAATCTGCGCAAACGGGTGGTTTGAAAAAGACGTTACCTGGTCGGTCGCGCAACCGTTTGGAATTGTGGGGTCGTGATCGATGGGAAGCTGAAATGACTCCAGGCTTTGGATGATGATCGCAGAGAGTTGGCGTTCAATTAAGTCAAACGGATTTGCAATTGCTGAGGTAATGCTGAATATCAACATATCACTGTTTTGTTAAACGAGGCGGTTGATGCTCTGGCGGTTCGTGAAGACGGTATTTATGTGGATGGGACGTTCGGCGGGAGGGCACTCCCCGATTGATTTTATCCCGTCTGGGCAGTCAGGGTCGTCTGAGTTGTGTTCGATAAAGACCCGCAAGCGATTGAGGCGGCGCAAAAGCTGGCTGCTGAGCAGGATGGGCGCGTTACGGTAGTCCATGACGGGTTTTTCAAGTTTTCAGACGACCCTGGATAAGCTGGGTGATTGAAGAAAATAGATGGTGCGTTGTTTGATTTGGGGATTTTCGTCCCCGCAGATAGATGACGGCGCACGGGGTTTTCAGTTCCGTTTTGATGCACCCTTTAGATATGCGCATGGATCCAGACGCGGGAATGTCGCTGCAGAATGGGATTGCAACAGCATCAGAACAGGATTTGCACGAGGTTATCAAAATTGTAATTGGAGCGGTTTAGTCGCCCAGATTGCGCGCGCCATTGTTGCGCAACGGACAGAAGTCCGATCGATACAACCCGCAAGCTGGCGCAGCTCGTAGCAGCAAAACGTCCGTACTCGTGAGCGGGGCAAGACCCTGCGACGCGCACCCTTCGAGGCAGTTCGCATCTTTTGGCTAACCGCGAGCTCGAGAGGTAGAGGCAGTTCTGCCGCAAGTGATGGGTCGTCTGAAACAAGGCGGGCGTTTGGCGGTTATCGCGTTCCATTCTAGCGTTTTGAAGACCGCATCGTGAAACAGTTTGTCAAAAAGTATTCGCAACACCCTCCTTTGCGCGCTGGGCGGCGAGTAGCCGATTTACCTTTGCCGCCGTTAAAGGCGGTAGGAAAAGACAATAAAGGCCGGTGTTGAGAAACTGCCTCAATCCGCAGGCGCGCGCAGTTTTACGCGTGGCAGAGCCGGACGGGCGGTGGATTACAGAATAAAGCATTATGTGGGGCAGGTGTCCTCCGGAACAAACAGATTGAGGTCGTCTGAAAACAATGAATAAATTAAATATCCTTTTGTTAGGTCTGGATCGGTATCTGCTTTTGCAGTGGTCACTGTGCAAGACCAATCGCGTTACACTTCATCGCTTTGGATAAAGCGCAAAAGCAGGAAAATCAAGCGATCGGGGACTATGCACGCGCGAAATTGAATCAGGCACGGCTGGCGAACCATAAGCTGATTAAGGTGGCGGCTGAAGCAACGCCTCAAACCGCCCAGCGCGGATAATACCGTGATGGTGGAACGATACATATCAAATTAATGATAGGCCTGAAAAACTCTTAGATTTGGAGGGCTTTTGCAGAACATGGTTCGGCAAACATAATATATAATTTTAGATGTTGATTAAGAATGAATATAAGCTCTCGTGATGCTGCCTAAGGTCGAAAGGTAAAGAAACCCATGCGCAGTGACAGGCGTATCCCACATTGTTTTGGTGTGTGGCGCTTGCCTTTACCGCATTGCTCGGACGCGGCGTTTATCTGCAAACCACACAGCATGAATTTCTGAAAAATCAGGGCGATCGAGCGTTTTTGTCCGTACCCCTGACGCTTCCGGCTTTCACGGTATGATTACCGACCGTAACGGCGCGACTTTGTGCCAGGCGCACCAACTGAATCCTTGTATGCGCATGCCTTCCGGTATGGAAGAAATGCCGACTGCCGAACAATTGACTAAGCTGGCAGCATTGTTGATTTGTCCGTTGAAACATTGCAGGACAAATTGGCGAGATAAAAATTTTATCTATCCGGAGCGTCAACTCAGCCAAGAAAAAGCGGAAGAAATTAAAGCCTCGAGGCATTAAAGGCAGCATTCAAAAAGCCTGAAACGCCATTATCCGATGGGCAACCTGTTCGCGCACGTTATCGGTTCGCCCAATATCGACGGCAAAGGACAGGAAGGCTCGGAAGTGTCCGCGTGAAGACAGTCTGCATGGTGCTGACGGCGCGAAAGTGGTTTTGGCGATAATAAAGGCAATATCGTCAGATAGCTTAGATTCTCCGCGCAACAGCGATGCGAAAACGGACAGGACATGGTTTTGTCTTTGGATCGACGTATTCAAAACACTTGCCTATGATGAGCTGAATAGCAGTGGCTTATCCAAAGCCAAAAGCAGGTACGGTTGTCGTATTGGATGCGCAAACCGGCGAAATCTCGGCTTGGTCAGCAGCCCCTGCCTGCGTCGAACCAACCGGGCAGCGCCGATGGCGAACAGCGCCCGCAATCGAGCCGTTACCGATATGATTGAGCCGGGTTCTGCAATGAAACCGTTTACGATTACAAAGCATTGGATTCCGCAAAAGTCGGTGTGGCTGATCGTTTTAACACCATGCCTTATAAAATCGGCCCCGCTACCGTACGTGATACCCATGTGTATCCCTACTTTGGATGTGCGCGGCATCATGCAAAAATCTTCCAACGTCGGTACCAGCAAAACTGTCTGCAAAATTCACGCCTAAAGAATGTATGATTTTTATCATGATTTGTGCTGGGCGTGACTGCAGCCGGTTTCCGCAGACGGCCGGGTCTTTTGAGAAGCTGGCGCAGATGGCAGCCGATTGAACGAGGCAACCATGTTCTTTTCGGTTACGGCTTGCGAGTGAGCCTGCTGCAATTGGCGTGCGTTATACCATGTTGACACATGACGGCGGTGTTGCCGGTCGGCTTTGAAAAACAGGCGGTCGCTCCAAAGGCAAACGCGTGGATTAAAGCTTCGACTGCGCGTGAAGTTCGTGATTTGATGGTTTCTGTAACCAGCGGTGGTACAGGTACGGCGGGTGCGGTAGATGGTTTGATGTCGGTGCGAAAACCGGTGCAGCGCGTAAGTTGGTCAACGGACGTTACGTTGATAACAAACACGTGGCACTTTCATCGCTTTTGCTCCCGCCATCCCCGTGTGATTGTGGCGGTAACTATCGACGAACCGACTGCCAATGGTTACTACGGTGGTGTAGTGGCGGGTCCGGTCTTCAAACAAGTCATGGTGGCAGTCTGAACAGCATTCGGGCGTTTCCGACCAAACCCCTGACCAATGTTGAGCCGGTCAAAACACCGTCTTAATCCGAGTATCAACGAGATTATTTTATGTTCAGCAAGTTAACCCTTTAGCTGAAACCAACATTCCGCCTCTGCTGTTGCAAACGCAGCAGGGGCGTTTGTTGCATTCAGACAGCCGTCAAATTAAACAAAGGTGATGAGTTTCGTTGCCTGTCAGGGCGAATATACGGACGGCCGGTTATATCCCCGCAGCCATTGCCAACGGCGCGGCTTTTGTGGGACGACGACGGCAATTTTGCGTGGAATCCCGAATGGGAAGTCCCCAATCAAGGCATCAAAAGATTTGAAACACCGTGCCGGCATGTTGGCGGCGCAAGTTTACAACAACATTTCAGACGACCTCAAAAAGTCTGGGGCGTAACCGGTACCAACGGCAAAACCTCCATCACACAATGGCTGGCACAAGCCGCCGGATTTGTTGAGCGAAAAACCACCATTATCGGCACGGTCGGCAACGGCACAGGGTGCATTGGAAGAAACCACGCACACCACCCCGCCCCTGTCGATGTCCAAACCCCCTGCTACCGTTTCCGTCAACAAGGCGACAGCCGCCGCGATGGAAATCTCCAGCCACGGCCTTGACCAATCGCGCGTCAACGGCGTGCCGTTCCGCACGCAACTTCGCCCAACCTGCACCGAGACCACCTCGACTACCACGGCACGATGAAGCCCTATGGCGCCATCAAAAGTCGCGCCTGTTTTACTGGCACGGCTGAAACATGCCGTCATCAACGTAGATGACGAATGGCGCAGAAACTCGCAGGTCGTCTGAAAAAGACTGTCCTGATTTGACCGTTTACAGCTACGGCTTCAGCGACACGCCGACATCCGCATTGTTCATTTTCGCGCCTCTTCCAGACGGCATGGAAGCCGTATTTCAAACCCCGTGGGGCGAGGCCGCTGCCGCACGCGCCTGCTCGGACGGTTCAACGCGCAAAACCTCGCCGCCTGCATCGCTCTGCTTTGCGCCAACGGCTATCCGCTTGATAAAGTATTGGATGTGCTGGCAAAAACGTGCGTCCGCCTCAGGGCCGCATGGACTGCATCGCATGAACAGCGGCAAGCCCTTGGTCGTTGTCGATGCGCCCACACGCCCGACGCATTGGAAAAAGCACTCTCCACCTTGCGGGAAATCAAACCGCAGGGCGCGGCTTTGTGGTGCGTATTCGGCTGCGGCGGCGGCAAACCATGACCGCGGCAAACGCCCGCTGATGGGCGCAACGGCCGCACAGGGTGCAGAACAAGTCGTCGTAACCAGCGACAACCCGCGCTTGGAAAATCCGCAAGACATCATCAACGACATCCTGCCTGCCGTTCCCGCGCCCGAATGCGTCGAAGAGCCGACCGTGCCGCCGCCATCCGTTACGCAGTCGAACGCGCCGCCGCAAACGACATCATCCTGATTGCCGGCAAGGACATGAAAACTATCAGGGACATGCAGAGGTGTGAAGCATCATTTTTCTGACTTTGAAGTTGCAGAAAAAGCGTTGGCAGAAGCTTGGATATAACAACGGGTACCAAAGTTTTTCAGACGACCTGAAGGCCATCAGGGTCGTCTGAAAAACGTTATCCTACAATAAAAAGCAACACAACCCACGCATTACGGCAGTCAGCCATTAAAACCCATCACAGTTGTTTCAGACGACCCTGATTTCAAATTTCAAAGGTCGTCTGAAAAACGAGGACCGATTTGATGCTGAAAATGCCGACAAAACCCCTTTAATCAGTGCACGGTCGTGATTTTGTTGCAGGCTGTACCGCAAACAACTGCCGCGCCCGAACGCCGAAATTGCCGAACTGAGGGCGAAAGAACCGCCGGCGGCGCAAAGTCTGCCCAATCCTGTTAAAAGGCAAGCGTTTGACGACAGCAGGGCGCGGCGCGCAGCCAGGGCGCAGACATGAAGGCGTGGATATTTTCGCTCAGAAAAACACACCGATACGCAGTACGACGCCCGGTATCGTCGTCAAAATCGGGCGCAACCGATTGGGTGGCAAAGTCATCGGCATCAAGGGCCGGGCGCATGCACTACTATGCCCACCTCAACAAATTCGCCAGCGTCCGCCTGTACGAACGTGATGAAAGAAGGACAGATCGTCGGCTATGTCAGCAAAAACCGGCAACGCCAAAACCACGCCGGCGCACCTGCATTACGGCGTTTGTTGCCAAGCGGTGCGATCGATCCGTATCCGTTGATTAATCAGGAAAGATAAAATTTTCAAACGTCGTCTGAAATAAATTTTGGAAACAAATAAAGAGGGAACATTATGGGTATTTTTTCGCTGCAATAAATGCGGCTGCATGAGATGAACATGACTACGAGATCCGGAATGAGTGAAATTGCTTGTCCAAAATGCACGGCTCCGGTTAAGGTTTACGACACTTTATTTTTGTCAGTAAATTGTTGAGCGTTATTTTTCAGTGAACCGAATTGCAGGCTTTGAAGCAACAGGAAGACGGTGGGGAGGAAAAATGCACAGCAAGATACCGGTTTGGAAAACCAAAATTATAATCCGCTGGCAGGCGTCAATTTATCGGAAACTGACATTTTAGCTACTGAAAAACAGCATGAACCAATACGGCAATGGTTTTCCCGAGCCAATATTTAGTGCCGATGTTTAACACAGGCGGTCAATATGAGTGGTTTTTGATGAGGCTGCCGCTAGAATTGGGCAGCAATTATCAGATTACTAAAAATATGTTGGGTCAGAATTAGTTGGGCATATAGCCACAACCACACTGAGCATTGGTTTGGATATAGAGCAAAATGTCGCAAAAGATGGGCAAATAATGAACAATCTAGTGCCGACAATTTTATAGCCATACTCTGTTTTCTAAGTATTTCTATCAGAAACAGGAAAAATCGTTCACTTGAGATCTGCAACGTGCCACTGCCATCAAACACTTTTTATGGTGGTTGGCTTGAATGGTTTGCGTTGGGCAAAAATGCTTTGAAGAAGCAAAACAAAAAGGCAAAGGATTATGCTTTTTCTTGCGCGCGAAATGTAAAAGGTCAAATTCGGCAATGAAGATAAACAGGAGTTGGATGTCGTATTTTTGCCGATAGGTAAAGAGCCGATTGGTGGAATGTAAATCAGGGGAATTCAGACGAGACATTGAAAAATATGTACGCTTGAAAAACGATTGAATTTGCCGGATGACCGTTTTGTGATATTGGCTGCCGATTGAGAGGAAAACCGAGGCAGTAGCATTAGGCAGTATGTACGGTTTAACTTTTTGTCACCACTAAATCTATGATGAAACATTTACAGATGGTTATGTAAGGCCGTCTGAAAACAAAACGAAAAAGAAACCATGAAACCACTAGACCTAAACTTCATCTGCCAAACCCTCAACCTTCCGACGTCGTCTGAAAACAAAACCTGTTTCGCGCATTGTTACCGACAACCGCGACGCTTCGTGCCAGGCGATGTGTTTTGCTTTTGGCAGGCGAGCGGTTTGACGCGCGATGATTTTGTTGAGGGACAGTATTGGCTGCAGGCGCGGCGGCGGTTGTGGTTTCGCGCGAAGATTGCGCTGCAATGGACGGCGCGTTGAAGTCGATGACACGCTTGCGGCGTTGCAAAACGCTGGCGAGAGGCGTGGCGTGGGAATGTGAACCCGTTTGTGTTCGGCATTACCGGCTCGGGCGGCAAGACGACGGTGGAGGAGATGCTGGCCGCGGTATTGCGCCGCCGTTTCGGCGATGATGCCGTGTTGGCGACGGCGGGTAATTTCAACAACCACATCGGATTGCCGCTGACTTTGTTGAAATTAAACGAAAAACACCGCTATGCCGTGATTGAAATGGGCATGAACCATTTCGGCGAACTGGCAGTTTGACGCAAATCGCCAAACCCGATGCCGCTGGTTAACAACGCCTTGCGCGCCCATGTCGGCTGCGGTTTTGACGGCGACGAGACGATATTGCCAAAGCAAAGCGAGATTTATCAAGGTTTGGGCGAAGACGGATTGGCTTTGATTCCGTGCGAAGACGAACAGCCGCCACCGTGTTTCAGACGACCTCACTGGGTCATCCGCAGCGGACTTTCGGCGTCGATAGCGGCGATGTCCATGCGGAAAATATCGTGCTGAAACCTTTGTCGTGTGAATTTGATTTGGTGTGCGGCAACGAGCGTGCCGCCGTGGTACTGCTGTTCCCGGCCGCCACAATGTCCACAACGCCGCCGCTGCCGCCGTGCTGGCTCCTGGCGGCTGGTTTGGTTTTGGACGATGTGGCGGAAGGTTTGAAAGGTTTCAGCAACATCAGAGGTCGTCTGAGACGTCAAAGCCGGCATCAAAGGCGCGACCCTGATTGACGATACGTACAACGCGAACCCCGACAGCATGAAAGCCGCGATTGACGTGTTGGCGCGTATGCCTGCGCCGCGTATTTTCGTGATGGGCGACATGGGCGAACTGGGCGAGGACGAAGCCGCCGCCATGCGTGCCGAAGTCGGCGCGTACGCCCGCGACCAAGGCATCGAAGCGGCTTATTTTGTCGGCGACAATAGCGTCGAAGCGGCAGAAACGTTTTGGCGCGGACGGTTTGTGGTTTGCCGCCAAAGACCCGTTGATTCAAGTGTTGAGCCACGATTTGCGAACGCGCCACCGTGTTGGTGAAAGGTTCGCGCTTTATGAAGATGGAAGAAGTAGTCAGAGGCACTGACGGATAAAGAGGTCGTCTGAAGATGAAAAGCCGCGGCTTTGTGAAAAGCCTTATTGCTGATTGCCGCGCTGATTGGTGCGTTTTATGCCGGAATGCGGACGCAGGCCTATCTTTATGAAGACCTCTGTCTGGACTTGGGCGGCGGCAAGAATCGGGGAATTATCCGATTTGCGTGATTGAGAAAGACACTAACGCAGCCGTCGCTCAATAACGCTGCCATCTCTAAACAACGGATAACGGGTTCGCTAGAAACCTGCATAGAGAGTGAACTTCAGCAGGCACTGACTGTCATAAGCAGCTTGATAATCAACAAAGGTCGTCTGAAACTTTTTCAGACGCATTAAAAGCCAAAATTTAAAAACGGGCGATAAGCCCAATGTAACAACAAAAACAAAAGGAAGCCCCATGTTTTTATGGCTTGCACATTTCAGTAACTGGTTGACCGGTCTGAATGTCTTTCAATACACCACATTCCGCGCCGTCATGGCAGCTTTGACCGCTTTGGCGTTTTCCCTGCTGCTCGGTCCGTGGACCATCCGCAAACGGACGCAATGAAGTCGGACAGGCGGTGCGCACCGACGGGCCGCAAACCCACCTCATCAAAAACGGCACGCCGACGATGGGCGGTTCGCTGATTCTGACCGCCATCGACCGTGTCCACCACGCTGTTGTGGGGCAACGCTGGGCAAACCCGTATATTTGGATTCTTTTTGGGCGTATTGCTCGCTACGGGCGCACTCGGTTTTTACGACGACTGGCGCAAAGTCGTCTATAAAGACCCCAACGGTGTTTCCGACAAATTCAAAATGGTTTGGCAGTCGAGCGTCGCCATCGTTGCCGCGCTTGCCTTGTTTTACCCTTGCGTCCAATAGCTCCAACAACATCCTCATCGTTCCCTTCTTCAAACAAGTCGCTTTGCCGCTGGGCGTGGTCGGCTTCGTCGTCCTGACCTATCTGACCATCGTCGGCACTTCCAACGCCGTCAACCTGACTGACGGTCTTGACGGACTTGCCGCCTTCCCCGTCGTCCTCGTTGCCGCCGGCCTCGCCATCTTCGCCTACGCCAGCGGCCACTGCGCAATTGCCCAATACCTGCAACTGCCTTATGTCGCAGGCGCGAACGAAAGTCGTGATTTTCTGTACCGCCATGTGCGGCGCGTGTCTAGGATTTTTGTGGTTCAACGCCTATCCTGCGCAAGTTTTCATGGGCGACGTCGGCGCACTGGCGCTGGGTGCGGCACTCGGTACCGTTGCCGTCATCGTCCGCCAAGAGTTCGTCCTTGTCATCATGGGCGGTCTGTTTGTCGTCGAAGCCGTGTCTGTTATGCTTCAGGTCGGCTGGTACAAGAAAACCAAAAACGCATCTTCCTGATGGCGCCCTATCCACCACCACTACGAACAAAAGCTGGAAAAGAGAAACCCAAGTCGTCGTCCGTTTCTGGATCGGGTCACCATCGTCTTGGTGCTAATCGGATTGAGTACGCTGAAAATCCGTTAACTATTCGGATCGATATCGAAAAAGGTCGTCTGAAACAGATTTCAGACGACCCCTTTTATTCTGAGAGAAACAGGAATCACAGGATTTGCTTTGAGTGCTTGCAAAAAGTATCTGTTTGAAACGATACGGTGATTGCTGTTCAGCCCTTAGATTTAATCGGCGCTACTCGCCCAAATCACTGTTTCCGACGCATCGCGGCGCGGTTTTCGGGGATCATGTCGCGCACACGGTAGCCGAAGGTTGCGGCGACGGATAAGCCGTAATGTTTCAGGATCGAGCAATACCCGGCTTCGGCAAGGATCCACTGCGGCATACTCCATGCCTTCGATGGCGCAGGAATCGATGCCGAGCATCGCCGTGCCGGTAAGCATATTGCCCAGCGCGATGTAGGTTTGCTTGCTGCCCAGTCAAACAGGGCGCGTTCGTCGTCGGCGATGGGCATATCGTGGGGTTTTGGAAACGGCGGTAGCGTTCTCAATGCCCCTGCCCGCTCTTCGGCGGTCAGACCGCGTCTGTCCATCAGTTCTTCAAAAAGCGGGGCTGTCATAGCGGGCGTGTTTTCGTGCCAACAGGAAAACGACATGGCTGGCATCCGAAATGGAAGCCTGCATCCCCCACGCGAAGGGTTTGATTTTTCGCGCAATGCCGCGTTCTGCGACCACAAACTGCCACGGCTCGCAGCCGACGGAGCTGGGCGAGCCGCCCGAAATCATGGATGGCGGCAAAATCTTCGGCACTGATTTTCGCGCGCGGGGTCGTAGTAGCGGACGGAAACGCGGCGTTTGAAAATTTCGAGAGCTTGTTCGCGGGTCAGTATCATGATGATTCCTTTGATTGAGTATGGAAGGGCTTCGTCGGACAATCAGAATGGTCAAACGTTCGCAAAGTTTGCAGCACCACCAGGGCAGAGAAACCGTTTGACGGTTGTGCAGAAAAGATAGGCGGCGTTAATCAGCTCCAGCGATTTTCAAGCCTTCGTCCATCGACAACAGGGATCGGCCTTGCCGCGCAACACATCGACAACATTCCGATAATACAGCGGATGTCCGAAACCGTACACCGACGTGGTTTCATAATTGGCGGTTTTGACCTGCTCGTCGTAATCACGTTCATCGGCAAAATTCCATTCCTGAATTTTCATTCGCCGCCATGCCGCCGATGCGCACCGTGCCGGTTTCGCCAAAATGGTAATCGAGGCCTCGAGGTTTTTCCGGATAGGTACACATCGTTACTGCCATCGAACCGAGCGTGCCGTCGCGCCAACGGAGGTTCATCACGCCCGTGTCTTCGGCTTCAAATTTTTGCGGTGGGTCGCAATCATCGCCTGCACTTCCCGCCACCGGGCCGATGAGCCATTCCATCAAATCGACGTAGTGGCTCGGCTGGTTCATGAACGCACCGCCGTCCAGCTTCCAAGTGCCGCGCCAACCGCCTCCTTGGTCGTAATACGACTGCGGGCGCGTCCAAAAACATTCAAATGCACCATATAGATTTTGCCGAAGCGTTGTTCTGCGACCGCGCGTTTGAGCAGTTGCAGCGTGGCATTGAGGCGGTTTTTGTTTTACGACAAACAAGCGTTTGCCCGCTTTGTCGGCGGCTGAACCATGCGTTCGCCGTCGGTAAAGACAGGTTGCCATCGGCTTTTTCGGTGACGACGTGAAAAACCGGCCTCCAACGCTTCAACCGCCTGCTCGGGATGCAAACCGGAAGGCGTGGTGATGACGATTACGTCGGCATCGGTTTCGCCAGCATTTCGGTATAGCGGGCATAACCTTTCGCACCGGTGCGCTTGACCGCCGCCTCAAGCGCGGCAGGGAGCGATGTCGCATACGGCAACGAGTTCGCAATCTTCTTGCAACACTTCAAACGAGCCGAAATGGTTGTTGGAAATACGGCCGCAACCGACTAAAGGCGAATTTGATTTTGCGATCGGAGATAAATTCAGACATTTTCAGACGATGTAACGGAAAAACGAGGGTAAAATTATGGTGAAATTTTTGTGAAACGGTATAGATGGAAAAGAGGCCTTCTGAAAATTTGATTTTGGCTTTTCAGACGACCTTTTTGTGTTAGGTTTGTCTCTCTTAGCGTGTTTTGTCCAAAAATGATGCATAGACAGCGTCGTTTGACGCAGAAATGACGGAAAAAGATATTTTCTGTTTTAATCCCCTATCGGCAGTTACCGTCGGAAGGCGATATGTTTTACGGATTTGTTGTGGCAACATCGGCTTTCCTGTGTTTCGGTTTGGAAACTTCATCATCAAAAAACAATGGTGGTTGAAAGGCGGCGGCATGTATGTATGGGCTGGGTTTTATGGTTTTTACACGCAGAGATACAGAGGATGGTCAGTGTATATCCTGCTTCCTCAATCCGTAACTATATTTCCTTATTGTGTTTGTCAAGTGGTTTGCCTTATCTTTTTGTTCCGTAGATTTTTCCCGATGAGGTCGTCTGAAAACCGTTTTCAGACGACCTTCTATTTCCTGAACTCTTCCTGACGATGTCCAGCCAAGCCCTGAGCGCGGGGTGGGACGCTGAGTGTTTTTCCACGCCATCGTCAGTTGCCGCAGCGGATTTCAGGTTCGGTCAGCGGGACGGCGGCGAAGGTGTCGGGGTTGATTTTGCGGGCGTAATATTCCGGGCAGAAGGGCGATACCCATATGGTGCGCCACCATGCCGGCGAGCAGGTCCATTGTCCGGTGCGGCAGACGACGTTGGGGGTGAAGCCTTGGCTGCGGCAGGCGGTTTGGATGGTTTCGTTGAGGGAAAATCCTGAGCCGAACAGGATAAAAGGTTCGTGTTGCAGGCTTTTGAGGCTGAGGGGCGGCATGGCGAGCTTAGGCGCGCGGCATGAGGACGACGAGCGGGTAGTCGCTGAGGGTAATGCTGTCGAAGTCTTCGTGGACGGGGCGAGCAGTTGTCCGGCGTCAGGGTTCGTTGTTGCGCAGGAGTTGCTCGATGGCGAGCGAGCCTTGTTCGAGGAAGGTTAGTTCGATGCCCGGCCATTGGCGGCGGGAAGCGGAACAGGGCGTTGCTGAGAGGTCGCTGCCGAGCAGTGCCAAACCCAGCCGCAGCGTGCCGCTTTTGATGTGGCGGTAGCCGTCGATGCGGGCGAGCAGCGAGGTCGCGTTCGTGCAGGAGGTTCAGCGCGTGGCGGTACACTTCTTCGCCGATGGGTGTGGTGGCAACGGCGTTTTTGCGGCCGTTTTCTTTGACCAGCAGCGGTACGCCCAGCTCTTCTTCAATGCCTGTATGGTTTTTGCTGACGGTGGGCTGGGTCGGGTTGAGCGCGGATGCGGCAGTGGAGCTTTGCAGGCGCACGAGTTCGGCGAAGCAGTGCAGGCTTTTGAAGTCCATTATTCCTCTTTTGCATGATTTGTGATGCAGATAATTCATATTATGCGCAAGCCACGCATCCTTATAATCAAGCCTTTCATTTTGGATTACAGATAGATAAACCTTATGGATACGCTGACGCGATTTTTCAGACGACCTTGCAGCTTGCCGTGGTCGGCTTGGTTTTAGACTGGTGTCCGGATTTGATGGTGCGCTTTGTCCATCTGCCTGTTTCTTCGGAGCGTATTGGGGCTGTTTTTAATGTTAGCCCTGTTGTGCAGCGGCGTAATTAAAACCGGCATGGTCGAGCGCGGCGCGAAAGTGGGTTTTGGGCGAACTGGTATTTTCTTTTATTCCGATTATGGTTTCCGTATTGCAATACCGAGAGTTTGTTGATTTCCGAAGGCTGGCGGCTGGTGCTGACGATTGCGGTCGGCACCGCGCGCTGGTGATGATCGAGCACGGCGTTGACGCTGAATTTCTGCTACCGCTGAAACGCCGCCTGTATAAAAAACTGCACGCCTGATAGGGAACAAAAATGGATTACACCGCGCTTGCCTGCTTCGCTTGGACCTGCTTCGCCTATTTTGTGGCGAAAAATCTACCGTAAAAACCGCTGATGATTTTCTCCGCCCGTCGCGACCGTCTCGGTCAGCACCATCGTCCTGATGCTGCTGGGCATTTCCTACGATACTTACCACAAATACACGCAAGGCATCGTTTTTCCCTGCTCACGCCGGTAACGAGTCGCTTTCGCCATCCCGATTTACGAAAAACCGCGAGGTCATCCGCCGCCAGCTTCCCATCCTGTCGATAGCGATTATGGTCGGCATGTTCGTCGGCGTGTGCCAGTGCGTTTCTGATGGGCAATATGTTCCGCTTCGACAGCAAAGTGACCAACAGCCTGATGGCGCGCTCGATTTCCACGCCGTTTGCCGTCGTATTGGCAAGTGAAATCCACGGCTCGGCGTCGCTGGTGTCGCTGTTCACCATCATCGCGCGCTTCGTCGGCATGATATTCGGCGATTTGTTTTAGCGTTCACCCGTATCCGCTTCCACACTGCCAACGGTGTCGCACTGGGCAACGCCGCCCACGGCTTCGGCACTTCCCGCGCCGGACAACGCCACGAAACCGAAGGCGTGATGGCGAGCCTGACCGCGATTTGGCAGGGTTGTTTATGGTTATCATCGGGCCGAGCATGGTGCATTTTGGTGGTTTGGCTGAGTGAGCTGAACAGCAGTTTTACAAAAGATATCGAAACGTCGTCTGAAAAGCCGTTAAGCAAAATCTGATGGCAGTATGGTACCTTGCTGATAGTTGTGCAAAAATACCCATATCGGCGTTGCACCGTGCTTACGCGGGGGCAGGCTATGGCAAAAATGATGGAGATAGGGGCTTTTCTTTGAATTGACTGTTGATGATAAAAAGGTCGTCTGAAAATTTTCAGACGACCTCGACAACAAACCCTACCTATCGTCAGGCTTTTTGGTTTTTCTGACGTAGTTTTCTTGGCTGCTTTTTGCCTTCGGTAGAGCGTGATGTAAAATATTAGTAGTCGTAAGTGCTGTTTGCTTCGCGTTTCATACCATTGAGGATAACGCCTTTGATGGTGATTTTGTTTTGACGCAGGCGTTCCGCACTGATAGCCAGCTCTTTTGGCGGTCGTGTTGCCGTAGCGGCTGACCAGAAGGACTGTGCCTGCATGTTGTCCGACAACGACGGCATCGGTTACCGCTAAAACGGGCGGGTGTCGATGATAACGTAATCGTAACGTTTTTGCGCGTTTGACAACAGTTCTTTGAAACGGTTGTCCATCAGCATCTCGGACGGATTTTTAGGGTAGCTGCCGGCACTGATGAGGTGCAGGTTGGGGATATTGGTTTTTGGATAACGGCTTGCCGAAACCTCTCCGGACAAAATGTCGGACAGGCCGAATTCGGGTGTTACGTTCAGCAACGATCCAGATAGCCTTTTGCGCATATCCGTATCAATCAGCAGGACGCGTTTGCCGGACTGTGCCATCACCGGTGGCAAGGTTGGCGGAAATGAAGGATTTACCCGCTTCAGGAGCCGCACCGGTAATCATAGGATATTATTGCGTGCGTCCAGCATCAGAGTAAAGTATTGGTACGCAGGGGCGCGGATGGCTTCACACGGCGATGTCGGTACTGTCTTCGTTTGCCAAAAGATAGTTGGAACGATCGCTTTGAGCGATTTGAACTTGCGTTTGATAAGGTCCTCGTTTTTGCTGGGTTTTTGAATAGTGGGATAAGGGCTGAGACTTCGAGATCGAGCTTCGATTTTCTTCAGACGACGTAATGCCGCGGCGCATGCGGCCTTGCAGCAGGAACCACATGGAGGCAGAGTGCGCCTGCGGCCGCGCCCAATGCGGCGATAACAGTCTTGCGCGGGGCAATCGGTTCTTCCGGGTGTAGGCATGGTCAACGACGCGGACGTTGCCTTGCGCACTGGTTCAGCTGATGTTGAGTTCTTGTTGTTTTTGCCAAGAGTTGGACGTAGGTCGCTTGGTTGGTTTCTACGTCGCAGGGTCAGGCGGATGACTTCCCTGTTGGGTGTTGGGCAGGCCGGCGATTTGCTGGTTGATTTTTGCTCTTGGCGCGTTCGAGTACCGCCAGTTTGTCCAAAACAGCTTTATAGGAAGGGTGCTCCAGGTGTACAGCTCGCCAAACCTGCTTCTTCGGTTTTGAGCAGGGTGATTTGAGTTTCGATGCTGGTGAGGGCTTTCAAGCGCGCCTTTGGACTCAAGCCGGAATATCTAGAGAACCGGAGCGTTCGCGGTAGCGCGTTGAGTTTGTTTTTCCGCGTCTTGCAGGGTTTTCTTTCAGACGAGGCAATTCTTCGCTGATGAACGCCAGACCGCTGGATGCAACCTGGACGTCGCGTTCGCGGTTTTGCGCGACGTAGTTGTCGGCAATGCTGTTGAGAATAGTGCTGGTTTTTGGGATCCGATATCGGTATAGGAAAGGTTGATGATGGGGCTGGTTTTACCTTTACTGATGACTGAAAGTTTGCTTTTGAGATTTTTCGATGGCGCTGAGTTTGGAGAATTTGGTCCAGTTCGAAATCTTGCTCTGCCTCAGCGAGAATGCGGTCGACTTTCAGGAACGGTTTCGTTATTGACTTTAAGGGAGTGCGCCGACACGGCCTTCTTTGAGTTGTACCGTCGAGGAGCGTCAGCAGGTAGGTTTTGCTGTCTTTGACAGTCAGTTTGAAAAGGGTTTGTTGATCCAGTCTTCCAGAAACAGTGAATGCGCCGATTTTTAACATCGGGTCGTCGCTGCCGCTGAGGTTGTGTAGCATATTCCCGAAAAATCGGAAGTAGGTGGCTTTGACTCTGGTCGAGTTGCAGGTCTTCAACGGTTTTGCCCATACCAAACGAGATTGAACGAGCTCCACTTCTGCTTCGGACGAGGGCGGGTTCGTTGGAAAAGCATGTTGTTGATTTCGGTTGAGAATCTGGTTCTGTTTGGTTTCGATTTCCAACATGGCGTCGGCACGATAGAGCGAGGGTGGAGGCCAAACCGATTAAGGTGCCCTAATCCGCCTGCCAAAGATTGCGGCGGCGATTTTGTTTTTGTTTTGCCACGAGCTTTTGCATTTGTTGGCCGAAGTCGATTTCGTCGTTGCCGGCAGGGGCTGATGAGGATATTGTTTGTACATCAGTGGACTTTCTTCTTAAACAGGTTCTGTTGTGCGGAGGATGGAGGTTATTAGCTCAGCCCGTCCGCTCAGTTTATCCGCCCATGTATCGGCGGCTTGTTCGATTTGTGAGGAGAGACCGCTTCGAACGATTTCACTGCTTTGTTTGAATGGGTCAGTGTATCGGCAGCCATTGGGCAAGCAAAAAGGCTTTGCTGCGTGCAGACGGCTGAATGTCGGCAACCATGTCGATATGTGCCGGTTCCATGACCAAAAATCAATCCGCTTCGTCGCACATTTGGAGTGTCAGTTGGCGGGCGGTATGTCCTGCGACGATAACGCCGTGTTTGAGGGCGGTTTTAATGGCTGGAAGTCTGCATCTTTTCCTGACAATGCGTGTAGCCGGCGGAGCTGATGCGGTGGTTGGCAGTTTTTCTGCAAAATACGCTCTGCCGTCGGAGAACAGCGAAATGTTGCCCGACATACTACTAAAATATTTTTGAAACATGAGGAAGCGGTATTTTTCTTGTATAGGGTCAAATCATTACTAAAACGGTTTGCGGCCGGATATTTTTATCGGTCTGGATGGCGATTCCGTTCATACATTATTCAGAATTCAGACGACTCATAGCCCGAACCGCTGTTCCGCCCGACAGACGTGGATTGATTTGAATGTGCTGTCGATAGAGTTGACGTTGGTAACGAAGCTGGTTGTTGAGACACTACGCGCGGTTCCAACGGGTAACCGGGCAACAGTCACGATAAACAACGTCGTTCGGACGCAGGTCGAAGTCGCTGCCCAAGGCGTAAGCGGTCGTCTTTCAGGTTAAGTTGGTAAATGCCTGGATGGGTTTGTACCGCATCTTCAGGCACGACAGCGGATGACGAATACGCCGGTAGCATCTCTGCAAAGGCTTGGTTCATGCCGCGTTTCGCTGAAAGGCTTGGGTGAGGTTCGAGACCGGTGGTTGCCGATAGGCAGGGTGAGCAGCGGCCCACTCGCCCATAACGTACACTTTGCTGTTGCTGGTGTTCGGAACGGTAAACGATATCGCCGTTGCTTAAGAGGTGGTTTTGCGACATGTCGCCGTACTGCATGATGCTTTGCAGAAATGGTGCGGTCAACGCCGTTGTGCGTCCATTTGATGTGGTGGGTGTCGGCATTTTGCGCCACGCCGCCCGCTTGGTTGACAGCATCAAGGATGGCTGCATGGGACGTTGGTAATCGGCAGTTGTCCGGCTTGTCCGACCGCTCCGGCAACAGATACGCGTTGCGAGCGGAATTCGGTTACGTTGATGGTAACTTGGGGATAAGATAGCGTTTCAACGACCTGTCAGGATGTTTTGCAGCTCGTCTATGGTTTTGCCTTGCGCTTGGATTTTGCTGACCAGCGGATGGGTGATGTAGCCGCACTCGTCACCCAGGCACCGCGGCTGACTTGGTTTGTTTGCGGGTTGCTTTTGTTGTACGGGCGAATTGAGGGTGTCGCCCAAACCATGATGTTCAATACGTCGCCTTTGCCGATATGGTAGCGGTAGGCGGCTCTGCTTCGTCGAGGGCTGCGTTGGTTTCGCGACAGTACGGGTGGTTTTCGCATTTTTCGACAAGCCGGAAGGTAATCGGATAGATGGCGACCCGGTTGTCAAGTTTGGTATCGGTTGCGGTTTCATTGCTGTCGTAAACGATGGTTTTTGTTGCGTGTGTTGATGGTGGAGCCGGGGATGATGGTAGTGCTGTTACAGGCGGCTGGTGCCATCGAGGGACAGGCTGATGAGGGACAAGCTGTTTTTCATGTCGGTATCCTTGTCAGTCTTATCGGGGTCGCTCGCTTTCGAACGACCTGGTATCTTGCTTTATTGGCAGAATATTTTAATGGGTCTGCTTCAAACTACATGCAAATGTCATCTTTGGGATTAAAAGCTGGCAGGGGGCTTCGAGCAACAGGTACGCGCAGGGTTTGTTGGTCGAATTTGCGCATGTAAGTCCATACGCATAATTATGTCATTTAATTTGTCCCACGGCAGCATTACTTCACTGGCGGTCATAATTCGAGGATGAGTGGTTTTGTACTTCGTCTCCGATGAGCAACTCTTCGTAAAGTTTTTCGCCCAGACGCAGTCCTGTAATTTTATTTCGATATCGCTGTCGGGATGTTGATCTTTCAATTTCAGGCCGCTAAGCGTAATCATTTGTTTATTAAGTCAATGATTTTTAACAGATTCGCCCATATCAACACGAATACGTCGCCGTTTTGCCCATCGCGCCCGCTTGAATGACGAGTTGGCGCTTCGGGGATGGTCATGATGTAGCGGGTGATGTCTTCGGTGAGTCGGGGCGATGGGCCGCCTTCGGCGATTTGTCTTTTCAAACACGGGGACGACGGAGCCTGAAAGAGCTAAAACGTTGCCAAAACGCACCATGCAGAAGCGGTCTGTTGGCGGGTTCGGCGGCAACGCCTGCAGGCAGGATTCCGCCATGCGTTTGCTGGCGCCCATGGTGTTGGTCGGGCGTACGGCTTTGTCGGTGGGAGATAAGCACGAAGGTGCTGACGCCGGATTCGACGGCGGCGCGCGCGCACAAGAAGCGTACCGAAGACGTTGTTGCGGGATGCCTTCGACAGTGTTAACTCGACCATGGGGACATGTTTTGCCAGAGCGGCGGCGTGATAGACGGTTTCAACGCCGTACGCCGGTCAGACGCTGATCGGGCGTTCTTTGTTTTGCACCAGAACCGAAAACGCAGGGCACAACTTCGATTTTGACGCCGGCGGCTGCCTGAGGTTTCGCGTTTCGAATTCTGTCTATGCTGTACAGGAGAACTCGGACAGTTCGAACAGCAGCAATTTTGGACGGACGACATTTTCAGGATTTGGCGGCGAGTTCGGAGCCGATGGGATCGCCTGCGCCTGTCACCATCACGGTTTTGCCGTGATGTCCGCGCCCATGAGTTCGGGTCGCGGAGCGACGGGTCAGGCCGAGCAAATCGACGACGGAAATGACGCTGATTTCTGATTTTGCGTCACCAAAGTCTTTCATGCGGGAATGGTCAGCACTTCGCATTTGTATTTTTCGAGGCTTTGGATGATGCGCGGCGTTCTTCCTGAGTGGAGCTGGGGATGGCGAGCGGAGTCCACACCGTAGCGGTCGATGAGCGATTGGATGTCTTCCGGACCATAGACGGTAAGGTCGTAGATGACGGTGCGGCGTTTTGAGGGTTGTCGTCCACAAAGGCGACGGCGGGAATATCGTTGACCTGTTTGATGGCTTTCCAGCAGTTGGCGAGCCGGATTGTCCTGCGCCGTAAATGATGACAGGCGCCATTTGTTTTTGTGGCGGTCGGTCAGGATGGCGCGCAGAATCATGCGCAAACTGGTGACAGGCGACCAGCGGCGAAAAATAAAACGACGGGCAGGGGCAAGGTGCGGTTTGCGTTCGAAAACCCGAAGGTGGTCAGGCAGAACAAGACTGCCGAAATCAGGCTGCCGAATGCGGCGGCGGTCAGGGACACGGGTGCTGACAAAGCGGGTAACGGCGCGTACAGCCCCAGTCTGACGAACAGGGCGATGGTCAGTAGGCGGTTGAGCCGAATGCCAACCAGTTTGCGCAGACTGCCCATTCGTCGGAGTATTGGACTCGGAGGCTTTGCGCAAACCAAAGGCGATAAAACCATCAAAACGTCGTGGATGACGAAGGTTTTTGACGTTGCGGGGCAGGGATAACAGGGGATTTCCAAATTCATTTTGGTATGTTCTGAATGATGTTGTGGGTGGGTTTCAGACGACCTCGGTCATGCAAGGTCAGTCTGAAAAAGACGTTTGTTGCTACAGGCATTGGTTTTTCCGTATGGCTGTTTGCCGATTCCCTTTTTATTTTGCTAAAGTGGTAAGCTGCCGCCGTCCCGATGATGCGGACGCGGCGGTTTTTGCTTTTATGCGGTGGCTTTCTGCCAACACAGCTTCGATGTGTTCTTTGCAGAACGCGATTTCGCCGTCGGTCGGCGTCGGATGCACCTAAAAACATCAGGCTGGTGTCGCCCAGTTCGACGGCGTTTTTGCAGCCGCTCTTTGGGCCGCCACGGCGTGTTGTCGAGCTTTTTCCAAATAGACTTCGGAGCAGCTGCCTTGATAGCAGGGACTTTGCGCGCGTTCAGTTCGCCTACGATGCGGTCGCGCGTCCAGCCGTCTTTCGAGGTGTTCGGGTTTGACGAAGGCGTAGAACTTATATTGCGCGTGTTCGATGTGGTCGGCGACTTCAACCAAGCGGATGCTTTTGAATTTGCCTAGGCTTTCTGCCAGCTTGGCGGCGTGCGCTTGGCGGCGTGCCGTCCATTCGGGCATGCGTTTGAGCTGGATGCGGCCGATGACCGCCTGCATTTCCATCATGCGCCAGTTGGTGCCGAAGCTTTCGTGCAGCCAGCGGAAGCCGGGGGCGTGTTCGCGGTGGTACACAGCGTCGTAGCTGCCGTGGTCTTTGTGCGACCACATTTTGCTCCACAGCTCTTTGTCGTTGGTGGTCACCATGCCGCCTTCGCCGCCGGTGGTCGTGATTTTTGTCTTGGCAGAACGACCATGCGCCGACGTGTCCGATAGAGCCGACGGATTTGCCTTTTGTATTTCGCACCGTGCGCTTGGGCGCAGTCTTCGATCACCCCCAAAACCATGTTCTTTGCCAAGTCCATGATGCCGTCCATTTCGGCAGGGCATACCGGCGAGGTGGACGACGATGATGGCTTTGGTATTCGGCGTCAACGCGGCTTTGATGGTTTCCGCGCTGATGTTTTGGCTGTTCAAATCCACATCGGCAAACACGGGGTTTGCGCCTGCGGTAACGATGCAGGAAGCTGAGGCGAGGAAGGTGCGCGAGGTAACGATGACATCGTCGCCTGCGCCGATGCCCATTGCTTTGCGCGACATCGAGTGCCAGCGTGCCGTTGAAAGGGCGACGGCGTATTGCGTGCCGGCGAAGGCGGCGAATTCTTTCAAATTCGCGGCATTCGGTGCCCTGTCCAGTAGTTGACTTTGTGGACAGCAGGACTTTGAAACGGCATCGGCTTCTTCTTGGGTGAAGCTCGGCCACAGGGGAGAGGGATGTGTTAAGCGTGGCTTTTCCTGCGAAAAAGGCTGGTGGAGTCTTTGGGGCGACATCTTCCAGCAGTTGGCGGTTGATTAGGTGTATTTTTGACCGTCGATTTCGACGTATGCGCCGTCGTAAGGCGAGGAACCAGAACGCGCGGATTTTTCTCCACATCGTCGCCGTCGCGGATTTGCTTCATGGCTTCCATTTCATCGCGGCTGACGTAGCGGCCGCCGATGTTGGGCGTAGTCGGCAGTTTGGCTTGCGCTTCAATGGCGCGGGCGATGATGCGTTGTGCGAACGGCTCCAATGCCTGCATGGTTTTGCGTTCGAGCGATTGGGCGGTTTCGGCAGCAGGGTCAATGGGGAAACGGTCTGCTTCGATGATCTCGCCGGTGTCGATGGAGCGTCGACGTAGTGGGCGGTGCTGCCCCCACTCGGACAATTCGTCCATGATGGCGAGCGTGTGCCCGATGCCTTGTATTCGGGCAACGGGGCAGGATGGAAGTTGATCGTACCCAAGCGCGGGACGGTCAGAATCGTCGCGAAGTTTGCGCCAGTAGAGTACGGACAAGCCCAATCGTATTTCAGACGACCTTCCTTCACTCGCTTCGAAGGCGGTATCGAAAGTGTGAAGCAGCAAGCGGTTCTTTTGGCGGCGGCGGTCGTCGCTGAACCTTGCAGGTGGCTGCTCGGTCAGTACGCCGACGATTTCGTGCGCGTCTTGTGAGGATAAGAGTCGGGGGTTGTGGAAAAAGCCGTTTACGTCCCATGAATAATATTTTCGTCGTGAAATAGTCCTTTTTAGTATCGTGAGTGTACGTTTGATTATGTAATGTTTAAATGCTTGAATTGCCCAAAGATGCCAAATCTTGAAGGAGTCAATCCAAAAGTTGGGATGATATTCTGTGTTAAAACTTTCAGGCAGGTGGCGGTGGATGTTCTGCCCGGAGGGACCAATCCTATGGTTATCCAGCCCAAAGCGTTCGGCGTGATGAAGTCTTTGGAAATGTTGTCGCCGATATAGATGAAAGCAGTCTGCCTTTTTCGGCATGTTGTCTTGCAGATAGCGGAAGCGTTTGCCGTCTGGTTTTTCCGAAGCGCAGCTTCGGAGACGAGGATGTCGTCAAACAGGGAAGACAGACCTGAGCTTCCAGTTTCAGACGTTGGGTCAGACTTCTGCCGTCGGTAATCAGTGCGCTTGCGACGAAAGGCGCGGTCAGTTCGGACAGGAAACCGGCGAGGCATACGGCGTCGGCGTCGGGCGGTGCAGCCGGTATTGCCATAGAAGAACCTGTTTCTCCGATTCGTTGAAACCGCAGTGGCGGCACAACTTGTCCAGCCAGTCTTTGCCGTCGAGGGTCGATGCTGCGCCATGGGTCGTCTGAATTCAATCGGGATACAGTGCGACAACGGTATCGACGACCACAGAATACCGGACAGCTTGTATTCGTATTCGGAATACAGCGTATCGTCCAAGTCGAAGAGCAATGACAGCGGTTTCGGGATTAATCGTTTTGCGAACCAGACCTGGCATCGTAGCGCAGCATGATGAGGTTGTTTTCCCAGTCGTCTGAAAACGGGATTTCTCGGTCGCCGAGATATTCGCGCATCAGCCAGCCCGGATGAAATTGCCGCCTGCGGCATACGTCAGAAGCCTCCGCCGAAGCGGGGTTGATTTCACGCCGTAGAATTCGCCGGTTTCTTCGTTGCAGAAGAATTGCGCCGTGATGCAGCCGCGCGCCTTCAATACCGACATTTTTCCAGCAGCGTTTGGTAGAGACTGTTTTTGCGGGTGATGCGCTTTTGCTGACTTCGCCGAGCGCACTTCCCAAGCGTTTTCGCGGGATGGCGCATTTCAGACGACCTTCATGGTCGTAATACATATCGACGGTAACTCGGAGAATTCGTTTTCGATATCGATAAGCTCGCAGAACATCAGTTTGGGGTCGTCCACGATTTCAGGCGTCAGGCGAGGCAGGCGTGTCGATTCTTTTGGCACCGATGGCGCGGCTGCCGTCGTAAGGCTGGCGAAGCAGCGGGAAAACCAATTTTTCGCGGTCGTAAATTTTGGGCGAGCGTATGCCGTAGCAGGGCAAACAGGTCGGCGGTTTTTCCGTTTGTCGCGGCATTGCGCGATGAAGTCCGAATCGAAACGACGATGTGGATACTCGCCGCTTCGAAGCGTTCGCGTTCGTCTGCCAGCTTTGCAGTTCGGTGTCTATGGTGGGGATGATTAAACCGATGTTTTTCGCGTACCGCCAGATTGAAAAATGCTGTCGATATATGAATCGTCATCGATCGACGGCACTTCGAAACGAACCGTCCGAAATATGGCGGGCGGAAGACATGCGCGGCACCAAATCCGTCGTCAAAAATCTTGACGTCGTCTGAAAACTTGGCAGCTTCGGTTTGAAAATCCTGTACTAATTCGACGCGCCTTCCCGCAGAAAGGATGAGTACGTTATTTTTCGCATCAGCGTCATTTCCACCGTGAAATAGGGCATGGTGGCTTCTCCCTCTGCCGAAATGCCTTCTTTGATAAAGACTTTTTGACTGTCAAAAACAGGATTTTTCATATCCAGCCAAAAACTGTAATGGTCGATATACCAAATATCGTGTGCGAACTTTCGTCCCACGAAAGCGCGTTGCGCCCGTTGACCTGCGCCCAACCGGTTACGCCGGGCCCTCATTTCGTGGCGGCGGTTTTGAAATTCGTTGTAAAGCGGCGGGTAGCTCATCAAGAGCGGACGCGGGCCGACCAGGCTCATGTCGCCTTTCGAGGACGTTCCATAATTCGGGCAGTTCGTCTAGGGCTGGCCGCACGCAGCTTTTTGCCGAAAGGGTCAGCCGCTCGCTGTCGGGCAGCGGGTTGCCGTCTTTATCGACCGCATCGCGCATGGGCGAAATTTAATCATTTTAAACGGTTTGCCGTCTTGCTCGGCCGCTCTTGGGTGAGAGACACGGGTGCGCCCAAGTTTTTGCGGATGAGGTGCGCCAAAAATCAAAAATACGGGCGACAGGATAATCAGTCCCGATGCGGAGGCGATGATGTCAAACAGGCGTTTGAAGAATTTACTCATGGGCTAATCTTTTCCAATCAGGTTGACGATTTTTGATACGCACATCGCGCTTGAAGCGGCGGACGATTTCGTCGGATTGAACGAGGGTCGTTTTGCGCGCCAGAATGTCTTTGGCGAGCTTGGACGAAGCTGTCCACATCGCCGGAACGGTAGTCTGCGTGCAGCAGCAGGTGAGGACTTCGGCGACTTCGTCGTTGACCTGGCTGTTTTAAAAATCGGTTTTGCAATGCCATATAGTCGGACAGTTTGTTGGTAATCGACTCGCACGGCGTAGGAATGGATAGCGTTGACCGAGATGTCGCAACCTGGCGACCGACATCATTTCGGCGTAAGGGATGTAGCCGTAAAATTGGATGCCGTCGCAGGGCGTATTGTTTGAGCCTGTCCAAATCAGGCCGCCGCCACGATGTGCAGCTCTACATTTTCGCCAAATCGTCCAAAGTTTGCGAACGCTCTTTACACACGGTTTCGACGTCATAGCTGTCAACTGAGCGTACCCAGGTAGAAGAAACGGGTTTTGTTGTCGCCGAAAGTCTTTTGCCGGCGCGGCATCGAGTTTCGGAAAATCCGCGCTGATATAGACGACTTCGCCGGGTACGTTCGGATTGGCTTCTTTGGCGCGGTCGAGGTAGGTCTGCGACAGGCGACCAGCGCGTCGGCGTGAGCGGTAGGCTCGGTTGGCGCGGGAGGAGAAGGGCGGCAGGTTGTGCGGGATTTTTCCAAAACGGCACGACCGAGGAGAAAGATTCCGCCATACGTCCTGTACGTCGATAATCAGTTTGTAGCCCAAACGCGCTTTGTGTCGCCCAGAAGCAGGTTGGTGGCAATCAGCGGATAGGCAGAAAAAGATGACGTCTTGTTCGCCCGGACGGCAGTTTTTCCAGCCATTGCTCAGTGACGAACACATGATGGCTTTTGCACGGTCTAACGATACGTTTTTGCCGTAGCCGCTCTCTTCCAGCAGCAGTGACTTTCAGACGACCTTGCGAGGCAGATTCGGCATCTTCAGGTCGTCTGAAAGATTTGATCGTAGTTTGAAGTACTGGTAATCAGCAATACGTCATGAGACTGCGACAACAGCTCGGCAAGATACCAGAAGCGGTTGAAATGCGGCTCGGACGGCAGCGAACAGTAGGGGCGACGATGGCGATGTTCATATTTTTCAGACGACCTCACATATCGTAAGCGGCCATGGTGGTGCGATAGATTTCATCATCGAACACAAGGTCTCAACGTGTTTATGCAGGGCTTTGCCGTTTACTCGCGCAGCTCAGGGTTGTTGATGAGTTGATCGACGGCTTCGATAAAGACTCGTCTTCGCCAAAGGGAAGCAGTATCCGGTTTCGCCGGTAATGACCATTCGGAGATGCCGCCCATGTTGTAGGTAACGACGGGCGTGTCGTAGAGACCGGCTTCAGGATGTTGTTGCCGACGCCTGCGCCGTGGTCGCCGATGCAGTGCAGCGTGTTCACCAAAAATATCCACGTCTTTGAAATATCCGGTTAAATCGCGCACGCCGCCGAGGAAGGTAACTTTGTCGTCTATGCCCAGATGCTTCGCTTGCGCTTTCAGATTGTCCATCTCTTCGCCTATGCCAGCGCACGTTCAGGCGCACGGGCATATTGCGGTCAATCATTTTCTTAAAGATGTCCAGCATTACATGCACGGCGCGGACGGTATCAAACGCGACAGCGTGCCGAGCATGACGTAGTCTTTGGCGGTTTTCAGGAACGTAATCGACTTTGTGCAGGGGCGTTGTAGGTGTAGGTGATGCGGTTGGCGGGAAGCCGTGGCGGATGAGTTTTTCCTGTTCGTGTCTGCGTTGCCGATGATATATACGCCCAGTTTGTCGAAAAGTTTGGCGATTTTCGGATAAGTTTCCGCTTCCAAGCCGCGCGCGTGGTAGAACTACTTTGGTTTTCGGCGAAATTTTCGCCGCGATGGCGCAGGCGGGAACAATGCGCGCCATTTGGCAGTGGATGATGTCGGGTTTTTCTTGTTTCAACATTTTCATGTAGGCGAACATGCCTGATGTAGCCCAAGATGCCGCCCTGATAAAAATCAATAGGACGCCATTGAATGCCCAAAGCTTGGGCTTCTTTGATGAGCCGGACCGTCAGAAGAGGCGAAAGTACGACCTCATGCCCCGCTGCCTGAGCAACCGTCCCAGGCGGAAGGTCGCGTTTCAGTGCCGCCGAGGCCGGACATGGAAGTAGTCAAAACAATTTTTTCATATCGTGTTTTCTATCAAGGGGTGTATCGGTACGCGTTATACGCCGCATCGCGCTAGTGGCAGGACGCTGTACAGGAAAAATCAAAAAGCAGGGCAGCCAGATGAAGGGCATACGCAAAAATGGTGGACGGGATGAAACCCTGCCAAAAAGGAATAACCCCATTGCTGCCAGCCAATGACGCGCTGCTTGCTTTTTCATAGTCCTGCCGGTGGCGACGCAGAAGAAATAGTATGCGGCATAGAACAAGAAAGCCATCAGAAATCAGACCGAAACCGAGGTATAGCTCGATAAGGAAGCTGTGCGGGTTTTCAAACGCTAGACTGTCGCTCAAGTGGCCGCCAAAAATATTCTTGGAATTTTTCGGACCATAGCCCAACAGCAGGAATGGCGGATGTTCCCAGAAATAGATTATAGATTTCCTGACGGTAGCCGACCGAATTGTCGCTTTTCCAAATCAAACAGGAATAAATACAGGCGTGAGGAAATGTTTTTCCAAAAAGGCATTGCCGTGCAGGGAGGCAGGAAATCGGCAATGTACTGTTTAGGAATCATCGACAAGCTCCCGCGCCTGTAACGCCTATGGTCATCAGCGTGAACAGCCCGTTGTTACGGTAAATCAGGTTCAGGATAAACAAAATGATGTAACACAGGGGTGGCGGTACGCGACGCACTGGCAAAAATGACTACGCCCAAACATAAAAAGTATCAAGCCGAGCAAGTATTCTTTTTGCCGACATCAATATTGAAAAAAATACTAAAACGGCAGGTGCAAAACAGAGGGCGGTCGCTGCTAAGTTGTTAGGGTTAAAGAAGAAACCCTAATAATCCCCGCATCAATGGCCAATACTCATCTGATTGGACAAACGAATGCCGGTCAAAATTTCCACAGCAGGCGGGATGATGATGAATGCGCACAGCAGCAGGCGGCGGATAAACGCCGCCGGATTTTTCATGCTCGGCTCGATCCAGGTACAGCAGATAAAACAGGCTGGGTAGGGACAGGAAGAAAAACGTATCCATAATCCTGACCGAATCCAGCGTGGTAATAAACAGATGGATACCGCCCCATCCGCACATGATGGCAAGCGCCGCCAGCATCCTGCCTGCTTTACCGTTGAACCGTTTGGACTCTAACGCAAAAATCAGCAGGGCGGTAGGCAGCAGCAGGATGGTCAGAGGGTTGTCGATGACGAGGAATCCCGGCTTTGTACGACAGCATCGGCCCCAGCATATAGGCGGTTGAAATCGTGTATATCAGCGTAATGTATAAAGTTTGTGTTTTGAGTTTCACTTTGCATCCTGAAAGTCAGATGGTTCCAAGAGCTTTATTATATGCAGAAATGATTTGTCCGTGTAACGGCACGTTCGCCGAATTCTTTCAGACAGTTTTCACGCAAAAGGAAAGGGGATACTTTTCCTTGTTACGGTAAATGGCAATAAGTGCTTTCCGTCAGTGATTTTTGGTCTCCGACATCGACCAAAAGCCCGTTGGACGGATTGACGATAGTTTCAGGACCGCCACAGCGCGTCGCGATGACGGGCAGTCCTGCGCCAAAGCCTCGATGAAAAGCGACGCCGAAAGTTTCGTGGCGGCTGGCAATACAGAAGGCATCGCTGTGCCGCATCAAATCCAAGACTTCTTCGTTTTTTCAGACGACCTTCAAAGACAACGTTGTCTTCCAGCCCCAAATCTTTTGCCAAACGGTGCAGCTTGAATTCTTCGCAGCCGCCGCCGCCGATTTTTCAGCTTCAGGTTCGGATAGGTTTTGACTGCTTCGGCAAAGGCGGGCAGCAGGATGTCATGTAGCCTTTTTATATTGCAGGTGCGCGACCGAGCAGAAGGTAAAGTCTTCGTTGGCGGGTTTGTCGGCAAGGTCGATCGGCGCTCAAAGCTGGCGGACAGGATATTGGGAACATATTGCCACTCCCAAAGCCGCGGTATTCTTCTTTCAGCAGTTCGGCAAAGTCGCGGCTGACGGCCAGGCGGCAGGCGGCGTTTTGGGCAGCAGCATACATCAGCGGGCGCTGCCAGCCGCGGATAAGTTTGCGGGCGTAGGTGGTGCTGTGTTCGCGATGACATACGGAATTCCGTGTTGCTGTGGATTTTCGTATGCAATGATGCCGCCGCTGTTGACGCAGTGTGCGTGCAGAACGTCGGGCATGCCGTGGTCTGCAACGTATCGGCGGAACAGTTTCATACTGGCGGCGATTTCCCGTTTGCGGTCGATATGCGGGATGCGCGGGAAGAAAAACATGCTGTCGTACACATAAGTCGGTACGTCTTTGTCGATGTAGGTCCTTATTCCGTAATTTTTCGGGTTGAACGCAGTTTTTCGCCTGGGTTCTGAACGAACGGAATATCGATGCGACGACCCTCTACTTTGACTCCTGCTTTGCAAGGCTTTGTGCTTGCAGGCGGAAGAAGATTCCGTTGACGTCGTCCGGAGTGGATGGGTACCAAGAAGGAATGATTAACGAATGCATGATAATACCTGTATAAGAGTAAGTGTCCCGAATGCGGGTTGTTATTTTGTACGGAGCCTGTTCAGACGGCTTTTTGATGGTAGATAGTGCCGAAGCAAGTTGCCGTTTATGCCCTAACATCAGAATAGTTAGGCCTGTAAACCAAATAGCGGCAAAAATAATAGTTGCCGGTGTTGCCAAAACAAGTATAACTCAGGCACACAATTAGACAGAGTGCAGTATTGGTATAAATTTTCCGGCAGGGCAAAGTTTGCCACATTCTCGAAGACAATTCGGTTTTGATGAGCATAAACACCCAAAATGCCGTCGCAGTAGACATGGCTGCACCCCGTGCACCCAAGAGCGGAACCAACCAATGCAGCAAACTGAAGTTCAGCAGGAAGGCTGCAATATTGATTGCGGTAATCAGCCAAGGTTTTTTGACGACGTTCAAGCCGATGCCGGTTACTTCCGTCAGCGTATAAAACAAAGGAAACATCATGCACGACAGTAAAATAAACTGTACCGATGCATATTTCCCGGGAAGAATCGGTGACCACCGGCGATACCGATAAGGGCAAACCATCGCACTGATGAGCGCAGTCATCGACAGGGTAATGCCGCCGATTTTGTCGAGATTGGTGTTGTCTTCAACCCATTTGAACACCAATGGCGCCCATATGGTTGAGAATACGCTTTGGAAAAATCAGGGCGACAGCGCCGAAACTGACCGCCATCGAGTAAATCCCCCAGTTGCTCCAAACCGGCCATTTTTCAGAGCGAAGCTGGTCAATAGAAGTCAGCCCCCAGTAGGCCAGATTGCCGAAAGCCAAAGGCAGTCCGTATTGCAACCCTATTTTGTGCAGCTTTACGACCAAGGCGAACGGATGGCGGCGGCCAAATCGGTTCGGGTCGGTGAGTCAATACAGTGAACGGTCAGTATTTGGGCGGCGGTATAGGCAAAGACCAGCTGGCGGTATCAGTTGGAAATCTCGATATAACAAAGAGTAAAACCAACACCAAAAATCAGGGAAATTTTCGGTGTCAGCTGGCTGAGGGAAAAAGGCGACGGCTTTTTCCTGCATCCTCAGTATCAGGGAGAGAAACCGCGCAAAACAGGCCGGTCAGCAGGAAAAATTAAAAACAGCAAGCCCAGGGTTTTATCCGGTAAATCAAAAATCAAATCTGCCGGCCATGCCGTATTCCATACAAGCATTGCCAAAATCACGACAGTCGTCAAAACGAAAGGAGACAGGCTGATGGATTTAAACAGGGACGCTTTTATCTTTGGCGGCGTAGTATTCGCGGATATACGCCCGATCCAAGCCCAGCCCCAAAAATCAGGATGGTCAGACTGATACGGTTTGTGCAGTAAGACGAGTGGCCGATGTCTTCCTCGCAGGGTAGTACCATGAAATCAGCGGAAGCGAGAGGGATGCCGAGCCGCGCCTTTCTATCAGGGCCTACACGACAGCTGAGTATTATATTCATAAATAGGAGGATTGGTTGCAGCCGAGATTTTCAGACGACCTGAAAACGCAGCCGCATCATGTAAATAAAAGCTTTAGGTCGTCTGAAAACAAACGGTTTGAAAAGCCGACCGCCTGCCGAAACTAGTCGGCAAGCAGTCTGCTGAATCGTCAGCGGTGTTACGCCTTCACGACTTTCGGGTTTTTCGCAGGGAATTTGCCGCGCGTATCGACGCATCAGTTTGGCGTGTTCGGCAATCATGTCGTAGTCAAACTTATCGTGGTCGGTAGTCAGAACCACGCAGTCGTATTTCGCCACGGTTTCCGGCGTCAGCGTCGCTCTTCAGGTCGAAGTAGTGATGGCCGGGGATGTGTGGGAACTCCAGCACTGCGGGTCAGAGTAGGAGATGTTTGTGCTCAATTTGTGCAGGCGGTCCATCACCTCCACAGACGGGCTTTTCGCGCATGTCGTCCACGTTTTTCTTGTAGGCGATACCCAAAACCAAGATTTTGCTGTCTTTGATGGAACGGTTGTGTTCGTTCAAAGCCAGGCCCACTTTGCTGATGACGTAATCGGGCATATGGGAGTTTACTTCGCCTGCCAACTCGATGAAGCGGGTGTTCACGCCGTATTCGCGCGCTTTCCAAGTCAGGTAGAACGGGTCGATGGGGATACAGTGTCCGCCCAAGCCCGGGCCGGGATAGTAGGCAACGCAAGCCGAACGGTTTGGTTGCCGCGGCAGCGATGACTTCGTGAATATCGACATCCATTTTGTCGGCGACGATTTTCATCTCGTTCACCAAACCGATGTTCACGGCGCGGTGGATGTTTTCCAGAAGTTTGGTCAGCTCGGCGGCTTGTGGAGCTTACCGGTACGACTTTGTCGATGGCGGGCTGATACAGCGCGATACCGACTTCCAAACAAGCAGGGGTATGACCGCCGATGACTTTCGATGGTACGGGTTTCAAAATCGGGTTGCCTGGTCTTCGCGTTCCGGAGAGTAAACCAGAACACGTCTTTACCGACTTTCGCCGCCTTCTTCAACGCGCGGCAGCAATTCTTCTTCGGTTGTGCCTGGGTGGGTGCGTGATTCCAAAAGACAGCACCTGACCGGCGCGCAGGTAAGGGTTTCGCGCGTCGGTGGTGTCGATAACGAAGCTCATTCCGGCTCGCGGTATTTGTTCAACGGAGTCGGTACGCACAAAATCACGGCTTCCACTTCGCCGATGCGGGAGAAGTCGGTGGTGACTCAAACAGGCTGTTTGAAGCGGCGGCATTTTCTCGGCAGGAATATGCTCGATGTGGTTTCGCCTTTGCTGAGTTGTCGACTTTGTGTCGATGTCGAAGCTAAAACCCTGATAACCGATGTCCACATAGCGGAGCATCAGCGGCAAACCGACGTAGCCAAATGCCGACGATGCGATTTTGGCGGTTTATCTGCAAATTTCTCGAATGGTGGTATTTTTCATGATAGGGTCTCATGATGGAAAACAAAACAGACGCGACCGTATCGGATTCGCGTCGTGCCTGCCTTGGGAGGCGGGCGCAGGTAAAAGTGTAGAGCTGTTCGCAAGTTTAGAGCAAGGTGGATGAGAAAGTTTTATGCTTTATGTAAAAATATGGCATAGAGTAAATACGGCAGGTTTAAAATATACATATTATAAAGCAATGATGATGAGAAAGATCCTGTTGTTTTTAATGTGTATTATTTCGTAGTTACATTGCATTGCAATTACAGTTGATTACAATATGATGGATTCAAAATATTTTCGTAAATTAACCAAGCTTAAGATTTTTGCAAAACGGTGATAACATAGAGGTCGTCTGAAAGCCCGTTTAAAAATTAGGTTTTTCAGACGACTCGCACCTGCCGTATCGTTTCAAGGTATTTTTAAAACATAGAATGCCCGCTCCACTGTTTTTCCGGTACAGATTGAATCACGTCAATGTTCGGCGATTTTACCATTGCGGTCGAAAGCGGAAAATATCGACGACGCTTCGCCCAGTCTTGGGCAGAGTCTGGCTGAAGACGTGCATGAACACACGTCGCCCTCGGCTGCGATGCGTTTCACTTCGGCGCGGACAGGATTTTCTTTAAGAACAGCGATAACAGATAGCCGTCTGCCGTCGGCAACAGTCGGATTGTGTTGGATATAGGTTTTGCCGACATATTTGCTGACGGCTTCTTGCAGTTTGTGTTGGTTGAACGCGAGGTCGTAGAAGGCAAAGGCGTTGGCTTTGTGCGCGCCTCTTCGTCGGCTTTTGTATGGGCAGGTTTTGGCTTTGAGGCGGCGTATGCGGTGATCGATGGAGGGCTGCTGCGGTCGGTAAGACGGCGACGATTTTTCATTTTTCGATTTCCTTTTTGGTTTGGAAGGGTCGTCTGAAAACCTGATTTTTAAGGTTTCAGACACGCTTCTGTGTTGACTATTAAGCGGCAGCAACGGTAAAGCGTTCAAACAAATGCGCTGTGTTCCGCATCGTCGGCGATAGCGACCGCTAAATCTGCCACGCCGATGCCTGCCGGAATTTTCGCCGTCCATCAGCAAAACTCGTCTTTTGCCCAAAGCGGTACTGCCGGTTTTGTCTTCGCTCGAAGCCGCCGTCCGCGCCCAGTCGTGCAGGAGGGAGATGAAAGACCAGTTCACATCGCGATGCGGCAGAGTGCCGCCAAAGATGGCGTGCGGCATTGGCGCCGTCGTAAATTTCTGGGAAAGTCGGGCGTATCGACAACTTGCAGATCAGGTGCGACATACAGGCTGCCCGCGCGCCGACGATTAGAGATACGGTACTTTGCGCCGCTGCCGCTTCGACGATATTGTTTGCGCCGCGTGAAATCCGCGCCGATATTAGGTTGGCCCAGCGGAGATTGAACGCGCTGACCACAACGTCAAAAGCCTGCCAGCTTGTCGGCGAAGTCCGCCGTTCACGTCTGCGGAGACAGCGAACATTTTGCCTTGAATACTTTGTCCGTGTTGCGGGCAGCGGTTGCTTCATGACCGCGACCTGCCAATTCTTGAACCACTGCTGTTGCCGACAACCTGTTGCGCCAATGACTGCGATTTTCATGTTTGACTCCTTGTTGAGGTGTGATTGATTAGATGAGCGCATTAGGGTCGTCCGAAGCGCCGGATAATCCCTGTTTTGCTGTTGTTATTGATGAGTTGAACTAAGTAATAGAAATAGAATAGAGACATCAAACCCCTGCTCGTTTTCGCCGCCGTCCTCGACACGGCAGCATGAACGCCGCTGCTCTGCCGCGCTGGTATGACCCGTCGGCGGTCAGCCAGCACATCAACCGCCTCGAAAACCCTGCACGGCATCGGCTGTTGAAACCGCGCACGCAGCTGCCTTTGCCGATGCCGGCTGCGCCTTGGGCGAATACTGCCGCCGCTGTCGCCACACTTGCGCGATGCATACGCTGTTATCGACAATCTGAAAACCGAACCCGTCGGCGGTGCGTATTTCCCTGACTTCCCGCGTCATCGGTTCCCGCGCTCTGAGACGGCGTTTTCAAGATTCGCAAACCGAGTTTCCCAAAATCGCCCCATCCTCAATTTCGCGATACTTTGGACGACCTGCAACACAATCAGACCGACGAGTCGCCATACGCGGCGGCGACCGCGCTTTGGACGATCCCAATTTGGTTGCGCGTCATCTTGTTACCTGGCCGTACCATTTTGCGCCGCGCCCGATTATCTGACGACGCCATCCGCCCATTACCCATCCCTCGCAGCTTCACGCCCACCGCTGGCTGCACTTCCGATACGCACGACCAACGCAAAGCACGGCGGCAGCTATTTTCTCGACATCGCCGACAGACATTGCCTGCAGCATCTTGCCGCTGTCCGCAGCCTGACCGAACGCGGCTTCGGTTCTCTTTGCAAGTGGGCGGCGAGTTCGGAAAGAAAAATCCTAGGTCGTCTGAAAACCGTTTTGCCCGAATGGACGCCGCCGGTCGGTCTTTGTTGGTTACGCCTATGCGTCCATGGTCCGCCAAAACCGGGCCGCCGTCGTATCTTTCACGGGAAGGTTTCGCCAGGAAGCAGACGCACGAGCGCAGAAAATTGGCATGTTTACCTGATTTTGTGCGAAAACGGCGCGCTTTACTGCGGCATCAGCAAACCCTGCCCGCAGAGCGGTTCGCCGCCCATCTTGCGAGCAAAGGTGCGAAAGCCACGCGGCTGAACAAAACCGACGACGGCAATGCGTATCGTTTCAGACGACCTCTCAAGCGAGGCGCTGAAACGAAATCGCCATCGAAAAACTGACGGCGGGACAGCGGGGAATTGTGGGAAGCGGCGGCGAAATGCCTCCTGGGCGGTAGTACGAATGTTGCCGCAGACACGTGAAGAAGGTCGTCTGAAAACGGATTTCAAACGACCTCGATTTTCTATGTACGTCGAATTAACATTCCTGAAAGATAAGTTGAAATTCTCTAACCGGCAGCATAGTATAATGCCCGCTTCCCCGAAATCTTTGAGGCCGCCATGAAACCGATACCTATATCCCTTGCGGCTGCGTCTGCCCTCAGAGCAGCTCAGCCGTATCCGCGCTCCCGTTACCTATATCTGCAAACCGCAAACAGCATTGTCTTTACAACCAGAAAACCGGTGCCGAATGTACCGTGTCCTGTATGTTGACGGCAGCGCGACCGTAAAGCAACAGCAAGAAAGCCGACAGCGCTGTTCCCGAAGCGAGTCAGCCTGAAAAGCCATCGGTCGCGGCCGAAATCGACGACATTAAAATCCTTCCGCGTCCGGCAGTAAGCACGCGTAACCCAACACCGCGAAGCCGCCAATCCCCGCCTGGATGTGAGATCACGCAACCAGCCGGATGCCAAAAGCCGCCAAAGCGCGTGCCGCAGAGATGAACCGCAAAGCAAACTCACTGCCGCCCGTTGTCCGTGCACCCGCAAAGCCTCAAATGTCGCGTGAAAGCAGTCCTTCAAAAAAGTCCGCAACGAGCGCGGGCCGCACTCGCGCGCGCCCAATCCCAACTGCCGCCGCCCACCGTCAGGGGTCGAGGCCAAAAATCAACCGCCTGACCCGTGATGTCAGCGACAGGGCGAGGGCAAAGCATCCGCGCCATGCAGAACGAAATGGGGCGTTGATTCTTTTTATAGCTGTTGAAATCCACCTTCAAAAGGGTCGTCTGAAAAGTAGCGAAACCCGCTATGTATATTTCAGCGACCTTTTGATCGATTTCCCATGCCCGCTGTCGAGAGTTTGAAAAGACCGGAATGTGGCGCGGGCTATGTCCGTGAATGCAGTTGTTGGGAGTCATGGCAGAGAAAAAGTTGTGTTTTCCCCTGACGGCACGCTTCTGCTGATCCGTTCTTCACTTGCAATAAAGACGGTAAGCGCAGGAGTGCGGATTAGTCACCTGACATCAATGCTGGTACAACGGCATCTCAAAATTCTTTTCTAAATTTTCATTCAAATATAAACATCACATCAAACGACATATTCATAAAACTAAAATAAGAGAATTGGCATAAAATTGCAGAGTTTTATACGTGGTTCTACTTTTAAAAGTAAATATGCGTTAAAAATAAAAAGAAATATAAAGATTATCGGAGCTTATTTTATATATACGGTAATTTGATAAAGTTTCACACACTTATCTAGCGAGTATAGATATGTTCTAAAATGTGCGAGTGACAATTAGTGTCATGTGTTTGATTTTCAATAACATATAAATAAAATAAAGAATGCCCTTCTCACTAAAATCTTGGGTATGCTGAAGAACAGGTGTGCGGTAGTGCGGGAGTATGTTTGCTTTTGATTGTATGCGTTGAATTCAATTCAATATTTTTAAGTAAATCAGAGAGATATTGTTATGAATAAGATTTTTCGTTGTATGGAACCGTACCATCAGTTCTTTTCTCGTCGTTACTTCCGAATTGGCAAGGGACATGTCAAATCAAGCAGCGAAGGTTCTGAAGGGATGTGCGCACCTCATGGGAAGGTCGTCTGAAAAACCCTTGTTCAGGCGGCGACGTTGAGCGCGAGCATTGGGATTTTCGAGGGCGGGCTGGGGATTCCGGATGATCGCAACCGGTGGGGCGACATTTGCCATCGGTGAGGGCACGACTTCATGCAAATGGAACGGGTGCTCTTGCTATTGGTAATAATGCACAAGCGAAGAGTAGTGGGGCTTTAGGCAATCGGCCCGAACTCAACTCACACGACTATTGCGAATAGTAATAATTCCATTGCAATCGGTGTCAATCTTCGGTCGACTCGGTCAAAGGCGATAGGATTGGTGCCGGATACCACTGTTAATGGAACGAGGTGCTACTGCGATTGGCAGCAATGATTCAGGCAGAATGGCGAATCAAGGCGTCACGGTAACGGTGCCACTCGGTGGTAGGTAGTAACTTTCAACAGTGAATGGTAATATGCACCAGTGCTATGGTACGGAAGCTCATGCGAAGGCAATCAGTGCGGTCGCGTTGTTGGTGTCAAAATACGCGAGGCAACTGGGTGGAAAGCCGCCGCCATCGGTGAGCGTGCACAAGCCAACAAACGAGGGTTCGATTGCTGTTGGTGTAAATACGATTGCCACAGGAGTGAAACCACCACGCGCGGATGGGAAAACCAAGACGGATGACGGAAGAGCTATTGCCATCGGTTTACGGCATATGCACAGGCAACAGGAGAAGATTCTATCGCCATTGGTAGTCTGAAGGGGCTAACTGGCTGCCAAGCGGCAGCAAAGCCTTGCCATCGGTTGGACTGCACAAGCAACAGGTGCGACTCAAGCGGTTGCCATCGGTCCGGATACTATTGCCTCGTATGCAATCAACTTCATCGATAACATACCCGTGCAACTGGTGATTCTTCCGGCCCGCGATCGGTGGCGACGACTGGAATATCGTACGGACCAAACAAGTTGCGCAGCAGGAAATAGCTCGCATACTCAGGTATACCAAGAGTTGGACCGGATATGGAAATGACAAACAACAAGTGAAAGCATAACAATCCATTTAAAGGTACGACTGCCGGTGATGCCGCCGTTGCTATCGTGTGTACTACTTGCTGAAGCACGTTGTCCAACTGCTGGTTCAGCACGTCCGCATCTGGCGCAGGGCGTCAGCGTTTTGGTGTGCACTGCCCGTAAAGATAAATCGTGTTGCTATCGTGCGGGGTTCCGCACACCAATACCCGATGCAACGCGATGAAACGGCTGCGACGGTAAATGGTATTACTACTGCAGCGGTTTTGCGGGCGCAGATGCGTACCTCGGGTTCGTAGTTTCTTTGGCTCGGCGGGCTTCGAGCGTCAACTGAAACACGTTGCGCCGGGTGCGATTGCCTCAACTCACCGATGCGGTTAACGGCAGCCAGCTTTTCGCGATTGCCACGATGATGCGAGCCGCTCAAACTCATTTTACAGCGTCAAAAGCGAGAGATCGCGCTCAGCAACGTACAGCAACGATGGCGCGAAAAGGTGAACATTCGCGCGGCAGGGTGAAGGAGGCTTCCGCAACTGCCAATAGTGCGACTGCAGTAGGTCGAAAAGCGTTGATACATGGTGAGGGCGGCCGTTCGCTGTCGGCAGCGAAAACCAAAGCGCAGCAGCCAGTAACGCTGTTGTAATTGGTACATGGGGCTGCTGTCGAGGAAGTCGCACCCTCTGCAGATTCAGGTACAACTAGGTTTTGAGGCTCGGTTGCCGTCGGTGCAGTGAAGCTAAAGCGACGCAGTCTGAACGCAACCTACATATCGGTCAGGCGGCTAATGCCTTTGGTCAGAAATTCTTTTGCGGCGGTCAGGCATCCAAGCATTGGGTAAATCCAGCGTAGCATTGAGCGATGGTGCAAATGCAATCAAAAGATTCAGCTGTGGCTTTGGGTGCTTATACTACAGATTAATGCAGGCAACCGCTGTCGGTTTCAACTCAATGCTTTGGGTTGGCATCATTTGCAGAGCGGTCATTCCGCCAGGGCCGAAAGCAGTAGCGCGGTTGCTCTCGTCATCAGGCTCAGGCGGTGGGCGGTAAAAGCAGTCGCTATTGGTGGACTAGCCACTGCCGCCGAGGAGGGTACCATTGCGTTGGTGATGGTCGCGAAAGCCACTCAAAAGGCAACTCTGTGGCAATCGGCGCGGGCAGTACGACTGCAACCGATGCGACCGTGTCCAACAAGCTAAAGTCAATCGATACGAAATACTCAGTTTCGCGGGAGGCAGTAAGTTACAGCCGGCGACCAAGTTTCTTTCGAGTTCGGCGGAGCACGAACGTCAGCTGAAACACGTTTGCTCCGGGCGAGACATTTCAGGGATTCTACGGATGCCGTCAGACGGCAGCCAGCTGTACGCGATACAAAGCGTTTTGCCAATCTGCTAAAACTGTTAAAAATGTATTGGGTGGTAATGCCGCAGTTGGTGAGGACGCGAGTACACTATGAGCAACATTGGTGACATCCGGTGCGAAAAAGCATCCCACAACGCGATCGAGTCAGTGAAAGAGACCGCCGAGAAGGCTGGAACCTGAAAGCGAACGACGACGCTGACCGTGAAAATTGCCTGCAGGCGACACCGTGACCGTGAAACAAAGAAACATCCGGTAAAACGCAGCGGTAAAAGACGACGGTTGAAGACCTGCACGACTTGAGTTTGCCAGACGTCGCGCCGCGTGTGGAACCGCCAGCGTATTGCCGACGGTTGTCTGCAGCAACCGGTCTCGATCACCGGCGGTCTGAACAGAGCGAGATTACAGGTTCCGAAGGCACAACGCTGCTGACGAGTACTGATGCTGTTAACGGGGCGCAACTGGCTGGAGAGTTGATCGGAAAGCCGATACCAACGCCGGCATATTGCCGCATCAAGAGTCGTTGGTACGAAACAGCAACAGAAAATACGCTCTGGGCGACACAGTCAACATCAAAGACAGCAATATTGTCGACGACTACTGTGTAAAGGCGGCGGCAACTGAAACTTGCGAAACCGTCAAAATCGGTCAAGACGGTGGTAAAGCCTGTCAGCATCGACGGCGTAAACGGTGCAGATCAGCGGTCTGATAACACCACCTGGGCAGCGCCCCATTGGCCGGATCGGACAAAGCGCGACCGAAGCCCAGCTGGATGCTACCCAGCGAACCTGGCAAACCATCTTGAGCGGCAACGCGAGCCAACAACAACGGCAACGTTGACGTGATGACTCGACATCGGCGACACGAGCCGGCCAGCCATCCACGACCGCGATCGGAAGGTCACAGTGAAAGACCGACTCGAAAAAGTACACGACTGAAAAGTCAGACTGAAGAAATCGGCACAGGCTGATCGGTCCTGATGATGAAGTAGCCGCCAGGCAAGGCGGCAAAAATATCACAGCGACCCGACGACGATAAGAGAACATCTGCTGCAGCCACTTCAGAAGACGTTGAATTCAATACTCGTCAACGCCACCGGTGCGATTGTGAAACCGTTATCGCATGAGCAACAGTGCGTATCGAATACCTGACGGTCCGACGATTGACGACGACACGTTCTCCAAAACCGCGTGTCTTGACTACCTCCGGTCTCGAACAACGGCAGCAACAGATTGCGCGCAGCCAAAAGGTATGTGCAGCACCGACGGAGCGGAACGTCAGCCAAAACTCAGGCTGTTGTACAGGCTGACGCTGAATACCACGACCGTTGGTGCAGCGTGATGGGTTCTACCGCGAGGGCAACTTTACCGTCAATCACAGCCGACGGTACGGCGGCATGACCTGTACACACCGTCTCAAGACGCATTGAACGAGGGTTGGTAAAAGAGTTGATTAGAAGGTCTGCAGACATCGTTGCGGACAAACGGCCGTCTGAAAAAGTGAACCTGCGATGCGATTACCCACACAAGCAAAGACAAGAACATCGTTACCGCGGGTGGCACAGTGCAAAGCGACTGCGACTTCAGCGGCGAGAAAGTCTGCACCGGCGGCGCACGCGGCGAACGGTGGCAAACCGGTGAGGATTGACGGTAAGAAGGCGCACTGTCAGCGGGCTGGACCGCACCGCATGAGCGTTTGAGTGCCCCACTGGCCGGATCGGACAAAGCGCGGTGATCGAAAGCCTTGAGCTGGATGCAAACCCAAGTGAACCTGAGAAACATCTTGGGCGGCAGCGTGCCAGCCAACAACAACGCACGTTAACATGACCAACATATGGTGGTACAGGTAAGACAATCAACGTCACGACGCAATCCAAGTTGCAGTGAAAGAGAACTGCCGAGAAAAGAAGCTGAGATCTGACCAGCGACGACGAAACCTCTGTCTCGACATCGCAGACAGCGCAGGCGACGCATGTATCGTGAAACAAAGGCAAGAACATGCGTCAGGAATGAAGCACGGTAGAACTGGACGGTTGAGACTTTCGGGCGACGTCGATGGTTTCGGTTTCGCCACACAACAGTACCGGCCGACAGGCTTCATCTCCGGCAAGCAACAGCGTGCGCACGGCGGAAGGAAGGTCTGTAAAGCATCGGTGCGGACGGTTCGCCGAGCTGGCGTCGTCCTGACTCAGTGCCGGTCTGAACAGCGGCAGGCTATAAATCTCCAACGTTTGCTGCGCAGGCGAAGCCGACACCGACGCGGTGGACGTTGCGCAGCGCACTGCATCGCCGCGGCGAAAGCGCGACGTCCAGTGGACAGCGGCAATGCAATCTGTCGTTATCATCACAGAGCAAAATGCGCTGGCAACGGCATCGCCACAAAGTGGCGACCGCCTTAACCTCACAAAGCCGACAGCCTGACCGCAGGCGTGAGAGACCAGTCGTAATTTCAACAGCGGCGTAAACTCGTCGGCGACAAAAGTAGCGCTTCGAGCAAAGATGTGTGGTCTGAAAAGCGGAAAGGCGATGATAGCTTATTGTTACTGCGCATTTTCGACGGCACCGACGCCGGCAACAAAGCCATCAGGCAACGTCGCTCACAAGGCGGTAAAGCCACCGCCGGCTTGCCGCGCCGTCAACGTCGCCCAGTTGAACGAACAACCTCGCCAGCCGTCACGAGTAAAACCACGCCACCGTCGTCGCCGGTGCTAGCGCAGGCCGTCGGCGAAAAGTGGACGGCACACAACACCGAGCACACCGTCGTCAGCGTACCGACAAGACCCTTACCGCTCAATAACGCGGCCAACGGTGCGGGTGGGTACAAAAGTCGGCGAAGGCGCGAAAGATGCCGACAGGCGTAACCGATTACGCACTCGATCTGACCGTACGAAGTCAACGCATCGACATCGCCAAAGGCGTAGCGGCGAAAGACGCGTAAAACAACAAGCGCATCAGACTTACGCAGGCGCAGCGGTACGGCGGCGCGGCAACAGAGCTGGGCGTGCGTCTGCCGGGAGGTAAAGGCGATGTAACGCCTTCCACCACCACGCAGGCGCGGAGCGGCATTCGGGTCGGCGGCCTCAACCTGGTAGACGGCAGCGGCGCGTAAAGCGGCCGTCTGCGTCGTGAACAACACAACTGGCGTCAACGTCCGGCGACCGTGATGGTGAAGACGGATCGCGAAGCAGCAGGCGATGTCAGCATCGCAACGCCGACGTTATCGCTTGCCAAGACGGTAAGAAAGTGACGCCGGCGTCGCCGCGGGCACCGTAATGACCGCGGGCACTTTCGATACCGTCAACGGCGGACAACTGCCCAGTTTACGGGCTTGAAGTAGCCCAGCGGCGTGGCGTCGGCGCCGCACCATGGTCGGTCTCGAGCAGCAGACGGCAAGCAGGCTTGGGTAATGTTAAAACATTGCCCACCAAAGGCGGACCAGCAACTGACAATTCCGGACATTATTGACCAACGCGTTGCAGACGCGGGACCACCTGCACATTCTGGTGAGTGTC